>Ga0306920_100012122_pt1 | contig 11683 bp, 15 predicted proteins | sample flu12Cox44000170_FD_204666 | JGI IMG/M metagenome (GOLD analysis project Ga0306920, IMG submission 204666) | Lab enrichment of tropical soil microbial communities from Luquillo Experimental Forest, Puerto Rico - flux4day.12C.oxic.44.000.170 (v2)... | ecosystem: Environmental > Terrestrial >...
GTCAACGCTTCACCTACGCCCTTGCGGACGTCGGCGCATGACTCGGGGCCGGTGTGGATCGCTACTCCTTCACCGTACGACTCTTTCATTCGCAACCTCTCGCCGGTTTTGTCCGGCGCACGAGAGCCCGAGAGCCTTTCCACGCTCTCCCCGGCTATTAACCGCCTACCTCGCCCCGTCCTGTCTTGACATACCCGCGCACCATTGGCCCGCCGACAACTTGTGCGGACCCGTGGCCTCTTTCACGCGAGAAAGCTTGGAATGGCGAGGGGGCTGTTAACCGGAGAGCCAGGAGTTCGAAAACTCAGCGTTTGGCTCCCCAGAACACCGTCAAATTAAAACTCAGAAAGCTGGAGATTCCAACGTAGAGGTGGCTCTCCAGAGAGGCCCACCAAGAGCATGGGGATTCAGTCGGAACTCCGTTGGGCAGCAGACGGGGCCGAGGTGCCACCTCACCGCCGGCTCCCACAGCCCGAATTCTTCTCGACCGTGTCACATCAACGACTCAAGATCGGTGGAACCCCACGGGGTGCCGCTTGACGCGATCGCGAGAATCCGGTACTTTGTCCTAAGACATTAGGACAATTAATGGGAAAGCTGAATCTTGCGGTCGATCCCCAACACTCGCTTCCCCTATATATGCAAATTGTCTGGCAAGTGCGCCGCCTGCTGGCGTTGGGGGCACTCAGGCCCGGTGACCGTTGCCCACCGGTGAGGCAAATCGCCGCAAGTGCAGGAGTGAACCGGAACACGGCCGCCCGCGCCGTGGCCGAAATGAGGGGTCAGGGGCTCGTGCGTACGCGTCCCGGCATGGGGACTTTCTTTGCCGACCGTGCGCCTTTCGTCCCCGCAGTTCAGCGTGAGTCTGCACTCGATTCTGCAATCGAGGCGCTGCTGATAGAAGCTCACACACTCGGGGTCGCTCCGGAGGAAATCGGGATTTGCCTTTCGCGAAAACTGGAGTATTTCGCTCGCGCCCGTCGCGAGCGCGACGGACAATCGACGTGACCGTTCGGGATCTCATACACCTAGCGACGTCCTGGGAATCCGCCGTAGCAAAGTGATTCGATCCTTGCTTCGATCTGGGGGTCAGGTCATGGAGTGGAATCTAGCACTTCCGGCGGAATGGAAGTCGAAGGTTTTCATTCTGCTCCTCGCCGGGATCGCCGCGGCCGCCACATACGAAGTTCAGTCGCTGCCCGATTTCACCCGAGCCGGACTCCTCCCGAAGAATCGCACTGCCCCCGACTTCCTACTGCGCGACTTGGAGGGTAAGACGCACCGCCTCGCGGAGTTCCGCGGCAAGGCCATCATTCTGAATTTCATGGCGACCTGGTGTGGACCGTGCGCTGGAGAGCTTCCGATTCTTGTCAGGTTTGCGAGGGAACACGAGAACGACCCAATCACCATCATCGGAATCGACTATGACGAGGCCGCCCGCACCGTGGGCCGATTCGTCACGGAACGCGGGCTGACCTACCTCGTGCTCATCGATGATGGAGGGGCCGTGGCCGCAGCGTACGGCGTCAATGGGTTTCCGACCACGTACTTCATCGATAGCGCAGGGCGCATCCGATTCTCGTCCGTGGGCTCGTTTGACGGCGCCGCGGGCGATAGGAGCTTTCGGCAAATCGTCGATGTAAACCTCGGTGAATTCATCGCCGCTGCCCGACGCGAACGCAGGCACTGCGCTCCGCCGAGGTCTGGCGCTCCAACCACCCTATCTAGAGAAGATGAAATGGGCTGGGAGCTCTCAAAAGTCGCTTGCGCTTGTGGCTGCAGCGCCAAGCTCCAGAATTGCGATTGCGGTGAGAATCGTGGCGGCCGGGAGATTCGCGAGTACTACGCCCGCCTCCTCAGGGACCCGGATCTTTCCAAGGATAACGCACGTCAGATCGTCATCTGGAAGTACAAGGACGAATATGTCTGGTGACGTTGAGTTAGTCGCTGAACTTGCGAACGTCTCGAAGGTTTTTCTCGACGGCTGGCGACGAGAAGTGCGAGCGGTCGCAGGCTTGACTCTCTGCCTTCGGCGGGGAGAGATCTATGGCCTGCTTGGCCCCAATGGCGCAGGCAAGTCGACAGCGCTGCACTGTTTGCTCGGGTTGCTGCGACCAAGTCAAGGGACCGCCAAACTGTTCGGCCAAAGCGTTGAAGTCGGAGCGCCCCTGTTCCAGCGCGTCGGCTACATGCCCGAAGACTGGACGGCGTACGACTTTCTTACGGTCGCGGAAATGCTTGAGGTGTTCGCCGATCTCCACGGGGTCGATCGAACGAGGCGTCGAGCGCAGGTCCGGCAAGCCCTCGATCGATCCGGGCTGACGGAACATGCCAATAGACGCTTGCGCCGGTTGTCGAAAGGGATGAGGCAACGCGCATCTCTTGCGCAGGCCATTCTTGGTGAACCCGACCTTCTAATCCTCGACGAGCCAACGAAAGAGCTAGATCCACTGGGACGCCGCGATGTCAGGGTTTTGCTGGGGCAACTTGCGCAGAACGGTGTGACGGTGCTTCTGTCTTCCCACCTGCTCTCCGAGATCGAGACAGTCTGCCACCGCATCGGGGTCATGCATCGAGGATCGCTGGTCGCCGAAGGGGAATTGGATTCGATCCTGGCCGGCAGCGCTAGTCGCATCCTCCGGTTTGCTCTCCCCCCGGAGTGCAGTCCCCCAGTTGGCGCGACGGTCGAGTCAGGAGATGTCTGGCGCTGGCGCGCAGCAACAAAGGACGAGGTCCACCGCCATCTCTCGCACCTTGCGCTCCTCGGTGCGGAGATCGTCTCGGTCCAGCCTGAGTCGGTACGTCTCGAAGACTACTTCATTGAGGTCATCACTCGCCCATGATCGCCCTTCTGGCAATTGCAGCAACGCATCTTCGAAGAACGACCCGAAGTCGGGTCTTTTCAGCGTGCCTCCTATTGGCGGCGGTTCTCGCGGCGGTCGTCCTTGAGCCGGTAATTGCAATTCGCACCAGAGGCAGCACGGCCGTGGCTGCGGCGGTGGCGTGGCAGATCATCTCGATCTTCTCCGGCGGCGGGTTCGTGCTCGCGGTTGTGCTTGGCGTCTGGTCGATTCAATCGGAAACGCGCGACAAGACGTGGCAGGCTCTCTTGTGCAAGCCTGTGCGTCCGTGGCAGATCGTCTGCGGCAAGTTCCTTGGTGTGATGGCCGTAATGGGCGGCTTGACCTTCATCGTTTGGGCCTGTGTTCACGTTCTTATGGCCGTGAGCCTTGGAAGGTACTTTCCCAGGTTGGATCTGGCGCTCGCCTCGGGGCTGTTGGGCTTTACTATCCCAGCCGCCCTCGCGATTTGTCTCTCACTGCGCGTTCACCCGATAGCCTCGGCGTTGATCGCGCTGCTACTCAGATTCGATGCCCTCGACTCGCTATTCGACGCGATCACGTCCTCCCAGCTTCCACCCTCGGTTCTGTTCGTGCCCGCCGCGCTCGCAGGTGCGATTCGCGCGATCGCACCGCCCTACGAGATCTTCAATCTATCTGCCACCCTGGGATCTGCCGCGGCGATTCTCTGGGGGCGACACCTATGGATCGGTAGTTACGCTTCGGCTGTTGTCGCACTGCTCCTGGCCTCAGCGACCTTTGTTCTCAAGCACCGCGAACTTGCCAAAGCCAACTGATCGGGACCGCAGGTGGCGAACGTGCTGCTCACGTAATTCTGTCCGCTTTCCGGCGCGGAATACGTGGAGTAATTTGGTCTGACCCCCGTTTTTCTAGACACATAGAGTCTGTGGTCTGACCCCCGTTTTTCTAGACACATAGAGTCTGTGTTTTCTCTTCGCGCCACTCTCTCGGTGATTTCTGTTTGAGGGCCGAGTGCGGGGCCACTCGGTTGTAGTCGTCCAGCCACCCGGGGAGCTGGCGCATGACCGCCTCTGCGTCGGTCAGGTCCGCGCCACCGACGTAGTCCCGCTTCAAAGTGTTGACGAAGGCCTCGGCCATCCCATTCGACTCTGGGCTGTACGCCGGCGTCGTGATCGGCTTGAAGCCGAGGTCTTCGGCGTAGACCCGGGTTTCCAGCGAGGTGAAGATCCCGTCGTTGTCCGTCAGCCATTCGATCTCAACGGGACTCCTCAGCGTGGCCTCGCCGAATCGTCCCCAGACCGAGCGATCCAAGAGAAGTCGGACATCGGAGCCGTTCAGAGGCCTTGCGACAGCGACGTGCCCCAAGACTTCGCGATCGTGGCAATCCAACGTAAACGCGGCCCGTACCAAATCGCCGTTCCAGCAGCGGATGTTGAGACCATCGCCGCACCAGCGCTGGTTCGAATCCGGTCTTCGAATCGTTCCGGTGTGCGGCCGATCGCGACGCCTGATCTTCCCCGGCAACGTCAGGTTGTTGATCCGCATGATTCGTCGAATCCGCTTCCGGTTGTAAGGCGCGACACCTGTTCTCCGCCGCGCTCGATTCACCAAGGCGTGGACCCGTCGAACGCCGTAGCTGGCACGTTCTCGCACGACGTCCATGATCTGAAGCAGGACCTCTCGGTCCTCAGCACGCCGATAGAAGTGGCCCTCTCGCGGTCGCAGCCTCAGGTAGGCCGTCGCTCGAGCCACATGAAGCGCGCGGCAGACCGCTGCGGTGGGATGCCCCGTCACCGCTTCGATCCTTTGAACAAGTGTGGACTTTTTTTTACTATCTCGCGCGCCGCTTCCAGAATCTCAATGGTCATGGCCTGCTTGCCCACGAGGCGCTGAAGATCCCGCACTTGCTTTTCGAGCTCACGCACGCGACTGAGGGCGACGACCTCTTCTCCCGCCTCGACGGCCGTCTTTCCACCGCGCTCGACCAGCCGCATCCAATTGCGCAAAACCGCGGGCGCGATCTCCAGCTCACGCGACACCTCAGCCAGCGTCGACGTCCCCGAACGGATGCGCTCCACCGTGGATCGTTTGAAATCGCTCGTGAAGATGCGACGACCGTCCGACTTCCTCTTGAATTCGCCCATCCCGACCCGCCTTCCTTGGCCCTATCCTAGGGCTGAAAGGTGTCCAGTCGAAACGGGGGGCGGACCAACACGGACCACGGTGACGCGGCACGCGGAAGCCGAGCGGAGAGGACCCGTCCATCGCTTGCCGTAGGGACCACCTTCTCCCTTAACCCGGAGGCACGTTGCTCCCACTGAATCTGGTCGCGGTGGAGGCCCGCGAGTCCCGACACACGTATCGAGAAGATCCGAAACGCCAGACTTCTGGTCGGGATTTCTGGCGAAGGAGCGGCTGAAGTCGTTCCTTGGTCCTCAGTGAAGTTGGGGCTGAGAATAAACAACGCGCCCGGCCTCACTTGCGCAAGTCGGTGTTCCCGCTGGAAACTCATTGCGGTCTGGCAAGTACCGACTTTCCAGCCAGGCGAGGGTGCGCTGCACCCCCACACATGCGGTGGGTCTCGTATTTCAGGAGCATTCTCATCCAGAGATCTGCGGGCGCGCCTTTGCGGAAGTACTCCGAGCTGTTGTACTCCTGGCAACAGGGGTATCGCATCATGCTACAAACCGAGGTATCAGTTCCCTCAAAGAACCGGAAGGTCACGGCGAGGTTGCGATCAGGGATACGTTCGTACGTCGTTGTGACCTGCCTACCTGCGCGACTCTGCGCCATCGTGGGTTCTCCACGCTCTCCCTGTTTCCAGCCATTCGGTAGGCCAACTACCCAAGAGCTCAATCAGAACAGTTTCCGGCAGGCATCCGATAGAGGAAACAATATGCACTTTCCGCTCGCACGACACGTCATGCCTCCCGCGATCGGCGCAGTCCTCCTGACGCTGGTTTCCTGCGCACCATTCACGCGGCCAACCGCACAGTTCTCCCAAGGGGTCCTCGGTGACGCCGAACCTGTGGACTTGTCCCCCCGCCTCCAGGAATGTACGAACTGCGTCACGCGAGAGTTCACACCTTATCGAGTTCGAATCCGGTACCCCAAGACGGTTCGACGAGACGATGCGATCGCCTTGGCGGACATGCTGCGAGTAGGAAACGAGTTGACTGGACGGTATCTACAAGGGTCGGAAACGATCACGATCGAGCTCTACTATCTGCCAGTCCAAGAAATCCCTAAGTCCTATCGAATCCGAATGGCGAGATCGGGGAGGCAATGGGAGCGAGCGACGCTCGCAGCGATTCTTGTGCCGCATGACCAGATTGATAACCTGGAGGTGTGGGATCAAGTCGGAACCCAGGTTCACGAGGCGACACACTCGGCCCTTGAGCTTCTCCTCTCCTCCTGTCCGAATCGGGAAAGTCACTTGAGGTGGCTGGAGGAGGGAATCTGCACGCTAACAGAGGGGCGGTTTCTGGAAAGCGCGAAGCCGGCAGCGTACGCTGCGTGGAAAGACAGGTCCCTGTGGGCGGATCCGGCTCAGCTGGAGCGTCTCTTCAACGGCGACATTCTTCACTGGCCTACGCCTGACCCTGAGCATGAGTCCACTGACTCTCTGACGACACAGGCTGCGGCCTACGTGGCCGCCTTCTACGTAGTTCGCGAAATCGATCAGTTGGATAGTGACGCTCTTGTCCATCTCGTCAAACGTGTGCGCTCCGCGCGTCCACAGGACGTCGAAGCGCTCAAGAGCGTGTTTTCAACCGAGTTCGGGCGAACGCTTGAGGAGGTGATGCACGCGGCCAAACAAGCCGCGGATCAAGCACAAGGAGACACAAAGGTTGAAGACTGATTGGGAGGGCGACGAATGCGACGGGGGACGGCGGAGGGGGGTGGGCCGCCAACACTTGACAAAGGTACCGCGGTCTCAACGTCCGGCATTCAGAATGTCGCTGCGGATGACGTCGAGTGGCACGGGACTCGTGGACTGCTGCCAACCACTAACCGTTGAATCATGCAACTCGTACTGGCCTTGCTCGCACGTTGAAAAGCGGCCACCAGGGTCGCGCCCCATGAACACGAGGTAGGCCTTGTTCGGTTCGTACTTGGGACCCGGAAACACATTCCCAGGACCGAGCTCGAAGTTGATCGTCACCTGCGGAGGAATGTGAGCGCCCTTGATAGTCTCTAGGACCACCGCGTCGGCTGTCTGCAGATAGATCTTCGGTCCCTCGTCCTCGGTTCCGCCGACCTCTTGAAAGGGGTGGGTGGACAAGACCCGAACAAGCCCAATGAAGTCGGCCACTGCCACCCGCTCCCGGAGCGTCATCCCCGTAGGTGCTGCCTGCCCCGACGCCATGAGAATCGCGCTGCCGGCAATCATCGCTCGCCTGATGAGGTTACTCACTGAGCATCTCCATCTCCGTTCCGCGACTACTGGCGTTCAGAGTAGACGCACCCGCCCGCCACCGCGCCCCATGCCGCCGTGGGCAAGCGCCGTGACGGCGGAGGGGGGTGGGCGGAGGTGCGACGTGGTCCGCGGGACTATCACAGGGAAACGAATCGCTCAAGAATCGACTCCATGAGATCGCAGGCCAGTCATCTGCGAGGACGCGGTCGATGCACGTCAGAATCGCCAAGCCCACGATGATGGCGCGAACTGTATTCATAGCCTGAGTTGCCTGTTGGGCCAATTGTACTGCGGACCCGCGCCCCTAGCGCCCCGCGCCTCCGCGTGCAAGCGCCGGGACGGCGGAGGGGGGCGCGTTCAGCGCGTGGTTGGGTGCCCTTCACGGAACCTCACCGAGCCAGGGAAACGCGTAGCTCGCCAACCACGCAAAGTGAGCCAGTTTCGGTCAACGCGGAGCATCGAGGCGGGCGAGCAGGCCACTTGCTGTCCGTGCTCGTGCCGAGTCACCCTGAGTCGTGTAATAGTCGGCCGCACGCCGCAGAGAATCGCGGAGATTGGGGACGGCGTATCCCTTCAGATTCGCCCCGTCGTCCACGAGCTCGGCGATCGCACGGAAAGCACCATCCACTCGCTGGTCCAACGCCAGCCTTACCTTGTCAGGTCGCTGCGCTGAAGTCAGCTTCAGAGTGTTCGCGCATACGCCGGTCAACTCCAGCTCATGCGTGAGAGAAGCTACGGCAAGCTCGCGTTCGAATTCCCTCCATGCGTACCAGCGGCCGATTCCCGCCCCGATGACGAGAGCGGCAACGGCGACGGCGATGGAGGTCGCGGACGGCTTCTTGAGTCCCATCGAAATCCTCCCGTTCAGGAATCTGGCGAGGATGATAGCGCCCGCCCGCCGCCGCGCCCCGTGCCGCCTCGTGCCAGCGCCGGGACGGCGGAGGGGGGTTGGGTGACCGCGAAGTCAGAGGGCCCGTGACTCGTCATTTCAGCGCACCGTGATCGAAGCGATACACTCTGAGAAACTCCTCGAAGAGATCTACGGCCGCGTCGTGCAATGCCGACTCGAGATCGCTGCAGGCGATTACGCCCATGCGCGAGGAATGAAAAGTCGGAGCGGACGAGAGTCGAATGCTCTCATCGCGCTCAAGTCGCACCGGTTGATAGAGGTCGATGTCCACTCCCCAAGCGCACTGTCGCCCCTCGTGGGACTTGAAAGCCCTGAGAAGAACGCCGACTTGAGCCTTGAGTTCGCCGAAGCCTGCATCTCCTGCGAGCACAACTTCGGCCCCTGCGCTTCGTAAGCTCGTCGCGAGCGTTAGTGGAAGTGTCTTGAGTAATGTGGGTGGAGCATCGCCCCACAGTCGGACTTGAAGTCCTAGGGTGCGAATTCCCTGCGTCACCGGTGGAACGCCGGGGGTGCTCGCCAACGCCGACGAACCGATGCCTAGCAACCAGATAAGCGCAGCAAGCGGCCGAGCCATTTCTTGTCCCTCTAACGCGAACTGAACGGGACCCGGTACTCGGGGCATGTCACCCCGGTAGCTCGGGTCGTTTCGATGTTGGGGACGCCCATGTACCTGCCTCCCCTGAGGTTGCGCGGGTTCGATCCGAGTTTCGCCTCTACTTATACCGCCAATCGGCGCCCCGGTGGCGGACCGAGGCGGCCCGGGGGACTGCGGACACCGTGGCCGTTGCGCTACGGCATCGCGCACGCCGGCAGCAGCGACGGGTCCCGCCGCCGGCTCTCTCGCGAGCGCCCCGCTCCTATTTGAACTTGAAAACGAACCGTTTCGCGCCCAGCTGCATGTCGAACTCCCAAGAATCGCCGTTCGCGTTCCCGAACATGACGCGTCCCCCGTACGTCTGTCCTGGAAAGATCGTGTGCTTTCGCATCAGCCCGTCGGTCTCGATTGCGACCTTCTCGTCAATCCGTGCGCCGATCCCAGCCGCTTCCTGGCGATTCAAATCATCGTCCACTCGCTGAACCGAGTCTGCGACGGCGCGATCACCGGGTTGAGATCCGGCCGATAGGTGGCCGCCTGCGGACCGGAGACCGTAGCCGAACGCAACCATCGCTTTGCGGAAGTTCGCCTGCCCGCGTAGTTCAGCCACGTACTCATCCGCCGGGTAGGTGTAGATGCCGATCTTCTTGACCTGTCCCTTCCGCGAGGTCTTCCACGCCATGGCGTCGATCTGCGCCGGGTCGAATGTGAATGGTCGGTTGGACGTGTTCGTGATGAACACGTTTCCTTCCAGATAGTCCCCGTCAACCAAGTTCATCGCCGCCGTGAACTCTTCGGAGGCCGCGACCTCAAACGCGTGGCCGTCGACCCAGACCGTATCGAGACGAGTCGCCTGCATACCTTGGTCGGCGCTCGCGGTCGGTGGTGCTCCCGCCATCTGCGGCTGGTCCAGCGGCTGCCCCGGCTGGCTGGCGAGGGCGGGCGACGCGAGCGCGACGGCGAGGAGAGCGACGGAGAGGCGCATCGAGATCTCCTTGGTCGGGGGTGTTGATACCCCGGACGGAGGGGCGGGGTCAATGGGAGGTTACCGTTTGGCGGGGTCCGCGAAGTACTGCAACGGCTTCCGGTAGAGGCGGGCGAACTCGACCAACTCGACGAAGTCGACGCGGCGTTCTCCAAGCTCACACTTGCTCGGGTAGGACGATGGCTTCCCCAATGCTCTGGCAACGGTGACCTGGGAAAGCCCAGCGTCGAGCCGCGCTCGCCGCAGACGGCCAAGGAACCGGCGGTAGGCGGAAGAGTGAAGGTGTGATGGCTTCGCCACGAGATCGGATGATCTCGGCCCGATTGCAATTCCCCATAACGGGGAACTAGTATTGGCCCACCATCACTCGTAGCGAAGCTTGGGGGACCAAACGCATGGCATTGAAGAAGTGTCCCGACTGCGGCAAAGAAGTCTCCAGCGACGCGCCTGCCTGTCTGAATTGCGGTCGCCGGTTGCGAGGTGGCCTGCTGCGCGGACTCGGAACTGGCTGCCTTGTGCTCTTTGTCTTGGCGATCCTGGTAGGCGTTCTGAGTAGTCTCATCGGAGGTCGAAACACCAGTGGACCGAACCCTCGCGACGCGAAGACTCCAGTCTCGCCTCTAGTCACCCCGTCCGAACGAAAGAAGACTCTCGCGGGCTTCAAATCCAAGAAGGACGAGTTTCAGAAAGCTACCTTCTATGAGCCTGTAGGCTCTCCAGTCGGCGGGTCGCATGTTTCCCTATACATCGTGGAGTCTGGCGATTCGTACACGCTTCGAATGGTCGTCATGTATGAGGGGTCGGATTGGATCTTCTGGGACCACCTGATCGTCAAGTCCGGCGACAAGGTGGTGGACCTTGACGCATCACTGCTGGAAATCAAGCACGACAATTCGTCCGACACGGTCTGGGAAACGCTAGACGTGCCGGTCAGCACGGGAGTGGGTGATGACGGAAAACTGAACGTCTCAGAGGCATGTGGCCTCGTGTTCGCCACGTTGATGCAGGCGAAGAGCGCCTCGATGCGTTTCGCCGGCAAGCACGTAACTGACCGATCAATCGGCTCAAATGAACTGGCAAGGTTCCAGAAGACCGGGAAGGCGTTCCTCGCCTTGTACGGACTCAAGGACTGATCGTCCGTTGCGGAACTGCCGCAAGCGTGGCAATCAACAGCTCAGGCTGCGCAGCTGCTTCGCGACCTCTTGGTCCGACGGATGCGTATACACCGTCGTCGTCAAAGGGCTCGCGTGACGCGCGAACCTCTGCGCCAGGAACAGGTCGTGTGTCGCCCGATACACATTGCTCACGCTCGAATGGCGTAAGCAATGAAAGCCGTACACCCGATCGAACCCCGCCTTCCGCTGCCACGCCGCCCACGCATGCTGGACCCTTCGCTTCGAGATCCGGCGGCCGGACTGGTTGGCGAACAGCGGGGCGTTGGCGTCGAGAGCTTCGCCGCGTCTGCGCTTCCAGACCCAGAACTTCCGCAGCTTCACGACGAGCCGGTCGGGCAGGAATACATCCGCCGCGCGGCCGCCCTTGGCGATCTCCTTCCGAATGTGCACGCGCACCCGAGGCGTGCCGTCCGGGGCGTAGACGTCGCCGTCGTCGAGGCCGACGATCTCCGCAAGGCGCAGACCGGTGCCGAGCGCCAGCGAGATAATCACGTGGTCGCGGAGGTTCGGCTGAGTGACGCGGAGGATGAGGGCCTGCTCGTTGGAGGTGAGGGTGGTGGGACTAAGGTGCGACACGGCGAGGCTCCTTGTCGCGGGTCCGCCAATCTGCTAAACGTTTCGTGCGACCTCCGCCCGCGGGAAACGCAATCCCCGCCGGATCATGGACGCCCGGACCTCGCCAAGTACCGCAGGAACCCTCGCCCGCCGAAGCAGGCGTTGACCGCCATCCAGGCGTAGGTGAACGCGAACGAGTAGTGGTTCGTGCCGGTCTTCAC
>Ga0306920_100012123_pt1 | contig 11682 bp, 5 predicted proteins | sample flu12Cox44000170_FD_204666 | JGI IMG/M metagenome (GOLD analysis project Ga0306920, IMG submission 204666) | Lab enrichment of tropical soil microbial communities from Luquillo Experimental Forest, Puerto Rico - flux4day.12C.oxic.44.000.170 (v2)... | ecosystem: Environmental > Terrestrial >...
CTTTATGTCTCTCGCTCCAGGTACAAAGCTTGGACCTTATGAGATTGTGTCGACGCTCGGTGCTGGCGGGATGGGAGAAGTGTACCGGGCGAAGGATACGCGGCTGGGGCGGGAAGTCGCGGTGAAGATTCTGCCTAAGGAGATGTCGGCGGATGCGACGAGGAAGCAGCGGTTCGAGCGGGAAGCCAAGACTATTTCCGGATTGAATCATCCGAACATATGCGTGCTGCACGATGTGGGTAGTCAGGATGGCGTGGACTACCTGGTGATGGAATGTGTGGAGGGAGAGACGCTGGCGAAGAGGCTGGAGAAGGGGCCGTCGCCGCTGGAGCAGGTCCTGAAGTACGGCGCGCAAATCGCAGACGCGTTGGATAAGGCGCATCGCGCGGGAATTGTGCACCGCGACCTTAAGCCCGGGAACATCATGCTGACTGGTTCGGGCGCTAAGCTGCTGGATTTTGGCTTGGCGCGTCCGGTGGCGCCGGCGACGCTGGCGACACTAACGATGGCGTCCCCGGCACAGTCTCCTGTCACACAAGAAGGCATGATCGTCGGCACGTTTCAATATATGTCGCCGGAGCAAGTAGAGGGCAAAGAGCTCGATTGCCGGAGCGATATTTTTTCGCTTGGCGCAGTTCTTTACGAAATGCTCACCGGCCAACGAGCTTTCGGGGGAAAGTCCCAGCTCAGCGTTGCTTCCGCCATTTTGGAAAAGGAACCCGTTCCGCTCCGCGAACTCAAGCCTTTAACTCCACTTTCCTTGGAACGCCTAATTAAGAAATGCTTGGCCAAGGACCCCGATCTTCGCTGGCAAAGTGCCAGTGACTTGACGAGCGAGCTCATCTGGCTGGCGGAGGGGAGCTCGCAATCTGGCGCTCTCGTCCACACGTCGTACAAAGCAACTCGCCGCGAATGGTTAGCCTGGACACTTTCCACGTTAGGATTTGGCACCGCAACCCTCTTTGGGGCTTTTAGCGTAATGCACAAAACGCCTGCGCTGCTGCCGAAACAGGTTATTTTGCAGCTTCCAGCCAATGCTCCGGTGGCTCTCGCTCGCCTTGCGCCTCTGGACATTGGGCGGACCTCTTTTGCCATTTCTCCCGACGGAACCACGCTCGTTTACGCAGCCGATTTAGGGAGCACTTCGCAACTTTATGTGCGCCCTTTGGACCAGTCCGACGCTAACCCTCTTCCGGGAACGCAAGGGGCGTACGGGCCTTTCTTTTCTTCCGATGGCCAGTGGGTGGGCTTTTTCGCAAATGACAGACTAAAGAAAATCTCGCTCCGCGGTGGCGATCCGGTCGTGCTTTGCGAAACCAGAATTCCTCATGGGGGAAGTTGGGGCCGCAATGACCAAATTGTTTTCTCCGATGTCGAAGGAAGTGCGTTAGTTCAGGTGTTGGCCACAGGAGGCCGGCCTCGAACGGTTCAGGGCATGGACCGCGGGCAGGGTTTTTTTTCGCCCGACATTTTGCCGGATGGGAAGTGGGTTCTCGTTTCCATGTATCAGAGCGCAAATTGGGATTTCGCTCGCATCGTTGCTGTCTCACTGGAAACGGGCAAAACGGAAAGCGTCCTCGATGGCGGCACCAGTCCGCACTACTTAGGTTCCGGACACCTCCTTTTCACCCGCGGTAAGACTCTTATGGCTGTGCCCTTCGATCCTCGTAGCCGCAAAGTGACGGGGAGCGCTGTTACACTCGTGGACGGTGTCAAGACCGAAGCCTGGGGGGCCGCGCAATTCACCGTCTCTGAGGAGGGTACCCTAGTCTATCTTCCCGGTGGCGCCGGATGGATTGGTAAGCTGGTCATGGTGGATCGCAAGGGATTTGCAACTCCCTTTCCCCTTCCCGCGCAAGCCTACGGTGTATTAAATCTGTCTCCCGATGGCCGGCAGATCGCCGTTCTCATTGGTGGAGCGACGGACGATGTTTGGATCTACGACATAAGCCGCGCCGCCCAGACTCGCTTCACCACCGATGGAGTCGATTCCGGAGCAATTTGGAGTCCTGATAGCAAGTTTCTAGTGTTCTCTTTGACACACGGCGGAAAGACGATGTTTTTTAGAAGGCCGGCGGACGGAAGCAGCGCCGAGGAACCGCTGCTCACCACGCCCGGTGGACCCCAATCCTGGTCAGCCGTCGGAAATGTGCTCGCTTTTACGCAAACAAAAACCGCGGGGGTAGACGAAATTTGGACGGTGCCATTGGAAGGCAAACGAACGCCGCGTCTATTCCTCCAGACTAATTTCGATAATTGGGGCGCGGTCTTTTCGCCGGATGCACGTTGGATCGCTTACACCTCAAACGAGTCTGGCCGCTCCGAAGTCTATGTGAGACCTTATCCAGGTCCTGGCGGCAAATTCCAGGTATCAATTGATGGCGGGGAGGAACCTCGTTGGGCAAAAAGTGGTCGCGAGCTCTTCTTTCGTAATGGGACGAAGTGGATGTCTGCGCGAGTACAAATCTCGCCGGAGTTTGCCGCACAAAAGCCACAAGTCATGTTCGAGGGAAACTTCGTGAATGTCTATGGAATTGAGTACGACGTCGCTCCAGACGGCGCTCATTTCATTATGATTCAAGCCGATGAGCCTAACTCTCCCCCCGCTCAGCTGAACGTGATTATCAATTGGCTTGAGCAACTCAATCGGCGAGTTCCTGCCCGGTAACCGGACATCTTGGTCGCCGTACGAACACCATCTACCGAAGTGCCTCTAAGGTCGAAGTACGTTAGGGGAGCCGTGTGCTCCGCTGCCATTGAGTGCCGTGCTCGCGGGCAGAGTTAATCGCTAGAAGTAGTTATGCTTATGAAAAGTCGTGCTCCGGGCATCGTGCGGAGAACTCACTGACCACGGATGCAGGCGGCCGAGTGCGGCATGAAGCACGGCAGTGGCTGGTACGTGTTCTGCGTCGACAAGGGTGAGGCGCGGGAGTTGCGGACTTACGAAGAAGAGATTGTGAATCGATATCGGTTTCGACAAGGCGTAGAGCTGGTGTGACTAGCCCCGCCCGGAGTGCTTCACATGCTGACGGCGTGCCGACTTTGCGCGTGTGACCTTTCCTGCCTTGAATGCGGCCTGCACTAAGTACGCCGAGCGTTTCAGGCCCGCCTTTCGAGCGAGAACATCGATCCTCTCGATCTGACTCTCGCGAGCCGTAATGTTAATCCGAACAGTACGTTCTGTGCGCGCGGGGACAAGAATAGCCAAAGCACCCTTGGCATCTGGGTCATGGGCAACGTCCTCGATCGTCGATGGTGTGGGAAGCTTTTCGCCGTCTTCGATCATCCCCGCAACGTGCAGGCTCAAGGCCTCCGGAGCTTTGCGATATGCTTCCTCTAGTGTTCTGCCCGCGGTTATGCACCCCGGGAAATCCGGGAAGCTCACGCCGTAATCGGTCCCACGGTCTTTGTGCAAATATGCGATGTAGCTCTTCACATTCACCTCAACCTGATGCCTGCTTGCCTTTCGATGCTGCGCAGCGTGCCGATTGGTATATCCCTGCTTGGGTATGGCACCGTGACCCGCCCGGGTTTCGTAGGATGCTTGAATTGCTTGTGGCTGCCAACATGAGCAACCTCGTACCAGCCATCCTCCCTCAAGCGCTGAATGACCTCACGGCTGGACACGACTTAGAATACACACTTTTTACACACCAGTCAACCCTACTGATAGAAGGCATAGAAGGCTTATCCGACAGGAAAACGCCTGTCCTTCGTCAAAACTCTGGCGGGCTTTAAAATCAGCAAGATACCGCAACGCCGCGTTAATTGGATGAAATTCAGGCGGCTTACGCAATTATTGCGGAGCACATCTGCCATTTCCATTATTTTCCAATTACAAATTCGGCGCGGACTCACCACACTCCAGAAAAATCGGCCCTGAATTTTTCAACAGAATGAACCGTCTTTGCCGCGCTAAAGCCCTTCCTTCGCTCTCTGGAGCTGTCTGCGCAATTGCAGTGGGCTCACGCGATACTTCGCCGACTTGTGCGGCCCGACAAACAGAACGGGGATATCTAATCCATAGCGTTCCTTTAAAATTTCGTCCTCATCAATATTCACCTCGCGCAAGTTGGCGCCAAATTCCCTGAGCAGGGGTTCGATGGCAGCCTTCGCCTCTTCGCAGAGGTGACAGCCCGGTCGCGTGTACAGCGTTACGTCCAGCGGCTTGGCGGTGGAAAGCCGCGCATCTTCAGGATGCATCGTCATGGTTTGCCCAGTGCCCTCGCCTGCAAGGAATGAGGGGCTTGCGGGAGCTCTCTCGACGGGGTCTTCAGAACCCTGCCAAGTATTATGAGTTGAGGTGCGCAAAAATTCCATCCAGCGGGTTTTCAACGCAAGGTAACGTTGTCCTATGAAAGGAGATGTCAAGTAAAAAAACGCCCCCGCGGCCGGACGCCGCATATTTTTCTGGACATCCAGCCCTGACTCTCTGAACGTGTGCGCTCGATCCGTGAGTCTCTTCTTGCGAGTGATCTTCTCCCGCAAGGCTGGTACTCGCGACGTGCGAATCAGCGAGTTTGTTTTCCTCCCCAGTGGTTTCTTTCAGTATCGTGACGGCGCCAATCGGTTCCCTGAAACTGACAAGCATACCTGTTGCTCGATTACATAGGTGGCAACGCATGGTCCTATCTGAGGCTCGTGGCCTACGGCTTTTTTCGGTTGTCCAAGGGGGCATAGGGTTACATCGGAGACTTGGTGCCGAAGGCAAAAACGAAGCCTCACAATGTTACTGGATACTCTCCCTCGAACCCGAACGTCTCAAAGAACCCGACTCGCTACCCATCAGAAATGATCTTCGGGATGGAACCGACTCCTCTGCCAAAGACGCTCAAGCTGCTTGTGGTTTTAAATGGTTGGCGTCGAAGCGTACCTCCTTCTTCCAAACGATCAACGTGATTGCGGCAATTTTCCGCGCTAAGGTCAGGCGCGCCATGGTTGGCTTCCTTCCCTTGACGAGCAAAGCCTCGTAGAAATCGTGGAATGGCCCAGCGGAGATGGTGGCCATTGTCGCTGCACTCTTGAAGATATTCTTAAGATCGTGGTTGTGATCCTTGTTGAGTCCACGAAGTTGCTGCGGTCTCTTGGAGCGTTGTAGCTGCCCTCTAACGAAGCGGTATTGCGCACTGTCGTGTGTTTCTATCCCAAGACCGCTATAGCTCCACAATTGCCGTTTGGTCCGGAATCGGTAAGGCGTCTGGATAAGCGCGATCAATAGAGCCGCGCGAATCGGACCAATACAAGGAATCTGGCGTAGTAATTTTGCCGCTGTATGTTTCCGACTTTCCGACAATAGATCTCGCCGTAATTGCTGTCGCAAAGTTTGCAGTGCGTCGAGTTCTTGATAGTAGTACTCGGCGCGGCGGCGCACGCCCTCTTCCGTGATCTTGCTCAACCATTCCGAACGGTGGCGCGGTGCGTAAACTTGCCGCCCTGCGCAAGGAATAGCCCAACTCCGATATAGTGCCTTGAGCCGATTCATGACCCGTCCGAGATCTTTGCTAATCGTCAAATAACTGCGGCTCAGCTCCTTCAAGGTTCGGATGCCATGCTCGCCGTGGTACACCGGCTTGAGATGGTTAAGGCGCAGCAGTTCGGATAGCTTTCGTGCATCAATCTTGTCGCCTTTGTTCCCATTTTTGAGCAAAGCATTTTTCCGCGGGTTGCACACCACGACTTTCGTCACCTGGGGCTTGAGCACGTCGTACAGCCACGCGGCCCAGGTACCTTCCTCAAACGTTACGTGCAGATTTCCGTGTAGCCCTTGGATGAACTCCAGAATGGTACTCGTCTTCGTCTCGAGAGTGGACTCGATTATCACCTTCCCAGCTGAATTCCTCACCGCGACTGTGATCGCCTCGGTGTGAACATCCATGCCAACGTATTTTGTACTGTCCATAGCGATCGCCCTTTCCGCCTGGAGGTCAACGCTCAAAACTTACCGCCAAACCGGCGACCTTTCATAATGCGTTACACCTCTGAACTCCTTAGTGCCGCCTCGTCAGCGTGCCACGATAGACGCGCCCAATTGATTCGATGTTCCTTCTTCCTGCGGCTCGAGCACTCGCGCCAAAGCGAGTTCATCCTGTTGAAGCTCTCGCTGCCTAAGACATCGGAGTTTCTGGCGAGGTTGCGACCTGAGTCAAGTCAATGAATCGGGCCCCAGGTCTACAGAAGCTGTTCCGTCGCGAAGAAAACTACTGGAAGTTCTCCACTAACATGAGATCGCTGGCAATTTCATCGACCCGCGAGTATACGAGCCACTTGCCGTCGGGGGAGACGGAAAGTCCGCCGCCCCATTCTGCTGGTGGCTTGTCGGGTGCATAAATCCGCCGGGCGCGGGACGTCCGGAGATCCAAGAAATCGACCTCCGGTTTGCCGTTTGGGTATGCGTAAAAATAGATACCTGTTCCATACGGCCACCACTCAAAACCGTCCGAGTGGAGTGGCGGAATTGCGTCGAGCATCCCTTGTCGGACCCATCCGGCCGGATGCGCCACAGACGCACCTTGTCTTCGGTCGAGCGAACGAAATAGACAGATTGCCCATCGGGCGACTCGATCGGCATGAAAGAAGGCGTCTTCGTCAATTGCGTGGCTCGCCCTCCCGCTGCTGCCACGCGCCAGATGGTAACATTCGAGGGTGTGGGACCACTCGCGAAATAGATCCAGCTTCCGTCATGAGACCAGCTGGGTACGGAGTTCATCAGGGTTCCCGTCTCCAATTTCTTTGGAACTCCGCCCTTCGCATCCATGACATACACGTTGGCTTCTCCCCCGATGCGTGAGTCGAAGACAATTTGTCTGCCATCAGGTGACCAGCGGGGTGTTCCGGTCAGAGCGTCACCAAATGATGTGAGCTGCTGGGAATTGCCGCCATCACTGTCGCACACCCATATTTCATTGGTGCCAGAGCGATTGGATATGAAAACCACTCGTCCACCATCTGGAGAAATAATCGGACCGTATTGCTCACGTGTGGAGGGCGCTAGAACATGGGTTTGGGACTTTTCACCATCGAGGTCTACCCTCCAGATATTTGCATTGATTCGGGATTGCTCATAGGCCAGCCGACGGCCGGATGAACTGAATGCAAGGGACCTGGCATCGTGCCCAATGGCAATTTTTTCCGGAGATACATTCTTACCAGGCGTGATCTGCCAAAGGTCGCCACCTAGGTCAGTACTGAGCGGCGCAGAACTGGAAGAAAAAACAATTCGGGGCTCGTCGTGGGTCCACGCAACACCCTGGATCCGGTCTACTCCGGTCCAGAGTTGCATGTTCCTGCCGGTCCGGAGATCCTTCAGATTCAAAGTGAAATGACCAGTATCTTCAATGCAGTTATAGGCGAGCGTGTGCCCGTCCGGTGAAAAAGCGGGGTTGTAGGTATAGCCGCTGCAACCGGTTTCCACCGGCTTCTGCTCAAGCATATCCAGCGAGAGTAAGAGGAGTTGGTCCGAGTCCACATCCGTGGATGCCTGATGGGCAACGAATGCGAGTTGTTTACCGTCGCGGGACCAGGAAATTGCTGCCCCAGGAGGATAGACCACCGGCTCATTTTGGGAAACCAGTTCTCGTTCGGGCCCGCCGAGGGCGGGAACCAGGAAAATGCCGCCGTTCACTTTGTCGGGCCGGCGAACCGCGATCGAGCGTCCGTCCGGCGACCATGCTGTGCCCAACCAGCCTGCTGGGTGATGCGTCAACCGCATTGGTTTGTCTGTGCCGATGACTTTTACGTATAAATCGAATCCGGCCCCATTGTTTTCGCCGTCCCATCCAAATGCTACCTGGCTGCCATCAGGAGAGAAGCTTGGGGAAATTTCCTGACCCGGCAGAGCAGTCAAGGGGACCGCATTAAGCGGGGCCGACGTGGGTGGTCTCGACGTCAGCCGAAAGCCTGAGCGGAGCACCAACACGGTCGCAATTACGAGAATCGTGGCTCCCACCATGAGTCCAATCTTCCGCCGCTGACGCAAAATTCCGATTCCACTGGACGGACGACCTTCGGTACCCGCGGCTACCGTGAGACGTGACGACGCCGCCTCACGCAATATGGTTAGGCTGGACTCGGCGTCCCGCTTCAACCTCTTCAGGTCAGTAAGGATGTCAGCAATATGCTGATAACGCAGGTCGCGGTCCTTCTCCAGGCACTTATGGATAATGTGCTCCAGTTCTGAGGGCAAGTCGGGGTTGAACCGCACCGGCGCGGCCGGCGCCTTGTGCAGGATGGCATCGACGACGGCTACGGACGAGTCGCCACGAAACGCGAGCGTCCCTGTCGCCATTTCATATAACGATGCACCGAAGGAAAAAAGGTCGGTGCGGGAATCCAATTCTCTCCCCCGAACCTGCTCCGGCGACATGTATGCGACCGTGCCCACCACGCTGCCGGGACTGGTCAGTTGCTCTGGGTCCGCTTCTTGAGTAGCAAGCGTTGCCTCGTTGCCGGTCCCGCTTGTTGTTGGGCTGACCTTTGCCAACCCGAAGTCCAGAATCTTGGCATGCCCCCGCTTCGTCACAAAGATGTTCGCAGGCTTTATGTCCCGGTGGATGATGCCTTGGGTGTGTGCAGCGTCCAATCCATCGGCGACGTCAATCGCGATCGTAAGCAGTTGCTCCAGTTCCATCGGCCGCCCTGCAATCGCGTACTTCAGCGTCTGGCCGTCCAGAAATTCCATGGCGATAAAGGCTTTGCCGTCTTGTTCGCCGATATCGTAAATGGTGCAAATGTTCGGGTGGTTCAGCGCCGAAGCAGCCTGTGCCTCCCGTTGGAAACGCGCCAGTGCCTGAGGGTCCTTGGCCACCTCATCGGGAAGAAACTTCAGCGCAACAAAGCGGTGAAGACGAGTGTCCTCGGCCTTATAGACCACACCCATTCCGCCACCCCCAAGTTTTTCGAGGATGCGGTAGTGAGAAATGGTTCTGTCGAGTAAAGACCGATCGTCCGCCATTAGGAGGATATTAGGTTGACGGCTCTTCTGCGTCAATGTGCGGAAGGATTGGATGCTACAAGGGAATATCACCTGAGGCACACCAAATTCGCCGGGCTATGGGAGGACAAGAGTGCCCGGAGCGTCGTCAAAGAACTTGGGTCTGAGTCACAGCGAGCGAGAGGTAGGAGGCGGCACTGCCGAGCGGCCCTGCGCAGGTCAAAAATTCTCCGCCCACGAGTACAGCTTGTTGCCACCAGCAACTCAAGGAGGTCTTCAGTCTTCCGATCGGAATTCATCCATATAACAACGCTACAAGGCCTCAGCGTATCTTGTTGATTTCAGAACCGGCCGGAGTTTTGGCGAACCACAGCAGAGTGCTATGGCAGTTGCAACTCCAACGAGTAGACCTCGCGGTTCCCGACATCGCGCATGATCAGCGGCGAGCCATCCGGAGCCACTCCGTTCCAAGGCGAGCCGGAATCCGGCATGATGGCCCGCAGGAGATTTCGTAATAGAGCGACACGCTCCTTCTTGCGGGTCACAATCGACACCCGATCGATCTCCGGACCATCAGGCCCTATGTCTTCAAAATAGGAGTATTTGCTGTCGGGCGACCAGTTCGGATACGTGAGCACGTTTCCCGTCGTGAGGTCCGACCACCTTCCCGAACTCACTTCGAGGATCATTTGCTTCTTGGTATCGGCGGAGAAAGTAGAGATGTAGCGTCCGTCGGGAGACCAGCGCGGCCCCAACATGCGCTCGCTGCCAGCGAGGGTGGTGAATTTCCTAGTTTGAAGGTCGTATTGCAACACGGAGAAGTCCTCCGGTTTCCCGAATACTCCCGGCGGGTAGACAGCCATTATGAGCGACGTGCCGTCGGGCGACCATTGTGGGTCGTCGGGCCAGTTAGTGCCGGGCGGCTGGATCTCCTCGATCGCCCCTCCATCCAGGGGAACAATGCATACCCTCTGAGGTCGCGAGGCGAGGGTACAGAGGTAAGCAATGTGCTTTCCATCGGGAGACCACCGTGGCATGGAAGCAACTGCAGGAGCCGAGGTCAATTGCAGCTTGTCGCTGCCGTCGCTGCGGCTGCGCCACAAAAGTTGCTCGGGGTAACCCACATAAGTGGCCCATTTCCCGTCCCGCGAAAAATCGATTTCTCCGCCAGAGATGCCGTCAAAAAATGGAACAAACTGCTGCGACTTTGAATCGAGGTGCTGCAATTGGGCGCGCGGTTGTTCTCCAATGACAAACAGACGGTCGTTCGTGAGAGACGGTGCCGGGCTGAAGTAATCCAGCGGGCCCGCGGTGACGGGCTGCGGATCAGACCTGGCACGATGGAGCCAACGGGTTTTCTCGGGAAGAGCCCAGATATCGGAACGGCCATTGCGCGAGGCAACGAAGAAATAGTAAGCGCCATCGGCAGTCCATCGTCCACAACACTCGCCGGGATCCTGGTGGAAATCCTCCGGCAGCAGCTGACGTAAGCCAGTCCCGTCGACTCCGACTTCCCAGAGGTGGGAATTGCCAATGAGGCTGGAGTAGTCGTTCGCCGAGAAGCGCAATCGTTTCCCATCAGGCGAAAATTGCACCTGCGTCGGATAGCCGGGGATGCTGATCAGTTTATGAGGACTTGCGCCATCCCACTGTGCCAGATAAACATCGTGTCCCCTCGAAAAGACCAACCGCTGCCCGTCGCGGGACCAGGCGGCACTGATAGCTAGAACGTCGCCGAGCCTCCTTGGAGAACCCGCGGGGACTGGGACGATCCATTGCGGGGGGTCCAATGGAGCGATTAAACCTTCATCGAGGCTAGAGGAGCCGACGAGAAGCGCGGAGCGTGCCGGCGAGATATCCTGCAGAAGGATATTGGCGAAGGGCGTCGGAATTTGGGTGATGTCGCCGCCGCCGGCCGAAACCTGGCTCAAGACTGTACGTTCGTTGATCACCTCGATGAAGTAGAGACGCGGGCCGTCCGTAACGATGAGGTCTTTCGGCAGGTTGTCGCTAGTAATCTGCCTTGTGGAAAGCACTCGCGGCGGCGGCAACGGGCCGCGCGACGTGAGAAGCAGAATGGCCGCGATCACGATAGCTGCGAGTCCCGCCACGCCTATGTACGAAGACTTTGTTTTTCGGGTCGCCGACGTCACAGCCGCAACCGAGCCGCCGGATTCGGTGTCGCGCCGCAGGCGTTTGAAATCGGAACGCATGTCGGCGGCGCTCTGGTAACGCAGATTGCGATTCTTTTCGAGCGCCTTGTTGACAATGCGCTCCAGCTCCGCGGGAGCGGAGGGATTCAGTCGGGTAAGCGGCGTCGCCGGCTTGTTCAGGATGGAATTAAACACACCCGCGGTCGTATCTCCTCCAAACGGCAAAGCGCCCGTCGCCATTTCGTAGAGCACGGTGCCGAACGAGAACAGATCGGAGCGCGCATCGAGTTCTTTGCCTAGCGTCTGCTCAGGCGACATATATGCCACGGTCCCGATAGCGCTGCCCGGGCTGGTGAGGTGGTCAGGGTCCACATCTTTTGTGGCTAGAGTCGCAGCGTCGGCGGCCGAAGAAGTGACTTTGGCTAAGCCAAAATCCAGAATCTTCGCGTGTCCTCGTTCCGTGACAAAGATGTTCGCGGGCTTAACGTCGCGGTGAACTATTCCTTTTGTGTGAGCTGCGTCCAGAGCATCGGCGACCTCCACGCTAATTTCTAGAATCCGGTCCAGCTCCACGTGGCGACCCGAGATTAGGTGCTTGAG
>Ga0306920_100012124_pt1 | contig 11682 bp, 12 predicted proteins | sample flu12Cox44000170_FD_204666 | JGI IMG/M metagenome (GOLD analysis project Ga0306920, IMG submission 204666) | Lab enrichment of tropical soil microbial communities from Luquillo Experimental Forest, Puerto Rico - flux4day.12C.oxic.44.000.170 (v2)... | ecosystem: Environmental > Terrestrial >...
ATCCCGAGCGCGCCGAGGAGGTGGTCGCCCGCATGATTGCACTCTACAACGCCGGCAAGTACGACGAGCTCTATAGCCTCGCACTCGAAGAAGGGCCGAAGAATCCCGCCGATAGCAAGCTCTTCACGGACAAGCTCATCCTCGAGCGCAACCGCCATATGGTGGAGCGGATGGGCGGCATGCTCCAGCGCGGCAACGCGCTCATCGTCGTCGGTGCGCTGCACTTCCCCGGCAAGGACGGCATCGTCGATCTGCTCCGCCGCCAGCACTACCAGGTAAGCGAAATCGACGCCAGCAGCGGAATACTCCCCTAGCGCCGCCGCTTCTGCGCGAGCGGATGGTGCTCGCTCAGCAGGCGCTGGAGCCGGTCGGCCTGCACATGGGTGTAGATTTGCGTGGTGGCGATGTCGGCGTGGCCAAGCATTTCCTGGAGGCTGCGCAAATCGGCGCCGCGGCCGAGCATATGGCTCGCGAAGGCATGGCGCAGCACATGCGGCGAGAGCCGCGCCGGATCGATACCGGCGTTGAGCGCGAGTTCCTTCAACAGCTGCGCCGCGCGCCGGCGCGTCAGATGGCCCTCGGTGCCGCGCGAGGGAAAGAGATGACGCGAGGCTTCGCCTTTGCCGAGAAAGTGTGCGCGCTGCTGGAGATAGGCGTCGAGCGCGCGTCGCGCGGGCTCGCCCAGCGGTACGAGCCGCTCCTTCTCGCCTTTGCCACGGATGATGAGAAAGCGTGGATCGCGCACCGCCGCCGCCACCGGCAGACTCACCAGCTCCGAGACCCGAAGCCCCGCGCCGTAAAGCAGCTCGATGAGGCATAGGAGGCGCGCCCCCTCGGCGCCGCGATGGCGCTTAGCCGCTTCGACGAGGCGCTGCGCCTCCGCCTCACTGACGAGCTTCGGCAGCGGCCGACGCGCCCGCGGCGCGTCGAGTGCCGCCGTCGGATCGTCCTTGCGCACCCCGTCGACGACGAGGAAGCGGAAGAACTGGCGAAGCGCGGAAAGCCTCCGCGCTTGCGTCGCGGGCGCGAGCGCGCGACGCGAGAGGCGGGCGAGATAACGGCGAAGATCGGCACTGCTTGCCGCTTCGATCGGCGTGCCGCCGAGCGCCTCGGCGACATCATCGAGGTCGCGCCCATAGGCTTCGCGCGTCCGCTTGGCGGCGCCGCGCTCGGCAGCGAGCATTTCGAGAAAGGCCTCGACATGATGCGACGCCGGCGGCGGGCGAGCATCGCCGCTCGCTGGCGATTTTTTCCTCATATCCCCGCGGTGAGCGCCGCCTCGAGCGCCAGCGCGCGCGCCTCGCTTTCGAGGCCGACCGCCACCAAGCCGGCCACTGCATCGGCAAGCACGACCGGCTCGAGACTGAGCCGTTCGCCGGCGCGCGCAAGCAACAGCGTCATGAGCACGGTTTCGCCGACGCGCTTCGTTGCCGCGGCGCGGCGCTGATCGATCCAGAGCGTCGAGCTCGGCCACGTGCCCTCATGCGGCTTGTCGATGAGGCCGCTCCAATCGGCGGACGCGCCGGCCGGCACGCCGAGCCCGTTGGCGAGCGCCACGAGCAGCGCCGCTTGCCGCGCATCGCGCTCGGCAAGGCCAGGGATGGCGGCGTCGAAGGGTGCGACGGCGAGTGGGGCGCCGCTCGCCAATTGCCCAAGCGCGGTGAGGGTGGCCGTGGCGCCGGGATCGGCGACGGCAAGCCACGCCGCCGCCGCATCGGGCCGGCCGGCGGCATAGAGCGCGCGCATCGCCTCGGGCGCGAAGCGCGCCAGCTCCTCGCCCGGCAAAAGCTCCAGCACAATGGGCGCCAGCACGCGCGCGGTGATGATGAAGACGCCACGCTTCTTGGCGTCATCAAGGAGCGCCGCTAGCGCGGCCATGCGCGCGCCGGCGGCGGGATCGCTGCGCGCCACCTGGTAGAGAAGCGCGCGATCGCGCGCGCTTGAGGGCACCTTCCCCTGCTTGATCGCCTGACCCAACTCGTCCGGCGTGAAGCTCACTTTGGCGTAGAGATCGGCGAGCGCATCGGGAGCGATGGCGCCCAAAGCCGCAGCGCGCTCGGCGGCGCCAAGCCGCTGGATCGCGGGAACCCCCTCATTCGTCGCCCAGGCGCGCAACGTCGTCGGGTCGGCTTCGCCCAGCGGATCGCGCGGCTGTGCCGCTTTTGCCGCGGCGAGTAGAGTTGCCAGCAGCGGCGTCGGCTGCGGCAGCTTGTCGAGCTTGAGCGCGCGTCCGCCCGCCGCGGCGATGAGGGCATCGAAGGTCGGATCGGCAGGCGCCTTCTGCTCATGCAGCAGGCTGATGCCGAGCGCCGCCTTCTCGCGGTCGCCGGCGAGCGCCTGGCAGGCGATGAGCGCGCGATCCCACCAGACGCTCTGATAGCGCGCGATGCTGGCCTGCACCATTCGGCAGGCGTCTTCCGGCGTGTTCTTGGCGAACGCCAGCTCCACCCGGCGACGCGCCACGGTCTCGTCGTGCAAGGTGCCCGGAAGCGCATCGATGACGGCGAGCGCGCCCTCCACCTCGCCGATTGCCGCAAGGCGCTCGACGCGCAACGCGGCGAGACCCGGCTGATTGGGCAGATCCTGCCCAAGCGGCGCCAAGGCATTGCTGAGCAAGAGGCGGCGGGCGAGATCCTGCAGTACCGGCGATGTGGTCGGACCGAGTGCCGGCAGCGCCGCGACGACGACGGCACGCGGCGTGCCATGCCACATGGTTTGCGGTAGAGCCTTCGGTGCACCGAGCGTCCCGACCCATGCCGCGTCCACCGGCGGCAGCGGGGTGGCGCTGATCGCTTCGTCGGCGGGGGGGGTGGGGGTTGCGGGCGAGTCCGGGACCGCCGGTTCGGTACCGGGTGCCGGCGGCAGAAGACGGACCGGGCGGTTGCTTTGGCCGATCGCCGGTAGGGCGAGACCAATTAGAAGGGCGAGCGCGGTGGCGCCGAGCGCCACGCCGCGCCAGCGGTCATTTTGGCAGCTTCGAGTCGGGGATCGCATGTTCGACCTTGGCCGTGGGCGCTGGGAAGTCCCAGAACATCAACACGCCGGCTCCGCCAAGGACGATGACGGCGATCACGGCGGCGGCGATCAGAGCGTATTTTGCCATTTTCCTCGCGAGTCCTGCGCGTTTCCCGCATCGAGGCCGGGCCGGCCGCGGTTGACCATCGAGCGGCGCGGTATGCTAGGGTGGGTTCGTGGCTTATTTGCGACATTTTATCGGCGCGACATGAGCGTTTCAACGTTGGAGCGGCGATTGACCGCGGGCGGGCGCCGATGATCCCACCCTTTCGCACGCCGAAGACGATCGCACTTGTGGGGCTGATGGGCGCAGGCAAGACCAGCATCGGCCGGCGTCTGGCGCAGCGACTCGACCTTCCCTTCGTCGATGCCGACACCGAGATCGAGGCCGCCGCTGGCGCCACCATCGAGGAGATCTTCCAGCGCGATGGCGAGGCAGGCTTCCGCGACGGCGAACGCCGCGTCGTGGCGCGGCTTCTCGATGCGCCGCCGCGGGTGATCGCGACCGGCGGCGGCGCGTTCATCGATCCCTCGACTCGCGCTCTTTTGCGCGCCGCCGCCATCACCGTGTGGCTACGGGCCGATCTCGAGCTGATGCTGGCACGCGTTTCCCGGCGCGACAACCGGCCGCTGCTCAAGAACGTCGACCGGCGCGCGGTGCTCGAGCGGCTTATCGCCGAACGCTATCCCGTCTATGCCCAGGCAGAGCTCACCATCGACAGCATCGACGGACCGCCCGATGCAACGGTCGAGCGGGTCATCGCCGCCCTTGCGTCACATCTCAGCGCCGCCGCGGCTGCCGGGCCGAAGGTGCCGTGAGCGTGATGGAACGCCTAAGGGTAGCGCTTGGACAGCGCAGCTACGACATCGCCATCGGCCGCGGCTTGCTCGCCCAATCCGGCGCAATCATCGCCCCCGTCGTCCGCCAGAAGCGCGTCGTCGTCATCAGCGACGAGCATGTGGCATCGCTACATCTCGAACGTTTTCGGGCCGGTCTTTCCGCCGCCGCCCTCACCGCCGAGACGATCGTGCTGCCGCCCGGCGAAGAGACCAAGGATTTCGCGCATTTCGCTCGGCTCTGCGAGGACGTGCTGTCGCTCGGGATCGAGCGGACGACGCCTCTTGTCGCGCTGGGTGGCGGCGTCGTCGGTGACCTCGCCGGCTTCGCTGCCGCCACCCTGCTGCGCGGCATCGATCTCGTGCAGGTGCCGACGACGCTCTTGGCGCAGGTCGACAGCGCCGTCGGCGGCAAGACCGCGATCGATACACGCCACGGCAAGAATCTCGTCGGCGCCTTTCACCAGCCGGTGCTGGTCCTGGCGGATGTGGACGTGCTGGAGACACTGCCGCGGCGCGAGTTGCTCGCCGGCTACGCCGAGGTGGTGAAGTACGGGCTCATCGGCGATCGCGGCTTCTACGATTGGCTCGAGGCCAATGGCGCCGCGCTCGTGGCCGGCGACGCAGCGCTCCGCCAGGAGGCGGTGTCGCGCAGTTGCGCCGCCAAGGCAGCGATCGTCGCCGCGGACGAGCGCGAATCGGGCAAGCGCGCGCTCCTCAATCTCGGTCACACCTTCGGCCACGCGCTCGAGACGCTGACTGGGTTCGGCAAGGGCCTCCTCCACGGCGAAGCGGTGGCACTGGGCATGCAGCTAGCCTTCGACCTCTCGGCCCGGCTGGGCTTCTGCCCACCCGCTGCGGCCGATCGGGTACGCCGACATTTGAGCGCGCTCGGACTGCCGACGGCGCTCGCCACGACGCCGTCGGTGACGCCCGACGCACTCATTGCCGCGATGCAAAAGGACAAAAAGGTGAGCGCCGGCCGGCTCACGCTGGTGCTGGCACGCGACATCGGCGAGGCGTTCTTGTGCCGGGACGTCCTGCCGGGAACGCTCGGCGCCTTTCTCGCCGATGCGGTGGCACGCGGCAAGAATTCGCTGGAACCGGCCCGCCTGCCTTCTTAAATAAAGAGCCTCTCCGCCAACCGCATCCGTCACCGCCATGCCGCTCAGCCCCGCCGCCCCGCGCGAGCACATTCATACCCGCATCGTCGACTGCCGTGGCTATCGCCGCGCGGATGGACTTTGGGACATCGAAGGTCACATCACCGACGTCAAAACCTATGATTTCGGCAATCATTTCCGCGGCACCATCGCCGCCGGCACGCCGGTGCACGATATGTGGGTGCGTCTCACCCTCGACGACAAGCTGGTGATCCACGGCGTCGAGGCTGTAACAGATGCCAGTCCCTACCCCATCTGCCCGGCGGCGGGGGCGAATTTCCAGCGCTTGAAGGGACTCCGCATCTACCCCGGCTTTCAGCGGCAGGTGCGCACGCTGTTGGGCGGCACCGAGGGATGCACGCATCTCGTCGAGCTGCTGGTGCCGCTCGCGACCACCGCTTACCAGACGGTTTTCCCCTATCGCGAGCGGCAGCGGCGCAAAGACGCATCGACCGAGAAGACGACGGCGAAGCCGAGCAGCCGCAAGCCGCACCTCATCGACACCTGCCACGCCTTTGCCAGCGATGGGGCGGTCGTGAAGCACTACTGGCCGGCGTTCTATACCGGGAAATGATGGCGCTGCCGCTCGCCGTGCCCGGCCAAGCGATGGCCTTCGTCGGTCGCGGCAGCCGAAAAGTAGCGCAGCAGATGCACCCGAATGGCAGCGGTGAGGCTCGACTCGGTGCGCTGCGCGTCGATTTCGGTGACGAGCTCGTTGAGGCTCATGCCTTCGCGCCGGCAAATCTCCTGCAGCGCATCCCACATTGCGCGCTCGAGCCGCATGCTCGTGCGACGATCGCCCACGGTCACATTGCGATTGACCAGGGTGGATTGTGCCTTTCTCGAACCGTTAACCGCGAGTGGGCCAGTATCGGAACGGGGAACACTGCGCTGCATCGGGGTAATTTAACCGCGATGCAGAGTATTTGCAATCTTTTCGAGAAAAAGTGACGAACCAGCAACTGCGAGTTGCCGCCAATTTCACCCCATCCGGCTTGCCCAAGTCAGCCGGTGGTTGCCTCATCGGGGGTGAGGGTGGTGAGCGACAAAGCGTGGACGGGGCCCGCCAGCTCCTCCGCCAGGAGGCGGTAAACCCGGCGCTGGCGGGCGATCCGGCTTTCGCCTTCGAAGGCGGCGGCCACGATTTCCAGGCGAAAATGCGTCTCGCCTTCCGGTCGTGCGCCGACGTGGCCGGCATGGCGATGCGACTCGTCGTGAACGGCGAGCCGGAGCGGGTTCAGCCCGGCGGTGAGCTTGCTGCGGATTCGCTCGGCAACCGACATGGTAAGAGAACGGTGAAAGCACGCTTGTCGCCTGTCAAGCCGCCGCCGCAAGGCAGCGTTGTCGCGCTTGTCAGGTAGAAGCCCTCCCCCCATACTTAAGCCAATGCCCCGCGCGAGCTTCGAAACCGAGACCGGTGCCGCCGCAGGCCCGGCAACGCGGCTCTGCGACCATCCCGGCTGCGCCGCAGGCGGCGAGTATCGCGCGCCGCGCTCGCGCCGCGCGCTCGACACCTTCTTCTGGTTCTGCCTCGATCACGTACGCCTCTACAACGCCCAATGGAATTACTACGCGGGAATGAGCGCCACCGAAATCGAGGCCGAGATTCGCAATGATACGGTGTGGCAGCGGCCCACCTGGCCGCTTGGCGGCCGCGCCGGGCTCCACTTCGGCGGCGGGCGCATCCGCGATTTCGGCCTTTTCGGCTTCGAGGAGGAAACCCTTCGCCATGAGCGGCGAGAGGGCGCGGCACAGAAACGCCCGCTCAGCGAGCAGGAACGCGCGCTGGCCGTCTTCGACCTCGCGCTGCCGCTAACCCTCATCGAGCTCAAGGCGCGTTACAAGGAACTGGTCAAGCTTCACCATCCCGACGCCCATGGTGGCGACAAGGCGGCGGAAGAGCGGCTCAAGATAATCAACCAGGCCTATTCGACCTTGAAAAGCAGCTATTTCCCTTCGGGATGAGCCAGGCGCTATAACCCCACCCTTCCCTCCCACGACGACTGATATCTGTATGGCTTCGGCACAAAACTCCACCGGCACGATCGACACACCGCTCGATCGCCCGGACATCACCGTCTCCGTGCGTCAGACCTTCGGGCTCGACAGCGATATGCAGGTGCCGGCCTTCAGCCGCGCCAGCGATCACGTGCCCGACCTCGACGAAGCCTACCGCTTCGATCACGACACCACGCTCGCCATCCTCGCGGGCTTCGCCTACAACCGGCGCGTCCTCATCCAAGGCTATCACGGCACCGGCAAGTCGACGCATATCGAGCAGGTGGCGGCGCGCCTCAACTGGCCTTGCATCCGCGTCAATCTCGACAGCCACATCAGCCGCATCGACCTCGTCGGCAAGGACGCGATCGTGCTGCGCGACGGCAAGCAGGTGACAGAGTATCGCGAAGGCCTCCTGCCCTGGGCGCTGCAGCACCCGACGGCGCTCTGCTTCGACGAATACGATGCCGGCCGGCCCGACGTGATGTTCGTCATCCAGCGCGTGCTCGAGGTCGAAGGCAAGCTGACGCTGCTCGACCAGAATCGCGTCATCCGTCCGCATCCCGCCTTCCGGCTCTTCGCCACCGCGAACACGGTGGGCCTGGGCGACACCACCGGCCTCTATCACGGCACGCAGCAGATCAATCAGGGGCAGATGGATCGCTGGAACATCGTCGCCACGCTCAACTATCTGCCACACGAGGCCGAGGTGGAGATCGTGTTGGCGAAGGCGGCGAGCTGGGACAACGAGGAAGGAAGACGCGCCATCCACGCCATGGTGGCGCTCGCCGAGCTTACCCGCTCCGGCTTCATCAACGGCGACATTTCCACGGTGATGTCGCCGCGCACGGTCATCACCTGGGCCGAGAACGCGCGCATCTTCAACGATATCGCCTTCGCCTTCCGCCTCACCTTCCTCAACAAGTGCGACGAGATCGAGCGCACGACGGTGGCGGAATATTACCAGCGCTGCTTCGGCACCGAGCTCAAGGAGACCGGCGTCAAAGCGCAGTTGGTGTGAGGGAAGGAACGACCACCAGTGAGGCGGTGAGACGATGAGGACAATGATTTTTTCGGCCTGCCGCGCCGATTCTGTTCTCCTCATTGCCTCACTATCTCCGTGGTCGATCTTCATGTAGGTCATGGCGGACAACGACACCCCGCTCGATATCTTCAAGCGCGCCACCGCGGCGACGCTGCGGGCGATTGCCGAGCGGCCCGATGTCACCGTGAGCTATGGCGCTGAGCCGGCGGCGCATGCCGGACCGCGCGTCCGCCTGCCGCTCCCGGGCCGCGAGTTGAACGCGCAGGAAGCAGCACCCGTGCGCGGCGCCGCGGACGCCGTGGCGCTGAAACTCCGCTATCACGACACCGCACTTCATGCAAAGCGCCTCCCGTCCGGAGAGACAGCCCGAGCCATCTTCGAAGGCGTGGAGCAGGCGCGGGTCGAGGCGCTGGGGGCACGGCGCATGGCGGGCCTGGCCGACAATCTCGCGGCAATGCTTGACGAGCGCTACCGCCGGCAAGGCTATGAGCATGTGAGCGACCGCAACAACGCGACACTCGCCGAGGCGGTGCGCCTCCTGGCGCGCGAAACACTGACAGGCGCGCCGCCGCCCCCCTCGGCACAGCGCGTCGTCGAGATGTGGCGGCCCTTCCTCGAAGGCAAGGTCGGCCGCGATCTTCTCGAGCTCGGCCGGCACGTCCGCGATCAGGACGCCTACGGCAAGCTGGCGCGGAAGCTCATTCAGGATCTCGACCTCGATCTCGGCGAAACCGAGGACGAGGCGCAGGAGGACGACAGCGAAGCCGACGGCGACGACGCCAAGGACAAGGAGAGCGACAGCGAGGGCGGCGAAGGTGCCGCCGCGGGCGCGCAAGGTGCGCTCGAAGGCGGCGTGCCCGAGCACGAGGAAGACGACGGCGAGCAGGCGGGCGCCGAGGAGGTGGAAGGCGAGCTGATGCCAGGCGCCGGCGACGACGATCCCGGGCGTCCCGGCCGTCCCGGCAATCTGCCGCGCCACGGTCACAACGACGATAGCAACCTCTATCGCGCCTTCACGACCGAGTGCGACGAGGTGGTGGAGGCGGAAGCGCTTTGCGATGCCGACGAGTTGACGCGGCTGCGCAGTCTCTTGGACCAGCAACTCGCCCATCTTCAAAGCGTCATCGGCCGCCTTGCCAACCGTTTGCAGCGCCGTCTTTTGGCGAAGCAGACGCGAGCCTGGGAGTTCGACCTCGAGGAAGGCATGCTCGATGCGGCGCGCCTCTCGCGCGTCATCACCAATCCCGTTTATCCGCTCTCCTACAAGCGCGAGAAGGAGACCGATTTCCGCGACACGGTGGTGACCCTCCTCATCGATAATTCCGGCTCCATGCGCGGCCGGCCCATCACCGTGGCGGCGATGAGCGCCGACATCTTGGCGCGCACGCTCGAGCGCTGCGGCGTCAAGGTGGAGATTCTCGGCTTCACCACGCGGGCCTGGAAGGGCGGACAATCGCGCGAGCGCTGGATCGCCGCGGGCAAGCCGCCCAATCCCGGCCGGCTCAATGACCTTCGCCACATCATCTACAAGTCTGCCGATGCCCCCTGGCGGCGCGCGCGCAAGAGCCTTGGCCTCATGCTGCGCGAAGGCATCTTGAAGGAGAACATCGATGGCGAGGCGCTGCTCTGGGCGCACAATCGCCTCATCGCGCGGAGCGAGCAGCGCCGCATCCTCATGGTCATTTCCGACGGTGCGCCGGTCGATGATTCCACGCTCTCGGTCAATCCCGGCAACTACCTCGAGCGGCACTTGCGCGAGGTGATCTCCTATATCGAGCGCCAATCGCCGGTCGAGCTCACCGCCATCGGCATCGGCCACGACGTGACCCGCTACTACCGCCGCGCCGTCACCATCGTCGATGCCGAGCAGCTAGGCGGCACCATGCTGGAAAAGCTGGCCGAGCTCTTCGACGAGGATGAGCAGCAACAAGCGCCGCGCCGGATGCCCCGGCGGCGGGCGGGCTAAGAGCAATCAGCTATCAGCTTTCTTCCGTCAGTTCTCAGCTTCATTGACGTCATCGTCGTCCCTGCGGAAGCAGGGACCCAGAGGCAAGCGACGAGCCTGCAACTCTGGATTCCCCGCTTCCGCGGCAGTGACGATGGAGGGACCCAATCGCGCTGAGCGCTGACGGCTAACGGCTTCTCTTACGCCACCCCGTGGTCCTTGAACCACTTCTGCATTTTGGCCCAGCCGTCCTTCGCCTGCTCGGGACGATAGGAGGGGCGGTAGTCGGCGTTGAAGCCGTGGGGCGTGTCGGGATAGATGACGACCTCGCACGGCTTCTTCGCCGCTTTGAGCTCATCGCGCATCTTCTCGGCATCAGCCGTCGGGATGCCTTGATCGGCACCGCCGTAAAGGCCCAGCACCGGCACGTTGATCTGCTGCACCAGGTCGAGCACGCGCTTGGGATGCAGCTCGTCGGTGTTGCCGGCGAGGGGGCCATACCAGGCGACCGCCGCCTTGAGGCTCGAATTATGCGCGGCATAAAGCCAAGTCTGTCGCCCGCCCCAGCAGAAGCCGGTAGCGGCGAGACGCGCCGTATCTGCCTTGCCCGAGCCCTTCGCCCACGCGACGGTGGCATCGATGTCGGAAGCCACCTGCTGGTCCGGCACTTTCGACACTACCTTCTGGATGATCTCCTTGATGTCGGTCATACCCGACACGTCGCCTTCGCGCGCATAAAGCGCCGGCGCCACCGCGAAATATCCCATCTTGGCGAGGCGGCGGCAGAGATCCTTGATGTGCTCGTGCACGCCGAAGATCTCCTGGATGACGACAACCGTGGCAAACGGGCCGCCTTGTGCCGGCATGGCGCGATAGGCGGGAATTTCGCCGTCCTTCACCGGCACCTTCACTTCGCCGGCGGTGAGCCCGTTGGCATCCGTGGTGATGGTCTGCGCCGAGACCGGCTGCACCGCGAGGGCAAAGCCGGCGGTCAGACTGGTCAGCATGAAGCCGCGGCGGGAAAAATCGGTGATTGGCGTGAGGCTCTTCACTTGCGATTCGAAACCGTCCATGGCGTTGCGTCCTCCCCTTCGCAGGAACAGTCTCGGCAGCATAGCCGCCACCATCGGCCGCCGCGAGGGACGGCCGGTCACCGTTGCGTGAGCGGGGCCGTTTACTGCCCCGTCAGCCGGGCAGTGGACGCAGGGCCGGCCGGAACCTCGGCGCAGGGGCAGCGTTTTCGAGCGCTGGCTGCAGCCATCGCCAGATTTGCCGGCGGAACCGGACTTTGGCGGAGCACGCTCACTTTCGACCGTTGCCGCACGCACTGAGTGCCTGCGCGAGAGAACCGGCGAGGCGCCGCGCATCGGCCGGCGCCGTCATCGCGCTCGTGCTTTTCTCGGCGAGCGCATGGGCGCAATCAAATGACGAGACAGCGAGCGACCTCTGGCGCTGGTTCGATCCGCGCACCTCACCCTTCATTCCCATTCCGGAGGTCGCGACGGACCCCAACGCCGGCACCAGCTTTGGCGTGCTGCCCGTCTATCTCGTCACCGACGAGGAAAAACAGATCCGCAAGATCTACGCGCCCGATGTCACCTACAATTCTCAGCTCGGCTTCGGCGCACGCTTTCGCGTCTTCGGCTATCCCTCCGAAGACACCGCCTGGTACATCGTCG
>Ga0306920_100012125_pt1 | contig 11682 bp, 3 predicted proteins | sample flu12Cox44000170_FD_204666 | JGI IMG/M metagenome (GOLD analysis project Ga0306920, IMG submission 204666) | Lab enrichment of tropical soil microbial communities from Luquillo Experimental Forest, Puerto Rico - flux4day.12C.oxic.44.000.170 (v2)... | ecosystem: Environmental > Terrestrial >...
CTGTTAACCGTCACTGCCGAGGATATTGCCCACAACATTGGGAGTGAGGAGGTGGCCATTGAAGTGCTTCCGTAACCTCACTCTCCGTCGCCTGTTCCTCGTTTCTCTAGCGGCTGGTTTGCCTGTGCTGGGCGTCATGTTCGGATTCAGAGGACATACGCGGGCTGCGGAGCTCGTTGAGTGGGTGAGGAACATCGAGGCAAGCAGTGCGCTCGAAAACGTCTTCTTCCGTTCCGTGATGCTGCCCTCCGGTCCGGTGGCGGTGCGGCGACCGCCGACGGAGACCCGCCCGGCGTTGACGGAGTTGATGGCTACACAGCCTTCGAACCCTGACCTCGTGGCCTTGCGGGCCCAGGAGGACGAGCAGCAGCTGGATTTTGCCGCCGCCGAAGCCGATTGGAAGAAGTATGCGCAGGCGGCGTCCGACCCGGTCGCGGCCGAGATCGCGCTTGCAGACTTCTACCATCGGCGCCTCCGGCCGCTGGAAGAACTCAAAGCCATAACTGTGGCTGCCCAGGCGCCGTCCCCGTCATCCGAACGGTTTATCCCACCGACCGGACAGCGCTCCTGGCAACTGTTTGTGCGCAGTCTTCGGTTGATCCGCGAGCAGGCGTTGCCCGCCAGCCTCACCTCAGCCCAGTACACGGCGTGGATGGCGCGCTATCCTAACGAACAACAGATCTACACCCAATACTTCGACTCCCTGTTGGGCGAGCGTCAGTTCGCCGAGGCCGAACAACTTCTTGCCAGTTATCAGAGGATCTTACCCAACGATGTGGTTTATCCTCTTCAGGCGCGCGCCCAAATCGAATACCGCCGCGGATCGGCTGATGCGGCCTTGTCTCTGTATGACCGCTCCTTCCAACCGCTTTGGCCGCCGGAGCTGGTGAAGAGCTACTTTGAACTGCTGCAGAAGACCCACCACCTGCGTGATTTCCTCGCGCGGGCCCGCGTCGCCGTGGCTGCGAATCCCGACGACCTCGGGGCCGCTACCCGCATCTTTTACTATTACCAGCAACAGGGCAACGTCGCTGAAGGGCAGCGTGCCTTGACCGAGTTCAGGCTTCGACGGGAATCCCGTGCCGCGGCAGGGGCGAGCGAAGCTCACCCCCCAAGGACCGCCTGGACTACAGAAGAGCTCTTTACGCTGGCACAACTCTTCGAGAGCGCAAATAACGCGGACGAAGCAGCCCGCTATTACTATGCACTCTACAGCCTGCCAGGCACGGATGCCGCAGCCGCCGAAAAAGCTTTGGCCGGTATCACTCGCGTCCTGCTCGCGATGCCCGAACAGCCCATCCGGTTCGGTAGCGGCGACTTCTCCTTCTATCGTGACGTGGCAACCGCAGATCCCTATCCCGGCTTCCTGAATGGCATTCTGTCGCTCGTCCTGAACACGACCTCGCCCAGTGGAAGTTACGCTAGCGAAGAGCAGGCTTCCGTTTCCTACTTTCACCGAGGTCGTGCCGCCGAGCTGGTTTCTCTCTTCGATTCCCGTTTTCCACAGTCCACCCACCGCGCAGAGCTGCACGGCAAACTCATTGAGGCCTACGCAGCTTACGGCGCTGACGACGGCGTCATCCGCGCGGCCCGCGAATTCCTGGCTAGCTTTCCAAGCGCGCCAGAGCGGACCCACGTCGCCTTGATGATGGCCGACGCCTTCGCGAGGAAAAACGACATTCAGGCTGAGTTCTCGACCTACGATGCTCTGCTCAAGGAACTCGCCGCCCAGGCGGACGGAGTCCCTTTGGGTGCCGTCTCGCGAACGCGAGATGAAGAAACCGATAGTCGAAATTCAAAACTCGAAGTTCGAAGCTCGCGGGGTCAGGATTCGGATTCCGGAATTCGGGCTCCGGGAGGGCTCGTCGGCGTGCCCGAACCCCAATCCCCGAATCCCGAACCCCGATCCCCAGAGTACGTTCACATACTGGACCGTTACATTGCGCGTCTCGTCTCCTTGAATCGCATCCCTGAAGTGCTTCAGCTCTACCGGCGCGAAATTGACCGCAACCCCAACGATCCGGGCTTGTATGAGCGCTTGGCGGCTTTCATGAGCGAAAACTACCTTGGCCAGCAGGTCGAGCAGGTTTACCGGCTTGCGATGCAGCGCTTTCCCGATCGCTCGTGGTATGACAAGTTGGCGCGTTGGTACCTGCGGCGCAGAATGATGGGGCAACTCGACCAGCTCACTCGCGAGGTGGTGAAGACCTTCTCCGGCACAGACCTGGAGAATTACTTCCGCGAGGTCATTGGCAGGCAAGCCCTCGGACCATCCCTCTATCTGCAGTTGAACCGCTACGCCCACGAACGCTTTCCGCACAACCTGACGTTCGTTCGGAACCTGCTCGACACCTATGCCAGTCGTCAGACGGCAGATCCGGTTGCCTGGGAGCAACTGTTGCGCAGCAACTGGTTCCATGACGACGCACTCCGCTCGCAGTTCTTCGAATACCTCACGCAGACAGGGCGACTGGATTCCGAGCTGGCTGATTGCCGATTGTCGATTGATAGATTGCCGATTGCGAAAGCCGAAAATCGAAATTCGAAAATCGAAACTCGTCTCTACCCAGAAGCAGGCGCGTCCTTTGTGAGTTTCGAGTTTCGAGTTTCGAGTTTCGACCATCGGCCACCGGCAATCGAAAATCGAAAATCGACCGCGGAGCCGAATCCGGGTGCCACACAGTTCATCGCTGAAGCGGAGGTCTGGCGGTCGCACTTCGAACAGGCTGCTCCCCCGCTAAGTGCGCTCTCGGCGGAATACCCGGCTGATGCCTCGCTCGGCCACCGGGCTGCGGACATAAACCGCTCGCTCGCCTCACTGGAGGGGACAGGTTACAGGGGACAGGTTACAGGGAATGCCTCCCTGTCCCCCGTGACCTCTAAGCTGTCCCCTTTTGAAACGGGGCTGGCAATCGAGGAGAACCTCCACCGTTACACCCCTCGCGACCACACCGTTCTTACGCGCATCGGCGAAACCTACGCGGACCGCGAAATGTACGATCGTGCGCTGCCTTACTGGGAGATGCTCCCGCAGATCGAGCCGGGCGAAGCGGACGGGTATCTGGAGGCAGCAACGGTGCTTTGGGACTACTACCGTTTCGACGATGCCCTGCGCCTGATTGAAGACGGGCGCCGCCGGCTCGGCAATCCGGCGCTCTACGCCTACCAGGCCGGCGCCATTTACGAGAACAAGCGCGACTTTGCACACGCCGCGCAGGAATATCTGAAAGGCGCCTTGGCCGCAAACGACACCTCAGCGCGAGCGCGGCTGTTGCAACTGGCCCGGCGTAAGCCGCTTGGCAACATCGTGGACCAAGCTACAGGGCAGGCCGTTGCCGGGACGAGCCCCAGCTTGGAGGCAGTGTCACTGCGAGTTGCCGTCCTCCAAGCTCAGCAACGGCGCGACGACATTGAGCAACTGCTCACTAGGCTGACGGAAAGCACCCAAACGGTCGAACGGGAGGAGTTCATTGCCCAGATTGCTGAGCAACAAGGTTTTGATGCGGTGCGCGAGCGCTCACTCAAGCGGCAAATCGCTCTCACTACCGACCCCGTCGACGCGATGCGGCTCCGGTTAGGGCTGGCGCGCGACTACGAGGGGCGGGGCGACATCGAGTCCGCCCGGAGCACGGTCGAAGCGCTGTATCACGATAAACCGACCGTTCTCGGGGTCGTTCGCGCCGGCGTTGACTTTTATTGGCGCAATAAGATGCCGGGCCGTGCCGTCGATCTGTTGCAGCGTGCCGCAGCGGCCTCGTATCCCGATCTGAAGAAACGCTTCACCCTGGAAGCTGCCCGCAAGTCCATCGACTCAGGCCAGTTCCCTCACGCCAGAGAGTTGCTTACCGGGCTCCTCCGCGAGGAGCCCTTCAACGCCGAATACAGTGGAGCCATGGCCGACACTTACGCTCGCGCCAACGACGATGCCGCTGTGCGCGACTTCTATCTGAGCACCATCCGGAGGATGGGCGAGGCACCGCTACCTTCTGACGAACGCGTAGCACGCATCGCGGCGATGCATCGAGCTCTGATCCCCGCTCTGACTCGGCTCCAGGATCACGCTGGCTCCATCGATCAGTACGTCGAGATCATCAACAAGTATCCCGAGGATGCGGGACTGATAGAAGAGGCCGCGGCTTACGCCGGACGCTATCAGCGCCAGCAGCAGCTTGTGGGGTATTACACAAAAGCTTCTGCCGATTCGCCGCGCGACTTTCGCTGGCCGATGGTGCTCGCGCGGCTTGAAGCCTATTTCGAGGATTTCCCTGCGGCCATCGCAGCCTATAACCGGGCGATCCAAATCCGGCCCGACCGCAGTGATTTCTATATCGCACGCGCGGCGTTCGAAGAACGCTTGGCCCGCTTCGAGGAAGCGGCGCAGAGCTACACCAAGATCTACGAGCTCACTTACCACGACTCGCAATGGATGAGCAGGATCGCCGAGGTCCGAGCCCGCCAGGGACAAAATGAGGCCGCCACAGAAGCGTTAGCTCGGGCCCTGGTGGAGGGTCGTCCGGAGCGACCTGAAAACCTCTTCGAGGTGGCTCGCCGTCTGGAGATGTGGAACATACTTCCCCAGGCGCGGCGGTACGCCGAGCGCGGTCTCGACCTTGCCGCAAACAAGCTATTCGTCGACCCAACCGTTGCCGCCGCCAGCCAGGTCTACCCTCGGGTGATGACGCGACTTCACGACCAGGAAACGGCCTGCATGCGTCTCCTGGCGGTTTGGAAGGGCACGGCGGCGGAGAACGCGGCGAAGAGAGTTGATCCGAGCCTGCAGCAATTCGAACTGGCCTACCTTCAGGCTGCGCTCAAGGAGATGGGCTCGACCGCTGAGCGCTATTTCACACCCGAAGAGAAATTCTCGTTCCAAGCTTTCCTGGAGGGCCAGAAATCGAGGATGCCCTGGGACGAGTTTGTCGTCACGCTCGTGCCTTTAGCTGAAAGCGCCGGACTCGCCGATCTGGAGGCACGCTGGCGTTATGAACTCATGATGGCCCTGCACGCCGACCGCGGGACCCACATGTTTCGCTTGATCGAGCTGCAGAGTGGACGAATGAAATTCGCGGAGCTCGGCCGGCAGTTGGAGGCTTACGCCAAAGTGATCCCGCCCGAGGAAAGCTCGGCGATCCTCGCCCAGGCCGCCCGCATGTACCAATCGGCCGAGGAGTCCAACGAGGAACTACGAGTGCTCTCCGAACTCGTCGAAAGTACAGCGGCCGGCGTTGAGCTGCGTGATCGCTATTTTACGTTGCTCCGCGCGCACCGCCCGCAGGAACTCGCGTCCATCGCTGAGCGCGGCCGAGACCCTCAGACGCGCAATGCAGCGGCAAACTTCGCCGTGGCAAGTGAGGACGAGGGCTTGGCGTTGAGCGTTCTGGCGGCGCGCGGCCGTTCGGAGCTACCTATTTGGAACGACGCCTTCACAGGTCTGATGGGGCTGTATTACGAGGACCCCAGCACGCGGGTGAGGACTGCATTCGCCGAAGTGCTCAATGCCGATGCGCCCATCGGGGCTCGTCTGGGCAAACCGACGGATCCTAATCAACAGCTTGCTGGCGACACTTGGTTTTACTACGGGTCACGCTACGGCGAATACCTCGACGTGACGCGTCGAGGTGCCGCCGAGGACTTTCTGCCGGCGGAATTGGAAGCAACTCCCGGTTCCGCTCCTGCCTACTTCACTTTAGCCGATTATTACGGCGAGCGGGGAGACGCAGCACGGGCCATCGGGAGCTACGACTACACGCTTGAGCTCGATCCGTTGCGCGGTGATGCCGACGATCGTGTGGCCGCGATTCTTTGGCAGCAGGGGAAGCGCGACGAAGCCACGACGCGGTGGAAAGCCGCGCTCCAAGCCTTCACCAGTCAGGAGGACAAGGATCGCCTGCCGGAGGAGTTCTGGGAGAATGTCCGCATCACGCTCGCCCACCTCGGGGAGCACAAGCTGCTGCCTGCCGTGCGCGACGATGCTGATCGTCTGCTTCGCACCTACGTTCACCGCAACGGTTGGTACCGCGTCAATCCGCTGCTCCAAGGAGCGATCGCGGCGTCGGACGACCCTGCGGCCGGCGTGACCTGGATCATCGACCTGGCCCGTTCGGCCGACAATGCCCTGGGCTTCCTTCAGTCCCTGGTGGATGCCACTTGGGTCCCTGAGGCACAGCGCGAGGCGGTGTTCCGCCGTATTCTCGAACTGGCCGAGCGGGACGTCGCCCAAGCACACGGCGAAGCGGTGGGGTACGCTCAGAATGTGCTCGACGACTGGCGGCTGCGCTGGGCCGAATACCTGGTAAAGATGAAGCGACCGCAACCAGCTCGTCAGGCGCTGAGTGCCCTCTCACCGGACGCTCGCAAGAGCCGAAAGGAGCAGGTCGCGGTGCTGGAAGTCGAGATCGCCGCTAAAGCGAAAGACCTTGAGACGTTGTTCACTCTGTACGCCTCTGACCCCGACAAAATGCCCTCGGCGGCCAGCTTGCTAAACGCTGCCACTGAGCTGCGCAAGGCCAACGACGCCGCTTCTGCCCGGCGGGTGCTGCAATTCACCTATACTAATGAGCTTGAGCGGCACAATTTCACCGCCGCGAACTTCCTAGGGCTCGCCGAGGTCCGGCTTGAGGAGGGTGATGTTGCGGGTGCTTTGGCCTTGCTACGGCGTTTGGTGCTCGTGGTCGGGCAACCCTTTGAGAATCTGGGGCCGGCGGCGGACCTGCTGGAGAAGCATGGGCGACCCGTCGAGGCAGCGGAGTTCCTTTCAGAGCTTGTGAAGGCCTCGCCCTGGGATGCGGCGGCAAGGTTCCGGCTTGCCAGGGAACAATTGGCGGCGAAAACCAATCCTGCCGGAGCCGCAGTCAGCCTCGTCACTTTGGTGGCGGAGCGTGAGGCGCCATACGACGCTCGTGCGTTGGCCGCGCTCGAACTGGGCCGCATCAAAAAGATCCCGTCGAGCACGGGCAGGGGTGAGTTGGGTGTGCTGGCGTCAGGTTCGCTGGACCCGACCGCTTGCGAGCGACCCTTTCTCTATGTAGCCCGCGTCGAAGCGGCCAAGCGAGTCACCGACCCAGCCACGCGCATGAGACTGCTGCTCGGCGCTCTGGACATTAGTCCGCGTGTCAAAGCTATTCATTTGTCACTGATGTTGGCGGCGGCGAGGCTCGGCCATTACCCGCTCGTTGTCGCGGCTTACGAACAATTGGTCAGTGACAGACCGGCGTACGAGTTCCGAGGCCGGCGTTACGATTACCGCCGGCCGCCGAGCGCCCAGGAGCAGGAGGCTTCAAACGCCGATGACTTCCGCTCTGAGCTCGGTGTTGACATCGCTGAAGCGGCCCAAACCGCAAACATCTTGTCAGAGGCTTACACCAAGCTCGATCGGCTGGACTCCGCCGAGCGCTACCTGAGAATTGCGTTTCAGCTTGAGCTGTCGACCACATTGCGTTCCGAGCTGAAGCGGCGACTCGACGCCGTCAAGGCCGAGCGTGAGAGGCGGATGCTGAATTCGCGACGTCAGCCCACAGTGGGCTCCAACCTTGATCAGTCCAATCTGGTGCGGCCGAGCTTGAGGGGACAGGTTACAGGGGGCAGGTGATAGAGGGAGGCACAATGAAGGCTCGTTGGTTATTTCTTGCCGGAGTCGCGACCGTCTCCCTGGCGGGCGTTGCTCTGGTCCAAGCTCCCCAACCACTGCCACCTCCGCTGGCTGAGCTCGAACCCCCGGGCCCGCTGCTCTATCTCGAAGCCAAGGATTTCGCCTCACTCGTCCACGATTGGCAGACTTCACCGGAGAAGCGGCTTTGGCTGCAAAGTGACAATTACGCCGTATTTTCGCGGTCACGCCTTTACCTCCGGCTTGACCAGGTTCAAAAGGAGTTTGCCGAAGCAGCCGGATTTCCCCCCAACATGTCACTGGTGGACTCCGTTGCCGGAGCAGAGTCGGCATTGGCACTCTACGACATTGGCAAGCTTCAGTTCCTCTACATTACCCGTATGCCCTCTGCCCGCGCCCTTGAGACCGTGTTGGGTCGGCAGCGCGGCAACTATGAGCCTCGTAGTGCCGCTGATCTTTCTTACTTCGTGCGAGTCGAGCCCACCTCTGGGCGGCTCGTCGCCTTCGCTACCACGGACGACTATCTTCTCCTCGCGACCCGGGAGGACCTGCTGGCTGGTGCCCTCACCCTGCTGGCGGCTCGCAACGCGGCAACCAACAAGCCAAGACCGGCGAGCGGTGGAACCCTGCTAAGTGTAAAGGACGAACACTGGTTCGCCCAATCGCTCGACGCCGCCCAACGGTCCAAGTCTCACGCCGGGTCGCCTGACCTACGGCTGGTTCTGAATATGAAAAGCCTCGTGCTCAGTCCGTACTTCCGTTCTTACTGGGTCCAGCGCAATGTATCAACGTTGAGGCCTTACGAGACGGCCATCTGCGACCTGTACCGTTCCGCGACACAGATTCGCGAAGAGCGCGAGTTCTTGCACTCGCAGTCGCTTTCGCAACCAGCCACCGGCGAGGCATCGAATGGAGCAAGCGATGACGCTGCAGATGTGGACGGTCTGGTCCGTCTCGTCCCTGACGACGCCGGCTTCTATCGCGCCTGGACCAAGCCGCGCGTGGAAGAGGCGCTTGATCTCTTGGGGCGCAAGGTGCTCGCACCGAGAGCGCAGGCCTCCGTGGCTGCAACCATCGCTCCGGCGCTTGCCGTATCCCCGGCCGGCCCGGGCAGCGAAACTGACTTGGAAGTGCGCATTGATGAAGCCCCCTTTGCACCGCAGAGCAGGGAGTTCAATTTCGAACCGCTGCGAAAGCTATTCGAGAGTACTCAGCTCCGCGCTCTACTGCAGGTGCAGTCCAGCCGCGCGATGCCCGATCACGTCCTGGTGGAGAACGATTCGGTTGTCGTGCTGGTAGCCGCCTCGGAGTGGGATGGCGACGCCGCTCGCCGCGCCCTGCAGTCTGCAGTCGAGGGCCTCTGGACGACCTCACGGTTCGGCATAAGTTGGGTGCAGCGAAACAGAGGAGCCGCAACCGGGATTCGGGCTTCGGGATTCGAGCCTCGGGGCAGCGGATCTGCTTTGCGAAACCCCGAACCCCGAACCCCGAGCCCCGTGGTTTACGAGCTGGACGGTCTGGCTGGGATCGCGATGGCCGCTCGCGGGCGCTACCTCATTGTGGCGAGCACCGGCGAGGCTCTGGGCAAAGTCCTAGACCGGATGGCCGCCAACTCGGGATCCGGGATTCGGGTTCGCGAACCCCGAAGCCAGAACCCCGAAGCGCGACTCTGGTACGCCGTCGGCTTTCGTCACGCGCAGGAGCGCGAGACTTTCTACCGGACGACGCGTCTGATCGATAACGTGAGCGAGCAGCTTTACGGCCAGCCGGTTGCGCCGGGTGGCAGGCAGCCGCAGTTTTTCTCGGGTAACATCGGCAGCCTCAGCCGTACCCTGGCGCGGGTCCAGTCGGTGTCCATTGTGGTGCGCCATACGGGCGCCTCGGAGTCGCAGACAGTGACTTATGAACTGGGACGGTGAAGGCGAGCATCGATTTTGGATTCTGGATTGAAGAGACGAAGAGAATTTCAAATAGGCCAAAAAGCCATTTGCAGTTTGCTATTTGCCATTTGTCCTTTTGCCATTCTTTTCGGTCTCTCCTCGTCTCTCACGATGGCCTTGCGTTTGGGCGCTGCGGTCGCCGTCAAAATGCCGGGCATCGCCTCGTCGCTCTACGAGCAAACTCTCTGCGCCCGGATCGCCGCTCAACGCCCCTTGCCGGCCGTCTCCTACTTGCTGCTCGACACGCGGACGGGGCAGTTGCTGGGCGAGCGCTGGGACTCGCCTTCCGGGCGCATTCCCGTCGGCTCACTCGTGAAGCCGTTTGCGGCCCTGGCTTACGCCGAGTCACACCGTTTCAGCTATCCAGTCTTCCTTTGCCGAGGCAACGCGGATGGATGTTGGTGGCCACGGGGTCACGGTCGAATTGGCATGAAGAACGCTATCGAAGGTTCATGTAACGCATACTTCCGACAGCTTGTGCGAGAGGTGAGTCTCGAGCATTTGCAGTTTGTGATACGCAGCTTAGGGATTGACGGTGAGCCTGACCCTTTCAGTGAGCAGGCTCTGGTGGGCCTGGGCGCCGGCTGGCCAGTGACTCCGGTTTCCATCGCGCGCGCCTATTGTGCACTCGCTGCACGCTCCGAAGAGCCAGGGGTGAAGGAATTGATCCAGGGAATGGCCTTGTCAGCCCGCACCGGCACAGGACAGGCCGTGAGCAGCGCGGTCCCGCGAACCGCGTTTCTGGTTAAGACTGGAACCGGACCTTGCGTTCACTCTGCTCCCGAGGCAGAAACACGGGTCGGGGAAGAGGTTTGGGCCCGATTGCTCGATCCCAACCTCGGGATCGAGGTTCATCTATCCCACGGCTCGGGTGATGGCTACGCGGTTGTGCTTTGGCCAGCCGACTCACCTCGTTACGCGTTGCTGCTGGCCGTGCACGGAATGCCCGGTGCAAAGGCGGCAGCAGTGTGCGGCGAAATATTGCGCGCAGCCGGCGTCGAGTAATCATGGGAATCGGAAACGGGAAACGAGAGACTGGAAACTGGAAACTGGGAAAGGCAAAAGAACATACGGTACACAGTAGACGGGACAGAGGGAACCGAGCTTTGTCCGTATGCCCTATTCCGTCTACCGCTTGCGACTTTCCATTTTCCAGTCTCCAGTCTAGATTTTCCATTTTCCAGTTTCTAGTTTCCAGTCTGGTGGTCAGCGCAATGCTGCCGGCGCCCTCGTGGGCGGTGGCCCTTGAACCAACCGTGCGTATCAAAGTTCTTGGGCTGTTCCACCCTGTGGAGTTGGTGGTGGCGCCGCCCTCCTATGAAGTACTGGTGGTTCACGGCGAAGGCCAATCCCTCGCCCTGCAACCCGGCCAGGGGGCCAAGCTGCTGGCTTTGAACGGCACCGTGCATTGCATCGCCCCGGCCGGAACTCTGGTCGCGCCGCGGATTCAAGTCTCGGGGCGAGACAGTGATGTTTTACAGCTCGTTGTGCCAGGCAAGCTCGAACGGCTGTTTCGGGGTGGGCTCGAGGTGGCCGCGAGAGGCGACGAGTTGGTGGCGATCGTAACCATGGACGTGGAGGTGGCCGTTGCCTCAGTGGTGGCGGCCGAAAGCCTTCCCGGTGCACCCTTGGACGCACTCAAGGCGCAGGCCGTCGCAGCGCGGTCTTACTATGTCGCCGCGCCGCGCCACCTGGGAGATGGGTTCGACTTCTGTGATACCACCCACTGCCAGTTCATCAGGGAGGTGCACGGATCCCCGGTGGGCAGGGGGTTGGGCGCAGCCGACCGAGCAGCACAGGCGGCCGCCGAGACACGCGGAATGATTCTCACATACAGAGGCGTAAGGCTTCCGGCGCTCTACTCCGCGAGTTGCGGTGGCAGAACGCGGTCGCTGATTGAAGCCGGCCTGTCGACGGACAACTACCCCTACTACGCGGTTGACTGCTCCTACTGCCAGCATGAGTCACACGCCTGGGAGAGCCGTCTCGAGCTCGATCAGGCAGCTTTGCTGCTTGCCCAGGCCTCTGAAGGCACGCGCCTCCTGACGGCGCGAAGGCTCGGCTGGAGCCAAGTGCGAGGCAATAACTACGAGGTCCGCTTGGAGGAAACAACGGCAGTGCTCCGAGGATACGGTG
>Ga0306920_100012126_pt1 | contig 11681 bp, 9 predicted proteins | sample flu12Cox44000170_FD_204666 | JGI IMG/M metagenome (GOLD analysis project Ga0306920, IMG submission 204666) | Lab enrichment of tropical soil microbial communities from Luquillo Experimental Forest, Puerto Rico - flux4day.12C.oxic.44.000.170 (v2)... | ecosystem: Environmental > Terrestrial >...
CCACTGCCCACTGGGCGGCTACTCTACACCGAACGACAGCAGCGTAAAATGGGCGTCCGCTCCGGGAGCCTACGTACATGGCGATCCGCCCTCGGCTCTTCCATCGCAGGTTATGCGAGGTCGCATTTTGGCTCGATGGCGAACTGAAGGAGGGGCAAAGCCAGTTCGGCTTTGCCCCTGTAGTTCAGACGTCAACCTGTTCAGCTATTGCGAGGGCATCAGCAACTTCGATGCCGAAATACCGGACGGTGCTATCGATCTTTGTGTGTCCTAACAGCAGCTGCACGGCACGTAAGTTCCCGGTTCGACGGTAGATGAGCGTCGCTTTGGTGCGCCGCAGCGAGTGCGTGGCGAAAAAGTGTGGGTCGAGGCCAATAGTTGCAACCCAGTTTGAGACTAGTCGGGCATATTGCCGGGTAGTCATGCAGCGATTGTTATCGCCACGGCCCCTAAACAGAAATTCGCCCGGCTTCTTGCCAGAGGCCTTGATATAATCGTCGACGGCCTGCCGCGTCTGTTCCGTCAATTCAAACCTGACCGGCCGACCGGTCTTCTTCTGCCGCACTGTGGCGCGATCGACAGCATACCTGCTTGGTGCGACGTCCTCTACCCGAAGTGCGACGATATCACAACCCCGTAGCTTGGTGTCGATTGCCAGATTGAACATCGCCAAGTCTCGCGTCCGCCCCTCAATCTGCAATCGGGCACGGATCGACCAAACATGTTTTGGCCGCAGTGGTGGCTTCTGTCCGACGAGCTTGCCCTTGTTCCAAGGCTCTCGTCGCGGCTTCGAGGGCATCGCTTGCGCTTCGATCTCCATGGTCATCCTCCTGGTTGGTGAGGCATGACCAGGATGCCGGACGCAGGACCGGCTTACCCACCTAGCGAGCCGGGAACGTCACCTTTCGATGCACTCCCGTCGTTCGGTTGCTAGAAGGCCGAACTCGCCGGACGCCGTTTGACCCAAATGTATGGACCGGCTGCCGTTCGCAAGTGAGGGGTGCTGTCGGAAGTCGCTGATATGTATCCGGCCTGTTGATCGGCGCGCGGGCCGTGGCCTTGATGGGAATACGCACGCACCTTTGATCTCATTAGCGGAGAGGCCGCCAGGCAGCCATTAGGGTCGCCAGATTCCGGGCGCGTCTGTCGATCCGTTCCATGCAAATCCTCAATCGCGAACTTGGTCGAGACCGCGGCTGCTAGATCGCCGCCACCTCGAGATGGGTATCGAACGCTTTGTCGTTGCGCAGCACGCTCCAGGCGATGCGGGCGAGCTTGTTGGCCAATGCGACCGCGAGCTTGTTCCTGTGCAATCGCTCGGACGCAGCGTTGAGCCACCGGCCGAAGCTATATCGGGCCCAGTTGTGCGGGCGCATCAGGAGAACCTTTGCTGCCTGGATCAGCAGCGTGCGTAGATACTTGCTGCCTCGCTTGGAAATGCGGCCAAGGATAGACCGGCCGCCGGTACTGTATTGTCGCGGCACGAGCCCCAGCCAGGCGGCAAAATCGCGACCGCGCTCGAAAGCCTCACCGCTGCCGATCGCCGCCACCATGGCGGTTGAGATCAGCGGCCCGACCCCGGGAACACTCATTAACTGCCGGCACTTGGCCTCAGACCGGCTGAGGATTTCAATCTCGCCGGTGACGGTTTCGATACGCTCATCCAGGCAACACCAGTCGTCATAGAGGCCGCGGATCAGCTTGGCCGTTCGGACGAGATCTCTTCCTTTCGGTTATCGAGTATCGCGAAGAGCGACTTGCGGAGGGCGCGCGGGCCGGCCCTGACAGCAATGCCTTGCTCGATCAGAAAGGCGCGGATCTGGTTGATCGTCGCTGTTCGACGGGACACCAATCGCGACCGCACCCGGTGGCAAGCCTGCAGGTCCAGCTGATCCTGGCTCTTCTCGTGGACGAACCGCAGGTTCGGCCGTAACGCTGCTTCGGCAATTGCCTCGGCATCGTTGTAGTCGTTCTTCTGCCCCTTCAGGAAGGGCTTGACGTAGATCGCCGGGACAATCCGTGGCTCGTGCCCCAACGCACGTAGCGTCCTGCTGACAAAATGCGCGCTCAGGCAGGCTTCCATGGCGACGATGCACGGCGGCAGCTTCTCGAAGGCATCTTTGAGACCCAGTCGCCTGATCCTCCGGCGGAAGGCAATCTTCCCATCGGCGGCGAACCCGACGAGGTGAAACACCTCCTTTCCGATGTCGACGCCGATCACCACCGGGGAGGACATTTTGAACTCCATTTGGCACTTCATGGCTGCTTCTCCTGCTCAACGCTGCTAGCCGTCAAAGCCTAGCCCAGCCGGGGGAGCAGCCGGTCCATCCCATTAGCAGACTTTCAGCTCGTAAGAGTGCCACGATCGGGTCGTTGCAAAAACTTCGCTGATTGCGTCTCATTCATCTGAGCCGCAGATTATCGCGCGAGAGCTGGCCAATCGCGATACAGCCCATCAATTTCATGTCGCGTTCCAATTCAGCTTTCATCAGGCCAAGTGCCCGATCGACCCCAGCTTGGCCGGCGGCAGCCAAGGGATAGAGATTGTAGCGGCCGACCCCGACCGCCTTGGCGCCGACCGAGAGCGCCTTGAGGACATGCGTCCCGCGCTGCACCCCGCCGTCCATGAGCACGTCGATCCGATCACCTACGGCGTCAACGATTTCGGCCAGCTGGTCGAACGATGCCCGCGAGCCGTCAAGCTGTCGGCCGCCATGGTTGGATACAACGATGCCGGTACAACCGATCGCGGCGGCGCGTTTGGCGGTTGGCGGCCGGATCTGGATAGCGTACCTCGACACGCTTGCCTTTGGGGCTCGCGACATTGGGTATGCGGCAGGCAGCCGAGCGGTTGCGCGAGGCATAGGCAAGCAGCACCGGGGCCTCGAAGTCGGGTATCAACCGCTTGTAGCTGTTGGTCGTCGGGTTCGTGAACGCGTTGATCGCCTTGGCGTGGCGGATGATGCCGCCGATGTGGTAGAGCGCCGTCTCGGAGAGATCGGCATAAAGATTGCCGGCGAAGAGCGGCCGCTCGGCCTTCCACAAGGATTGATGGGTGTGCATGCCCGAGCCGTTGTCGCCCATCACCGGCTTGGGTATAAAGGTAGCGGTCTTGCCGTATCGAATCGCCACAGCGAGACAGATACTAAAGCGCCGACATGTACGCCTTGCTATGGCGACTTGGGCTGTGACTTAGCGTAGCGAACTGCGCGTTTACCCCAAACTTGTTAGACTTCCGCGCGCGGGTACTGTCGCGCAGCGAGGGGCCGCCGGATGACGAACCAGGCGACGACGATCAGCGGCAGGGCGACGATGCTGCCGGCCGAGAAGATCGTGGAGAATGACAGCCCGACGGAATCCCGCAACGGACCGGTTCCGAACGCGGCAACGCCGTAGCCGAGTTGATAGAAGGCGATCATCGCCCCTGCCATCACGGCCGAGAGGTGAGGAAACTCATTACCGCTGAAGCTGATGCTGAATGGCAGAAATGCCGAGCATGCGAGGCCGGCCAACCCGAAGACGACGATCCCCCCGGTTTCGTCCCGCACACGAGAGGAAAGCTGAAAGACAATCAGCAGCAGGATCGGAAGCGCCACATAGATCCAGCGCGCAGGCACGGCCCGGGAGATGACCGCGATCAGCACGCGTCCGGCTGTCACCATCGCCCAGAAGGCCGCCAGCGCGAAGGAGGCACCCTGGGACGAGACGCCCCGCTCCGCGCTCAGATACAGCCTCACCCAGTTGCCGTTCAGCGTCTCTAGGATGCCATAGAGAAACACGGCAGCGGCATAGAACCAGAACCTATCCGGCAAATTCCTCAAACCGGTCGGTGCCGGCGCGCCGGCGGCAGCTGTACCGCTGGAGGCGCTCAGTGGCTCCGCAAGGGCAACGCCGAAGATCAGCATCATGATACAAGCCACTACGACTGGGAGCAGCCACCAGGCACCCAGACCGACGACGATCGCCACCAGCACCGGGGCCAGGGCGGTGCCCAACCCAAGTAGCGCATTCAGCGCCAGAACCGCTCCATCGGCGCGCTGCGGAAAGAACGCCTCAGCATAAGTATTGAGCGCCATGACCGTCGCGCCAAAACCGAGGCCCAACGCCCCGGTGGAGGCAAGTAGCACGCCGAACGCCACGTCCGGCACCCCGAGCAGCAGCCGGGTCAGAGCCAGAAGCGCCATTGAGGCAATATTGGCGGCAAATCCGACCAGCAGCACTCGGCGCAGGCTCCACCGGCGAGCCAGTTTCGGCGCCAGCGCGGAGGAAAGGATGGCAAGCACCACCTGGGGTACGAACATCGTCCCGTAGCGGGTGCTGTCGAAACCGAACCCGTCGGGGCTGGTGAAAATCGAGCTGGCCGCAGGGAATGTCACGAGAGACAACCCCTGCACAACGGCGGCGGAGTAAACCACGCCAATCTCGGTGCGACTTGCCGTTGCGGCAGCTTTCATGGCCAAGCTCCTCGCCGCCTGCCTCGCGTGGTCGTTTTCCGGAATTTTCCGGCGCCCGTCATCGGGGCCGTCGTTGGCTCACCCCAGCCTCTGCAACAGGTGATCTCCTACGCGTATCGCATTGGCAATCGCGGTCAGGGACGGGTTCACTGCGCCGATGCTGACAAAGAAACTCGTGTCCACGACATAGAGGTTGTCCAGCTCATGCGCCTTGCAGTTGGGATCCAATACGGAGGTCTTCACGTCCGCACCGAACCGGCATGTTCCGGCCTGATGGGCACAGCCGGCGATCGGGATGTCGGTCTTCATATAGATGTTGCGCGGGATCAGGTGCTCCGGATGCATGCCCAGATGGTGCAGCATCGATTTCAGCTTATCGTACAACTTTTGCTTGGGTACCTGGTTGTTTGGTGTGTAACTCAATGTCAGATTGCCGGATCTGTCGACCGTCACGCGATTTTCAGGATCCGGGAGGTCTTCGGTCGAGAGCCAGAAATCGACCGCGTGGTGTGCGAGGTCGCCGAGCAGACCCGTCGGGAGCAGTGCGGTTGCGAGCGGCTGCTCGCCCCGGTACATCGGGCCGAGAGACTTACCGATCATCTGGATGTTGCCCATCGGATACTCGAACCCGTCCATCCCAAAATAAAAGTCATTCAACGACAGGGTCTTCTGGAAGATCGTCGGGTTGGGTTCGTGCGAGATCGCGAGCACGGCCTGACTGTTGTGGAACATGTAGTTGCGCCCAACCTGATCCGAGCCGTTGGCAAGCCCGTTTGGGTGCTTGTCATTGGCCGACATCAGCAAAAGCTTGGCCGTGTTCGCCGCGCCACATGAGACGACGACAATGTCACCGCGGAACGTTTCCCTCTCCCCTCCGACTTCGGCGACGACCTCTGTGACCGCCGTCCCCTCGGTGTTCGTCTCTAATTTGACGGCCTTTGCGTTGCGGAGCAGCGTCACATTGGGAAACTCTAGGGCAGGTCGCACGGCCACAATTTCTGCGTCGGACTTGGCGTGCACGAGGCACGGAAAGCCGTCGCAGGTCTGACAGCGGATGCAGGTGCTGTACGCCATGTTCTGCTCGTCCATCATGACGGCACAGGGAGCCGGGAATGGATGGTAGCCGGCTGCCGTCAGGTCGTCGAAGAGCCGCTGGATGCGCGGCTCATTGGAAACCGGCTCGCACGGATACGGTCCGCTGGCGGGAGGCTCGGTCGGATCGTGACCCCTTAGCCCGTGGACGTGATACATCTGCTCGGCTCTTGTGTAATACGGCTCCAGTTCGTCGTAGGCGATCGGCCAGGCCGGGGAGATGCCGTCGTAATGCCGCAGCTCGCCGAAATCCCGCTGCCGGAGGCGATACAAGGCTGCGCCGAACATCTTTGTGGCGCCGCCGACAAAATAGTGCACCTGTGGCTGGAACGGTATACCGTCACGGTCGTACCATGTATCCGGCGAGACATAGCGGTTCTGCACGAAGACCGCTGTCGCATCCCAGTTCTGTACCTCGCGCTTGAGCCAGTCGCCGCGCTCGAGGATCAGGATGTTCTTGCCCGAGGGCGCCAGTTGTCGGACGAGCGTGCCGCCCCCCGCCCCGCTGCCGATGATGATGACGTCGAAGCGCTTATCCATGACCCCCCTCCGTTAGAGACCGGGGCTGCTGTGCATGATGCCGCCATCCGCAAAGATGGTGGTTGCAGTGAGATATTTTGCGCCGTCTCCGGCAAGGAACGCGACCACGGTGGCAATCTCCTCCGGGTCCGCCATGCGCCCCAGCGGAATCGCCGCATTCAGGCGGGCAAGTTCGGCCGGGTCGTTCATCGTCTGAAGGTTGATCGGCGTCGCCACCGCGCCGGGGCCGACCCCGACGACTAGGATGTTGTGTTTAGCGAGTTCGACACCCGCGGTGCGCGTGAGCATGCGCATGCCGCCTTTGGACAGACAATACGCGGTATTGCCGGGCATCGGCCAGTCCTCGTGCACCGAGGTGACGTTGACGATACGACCACCGCCACCCTGCTTGATCATTTGCTTGGCGGCAATTTGCGTGCCGAAGAAGGCACTCTTGAGGTTGATCGCCATCACTTTCTCGTATTGATCCTCGGTCGTGTCGAGGACCGAGGTGCGCGTTTCAATACCAGCGTTGTTCACCATGATATCCAGGCGGCCGAACCTGCTCACCGCAGAATCGACAAGTTTCTGCAGATCGGCGAGCTTGCTCACATCGGCCTCGACTCCGATGGACTGATCACCGAGCTTGGCGATCTGCTGCTCGAGCGCCTCGGTCGCCGCGGGATGAACCACATAATCGATGACGATGTTGGCGCCTTGCCGGGCCAGTTCGAGAACGATCCCCTGACCGATCCCGCTGTTGCCGCCGGTGACGATGGCGACCTTGTTCTTTAACGACATGGTAATCTCCTTGCTTCCAGGTTCCTCGGATGTGCTCCAAGCCAGTATCAATGGTCACGGATTTCGTCTGAAACCGTGGCCGGTTCATCTTGCTCCATCCTCGCTCGGGGAGCAGCTGCCATCCTTTGTTCCGCGACCAGTTGGTCAATAAGGTTGGCGACGAGCCCGGTCCAGCCCGTCTGGTGCGACGCGCCGCACCCGCGGCCATTGTCGCCGTGGAAGTATTCATGGAAGGGGATGTAGTCCTTGAAATTGGGATCGCTCTGGAACTTTCCATACCCGCCGAAGACGGGGCGCCTGCCGTCGGCGTCACGACGAAAAATCTTTATGAGCCTGCGAGACAACTCATCAGCGATTTCGTCAAGCGTCATCATGGTCCCTGATCCAGTCGGACATTCGACTTTGAGCCTATCGCCATAGAATTGATGAAAGCGGCGCAGGTTTTCGATCAGCAAATAGTTGACCGGCATCCAAATTGGTCCGCGCCAATTCGAGTTGCCGCCGAATAATCCGCCATCAGACTCTCCCGGAAGATACTTCACGCGATAATCTATCCCTTGATACTCGAAATCGTAGGGATTATCGAGGTAGGAGCGGGACAAGGCTCTGATCCCGTACGGGGAGAGGAATTCCGTCTCGTCGAGCAGGCGCCGCAAAATTTTTGTCACACGGAAGACCCGGGCTAGGGCAAACAGGCGGCGTCCTTTCTGGCCCTCCTCGTTCCAGCGCGAGACCAGCGCCACCAAATCGGGCCGCAGCCGGCGATATCGTTCAATATTGGCCCAGAGTCTAGGGTGCGTGTCGATCACCTCCTGTTCAACAACCCCGACGGCGAACAGCGGTATTAGCCCGACCATCGAGCGCAGACGCATCGGGATTTTGTGCCCCGATGGCATAGAGAGGACATCATAAAAGAAATTGTCGACATCATCCCAAAGCCCGATCCCCTGTTTGCCCATATCGGTCATCGCCCGGGCTATATAGAGGAAGTGCTCCAGAAACTTGATCGCCATGTCTTCGTACACTGGGTCACGTCGACTGAGTTCTATGGAAATACGAAACATATTCAGGCAAAACATCGCCATCCAGGCGGTGCCGTCGGATTGTTCGATAGAGCCGCCGGTCGGCAACGGCCGCGAACGGTCGAACACCCCGATATTGTCGAGGCCGAGAAAGCCGCCCTCAAAGATGTTCAATCCTTGCGGGTCTTTTCGATTTACCCACCAGGTGAAGTTCAGCAACAGCTTATGAAAAACCCTTTCCAGGAAGGCCAAGTCACCAGTGCCACTCTGATTGCGATCATTCTCGAATACACGCATTGCTGCCCAGGCATGCACCGGGGGATTGACGTCGCCGAACGCCCACTCATACGCTGGCAACTCGCCGTTCGGATGCATCAGCCAGACTTCGCATAGCAGCAGGAGTTGCTCCTTGGCGAAATCTGGATCGATCAATGAAAACGTGACGCAATGAAAGGCGAGGTCCCAGGCTGCGAACCAGGGATATTCCCATTTGTCAGGCATCGAAATGACATCGGCGACCACAAAGTGTCGCCAATCTGAGTTGCGCCCGTGCTTCCGGTTCTCCAGCGGCGGGGGTTGAGCAGGATCGCCATCCAGCCAACGCTGCACATTGAAATCATAAAACTGCTTGTTCCACAGCATTCCGGCGAAAGCCTGACGCTGTATCCGCCGTACGTCCTCGTCGGTTATGCTTCTCTGCAGGGCGGCGTAAAAGGCATTCGCCTCGGCAATGCGCCGGGTGAACACATTATCGAAGCCGTCAAAGCCGCTCGGTCCTTTCTCACCGGCGGAGAGCCGCACTCGGATCGTAATGCTGCCCCGGGCCGGGATCTCGCGCAGGTAAAGTCCAGCGACTTTGGAGCCTTCGCCGGCAGCGTTTACCGCTTCGGCATTGTTGTGGACAACGTATTCGTGGAACGCATCCTTGAAATGGCCTGGCGCAGCACTGAAGCCGAACACTCGGGGGAAATTGGTTTCGTTGTCGCAGAACAGCAGCCGATCCGCGCGTTCGTAGCAAATGAGAAATTCGCCGAGCTGGGCATGCCGAGCCAGGACGACGCCGTCGCCCTGATCCTTCAACGATGGCTTCTCGGCGCCAGCCGACCAGCTCCAGATGTTGCGGAACCAGGCTTGCGGCAGGACATGGACGGGAGCCTTCTCGGGGCCTCGGTTATGAACCGTCACCCGCATCAGCACGTCATCAACATCCGCCTTGGCATATTCGACCTCGACATCAAAGTAGCGGTCGTCATCGAAAATGCCGGTGTCGATTAGCTCGAACTCCATCGCTGCCGAACCACGACGACGTGCGTTCTCGTCGATCAACCATTGGTAGGGATAAGCGGCTTGCGCCAGCTTGTAGAGCATGCGCGCGTAAGCGTAACTGGGGACGGCATCGAGATAATAATACAGCTCCTTGACGTCCTCGCCGTGGCTGCCCTCTCCGTTGGTCAGGCCAAAGAGCCGCTCCTTGAGGATCGGATCGCGGCCGTTCCACAGCGCGATCGACAAGCACAGTAGCTGCCGGTCATCTGAAAAGCCGGCGATGCCGTCCTCACCCCAACGATAGGCGCGGCTGCGCGCCTGGTCATGAGTGAGATAATCCCATGCGGTTCCGCCGGGACTGTAGTCCTCCCGCACCGTCCCCCATTGTCGCTCGCTGAGATACGGGCCCCAGCGACGCCAGGCTTTTACGCCTTTGCGGCTTTCCCCGATTCGGTGCTTTTCAGCGTCAATCGCTCGTGGCATGTGTGGTAGCCTCCCGTCTGGCGGCGTTCGATTTTTTAGGCATGCCTGGTCTGCCCTGCCTGCTTGAGCAAACGCCACGCGTCCAAAGTGCAGGCGACAGACCAGGCCTGTGCCGGGGCGCCGCGGGGATGGTGAGGCGGGTCTCCGTCGAAAATCTCGCCGAGAGTACCCACCGCTTGGTCCCTCAGCGCGTCGCTCATCGACGCAAGCACAGCTTGCCCCGCCTCTGCGTCGCCGGTAACTCGATAGACGGCGAGGCTGAACGGTCCGAGAAGCCAGGCCCAGACCGGCCCCTGGTGATAACCGCCATCGCGTTCGAGGACGCTGCCGCCGTAGCGTGTACGGTACTCCGGGCTGCCGGGTGCCAGCGAGCGCAACCCATAAGCCGTGAGAAGATGGTGTCTGCAGACCCGCACGACTCTCGCCTGATCGTCCGAATTGAGTGGACTGTGCGGCAGGCTCACGGCAAGGATTTGGTTGGGCCTGATGCTGGCATCGTCGCCATTGGGACCGTCAATCACATCGAACAAACCCTCGCCGTCCGGCCGCACAAATCGTGTAAAACTTCGTTTTACGATGTCCGCTGGCGCGCTGAAGCTATCCGGCTCGGCCAATCGTCCAGCGAACGAGCCCATGACGCGTAACGCATTGTACCACAATGCATTGATTTCGACTGGCTTGCCGATGCGCGGGGTGACGACCCACTCACCGACCTTTGCATCCATCCAGGTCAGTTGCACGCCCGCAGCACCAGCCTTGAGCAGACCATCCGTGGGATCCACTCCGATGCCGTAGCGGGTTCCCTTCCGGTGCCATTTGATCATATCGGAGAGGATCGGGAAGACGCGGCGCAACGCGGCAAGATCTGCGGTCGCATCGAAGTAAGTGCGCCATACCTCAAAAAACCATAGCGATGGATCTGCCGTGTTGTAGTCGGCGCGATCCCCGGCTCCCGGGAACACGTTGGGCAGCATTCCTTGGCTGACGAAACTTGCGAATGTCTCGAGGATGCGACGCGCTGTCTCGGATCGCCCAGTCACAAGTGTTAGGCCCGGCAGGCTGATCATCGTGTCCCGGCCCCAATCCCCAAACCACGGATATCCGGCTATGACCGACTGACCATCAGGTACGCTGGGGAGCGGCCGAGCAAATAAAAAAGCATCGGCAGCACGCGCAAGTCGGGCGATCCAGTCGGGCGCCTGCTGCATTGCCGGGCTGCTGGCCGTCGCAGTGGCTACCGCTGCGCGGTCATGGTTGAGACGGCGGGACAACGCGGCCGTGAGGTCGACCGACGGCCTAGGTTCGAGGCTGGCAACGATCCCACACCATTGTCCAGGGATCAGCGGCATCGTTACCTCGCCGACGCAGAGATGATTATCAATCCAGTCCAGGCCGCGCTCGGCTTCGACCGGAAGAGCGAAGTCCCGGTACCACTCACGCTTGGCGACGATATCGCCACCGGTCGCGCGAATGGTCAGCCGAAAAAGCTGAGCATCCGTGACCATGAGAGTCTCGCCATCGACCCGAACCCCGGGCTCAAAGCCACCGATTGAAGTCGTCCCATGGTGGTCGCGGTCATTGGCCAACAGGGTGATCCGCAAGGACAGTCCATCATCCAGCGGATCCGCCCCCGGCCGCAGGAGCCACGCGGCATAGGTCGTATGGGCGCCGGGCTCCATCCAAATCCGCGCTTCTACGTGACGATCGCCGATTTCGTAGGACCATACGGGAACGGAGTAGTCGAGATGAAAGCTGCCAATCCGGACATGACCCGCCGGAGCGGTGTCACCGCTCTTCCATCGGTTCGTGAACAGCGGCCACGAATGAGAGCCTTCGATCAGCGTAGCATCGGCCTTGGCAAGTATCAGCCGACGGCCAAGCGGCGATGCAACCGGCGCAATCAGCAATCCGTGATAGCGGCGAGTCAAACTGCCCGCAGTCGTGCTACTCGCATAACCGCCGAGTCCATTGGCAATCCACCATTCGCGTCGCTCTGCCTGGCCGAGGTCACCGCAGATCGCGCGGGTGAATCTGATCGGGCATG
>Ga0306920_100012127_pt1 | contig 11681 bp, 14 predicted proteins | sample flu12Cox44000170_FD_204666 | JGI IMG/M metagenome (GOLD analysis project Ga0306920, IMG submission 204666) | Lab enrichment of tropical soil microbial communities from Luquillo Experimental Forest, Puerto Rico - flux4day.12C.oxic.44.000.170 (v2)... | ecosystem: Environmental > Terrestrial >...
ACGATATCTCCGAGTCTTATCACTGGCTGCAATTTGAATCGCCGGCTAACTCTCGCGGCCACCATGGCTTCGCAGATGCCCGGTTTGGGCCAATCTCAGCCTAGCCGACCATTATGTCCAAGTGACTGCGAACTGCGGGCGGCAAGGCATCCCCGCGTACTAATGCAATGGGTATCGGCGGATCAATACGCCGACAACACCACAGCAACAACCAGGAGAGGTTCAGAGATATTCTTTTTTCCTCTCGAGAGAGCGGCGAAAGCGACAACCGCGATGAGCAGCGTTGAAAGGTCGATCACCGATTTACGCGCCAGGATATAGGCTGCGCCCGCGATGGCTCCAACGGCAGCGGCCGTCACGCCCTGAACGAAAGCCTTGACCTGTGGCACATCGGCGAAACGCCGATAATACGGTGCTCCAATGAGAACGAAGAAGACGGTGGAGCGAAGACGGAGACCGAAGCCATCGAGCGCGCTCTGGACTTCGCGATTGCGACACGCCAGAAGAATCGCTTGGTCCTTTTCATCGATATCACCTGCTGGGCCTTTCTGTTCCTCGGTTGCGTCAGCTCGGCGACCGAAACCAGCCCACAAGAAGAGTGGCCCTGAAATCTGGCCCGCTCGCAGCGGCAGTATCATGGATCTCCGCTTATGCAAAAAGGGCCGGGAGCATAGCTCCAGGCCGAAGAACGAAGAGGGATACGACGGTTAGAAGTTAAGGCGGATGCCGAACTGCATCTGCCGCATATAACCTTGGCCATTGTTGGGATTCGTGACTGACCCCGGTAGCGATCCGAACCCGGCGGGATTGGCGGTGTTGAGGTAGTCGCCACCGCTCCCATTCGGATCGCCGAACTGGTCGTGGTTGAAAACGTTGGTGAAGACCACCTGGAACTCGGTGCTGAAGCGTTCGGTGATTTTGGACATTTTCCTCACGCTAAGATCCACGTTCCAGTAGGGCAGTCCGCGGTAGATGCCAAATCCGCCGTCGTGGGTATCGTAGCCAAGTATGGGCTGGCGAATGTTAAGGAGCGCCGCTGCCGGGTTCGCGAACATGTTGGCGCCACCCAGAGCGGAAGTGCCAATCCCGTTACCGCTAACAAAGTAACGGGAACCGTTCCCGGTAACCGGCGTGAGCGGAATGGCATTCTCCGAGACCCCATAACCGAAGAAGTTCAAAGAGTCGCCTTCGCCGAACGCCTGGCCGCCGCCATTGATGGTGCCGAGGGTGATGGGCACGCCGCTCCCGGTGGTGAACACCGGAGCGATCGTCCAGCCTCCTAATACGTGGCCCAATAAGCCCGACTGCGAGTTATAGAAGTGAGGTTGATAAACAAAGAAAAGGTTGTAGACGAAGGTGCGGTCGAAGGCCTGGTAACCGTATCCCGTCCTGAGATTAAAGGGATCGGGGGGAGTGTATGCGCCGGTCGCCTGAACCTCACTACCCGTACCCAGCGCCTTCGACCAGGTAAAGTTCGATTGCATGGTCAGTCCGTGCCAGTCCTGCGACTTCAGGGTGATGAACAGGGCGTTGTAATTTCCATAGCCAACGCTCGCATTCATGCCGATACCTGAAGTCAGCTGACCACCGCAACCGATTTCGGTGCCCGTTGGGCAGTTTAGGGGAGTGTTCATCATGCTCCGCGGAAAGTTAAACCCGCCGTTGTCCAAATCGCTATAGAGGCTCCACACATTGGCAATGGCCAAGTTGCCCGTGCCATTCAGACCCTCTTTGGCAATCACGGCCTGAGTGCAATTGGCAAAGCCATTGCAATAACCCGTGCCCGCCAGAGCGGCCTCAAAGAACGGCTGCGGTGCCACAGCATTCGGGTTGCCGATGCAATTGCCGCCGCCCAAGTTGTTGATGTTGCCGTTGCCGCAATACCCAATGACAGTGTTGGCATACGCTTTGGCGAAAGTTTGACCGCCTTTGGTAATCATGTAAGGCACAGCGTTGAGGTTGATCGGAAGGTACTCGTTGTTAATGATTCGACCGATGTAGCCAATCTCCAGGCTCATTTTGTTATTGAGTTGGCGCGCGAAGGTGAGGGTGAACGTATCCACGTGATTGGGCCGGAAATTTGGGTCCAACGCCTGGCTAGCCCCCGAAGCGATCCCGTTTACACCGGGATACAGCGGTTGGGGAAGGGTCGGCGCTGCGGCCGGGATTGGAGCCACCAGGCCGTCCGTTCCGACTCGGAACGCGTTGGTCGGATTGGAGGGCGAGCTGCCGCAGCTGCCGTTCGACTGCGTGTTGGAGCACTGCACGGGCTGAATCAGGCCGGTTCCCAAGAGGGGAACAAGCACGAGATCCACACCGTTAAGGCGTCCGTAGGTACGGCCATAACCGCCGCGGATGCTTAGTGAAAACTCGGATTCAGCCCCCGGATGGAAACCAGTTTCTTGGAACGTTGCAGCTGGCCGCTTACGAAGCAGTGCTCCGCGCTAATACGGGTCTCTAAGGCAAGTCCGCTGTAGGCCCAGAGCTGCCGCTTGGTGCGAAAACGATGGGGAGTCTGAAGCTGAGCCACCAGCAGGGCCGCGCGAATCGGTCCCACACACGGAATCTGTCGCAGCTTGGCGGTGATGGTGTGCTTGCGACTTTCTAGCAGCAGTTCCCGTCGCACTTGCTGCCGTAACAGCTGCAGGAGGTCCAAGTGCTCGTAGAGATGCTCGGCTCGCCGCCGCACCCCGGCATGCTTGATCTTTTCCAACCACTCCGCTCGATGACGCGTATAGTAGACGTCCCTTCCCGCGCAGGGAATGGCCCAGCTGCGATATAGGGCTTTCAGACGACCCATTACCCGCGTCATGTCCTTGGTGGTCGTCAAATAACTCCGTGCCAATTCACGCAGCGTACGCACACCCGTCTGACCGTGGTAGACGGGCTCCAGATCATTGAGGCGTAACAAGTCGGCCAGCTTGCGAGCATCGATACGGTCATTTTTGTTCCCGTGTTTGAGCAGAGCGTTCTTGCGAGGATTGCAGACCACTACGCGGGCGACATGGGGCTTGAGGAGATCGTACAACCAGGCGGCCCAGGTTCCTTCTTCGAGGGTGACCGACAAAGTGCCGCGTAGCCCCGCAAAGAACTCGAGGATGGTCGACGCCTTGGTCTCCAGGATCGATTCCATAACCACTTTGCCTTTGCAATCTCTCACCGCGACCGCAATGGTTGCTTGATGCACGTCGAGCCCAATATACTTTTCACAGTTCATCAGGGTGCTCCTTTTCGTAGGTAGTGTTGCTTGCGCTCATAACCTACTCCACAAGGGGCGCCCTTTTATAATGCGTTACCAATAGTTATCGCGATTTCTCGCCACATGATGCAAAAGAAAAGCTGCCCCGACAATGGGCGGCTCGTTACCGGAGGATTCTCGGCACACACGCTGGCCGGACTACATCAACTTCTTGCGACGAAGTCCGGCTGCAATCATACCGATCAGACCGGTGTTCACGAGCGACATGGTCGTGGGTTCGGGACCGAGGCAATGGCCAGCGTGCCAATTTTTTGGCCAGTTGAGAACAGACGTTCGGTATGAACGCCTGGATTCAAATTTCCGTAAGCATACGCTTCTGAACCTGTAATGCCCCCAAAGCATGATCCTGTGAAATCCGTTATCACGTAACTTGAGTAGGGGTTTGGAGCATCAAACGGATGTACTTGAGCGTCCAGCACGCCGCCGCAACTGGAAAGACCGGGTCCCAGCGAGGCGCTTATAAAGCTGGTGATCGTTGTTGGGACAGTCAGGAGTGAAGGAACTTCAAATTGCCAACTCACTGTGCTCCCGACCGGGAGACCCTTAATGCCGTTATAGTCGGTCGATAAGGTGTAAAGGTATGGGGAGGCGCTCACAATCGTCGGAACAAGGAAGCACAGTCCGATAACGAACGTGGTCACGAACGTTCTCATATTCTCTCCTTAGATAGGGGGCCAGTGCGCTGCTAACCAAGCCTAAGTTCTACCCGTGCCCACAATGAGCGGCTCCGAGGTTTCCTGCAATGTCCTTCCAGCGGCGTTCAGAGGCAGCTGGCAGGAAGATGTGTGGCCGTGAGCCCCCCTGTGCCATTTGACAGTCACCGGATTCGGGGATAGGATCACTACTCTCAAGTACAGCATTCAAGAGCTGGATCCAAACTTACTCACTTAGGCGGCGGTCTTCAAAGACGAACATCGATCTCCTTCGTCACCCCGCCTGGGCCTCAGCAGACAAATCACACTAGAAGAACTGCAAGTTCTACCGGGAGTAGAATGCCCCGAAATTTGTCTGCCAGGTATAAGCATCTCCCGGGAGGTTGGTATGAGAGTATGCCAGGGACTCGGGCCATTCGCGATCCTTTTCCTGTTGTTTTGTGCGATGGTGTGCGCGCAGGATCCGCATCCACCCAAGCTGATTGAATCGGAGAACCGACGAGACATCCGCGACGAGCCGATCTTCAAGCCCGGAAGCCCTGTAACCGTGGCTAGTCCGAAGAACATTCCTCCGGCACCTCCGAACGAGGAGCCTTCGCTTATCGACGGGGTGAAGTGGCACGACACCGAGAGTATCTCGCTCGCCGCCCAAAAGAAGAAAGTGATAACCGTCGAGGTGGATTCGCGATCATGGTTGCTAGTTAAGGTTGACTGGCACGGCGCGGGTGTTCCGGTCCAGGTGACGCTGCGGCGTGGGAGTAGCGTGATTGCTTCAGGAACGCCGATTGCGACCGGCGCAGGAATGGGAAGAACGAGCATGCGAGCCGATCTAAAACCGGGAAAATTTCTTATCTCCATCCAAAATGTAAGCCAGCGCCCTGCGAATCTCGACATCGCGATTGGCAGCGTGCCGCCAAAAGAAAGGAGCAGCCAATGAAACTCATCGCTGCTTCGTTCGTTCTTGTCTGCCTGGCTGCTCCTCGTGCAATCCAGGCTCAGACGGTGATCGATTTCGAAGACCTGAGCGCTGGCGCCATCGTAAACACCCAATACGCGGCCAAGGGCGTCGTCTTTCCATTCAGCGCATTCCTTTACCAGGATCCGCATGCACACTCCGGCACCCATGCTTTGCGGCTGGCCTCGCTGGCTACCGAGTTTCCTCCAGGACCCTTAGTCATCGAGTTCACGGCCGGCCAGCGCAGCGTGAAGTTCTTTGCTCGCGTGACCACCGGCACCGTCCCAGTTCAAGGCACGGCCACGGCGTTCAATGCAGCCGGAGCCGTCGTCGCCACGGATGGTCCCAAGCCGGTACAGCCCGATAGCTACAACACTTCATTTGTTCTCACCAGCGCGCAGGCGGCGATCGTGAAGGTTGAATTGAACATGGCGCAGATGGAGTTTGAAGCCATCGACGATCTGACGTTTACTGGAAAAAAGGGAACCCTTCCCAACACCGCACCCGTGGTAAAGATCACGTCGCCAGCGAATGGTGCCGAACTCAATTCGCAAAACGCTCTGCTGACCGGCACGATCACCGGTGCTTCGCTCTTGCCCAATCCTGTGGCAACGATGGACATTCCTGGTCCTCCCGGAGCCCCACCGCCACCGTTCACTTTCTCTTTGCCTATGACGGGAAGCGGTAACGTGCACAACTTCTCATGGTCCGGGGGCACGGGGCTTGGCCCGCAAACGCTCACCGTGAAGGCGACCAACATTGCCGGGCTCACGGGAACGGCTTCCGTCAAGTTTGACTATCTGCCCCAGGCCATCAAAGACCGTTTTCAGAACGAAGGCGGGGCGGCAAAGTTCGGCTCATTTGTCTACGGCATTGGCGGAGGATTAGGTTGCACGATCGCTATCTACCAGCAAGGAGCGATCTTCTATCTCAACAGCAATACCTTTCTTGCCTTGGGAACTATGTTCGCAAAGTGGCAAGAGGCGAATGGCAAATCCAGGTCCGATCTGCGCTGCGCCACCTCGGAAGAAACGCCCCTGAATGGCTTTGCCGGGGCGACGCGGCAGGACTTTCAACGGGGCCGGCTGTATTCCTCTGGAGGGCAGGGTTTTTATGTTCCTCCGGTGTTCGCGGACGCCATCGATAAATTGGGCGGCGAAGTGGCTACCGGAATTCCGATTTCTGATCCCGCGAATCTGCCTCCGACGCCGGTGTGGAATTTCCAGCGGTTTCAACGGGCTGACAACACTACTCTTGCCTCGACGCTCGAGATCTGGGGAAGCCCACCGGTGTTGTATGTTCAACGCCAGGGCGGCGACCTCACCGACTTGCAAAGGGCCGGACTGTCGCTTACCCCGACCACTGCGACCTTGGAGCTAAGCTTTCAATGCTCGGGCCCAGACGGGCCCTGCAGCATCACGCCGCCAATGCCCACGGAGCCCTTTCCTGGTACTGACGCTGCCCGGATCTGCTTCTTCGGGGTCTATCCTGACTTCTGGGTGAGAGAGTGGGAGCCAGTTGCTGACGACCAGACGCTGACCTCTCTTTCGGGCTTCGTGAAGAACGCAAACCCCTCACCCGCGGACAATCCGTTGTCTCATACGAACCATGGTGATATTCCCTTCCCTTCTGATTTTCTCGTCGACACCTTGCCACTAACGCCTTTTCGAAACATTCTGTCGCAGCCGAACACCCGCATGGAGGTCGAGTACGAGGAGGCCTATGCCCGCGCCTTGGAGGCAGGTTGGGGCTGGCCCATCGCCGGCGATCTTCTATTCGTGGCCGGCCGCTGGGTTGTCGATTGCGGCCACAATGACCATGCCAATTACCATAGCGAGATTCATCCAGCCGCTGTTTTGATTTTCTCAAAGACGACGCAGCATCTGGGACGGCCCGCGACCGACACCATCCTCTGGGCGAACGGATACTACTCCGGTGCGCCCGTGGACTTCGTGGTGGAAGCGCCGCCCAAACCTTCGCCTGACGCAAACCTCGTTCTGGAAAAGCCGACCGACCTTAGCGCCGCTCTGGGGCTCACTCTGCAACTGTCCTGGGATGCGCATGCGGTGAAGGGTCATTTCGAGGCTCCGCGCCGCCAGATGGCGATCGATTCCGCCACCGGTCAAATGTTCTGGCAGGATTCGCGCGGCTACCAGGGGGAGTGGCTTCTGTATTGGGATAAGTAGGGACACCCTTGCCAAGATGTCACATTGAGAGTGCAGCATTACATGTTCTCTGATAGACAAGTTCCTCGGTAAGCCCTTGACAAGTCATAGACTAGCTAAAGCCTGTTCTATAAAAGGGAATGTCAAGGAACATTTTTCTCCCTCGGAAATGGAGAGGTTCCTTGGCTTCCAGCCCCTCGGTAAGCAGAAGACGCTCGCCTCTGATGTGGTGCCCCACGATTGGAAAGTCTCGTGTTAGTCCATCGGAGTGACCACTTCTTTGCCAGAGTTTAATGAGCCGCCTGAGACATTGACGCTCGAAGCCGGGATCGAACCAAAACCGGAATCTGACACAGGCCGGGGAGTTGGACGAAACTTAGTTATTTCAGCGATTTCACTTTAAAGTAAGCGTCCTTGTTCGGGCTATTCCCACTATTCAGCTGACCATGCACGTGCGGTCAAGCTCATAGAGCAGCCTATGGGGCAGCGTAACGTGAGTCCTCTTTCTCATGATTGCAGTGGTGCGGTTACAGCGTTGGCAACTTCTGCTTCATACCGTGCGAACATCGGGTCGCCGTTGCTGGTTGCGCCAGCGGTGAATTAGTTTTTTGCACAGCGGCGGACATTGGAAATTGCGAATGGACTCCATTTCGACTGAGCTTGGCCAGTCGAGTGTCTTGCACTGTACCAGGACCACGTCGGTGGGTCCGATGCCGATGACATCGAAGATGCGCAGCGATGTGGCGGCGCGAGTACAGGTATAGCCAGCACTTTCTAACAGCATGATCGAGCGGTGTGCGCCTCGACTTCGACTACCACCAATGTGGTCAAGCGTTCCTAGCCAAGCCCGAGGCCCAGCTCGAGGGCGACAGCCCTTTCGCTGTCCCCGCAGTGGGCAATTGCATTGTTGCCAGCTGTCAGAATGAGGGGAGTCGACAAGATTCCCTCGGCGAGCGAATAGTCCACAAACCCGAACTGCAAGGGACCCGATCTGAAGCGGGTCGATGCGGGTTTCCTAAACTCTTCGTATAGTCCCAGGGTACTGCGCCACGACAGGATCATTGGTCAGCAGCGTAATGCCCTCGACCGTCGCCTGCGCCACCAGAACACGATCAAAGGGGTCTTTGTGAATCGGCGGCAGGCTCTCAATGGCAACCACGTGATCGCTCACGATGGGCAATTCGCTGTAACCGTTATCCAGAAGACCCCGGCGCAGCAGTCGCACCTCGACTCGAAAGTCCTTACGTCCTAATGCACTTTTGATCGCGACCTCCCACAAACTGGCGGCACTGAACAGTAATTCGTTGTCCGCATCCTCCAGCAGGGAGCGGACGGCTTTTGACAACCGCTTGGGTTCGCCGGCCGCCCACAGCAGAAGGTGTGTGTCCAGCAAGAACTTCATTTTCCACCGCCGAAGATTTGCTCGATCTCTTCGCTGCCCATTTGGTCGAAGTCTTCCGGCACCGTGAACTGGCCCGCAAGGAATCCCAGGCGCTTCATCTGCTCACCGGTGGGAACGGGGAGCGCGGTGACCTTAACGACGGGTTTGCCGGCCTTCGCGATGATGAAGGGCTCGCCCTTCGACGCCTCGTCTACGAGTTTCGAGAGCCGTGTTTTGGCTTCATGGATGTTGACGGTTTTCATGACCTTTAACAAACTTAGCTAAGTTAGTTTAGTTTACACCGGACTGGGCACCGCGGCAACCAGACTTCTCCACGCTCGTTTAAACGGTGGGTTTCCTCGACGGGCAAGGGAAAAATTCGAGCTTGATGCGACCTGCGCTCCGCATCTTTCCTCCCAAAGGCGATGTTTGGTTTCTTTCTTAGGCTGCGTGCGGTTGGGTTGGCCCAGCAAGTTCTTCGAGACCTAGGACGACGTTTTGCAGTGTCTTCATGTCCGCAATCCGGCCCAACGGCGGAGCCTGCAGCTTCGCCAGTACAGCCTGTGTCGGGGCCGGTGAGAAACAGAGCCATTTCAGCCGGAATAGGCCGGAGCCATAGAGTCCACCAAGCAAAGAGTATCCAGTAGCAGTCGAGGCTGTGTGAAAAGTGGAAATCCCGCGTTCTTTGCGGGATTTCCAAGCGAGGTGGAAAAGTCTGTTGTTAGACTTTTCCACGGAGCGGCTTTTCCACAGCCTTTACGGCGGCCGTTTCGCTTTTCATATTGCGCGCTGCCCGTAGTTCGCATATACGGCTTGAGTAGCGTTCGCTATCTCGTCGCAATGTTCAGGCTCAGCGCCAATCATTCTGCTCTCGCGGATGGAATCATGAGTTCGTGTTGGCGTTCGTTCTGCGGGATCACCTCAACGACCAAGTCACGCACTGCATGACATCGCAAACTGCCCTTTGGATCTACGCGAGGCCATGCTCCTGCGCGTTCGCAGAGTCACAGTGCGGGGACGCGGCATCTGGTCATCGAGGCGGTCCAGGACGGATTACAAAACACATCCAAGATCCGTAGTTCCGGCGAGAACGGATGGCGCAGGAGGATTCCGGTGGACTGATCGTTTGGTTCGGCAGGAAAGAAACTCGCAATTTTGGCTCGCTGGACCTGCCGGTTCAGAGGCCTTCGTGGAAGTGTGCCGTGACGTCAACTCGGGAGCCAGAAGGCTCATCCCATACCGGCGAGAATGGCTCCTTTTTAAACCGGCGCTAACACATTTCCTCTGATGTAGTGTTGCAGCATCACATTCACTTCTTTGACCAGAGACTGGACGCGCTGGTAATTGTTCTTTCCTGCGACCAATCGGATCACGCTATCCGCCAGCCTCTGTCCATCGCTCAGAAAGAAAATCGCGAGTATTGGAATAGCCGCGATGGTGCCAAGTGCAGTGGTCGCAAATTGCGTGATGGCTTCCATCACGTTTTGAACGTTCGAACGATGCTGCACGAGGAATGTCTTCGCGCGAAGTGTTTGGTCATCATCCCATCCTTGGTTGCGGCCTATCTCCGTGGCAATCTCACCTGTTGCCAGGCGGTCGCTCAACGTTGGGAGCTCCCGCAAAAACGTACCTGTATGGCCCGGGGATCCCGGCGCTAGGGCGTGAACGACGAGCACGACAGCAATAAGAAGAGCGAGATAGGCCTCAGCAACGTGAGGTCCGCGCAGGTCCCTAAGAAACAACGAATGGCGTTGCAGGAAGCGGACGGCGGGATCGATCAGATAGGCGAACAGGATCGAGAAACAAAAGATCACAAGCACGGCGCGGGCGACGTAGGCGACAGCCAGCACGGCCGCGAATAGCAGGATCGTGAGGAGTATGTTTACCGTTCTGCGATCAGGGAATGTCATTTTTTCCTTCCGTCAAGAAGCCAGCAGACTCAATCGCTCTAGCCTTCAAGTTCTTTCTTGTACGCTGCCAGTACTCGCTCGAGCGAAGAGCGCGTCTTGTCGACCGCGACCTTCCGCACAATGCTGCCCTTGAGTCCCGTTAAACCCGCCTGTTTCGACGCTTTGACGGTGATGAGATAAAAGCTTGGCTATAGACTCCATATCTGCACTGCCTTAGAAATCGCGGTCAAGCTGGTCACGGCTTCGCCATGTTTGGGTCAGGAACCTCTAAGTGCAATGAAACTTGAACTACAGCACCGGCATGCACCGTTACGTTTTGTTCGGCATGAAGACCCCGGTAGCTTGCCTGGAGGAAGTAAACCCCGGGCGGCTCAACGTCGGCAAAGGAGAACTTGCCGTCCCGATCAGTGATTGTAGAGATGACTCCAGTGTCGCCGTAGAGGGTGACCTTTGCTCCCGGCCTGTAGAGTGGCTCGTCAGGCGCTCCCGAAAACACCGTGCCTTGCAAGCGGCTGGTTGTAGCGGTAGTGTCCTGAGCTGCTAGCCCACAGGGTGCGAGCAGACAGATGCCAAGCAATAGAAGTACAGTCGTTCTTAAGATAGAGCAGATCATATAGTTATTTCCTTATTCGTTTGCGTTTCGCCCGATGGCTTCGTTCAATTCGTCCTGTGCCTGTGCGTACTCCAGTTGCGATTGCAGAAGCACTGTCTGCGCTTCCGATTCTTGTGCCACCGCTGCGTCAGTCTGAGACCGCAGGTATGTGCCCTCTTCCAGACCTTGCGCTGAAACGCGCCGAGCTTCCTTACGGGCTGCGAGTAGCTCTTGCGAAACAGCGACCATTTGCTCTGTCCGCTCCAGCTTGTTGTAGGCAGTCTGTACCTTCACTTCGATTTCATCGGTGATTCGTGCCAGGTTCTCGTTAGCTTGTGCTAGTTGCGCGTCCCGCTGACGGAGCACAGCTCGCTTTTTGCCGCCGTCGAAGATGTCGTAGCTGGCGTGGACACCGAAGGTCCCAAAATTGGGAGCGAGAAATGGGACGCTGTTGTTTTGGTGGCTGTATCGGGCGAAGGCTTCGACATCGGGTATGTATTCACGTTTGGCAGCCCGGACTCCAGCCGAGGCTTTCTCGACTTCTGCCTTTGCTTCCGCAATTTCTGGGTTCGAATCGAGCGCGAGCTTCATGTATTCCTGACGAGAGGAACTTGCGGTAGGGGCAGGGACATCAGGATCAAGCGCAACGTCGGCGTTGATTGGAAGGCCAACGACATCGTTAAACTGCATGCGCAAGTCGGATAGCTGCAACTCTAAAGTCAGCAGGTCCTGTTTCGCTTGCAGCGATTGGGCGCGGCTCTCGATG
>Ga0306920_100012128_pt1 | contig 11681 bp, 12 predicted proteins | sample flu12Cox44000170_FD_204666 | JGI IMG/M metagenome (GOLD analysis project Ga0306920, IMG submission 204666) | Lab enrichment of tropical soil microbial communities from Luquillo Experimental Forest, Puerto Rico - flux4day.12C.oxic.44.000.170 (v2)... | ecosystem: Environmental > Terrestrial >...
TGTCACCTGGCCGGTCAATTGCTCATGGAAGGCCACGGCGTTCCAGGGCCTGGGCTTGAACTGCAGTGGTCCGGCGCCGAGGCCGACGATCAAGAGGACCGCTCCCAGTGCTGCGGAGGCCGCTGCAGGGGCAACCCATACCCCGACGCGGCCGCGGCTGAATCGCCAGGTAGTCGCGGCTGCGACCAACCCGGCTGCAGTTGCGTAGAGCCCGAGTGCCCATGGGGCGCTTCGATCGGTGCCGCTGGCGAGGCCGTGCACTGTCGCGGCGCTCCAAACCGCGAAGTTGAGGTAGTGCGCGCGACGCCAGAGTCTGTACGGCAACCGTCGCCGGTAGTGGTTCGTGACGGCAAGTGCGAGAAGGAGCTCGGCCCCGGCGACGCCAAGCCCGACCCAGAGTGGCCGATAACGCGAGACGAACGGGACGACGAGCGAGCCGAGGGTGAACGGGAGCCACGAGTCGATGGCGATCGTGACGACATGAATCGCGACGAAGGCTCCGACGAGGAGCCCGCCGAAACGGTGGACATCTTCGACCGCAAAGCGTGGCCAACGACCAAGAGGCTTTTTCGAAGCCATCGTCAAGCCGACCAGCACGACGCCGCTCAGCAGCAGGTATGCGGTGATCCCCGCGGCGCGCGCCGCATACCAGTCGATCGGGCTCGAGGTCAGATGCACGTCGCGGCCCTGTCGAGGCTCCGCTGCCACGCGAGGTTCAAGACGATCTCGCCTGCCTCGGTCGCGAAGCGCGCCGGCATTCCGCGGGCGTCCAACCAGCTAGGGCCGTGGACGCCGAGCAAAAAGGCGGCCTTCGCAGCGACGTCGGCGCCAACGCATGTGAGACCGCAGGCAGTGACCAGGGCCCATGGCGACGAGGCGGGGACGCCCGACCTTGGGTCGATCAGATGGTGTCGAGCCTCGCCGCCCCTCACCCACCTACGCCTGTCTGTGCCGCTGGTCGCGAGGGCGCCGCCGACAAGCGTTACCGCGCCGCCCCGAGGGAGGCCCGCGACGAGCGTGCCACGGACCGCGAGGTCGCCTCCGGCGGAGACGAAGCCTTCGCCCTCGAGCAGCGCCAGCGCATCGTCGACCGTTCTCCCCTTGACCACTCCGTTGAGGTCGAGGCGCACTCCTCGGCGAACGACGACGCGCTTCGCGCTCAGTAGAACCGGTACGGGCGTCCGCGGCAGGACGGCGAGGGGGGCGGGCGTTCCGTTCGGTGGAAGCTCGGCGAAGTCGGCGTCGTACCCGGCAGCCTCGAGCTCGGCACCCAGGGTCGGATCGACCAATCCGCCGGTCTCGCGTGCTGCTCCGAGTGCCAGGGCGAGCATCTCGGCGAACTCGGTGGAGACGTGTACCGCCTCGCCCGCGGCGGCGTTGACTCGATTGAGCTCGCTGTCCGGGTTGAAGCGACTGAAGATTGCATCTCGCTCGTGGAATAGACGCTCGACGGCTTCGCGCGCCGCTCTCGATCCGCCCGAAACGACGACGTCGCACCCCATCGCTCTGAACGTGTGCTGCTCGCGCATCCGGTTCAGGACTTGCTCGTCTGGACATCGGGCGGGGCGGTGGCGGGCGCGAGAATCCCTCCCTGCAGCAGGTTCTGCCGAACGACGCGATAGAGCGGCTGAGGAATCGACAGTGGGCGGGCTAGATGTTTGGAGTGGCCCGCGTACGTGACCCGCGCGAGCGCCATCGAGGCGCAGGCGGTGACGAGCGCGACGGCGCCGATCCCGATCTTGGCCGCTGCGACCCGCCGACGCGACTCTCCGATTCGAGACGTTTCGGGGCCGCGAGTCGGGGCAACGTCGGACTTGCCAGACGGCCGCACTGACGCGTGCATCCGCTCCTTGGCGCGAGCACGCTTCGATCGGCTCATCTGTGTGGCGACCGTAGTCGGTCGCGATGAGGCGGTGATGAGACGCGGGATCGCGGGCCATACTTCGACGATGGGTCACGCTGCGCTGTCGGTTGCGATCGTGACGGCGGTGACGGGAGTGCTGGCGGCGTCATCGCCGAGGCCGGCGGTCTCGACACCAGTGCTGCTGCGGTCCGGGACCCAGGTCGTCCACGGCTATCCCTATGCGGCCCGGTGTCCGGCGGCGGGCTTCGCGAACACCGTGGACCGTTGGGGGATGTACGCGTGCAACTGCACCTCGTACGTCGCGTGGGCGTTGGTCGCCAATCATCGACGCATCGACTGGTTCGTCCCGGGTGCGATGAACGCCTGGAACTGGCCGAATGTCGCGCGCCGAGCGTCGTTGCGAGTTGATGACGTCCCTGCGACCGGAGCCGTCGTCGTTTGGCCCTCGCTGGCTCGGCCGTTCGGCCACGTCGCCTACGTCATCCGCGTCGACAGCAGCCGAACGATCGATGTGGCGGAGTACAACTACCCAGGGGCGGACGACACGAACACGTACGTTTTCGACATTCGACGGTCGGTCAGCCCGGTCGGCGCGATCTTCATCCACGTACCACTCGACGCACGGCGGCTGTCGTCCCGGACCCGGTCGCCCCGCCGATGACGAGTGCCCCCGACGGCAGCCGAACGACGCCTGCATCTCGCACGACGAGCTCCCCCGGAACACGAAGGATGCGGCGGGCTCCCGGATCGATCTGCGTGATCGAGCCGGCGACCGCGCCGGTCGACCCGACCCCGCCGATCACGTAGGCGTAGCCACCCGAGCCGAACGCGGCGGCGTGGGCAACGGGCGACGGCAGGTGGCCGAGCAGTGTAATCCGATGGTTGGAGGGATCGAAGAGGTAAACCGCGCCGCTCACTCCCCGCGCGGTCGCGCCGCCGGCGATCACGATCTTGCCGTCGACCGAGGCGACGGCCGGATAGCGCAGACCGATCGGGAGCCGCCCGGCGACCGTGAACCTGCGACCATCGAGCGTTCGATAGATCTCGCGCCGCGGGGTCCGTCCGTCGAAACCGCCAACGAGATAGACCGCCCTCCCGGCGGTCGCCGAGACGAGGTCGGAGAGCGGGGTGGGGAGGCTGGCGACCACCTCCCCTCGGGAGGTGGACAGATCGAAGGTCTGCACGGTCGAGGTGCTGACCGCGGACCCGCCGCCGAAGACGAAGAGGGTGTGACCGATGATCGCGCCGGCGGCGTCGTGGAACGGTCGCGGCAACGTTCCCAGCCGAGTCACCGATCCTGTCTCCGGGTCGAGGCGAAAGACCCCGTTCGTGGAGGAGCTGTCCGCGGCAAGGCCGCCCGCGAGCACGACGGCACCGCCGTAGGGAGCTGCCACCTCCCGTTCGACCGGCGCAGGCAGGCTGTACGGCGTGGTGATCGCGAGAGGAGTTCGCGCCGTCTGCATCGGGCTACGGCTCGCCCGGTGCTGGGCGAGGAGTCGCACAAGTCGCTGCGAGTCGTTGGCCGCACGTGTCGACAACAAGTCCATCCCGTCGGGGGTATTCAGGTAACCGGGGCCAGTCCCAGGCCGGTCGGTTCGCCCGTATTGCCAGAGGATTCGGTGCTGCCGGATGCTTACGATCACGACCCGGTCGCGGTAGTCGTCGTTGATTGCGATCAGTCCCGGCGCCAAGCGCATCGCCAGCGACGGATGATCGAGTTCGCCGGGACCTGACTGCGGAGCGTACTTCCAGAGCACGCGGCCCGTCCGTGTCTGATGATCGCGGCTCCCGGGTGCGCATAGTCCGCGAGCAGGATCCTGTTCCGGCCGATCAGCTGCGGATCGGACGGGTACGACACCGGTGCGCGGAAGGCCCAACGGAGTCTTCCCCCCGGGCCGAAGTCGTCGATCCACGATCCGGTGATCTCGCTCACCAGCACTCCGCCGTCCGGCAATGGGGTCGCGCCGTTGACCGCCCCCAGGTAGCGCGGCGGGTCGTGGCGGCAGCCGCCCGTCGCCCCGATCTGCCGCACGATCACGTGCTGCCGCGAGATCCAGATGACGCGGCAGTTATAGGCATCCGCGACGCTGATCAGACCGCTCCGGAGGAGATACGCGTCGTCGGGGGTGTTCAAGTAGCCGGGGTTCCCGCCCTTCACGTTGACATGTCCGTACCGCCACAAGACGCGCCGACCAGGAAACGAGATGACCTGGATCGTGTCCTGGTCCTCCTGGTTGGAGATGATCCGGTCGTGGCGCGGGCCGAAGAACGTGTCGTCATCGAAGCGAAACGGCATCGCAGTCGACGAGCGCGCCGGATACCGCCACAGGATCCGGTGCGAGCCGTCGACGAGGAGCATCCGGTTGTTGCCCCGGTCGGCGATCAGCAGGTAGCCAGGGATCGGCGCGGGGGGTCGCAGAACGGCCGGCGCGGTCGGTTGGCTCAGATCGGCTTTCTCGGAGCGTGCCTTGAGACCCGGCGCGAACACTCGCGACAGCACGAGAGCAACGACAACCGCGACCGCGGCCGTGAACACGAGGCGCAAGACCAGGCGACGTCTTCGACGACTGGCCGCAGCGGCCCGACGCCGTCGTTCGACTCGGTGGCCGGTCAAGCCCGCAGTATCGCGTGTCGGTCAGACAGGATCGTTCAGGCTCCGGCGTGTGCCGCGCGACCGGGGACGGGTGTCGTGCGACGTGCGAGAGGCACGTTCACAGAAGCGAACCTGCACGCTCGTGATGAGTCGCAGATGAAGGCCCTCAGTCGTCCGAGCTCGTAGACTGGCGCGCCGCCTTGATGCCGCCACATACGCGTCGTCTAGTCGCTGCAGTGATTGTGATCGGAGTCGATGAGGCTCCACAGCAGGTCCGCCGGGCTCTCGACCGCACGGATTGAGAACGTTCCGGCATGGGCGAACTCGAGCGCGGTCATCGTCGACTTCCCGCGCTCGATGCAGATCGAGCCCTTGGTCACCTGCCAGTACGGCGTGTAGTGAACTCGCAGGGTGTACAGCCCTGCGCGTGTCACCTGTCCGACGATGCGATTGGAATCGAGCGTCGTTATCGTCGCCTCACCAGGGCCGCTGAGGATCGGCTCCGGGTGAGGAAGCGCATAGATTCGCCCGTCGCTTCCGTTCCACACGTCCTTGAGCCCAGAGAGCCCGGAGCGCAACAGCGCGGCTTCGCGCGTGGCATCGATTGCCTCGAGAGGGGCGAGCGGCAACAACACGTACTCCACTCCTTCGCGGCGAAGCCATGCGCGGTATTCGGACGGCCCCAGCGGCGAGTGGTAGAGAATCGGGTTGTCGGCGATGTCGAGTTGCCGATACCAGCCTCGCGCGAGCGCGTATCCGGTTCGGGGCAGGAAGTACGCCTCCCAGTGGTTCGAAGTAGGAACGACCTCGATTCGAAAGCTCGGCGTCGCGTGCGCGCCCAGATAGGTCAGCATCGGACGCCAGAACGACAACGTGCCGGTCGCAGTCGAGGTGCGCGTCGGGATCATCGAAAGGTAGGGCACTACGGTTGCCGCCAGTGACCCGATCAGCGCGGGTATTGCGAGCCAACGTGGGCGAAAGCGAGCAATCACCCCGGCGAGAAGGGTCAGCGGGAAGACGAACGTGCTCGCGCGAAGGATGTTGTGCCCGATCGCGGAGGGGATGCTGTAGGCGACGACGCTAGTGGCCGCCCAGACGACGAAGAGCATGGCGAGCGGGTACGCCCTGGGCGCACGCAGAGCGATCGCAGCACTGGAACCCGCCACCGCGAGGCCGGCGAGCAGGCGCCAGAGACCGTAGGGGTAAAGCAGCCGTCCAGACGGGAACATGGCCAACAAGCCGAACTCCGCCCCTCCTGCGGCAAGCAGGACAGTCGCGACCAGCACCGCGCGCCGGTTCAAGTGCCGCCGGTGGAGCCAAAGCGCAGTAAGCGCGATTGCGAGGAAGAGAAAGGCAAGCGGACTGAAGCCGAGCGTGAGCACCGCGCAGCAGATCGCGACGATCAGACGCCCGCGTTGCAACGCCCAGACCGTGGCAAGCAGTGTTGCAATGCCGGCGTCAAACGGATAGGCGGCGGTGAACAGCTGGCCGGCGGCGAGCAGTGCGAACGATCGAATCGGCCAGCGCGCGGAAGGGCCCCACTCGCGAAGCGTGATCGAGGCGAAGAGAACAACGGAAAGGACGATGCTCACCGCGGCGACCACGTCGTTTCCGACTAGCGAGGCGGCAAGGTAGTAGAGAACGCTGTAGGAAACCAGCGGGTACTCGCCGGCGAACCAGAGGTTGTCCCATACCAGGTCGCCCCGGCGCGCGAGAAACGTTCGATACAGGTGGGCCGCAAGGTCGCCGCCTGGCGGAACGACCAGCAAGACGAAGAGCGACATCCCCGCCGCGATAACCGCGCAGAGAACGACTTCACGGGAGACGGTCGAGTCGGGTGCTCCGTCGGAGTGGAGTGTGGCGGTCGGGATCATCTGGCGGCTACCACCCGATTCACGGGTAGCTGGCGTGAGCGGCGATGCTAGACGCGGCGTGAGTTGGCGGGCTGGTACTTGTCGACCGCAGCGGCTGCCGGCGAGTCGAGATTCGGTGCCCCACCAATCACGTCATAAAGGCGGTGCGTCCGATAGGAGTAGCGATGATGGCGCGACGTCGCACGCTCGCGGCTGCGTTCGAGTTTCCTTTCCGAGTAGAAAGCTCGCGCCCAGAGCGACGCCGGCTTGGCAAGCCTCGCGGCTCCGACCAGGGCGAGGCCGGGCAAGAACACTCCGAAAGCGCCGAGCTTGAGCTTCCCCTTCATGAACGTCACGAGAGCAAGGGCGAGGTCGACGCCGATGACCCCGCCGATAACCCAATGTGGCACGTCCTGGCCGGGGTCGCTTCCCAGTGGGGCGGTCGCGAGCAAGCACATCGCGCCGAACGCGAACCCCATCAGCGTCGCCTCGATCGAGCTGCGACCCTCATGCCTCCAGTAGACGTCTTCGAGATGCAGAATCAACGCGAACTCGTCGAGCGTCAGCGCCGCGCCGACTCCGAACAGCATCGAGAGCAAGAGCATCGAGTCGTCGCCGGGCCGGAACGCAATGATCGCAGCCCCGGCTGCAAGGCTCGCGACGATCCCGGGCACCAGGTGGTGAAGATGCACGCCACGCACCGAGCCGCTCTGCCAGCCGCGCACTCGCCCAAGCCGTGTATAGCTCCGCACCACGACGAACGTGAGAAGAAAGGCGAGGAGCGTGAAGAACATCGGCTCCCGCCCGGAGTGGTAGACGTAGTGCCCGTAGCCAGGGACGAAGTGAAAGAGATCGGCCACGGCCTCACTCTAGACCGGTCTTCGGAGCGCTTTCAGGTATCGGGCGTGGTAGCCGTCTCGGTGTCGTGTATCCGCTCAGGCGGGAACTGGACGGGACGAGCTTCCTCCATGACGTCGTCGGCGGCTCGATGATTGCGAGAGCCGCGGTCGGGAACTTGGCTTCGAGCAAGGCGCGCTTTTTCCCGGGCTTTGTGAGTCGCAGGGCGAGCGCTTGAAGCCCGGGGTTGTGCCCGATCAGCATCACGGAGTTGACCGTGTCGGGGACAGCTGCAAGGCGGTCGAGCAGCGCTTCTGCCGAGGCGCCGTAGAGGCCCTCTTCGAGCTCGATGCGTGCGCCACCGAGGGCGCCGCTCACGGCCTCGAGCGTCTCACGCGTGCGCGCCGCGGTCGAGCAGAGGACGAGGTCGGGGTGGATATGCGCGCTTTCGAGAAACGAGGCAAGGCGTTGTGCGTCTCGCCTGCCGCGCGTCGAGAGGGGTCTCATCGCATCCGCCAACGAATGGTCGGACCAGTCTGATTTCGCGTGCCGGAGGAGGTAGAGGGTAAGCAAATGCTGCTGCCGCTGGTTCCCGCCGTCTAGGTGAGCACCTTGTGGGAGTTGTTGCGCCTGGCAAGTGTGCACGGGCGTGCGGACTTTTTCCCGATGCGCGGCCTCAAAGGAAAGGACGAGGCGGCGTTCGTCCCCGAATACTGAACAAACTGGGGGATGAAGGGTGGGAGGCGGTCGGTTTGACGCTCAAGTACGGCGACCTGATGGCTTGGCCGGTGGTGCTGCTGAAGCGACCCATCCGCTAGGCGGCTGAGGGCGACCAGGCCGTTGGACTCAGCAAACATCGGCCCGGCAGCCATCCCCCGAGACGGTCGGGCCGGTCGGGGCCAACGCGTTCGTTCGCGGCCTTTGGGGGTTGCCGCGGCTCGACCCTACGGCACGCTTGCAGCTGAGGCGTCGCGAGAAACTACGGATCCGCTTGCAGTCTCAGGCGGCGCAGAAGATGCGGTCTAGGGCTCCTGTTGGGAGGTAGTCGCCCCAGGAGTTGTAGGTGCGGCCGTTGATCAGCAGGACGGCGACTCGGCTTCCGTTCCGATTCACGGCAACCTCGGCCATGTACGAGGACGTCGCGCCTCCGTGGGTGAAGGCGTCCAGCCCACAGATCGTGCCGAGGCCCGTCCCGAGTCCGTAGGAGTGCCAGGTCGGGGTCTCGATCTGGCGAAGATATGGCTGCGAGACGATGCGTCCTTGCACGAGGGCGACGAGGAACCGGGCCTCGTCGTGCGCGTCGACGACGATCCCGCCGGATCCCGCCAGCGATCCCTCGCCCGCACCTGCGTTCGGCCGTGCTTTCCCGCCGGCCTCGATGACGTAACCCACTGCGTGTGGGCCCGCAATCGAGGCGGCCGGGTCGTAGCCGGCACCGGTCAGCTCGAGCGGGTCGATGATGATGCGGCGGTAGAGGTCTGCAAGCGAAGCGTGGCCTGCCTTCTCGGCGATCGCGGCCGCCGTCTTGTAGCCGATGTTCGAGTAGTGGTAGTCAGTCCCCGGCGGAAACAGCAACGGCAACGCGCCGGCGACCCGAATCTCGAACGTGGGGGTGACCGTGACGGCCGGGTTCTTCTGCGACACCCTTTCGAGGAGGAGCAATTCTCGGCGAAGGTTGCGGTCGTGGATCTTCGTCAGCCAGTAGGCCGGCCTCGCTTCGATGTCGTTGTCGTCCACCATCCCGCTCGTGTGGTTCAGCAACTCGCGAACCGTGATCCGGTTCCCGTAGTGGAGGACACCGGGAAGCCATCGCGCGACCGTGTCGTCGAGCCGGAGCTTGCCCTCCTCTGCGAGCTTCACGACGACAGTCGCGGTCCACAACTTGCTCACGCTTCCGACGCGGCTTCGCACATCTGGCGTCATCCGCACACCGTGAGCGACGTCGGCGAATCCAGCGGCACCCTCCCACGTGCCGTGAGGCCCGGAGACATACGCAACAGCCCCGGGAGCCACCCGGTACCGACCGGTTACAAGCGAGTCGAGAACCTGCTGCAGACCGGGCCGGTGCGGCTGTCTCGGCGAATCACCACACCCCGTGAGCAGCGCGAAGGCCAACCCAACCACCAACGCTCCTCGCATGCCACGAATCGTCGTCCCATGGCGGCCCGGCGACATCCGGGAGCCCACTGAAACGACTGGTGACATTCCCGAAAGGCACTGGGCGCACGAGGGGTGCAACGCGAAGCCGTGGCACCCCTCGTAGCGTTGCCCAGAGCAGTGTTCGGGTCAGTACGCGGTTGCGCTTCGGTGCGGGCGGATGAATCGCCCGGCCACGAAGAACAGCAGGGCGCACACCGCGGCACCGACCGCCGCGCCGACGCCGGCGTCGTGCCAGTGGAAGCCACCGGCGTTCAAAGCCGAGATCGATGCGGTAGGAGCCGACGTGTGGCGGGCGACCGCTCGCGTGAACGCGTCGGGCCGATCAGTCGTGGCGGCGCTGATCTGGGCCCGTGCGCCGAGGGGGCCCGCTCGATCGTCGGGTCGTACCGCGCCGAAGGCGGTCGATGTCGCGGCGGCGGCGGCCAGAGTCGCCAGCCAAACAGTGATGAACCGATGCCTGGGAGTCACTGATTTCCTCCTTGTCGTGTAATCGTCTTCTCCATTGCGACGCAGGCCAGCTTCACGCCGTCGACCAGCGCGACTTCGATGGTCTCGATCGACGTGAACCCGCAGGCCTGGTAGAGCGGCACACCGGGCAGCGTCGCGAGCAGGGCCAGCCGGCGGTAGCCCTCCGTTCGAGCTGCGCCCTCGCATTCTTCGAGGATCCGCCGCCCGAGCCCGCGTCGTGTCCAGTCGGCCCGGACGAACATCGCGCGCACCTTCGCCGGCTCGCTGGCCGGCTCGAGGATGCGGAAGTCGCTCCCCGACTCGCCGCTGCCGGTGTAGAGCCGGTCGCGCCGGCTCCAACCGCCGCAAGCAACGAGCTCGTCTTCGTGCTCGAGCACAAAGTACGTCCCGTCCGCCAGGAGCTGCTCGTCGATGACGGCAACGTGGCGAACTGCGCTCGCCGACTGCGGCGCGTCGTAGTAGCGGGGAAAGAGCACCGCAATGGACTCCTTCATCAGCGACTCGACCCTCGGCGCATCTCCGGTGGTCGCGACCCGCAGAACTGCGTCGTGCACGGCAGCCTCCCGCGTATACTCCTGACAGGAGCATGGATACTCCTATCGAGAGTAAAAGTCAAGAGCGGATGCTGACGGCGACCTCGTTCGGGGTGCTCTCGCTGCTGACCCTCCGCGACTACTCGCCGTACGAGCTGACCCTGCAGATGCGCCAGGCGCTCGACTACCTCTGGCCGCGCGCGAACAGCAACGTCTACGCCGAGGCGAAACGGCTCGTCGCCGTTGGCCTGGCCGAGGCGCGAGTCGAATGGAAAGGCGACCGGCGCCGAACGGTCTACTCGATCACCGAATCAGGTCGCCAGGCGCTCACGGAGTGGCTCGGCCGATCGAGCTCACGCCCGCGCTTCGAATCCGAGGCGCTGATGAAGGTCTTCTTCGCCGAGAACGGCACGCGCGAAAACCTCCTTGCTTCGATCCGGGAGCTCGGCGAGTCCGCGAAGGCGGCGCTCGAACACTTCCAGCAGGTCACCGACCGGTACGCAAACGGCACGGGCGAGTACCCTCAGCGCTTCGCGCAGAGCGGACTGACCGTAAGGTTGATCTGCGAGCACCAGGCCGCGACCCTTCGCTGGGCCACCTGGGCGGAGCAGGTCGTGTCGTCGTGGCCCGACCCCCCGTCCGCCGAAGCCGGCTGGGGCATCGAAGCCGTCCGATCAGCCGGACAGCCGTTCCCGCTCGCGGAGGATCCCGTCGACCCGGTGATCGATCCCCACAGGTCACGCCTCTGAAACGGTCTCCAGGGCGCGCCGCCCGACCCGAGCTGGCAGCGGTTCCCAATCCGGGGAACGCGATTCGCCGAAGGACCCTGCAGTTCGAGATTGGCGCAGTCGTGGTAGGCGGCTGTTCTCCCGCGACTTGCGCCACCGGATGCCGCGGCGGTCCCTGTTCCCGTCCTCGGTGTCCTCGTTGCAGGGCCCCGGCGCGCGTCGTGACTCGGGGAGCGTCGGGGTCCCTGCACCACTTCTTGGAGCGGCTAGCGGCCAACGTCGGCATTGTCCCTGTGTTCGTAGCGTTCTACTTCAGGTTCCTCCGTCACGCATAGGCGAAGCACATCGTCGGTGATCGAGACCGCCGGTCTTACGAAGGACTATGGCTCGGGGCGGGGGCTGTTCGGGCTTGATCTCGAGATCCGGCAGGGCGAGGTGTTCGGGTTCCTGGGGCCTAACGGCGCCGGCAAGTCGACCACGTTGCGGCTCCTCCTCGACCTGATCAGGCCGACGTCCGGCTCTGCTCGCCTGCTCGGGCTCGACGCGCGGCGCGAAAGCGTGGCGATACGGCGACGGGTCGGCTTTCTCCCTGGAGACCTTGCGTTGTATCCGAAGCTGACCGGGTCGGGGGTGCTGCGCTATCTC
>Ga0306920_100012130_pt1 | contig 11680 bp, 8 predicted proteins | sample flu12Cox44000170_FD_204666 | JGI IMG/M metagenome (GOLD analysis project Ga0306920, IMG submission 204666) | Lab enrichment of tropical soil microbial communities from Luquillo Experimental Forest, Puerto Rico - flux4day.12C.oxic.44.000.170 (v2)... | ecosystem: Environmental > Terrestrial >...
CGGCCACCGTCCCGCCGAACTGTCCGGCGGCGAGTGCCAGCGCGTCGCCATCGCCAGGGCCCTGGCCGGGCGGCCCGCCATCATCCTGGCCGACGAGCCGACCGGCAGCCTGGACTCGGCGACCAGCGCGGGCATCCTCGCCCTGCTCGGGGAGCTGAACCGGCGCGGGGCGACGATCCTGGTGGTGACCCACAACCCGGAGATCGCCGAGGCGGCGCGCCGGGTGATCCGGCTGCGGGACGGACGCGTAGAGCAGGACAGTGAGGCGGGATCATGACCCGTTCGGCCCCATGGCCGGTCAGCCGCCTGCGGGCGGCCGACACCTGGCCGCTCGCCGTCCTCGGCCTGGTCAGCAGGCCCGCCCGGGCCGCGCTCTCCGCCGTCGGCGTGGCGCTCGGCATCGCCACCATGGTGGCCGTGTTCGGCGTCTCCAGCTCCAGCCGGGCCCAGCTGGTGGCGCAGATCGACGCGCTGGGCACCAACCTGCTCACCGTGACCCCGGGTCAGTCGCTCGACGGCCAGACCGCCACGCTGCCGCCTTCGGCGCCGGCCATGGTCGCACGGATCGGCCCGGTCATCGGCGCGTCGGCCATCGGGGACGTGAACGCCCAGGTGTACCGGAACGACCGCATCCCCGCGGCGAACACCAATGCGCTCACCGTGTACACGACGGACACCGGCCTGCTGCGCACGCTGCAGGGGCAGCTGGCCCGTGGCAGGTTCCTCGACGCCGCCACCGCGCGGTACCCGGCGGTGGTCCTCGGCGCGGACGCGGCGGCCGCGCTGGGCGTCGACCGTACCGGGATCGAGGTCTGGCTGGGCCACCGGTGGTTCGGCGTCATCGGGATCATGCGGCGGCTGCCGCTGGCCCCCGAGCTCGACCGTGCCGCGCTGATCGGCTATCCGGTCGCGCAGCGGCTGCTGCACGCCACCGCGGCACCGGTGCAGATCTACGTGCGCGCCAACCCGGCGAGCATCGCCGCGGTGGCCGCCGTCCTGCCCGCCACCGCCGACCCGGCCGCGCCGCAGAACGTGTCGGTGGACGACCCGATCACCGCGCTCACCGCCCGGGCCGACGCCTCGGCGGCGTTCGAGGAGCTGTTCCTGGCGCTGGGGGCGGTAGCGCTGCTGGTCGGCGGCGTCGGAATCGCGAACGTCATGGTCATCGCGGTGCTCGAACGGCGCGGCGAGATCGGGCTGCGGCGGGCCCTCGGCGCCCGCCGGCTGCACGTCGCGGTGCAGTTCGCCGCCGAGGCGACCCTGCTGGCGGGCTGCGGCGGGGTGGCCGGGGCGGTCCTCGGCGGGTTCGCCACCACCGTCTACGCGGCGGCCCGGCACTGGGACGCGGTCGTGCCGGTGCCGGTGCTGCTGGCCGCGGCGGGCGTCGCGCTGCTGGTGGGAGCCGTGGCGGGCCTGTATCCGGCGCTGCGCGCGGCGCGCCTGGTACCGGCCGAGGCGCTGCGGCTGAGCTAGGCCCGGGCCTACATCATCTCGTCGGTGAAGGGGAGCAGGACGGTCTTGAGCTCGGTGTAGGACTCGATCGCGGCGCGGCCGCCCTCGCGGCCGAGGCCGGACTGGCGGAAGCCGCCGAAGGGGGAGTTCGGCTCGAGCTGGTAGCCGTTGACGCCGACGGTGCCGGCCTTGATCGCCTTGGTCATCCGCATGGCCCGGCGCACGTCGGCGGTCCAGACGGTGGCGGCCAGGCCGTAGTCGGTGTCGTTGGCGAGGGCTACCGCGTCGGCTTCTTCGTCGAACGGGATCACGGACAGCACCGGCCCGAAGATCTCCTCGCGGGCGATGCTCATGTCGTTGGACACGTCGGCGAACAGGGTCGGCGTGACGAAGTTGCCGACGGCGAGATCGCCCTCGGCGCGGCCGCCGCCGCAGACCAGGCGGGCGCCCTCCTCCTGGCCGCGGGTGATCAGGCCGAGCACCCGGTCCAGCTGGCGGGTGTTGATCAGCGGCGCCGAGGTGACCTCGGGGTCGAAAGGGTTCCCGTAGCTGACCATGGTGCCGATCAGTTCGGCGGTGGCCAGGAACTCCTCGACCGCGTCCCGCTGGACCAGCGCCCTCGTCTGCGCCGCGCACACCTGTCCGGACAGGCCGAGGGTGACGGTGCCCATCGTCACCGCGGCGGCGGTGCCGATGTCGGCGTCGGCGAACACCACCGACGGGCTCTTGCCGCCGAGCTCGAGGCTGACCCGCTTGCATCCGCTGGCCGCGGCCGTCATGACCTTCTGGCCCACCGCCCGGCTGCCGGTGAACGACAGCTTGTCCACCATCGGGTGGCTGATCAGGGCCTGCCCGGCCGGGTCGCCGGGGCCGGTGACCACGTTGAGCACGCCTTCGGGCAGGCCGGATTCCTCGTCGATCAGCCGGGCCAGGCGCAGCACCGCGAACGTGGCGTACTCCGAGGGCTTGAGCACGATCGTGCAGCCGGCCGCCAGGGCCGGGGCCACCTTCTGGGCGAACAGCACCAGCGGCGCGTTCCACGGGATCACCGCGCCGACCACGCCGACCGGCTCGCGCAGCGTGAGGACCATGTGGTCGCCGCCCTGGAACGGCGGCAGCGTCTCGCCGGCCAGCTTGTCGGCCCAGCCGGCGTGATGGTCGAAGACGTCGGCGACGAAGTCCGACGACATGGCGTAGATCTCGCCGAAGCTCAGCGGCACGCTGTTGTCCAGGGCCTGCAGTCTCAGCAGCTCATCGCCGTGCTCGCGGACCAGGTTCGCGATCGTGCGCAGCACCCGGACCCGCTCGTTAGCGCGGGCGCGCGGCCACGGGCCCTCGTCGAACGCACGGCGCGCCGCCCTGACGGCGCTGTCGACGTCGGCCGGGGTAGCGATCGGGAACGCGGCGACCTGCTCACCGGTGGCGGGATGCAGGTGGCTCCAGGTGGCTTCGTCGGCGGCGGCTGTCCAGTGCCCGTCGATCAGCATGCGGCCGTCCCCGAGGCCGAGCTCGTCGCGGTGCGGCTTGATGGATGCGACCATGCCCGGCTCCTGTGTGGCGCTTGCGTGAGTAGAACACGTTCTATTTCTTGGGAGCGTACACCCGGGCGTGGTGAGGCCGCCAGCGAAGGGAGCCGACCCGGGACGTATGATGTTGCTGGCCGCGAGGCCGAGGAGCCGTGGGTTTCTGGCCGATGCGGTTAGCGTCGATCTCGACGAGGGGCCTGGGCTGGTGGGCGCGCAGACGCTCGTGTTCTCGTTCGCCGACACCGAGGGTTCGGCCGCGATGGCGCGGCGGCTGGGGGGCGCGTACGCGGGGATGCTGGCCGGTCATCACCGGCTGATCCGGGCGGGCCTGGCCGCTCATGGCGGATAACCCGGGGCTGCTGACCAACCTGCCGGCGCAGGTGTCGAGTTTCATCGGCCGGGAGGGTGAGCTGGCCGCGGTACGCGCCCTGGTGGGCGGGTCGCGGCTGGTCACGCTGACCGGCGCGGGCGGGGCGGGTAAGACCCGGCTCGGGTTGGAGGTGGCGGCCGGGCTGCTGGATGGCACCGGGGACGGGGTGTGGTTCGCCGATCTGGCCCCGCTGCGCGACCCGGATCTGGTCGCGGTGACCGTGGCTGACGTACTGGGGGTGCGGCTGGAGCCGGGCCGCCCGGTGCTGGACACGGTGGTGGAGGCGGTGGGCGGGCGGAGCCTGCTGGTGCTGCTGGACAACTGCGAGCACGTGATCGGGGCGTGCGCCAAGCTGGCCGACGCGCTGCTGCGGGGTTGCCCGAACCTGGCGCTGCTGGCGACCAGCCGGGAGCCGCTGGGCATCGACGGGGAGCGGGTGTACCGGGTGCCGTCGCTGGGCGTCCCGGCCGACGGCGATGACGCCGCGGCGATCCGGGCCAGCGAGGCGGTGCGGTTGCTGGAAGACCGCGCCGCCGCGCAGGGGGTGCCGCTGGCCGGGGACGGACCTGCCGTCGAAGTGGCCGGGCGGATCTGCCGGCGGCTGGATGGCATCCCGCTGGCCATCGAGCTGGCCGCGGCGCGGCTGCGGGTGATGCCGGTCGCCGAGCTGGAGGCCCGGCTCGACCAGCGGTTCGCCATCTTGACCGGCGGGTCCCGGGTGGCGCTGCCGCGGCAGCGCACGCTGCTGGCCATGGTGGACTGGTCCTGGGAGCTGCTGACCGGCGCGGAGCGGGCGGTGCTGGCCCGGCTGTCGGTGTTCGCCGGGGGGTTCGGCCTGGCCGCGGCCGAGACGGTCGCCGCGGGCCCGGACGTGCCCCCGGGCGAGGTGCTGGGGCACCTGGGCGCGCTGGTGGACAAGAGCCTGGTGCAGTTCGGTGACGCCGGGAACGGCCCGGGCCGGTACCGGCTGCTGGAGACCGTCCGGCAGTACGCGGCCGGGCAGCTCGACGCGCTGGGCCCCGCGGCGGCCCAGGCCGCCCGGATCGCTCACCGCGATTTCTACCTGGCCCTGGCCGAGTCGGCCGGCCCGCAGCTGGTCGCCGCCGATCAGGCCGCCTGGCTGGACCGGCTCGACGCCGAGCTGGGCAACCTGCGGGCCGCGATCACCGTCAGCCTGACCCAGGCCGACACGGCACCGGGCCTGCGGCTGGCCGCCTCGTTGCGCCCGTACTGGCAGGCCCGCGGGCACGGCGCCGAAGGAGCCGACGCGCTGCGGGCACTCCTGGACACCCCGGCCGCCCAGGCGGCGACGCTGCTGCGCGCCCGGGCGCTGGCCGCGGCGGGCCACCTCCTCCAGCTGACGGGTGGCTACGCGATCGCCGAGGACTTCTGCCGGGAGGCGCTAACTATTGCCCGCGCCGCCGGCGACGAATACCTGGTCACCGAACTGCTGTGTGAGCGAGCCTGGCTTCTGATGCGCCAGGGGCAGCCCGGTGCCGCGCTGCCCCTCATCGGCCAGGGCCTGGGCCTGGCCCGCGGCCTTGGGGAACTCCACCTGACCGCCCGCCTGCTCGCCGCCCGGGCCTACGCCACGAACGCTGCGGGAGACCCTGCGGGCGCGACCCGCGATGTGGCGGCGGCACTGCGACTCTTCCGCCAGGCCGGTGACCGGCTACAGGTGGGGGTCATGCTCAACAACCTCAGCGACTACGAGCTGTGGACGGGCGACCTGGATGCCGCTCGCCGCCACCAGGCCGAGTCACTGGAGATCGCCCGCGCGCTCAACAACCACCATGGCGCCCTCTATGGGACTTTTAATCTTGGCCTGACCGAGTACCTCGGCGGCTCGCTGAGCGCGGCCGCGGCCATGTTCGCGGAATCACTCGACGTCGCCCGGCGCATGGGAATGAGGGCGAATATCGCCTACGCGCTGATCGGCCTGGCCATGGCCGGCCGGGGCCGGGCCGACCCGGGCTGGTCCGCCCGGCTGCACGGCGCGGCCGAACAGGCCCTGGCGGATCTGGGCCACGCCCTGGAGCCGGTGGAAGCCCGGCTGGCCGACCTCGACCGCCAGCGGCTGCGCGCCGCGATGGGCGACGGAGCCTTCGAGGCCGACTACGCCGCGGGCCGCACCCTCGACCTGGCGCGCGCGTCTCGCCAGGCCCTGGAAGGAATACAGGCAGGGCGCGAGGCGCCACGCGCGGGTGCGCTGGTGAGCGAACCGGACGCTGCTGCACCAGGTGAGGCCGCGTCGGTGCTGACGCCTCGCGAGCTGGACGTGCTCAAGCTCGTCGCGCAGGGACTGAGCAACCCGGACATCGCTCGGCGACTGGCCCTGAGCGAGCACACGGTCCACCGGCACCTGGCCAACATCCTCCGCAAGCTCGGCCTCTCCTCGCGCGCCGCGGCCGCGGCCTGGGGCGTGCGCGCCGGGCTGGTGTGAGCCTGGCCTGATCGGGCCATCTGCCGCGGCCGCGTGAATCTGGCCCGTACGGGCGAAGCGATGGCGCTGCGCTGCCGGATATCACTGAAACACCGGGGGGAGACGGGTTCGCCGCGGACTGCCACTGGCAGGCGAAGCCGCTAACGGGGAAGCGAGATATCGATCGTCCGGATCCTCGGAAGCACCGCCCGCCAGACCACACCGAGGAGACCGCGATGCACCACGCCATCAGCTACCAGCTCGCTCACGCCCGCCTGGCCGACCTGCGCCGCCACGCCCAGCGTGCAACCATGGCCCGCGCCGTCCGCCGGGCCTTCGCGGCGCTGACCGTCAGCCGCGGGGCTGCGTAGCTGTCGGCGTGGCACCGGCGCGTGCCGGCTCATCGGGGAGGCATACCCGTTCGGCCGGACGCGCGCGGGCCTAAGGCGCGGCATCATGGTCATCATCGCGGGCCGGCGGCTCGCGCCGCATGACAATGCCCGAGCCGGCCCGCGGAGGCGCCACATGAAGTTCATGCTGCTCCACTACGCAGACGAAACCACCGAAATGAGCGCCGAGGAGCGTCGGGAAGACCAGGCGCTGCTGACATCCTGGCTGGAAGACACCATCGCGCGCGGCGTGAACCTGCAGGGAAGCTACCTGCAACCGTCCCGGACCGCCGCGACGGTGCGCGCGCGCGATGGTGATCTTCTCGTCACCGACGGCCCGTTCGCCGAGACGAAGGAGCAGATCGCCGGCTTCGACATCATCGAATGCGCGGACATGCAGGAGGCGATCCGGATCGCCGGGGCGCACCCGACGACCAGGCACGGCACGATCGAGATCCGGCCGTTCCCCGCCGAGTGAGCGGCCGGCTCAACGTTCCGTCTCCGATTCCAGCCCTCGATTTGGCCGAACCGGATTCGGTTAATGTGACGCAGATATCCGACTAACACACGATGTATGCCCGTCGCGGCCTAGGACGTCTGGGTGCCGTGTCGGCGCCGAGCGGCGCTTATCGCTTCCCGCTGGCTGAGTCCGGACCCGGCGGAGAACGCCTGATCGAACCGCTCCGTGCCCAGCGTCTGGCGGAGCAAGGCCGTCAGTTCGGCCTCGGCCCGGCGCAGCGTCGGCCACAGTCGCAAGCCGGCCCGTCGCCGCAGATCCTCGGCCGCCCCTGCCAGCAGCGCCGCCCGCCCGGGGTCGCCCTCCGCGAACGCCAGCCGGGCATACGCGGCCAGGCTCAAGGCCACGCCGCCCGTGCTGCGGGCCGCCACGCTCAGATCCAGTGCCTCATCCAGGAGCGCCCGGGCCTGGCGCACATCGTCCCGCAGGACCGAAAGCGTGCCCAGCTGCACCCGTGACCAGGCGGCCAGCCAGGTGCTGCCGAACCGGTCTCCCAGGTCGCGCGCCTCGTACTGGTGGCGCAGGGCGTCGTCGTAACGGCCGAGGATTTTCTCCACGGTACCGAGCGAGCCTGCGGCAAGCGCCGTCCAGAATGGCTCGTCCAGGCCGCGGAGCTGCTCCAGGCTCTGCGCCGCCGCCTGCCAGGCGCCGTCGAAATCGCCGGCGATCGGCGCGTACCACGCCAGGGCCAGCTGGGATATCGCGCGCAGGGCGGGGTTCTCGATCCCCGGCAGCAGGGATTCCAGGCGCTGGCTGGCCGCGAGCGCCGCCTCGTCGTCGCCCACCTCGAGCGCGGCCGCCAGCGCCGTCCACGCCAGCTCGGCGCGGGCCTGGGGGTCCAGCAGGTCTGCGGTGGGCAGGAGTTGCGTGACCCACGATATGCCCTCACGCATGTGATCTCGCAGGAACCAGAACGGCCACAGGACCCGGAACAGATGCGGCAGCGGCCCGGGGTTCTGGGCCAGGTACCAGCGGATGGCGGCGGCCAGGTTGCCTGCCTCGGCCTGCAGCCGCTCCAGCCACTCGTTCTGGCCTGCGCCGCGTAGCGGCCGGTCCGCCTGCTCCGCTAGCGCCCGGTAGTAGTCAGCGTGGCGGCGCCCGATCTCGACCGCATCGGGCCGGGCCGCCAGGTGCTCGGCCACGAATGCGTGGATCGTCTCCAGCATCCGCAACCGGGGGCCGGGCCCGGTGCTATCCAGGTAGATCAGGCTGTGCCGGGCCAGCGCCTCAGACAGTTCCAGCGCCCTGTCCTCCTCCAGGCCGGCTACCTGGGCCGCGGCCTGGATGGTCCAGCCGTCCACGAACACCGCCAGGACCTGCAGCAGTGATCGCTCGGCGTCCTCCAGCAGGCCCACGCTCCATTCCACCGTGGCCCGCAGGGTGCGTTGCCGCTCGGGCAGGTCCACCATCCCCGTTCCCAGCACGTCCAGCGACTGCGCCAGCCGGTCCAGCAGCGCGGCGGGGTCCAGCAGCCGGATCCGGGCGGCGGCCAGCTCGATGGCCAGCGGCAGGCCCTCCAGGCGCCGGCAAATCTCCGCCACCGCCGCCGCGTTGCCCTCGGTGAGGGCGAAGTCAGGACGCACCGCGCGGGCCCGGTCCACGAACAGCACCACCGCGGGCGAGGACGCCACTTCTTCCAGCGGTACCGTAGCGGGGTCGGCGGGCGGCGGCAGTGGCGGTACCGGGTACTCTCGCTCGGCCCGCAATCCCAGCACCGTGCGGCTGGTCGCCAACATCGCCACCCCGGGACAGCGGGCCAGCAGCTGGCCCAGGTCACCGGCGGCGTTCACCACCTGCTCCAGGTTGTCCAGGATGAGCAGCCACCGGTCATCGCCGAAGATCTCGGCCAGGGCTTGCAGCGGCGAGCCTGCCCCGGTCAGCTCGGCCGCCACCGCCCGGCCGATGGCGGCCAGCACCAGCTCGGATCGGGTAACGGTGTCCAGCGGGACGAACGCGGTGCCCGCCCCGAAGCGGTCTCCCAGCCTCTCGCCCACCGCCACAGCCAGCCGGGTCTTTCCAATCCCGCCTGGCCCGGTCAGCGTCACCAGCCGCACCTCCGGACGGATGACCAGGCCGGCCAGCTCATCGATGTCCTGCTCCCGCCCGACCAGCGACGTCACGCTTAGCGGCAGCGGGCGAGGACCACGCGAGCCCGTCGGAGACGGCGCCGTGCCCGCCGCGGGTGCGGCTGGGATACGAGCAGCGGCGAACCGTTCGCTCATCAGCACAGCCAGGTCGTCACGCACCAGCCGTGACAGCTCAGCAGGAGAACCGAAGGCGCGGTATGAGGCCTCCTGTCTGATGCGGGACAGCAGACTGGCCAGCCGCGGCTCGCGATCGGGCGCCGGCGCCTTGACATACAACAGCCGAGGCAACCCACTCGACAGTTCGAACTCTTCCTCCAGACCCGAGACTTGCATACCCGGGCCGATCTGCCCGTACCGCTGCCAGTACAAACCGATGAACACATCGCTTTGCGCCAGGTAGGCCTGGTATACCTCCCGCGGCGGGTGCGGCCGGGCCCCCAGCTCGAACAGCACGGGGGTCAGCCGCAGCATCGAGATGGCACGCGCGACCGCTCGCCGCTCAGCGGCAAGCTCGCCCAGCGTGGAGCTCACGAATACCCGTAGCCGCTGATCGGGAGTCCGGATGACCATGGCATCCCTACCCTCCGTTCATCGAGCGCCCCTGGTGAACCCCACGGCGCAAGTCTGCAACCGGCCCACCCCATCAGCAACCCCGCCCTGGAAGCCCGTATTGGGTGCGCATGCCCTGGGCCCGTCTGGCTGATCGGGCGAGAACTTGATCAGGTCATCTAGGTCCGTGGCGATTTGTCACGGCGTCAACGCGACCTCGATCACGAGACGGCGTGCCGGACTGGCCGGACGGTTGAGGGATTTATCCGAGATGGCTTTATTCGGTAGAACGCCACGTTCATTGACTTTCTCATAACACCACAAACCCCATTTCAAACAGGCGTACCAATTTCCCGATGCAGGCGTGGCTTTTCCGGGAAATGTCGTAGCTGACCGATAGAGTCGAACACAGATCCTAGGAGAATTCCCTGAATTGAAGGGATCCGCTAGCAGTGACTAGGCCGGGTGGGGAGGAGGTGACCCAGGTGGGTACCGTGCCCGTTTCTGTTCGTGAGGCGCTGGACATGGTCCGCGCCGGCCTGGGCTACCTAGCCGCCGCCGACACCACCCAGCTATCCGCCGCCACCCAGGCCGACTGCCTGCGGGAACTCGAGTGCAGCGGCGCGGTCGCCACCGCGGCCCGGGCCTCGATGCTGGCCGGATTCACCGCCGGGCAGGGCTACGCCGACGACGCGGAGTACAGCGCGGTGTCCTGGCTGATGCACCGGACCGGGATCACCCGGGGCGCCGCCGTGGGTCACACAGCCTGGGCCAAGCGGGTCGGCACCCACCCGCGGGTAGTCGCGGCGCTGGCCGCCGGGCAGGTCTCGGAATCGGTGGGGCGGCTGATTTGCCTGTGGACGAGTCGGCTGCCGGAGAAGGTCCGGGACGAGTGCGACGAGCTCCTGTTGGCCGCGGCGGCGGGATTGGGGTTGGAGGAGCTGGCCGCGTTGTTCGCGGAGATGTACGAGCGGGCCCGCGGTGATCTGCCCGATGTGGACCCGGACCGGGACTTCGAAGACCGCACCCTGAAGCTGGCGACTACCTTCGGCGGCGCCGGAGTCGTGCACGGGGACCTGACCCCGGAATGCGCCGCGGCCCTAGCCGCCGTATTGGACGCGCTGTCGGCACCGGCCGGGGCCGAAGATGACCGGACCAAGGAGCAGCGGTACCACGACGGGCTGCAAGAGGCCATGCGGCGGCTGGCCGCCAGTGGCCTGCTACCGGAGCGGGCCGGGCAGCCGGTCAAGGCCTGGGTGCACATCTCGCTGGCGGACTTGGTGCGGCTGGACGGGAGCTCGGTGCTGCAGGAGGAGTGGACTGCGCAGGTCCGCGCCGCCTGGAACGCCCACCGCGCGAGAGCCTCCGAGACTGGCGCGAACGACGGCGCCTGGCTGGACGGCGACGCCGCCGAGGCGATCGCCTGCGATGCGGCGATGGCACCCATCGTCACCGGCGACGTCAACATAGACGCGCTGGCGGACCTGGTCCGGTTGTGCGTGGAACTGGACGGGCGCCGTGATGGCACGCGGGACGCGGCCTGGGCCGCGCTGGAGCAGGCGGTGATCGGCAAAGCCGTGGACCTGCTCTCCGGCCCGGGCGGTCTGGCCTCCTTCCTGCGCCGCCGGCAGCTCGGTGTCCGGCTGGGCGGGCCGAGCCTGCCGCTGGATATCGGGTACGCCGAGACCATCCCGGCCGGGATCCGCAACGCGGTGATGCTGCGGGACCGGCACTGCCAGTGGGCCGGCGGCTGCAACCAGCCCGCCGGCGCGTGCGAGGTGCACCATACGAGGCACAAGAAGCACGGCGGGAAGACGTCCGTCACGGACTGCGTCCTGCTGTGTCCGTTTCATCACCAGATCGTCATTCACCGGTGGGGCTGGACCCTGGTCCTGAACCCGGACGGTACGACGACCGCGTGGAACAAAGACAAGACCAAGGTGCTGCACAGCCACGGACCGCCCGCCCGAGCCGGCAGAACAGTACGCCGTTAACCCCCTGGCTTGGGGGCGGCCGCCGAGAGGAAGGCGGGGGGCTCGCCGCCGCCGTGCAGGGTCAGGGACGCGCCGCTGATATAGGAGGCCCGGGGCGAGGCCAGGAACTGGCAGGCGTCGGCCACGTCCTCCGGGGTGGCCATCCGGCCCAGCGGGACGCCGACGGCGACGGCCGCCGCGGCGCCGGCGTCGCCGAAGTGCGGGAGGGAGGCTTCGGTCGCCACGAAGCCCGGGACGACGGTGTTCACCCGGACCTTGGGCGCCCATTCGATGGCCAGGCTGGTGACCAGGTGGTGCAGGCCGGCCTTGGCCGCGCCGTAGGCGGCGGTGCCCGGCGACGGGCGGGTGCCGCTCACGCTGCCGATCATGACGAT
>Ga0306920_100012131_pt1 | contig 11680 bp, 10 predicted proteins | sample flu12Cox44000170_FD_204666 | JGI IMG/M metagenome (GOLD analysis project Ga0306920, IMG submission 204666) | Lab enrichment of tropical soil microbial communities from Luquillo Experimental Forest, Puerto Rico - flux4day.12C.oxic.44.000.170 (v2)... | ecosystem: Environmental > Terrestrial >...
GAAGCTATCCGCAAGGCTGCTTTGTTGCGCTTTCGCCCGATCATGATGACAACCATGGCCGCATTGCTCGGCGGCGTGCCGTTGATGCTGGGCACGGGAACGGGTTCGGAAATCCGCCAGCCGCTCGGTTATGCGATGGTTGGCGGGCTCCTGGTCAGCCAGGCGCTGACGCTGTTCACGACGCCCGTGATCTATCTCTATCTCGACACTCTCTCCAACGCGTTCGCGCGCTGGACGGCGCCCGAGAGGAGCGGGGAAGATGACATCCAACCCGCCGAAAAGCACAAGGACGCCGCTGAATAGCTGCTGAACTATCGCGTCGGCGGACCAGCAAGCCCGGCGACTTGGGCTGCCATCTCGCACTCATGATGGCCTGTGGTTATGGGTCCCGGATCGCGCTCGCTGACGCTCGCTTGCCCGGGACGACGACGGAGGGGCTCGCGGCTCGCCAGAGCTAGCCGCCCACGCCCTGCAACACCAGCCGGTTCAGCCGCGCGGTGAAGGCCGCTGGATCCTCCGGCAATTCGCCATCGAGAATCTGCGCCTGCTCGAGCAGCAAGAGCGCGAGGTCGTCGATCGTCTTCGATCCGACCTCGGCCTTTGCGATCGCACTCACCAGCCGATGATGCAGGTTGATCTCCAGGATCGGCTTGGTGCGGGCGCCGCGCGCCTGCTGCGACAGGATGCGTTCCAACGCACGGTCGGGGCCCTGGCTGCCGGCGACGAGGCACGACGCGCTGGTGGTGAGCCGGGTCGAGGCTTTCACGTCGGTGACGCGATCGCCGAGGCTCGCCTTGATCAGCGCGATGGTCGCCGCTTCGTCCGCTGCAGGCTCGGACTTGTCCTTGGCATGTTCGTCGAGCAGCGGGATGAGATCGAAATTGAGGTCGCCCTGGCTCAGCGACCTCAACGGCTTGCCTTCATAGTTAAGTTGCATCGAGGCCCAGAAGGCATCGACCGGATCGATCAAGAGCAGCACCTCGATGCCCCGCGCGTGCGCCGCCTCCAGCCGCGGGTTCGACTTCAGCCGCTCGATGCTGTCGCCGACCAGGAAATAGATTTCGGTTTGATTTGATTTGAAATCCGCCACATATTGCTTGAGCGAGCGCCGCTCCCCGCTTGTCGTCGTGAAGCGCGACAGCGACAGCAATTTCTCGCGCCGCTCGAAATCCTCGTAGATGCCTTCCTTGATCACCGAGCCGAAGGCATCCCAGATCTTGTCGAAATTCTCCGGTTCCTTTTCGGCGAGCTGCTCCAGCTCGCTGACCACGCGGGTCGTCACCGCTTTTCTGATCTGCACCAGCTGGGGATTGTTCTGCAGCATCTCGCGGGAAATGTTCAGCGGCAGGTCCTCGCTGTCGATCACGCCGCGGATGAAGCGCAAATAGGCCGGAAGCAGGTCGGCATCGTCGGTGATGAAGACGCGCCGGACATAGAGCTTCACCTTGCCCTTGCGCGCCGGCTCGAACAGGTCGAACGGCTTTGTCGAGGGCGCGAACAACAACACCGCGTAGGAGTAGCGCCCCTCGGCGCGGTAATGCAGCGTCATCGCCGGCTCGTCGAAGGCATTGGCGATGGATTTATAGGCCTGCGCGTAGTCCTCCGGCTTCAATTCGGATTTCGGTCGCTGCCACAGCGCGCTCGCCGAATTGATCTGCCGCGGCTCGCCCTCTTCCGGAACGAGCTCGATTGGAAACTGGATGTTGTCGGAATAGGCACCGACGATGCGCTCGATCTCATACGTTTCGAGATATTTGGCGGCATCGGATTTCAGGTGCAGCACGATCTCGGTGCCGCGGACCACCCGCTTGGCATCCTCTTCTGAAGCCGAGGCAACCTCGAAGCCGGCGCCGCCTGCGGACGACCAGGTCCAGACCTCGCTCGATCCGGCCCGGCGGCTGGTAACGACGATGCGCTCGGCCACCATGAAGGCGGAGTAGAAGCCGACGCCGAACTGGCCGATCAGGCCGGCACCATCCTTGGCCTCGGAAAGCCTGGCCACAAAAGCCTTGGTGCCGGAGCGGGCGATGGTGCCGAGATTGTCGATCAGCTCCTTCTGGTCCATGCCGATGCCGGTATCGGCCACCATCAGGGTATTGGCTTTCTTGTTCGGCTGGATGCGGATTTTCGGCGGAGCACCATCGCCGATCAGCTCGGGCCTGGCGATCGCCTCGTAGCGCAGCTTGTCGCAGGCATCCGAAGCGTTGGAAATCAGTTCACGCAGGAAAATATCGGTCTCGGAATAAACCGAGTGCACCATCAGGTTCAGAAGCTCGGAAACCTCGGCCTGGAATGGACGAGAAAGGGGGGCGGTATCAGCAATCGTCATCGGCTCGCTCGTCGGAATTCAAGAGTGATTCGGGGAAAACCCGATATAGCGAAGCTATTGGGGAGAGCAAGATTGTCGCGTATTATTCAATCTTAGCTTGTGCGGACTTTTTCGCCGGGGATGCCATGAAGCGCATTGTCATTCTGATTGACGGAACCTGGAACGAGGAAGGCAGAGGGGACGACACCAATATAGCCAGGCTTGACCCCAAAAATAAGGGCGTTGCGGCGCTGATCAAGCCCTTGGCCGCTGACGACACCACGCAGATGGCCTTCTACCACAAGGGCGTCGGCACCGATCCGGATTTCCTGAAGCACCTGCTCGGCGGAGCCATCGGGCTCGGCCTGAAGCGGATCGTGCTGGACGCGTATCAGACCGTCGTCGGGAACTACGTCCCCGGCGATGAAATCTACATTATCGGCTTCTCCCGCGGCGCCTATGCCGCGCGCGCCCTTGCGGGCCTGATCGGTGCCTCCGGTATCCAGCGATCCACCGACGCCACGGGCTTCGAGATCGCATGGAGCCATTATCGCGTCGATCCAAGGGTGCGCCGAGGCGCCAAGCGGGCCAGTTCGGGCGACCGACAGACGATCGATTCCTTCAACAAGATAGCGGCGCAGAACGCCATTCATGCGGACCGTGCGATCAAATGCGTCGGCGTTTTCGATACGGTCGGCTCTTACGGCGTTCCCGCGGGCATCGGCCTTGCGGCATTGGGTCGCTACTTTACGCTCGCCACGCTCGGCTTTCACGACACGAGCTTCGGCTCGCATATCGATGTCGGCCTGCACGCAGTTGCGGTTGACGAGCGCCGCCGGCCCTTTGTGCCGACGTTCTGGACGGCGCCGAAGAACCAACCGCCACGCGGCCATGTCGAGCAAACCTGGTTTGCCGGTGTCCATTGCAATGTCGGCGGCGGCTATGCGGACACCGGCCTTTCGGACGAGGCGCTGATCTGGATGATCGCGCGGATCACGGCACTGACAGGGCTTGAATTCGACACGGACAATGTGAGGGCCGCAACCAAATCGGCCGATATCAATGGCGAAGTCAACGACTCGTCCAAGGGCTGGGTCATCGACGAAATCTTTCCCCATGGCCGGGTCATCCTGTCACCTGATGCCATCGACCACGGCCTTTTCACCAACACGAAGAACCCCAACGACGAGCACATCAACGAACGCGTGCACTGGACCGTGATGAAGAAGCTCGCACATAAATGCACGGTGTACGGTGTCGCAAACACGCCTTATCTGCCGACCAACCTTCCGTCGTCGATCCGCCCCCGGCAGATCGCCGACGTCACGCCGGAGGAACGAGCGCTGCTGCCTTCCCCATAACCGCGGTGGGTGGCGGCGCAGCCGACAAGCCGTTCAAAAAATTAAGCCTCCAGGTGGCGCGGCGTCCGGTGACGCCACCGTGGCGGCAACGGCAATCGCCCGGCAGAGCTCGTAGCCTATCCGGCCTGAGACCATGTCGCTTTCATGCAGCCGCTTGTCGTCGCCGGGGTCGATGAGCACATCGAAGGAACGCCGCTCGATCTCGACAAATTTCCGCATCATGTCGAATCTGCGGAACACGCCTACATTCGCAGTCCGCCTCGGCGATGAGCGACAGCATGCGGCGCGTCGCCCCGATCCATTATCGGTAAGTATGGCCGGCGCGTATTGGATATCCATGAGAATGACGTCCATTGGCTGGCTCTTCAGCAGATAGAGACCCGCTTTGACGGCCATATCGACCTCATCAAGGTTCTGGTCTTTCCAGACCGCATTGGTACCTATCTGCCAGATCGTCAGCGCGGGCTTCTCATCAATGACCGCCTGCATGCGCCTCAATTCGTCCGGCGCTTCCTCTCCGCCGACGCCTTTGTTGATGACGTCGATCTGGGAATTCCGGTACGTCTGGCGCAGCATTTCCTGGAGACGCTCGGGGTAGGGCGCGATGCCGCCGTCGCCAGCCGTCGAGGATGAACCGATCGCTACGATCTTGACGGCGCCTTTTAAAGCGAGGCGTTCCGCGAAATGCGGAAGCGGATACTGCAACGGATCGGCATGGACTGGAATCAGGAGGTCTTGCGGATCAGCCATTTGAACAATCCTTTGAATAATAGGACCTGGGAACGAGGCACCCAAGCGTGCAGCATTGGGACCACACGCTGCAATTGTAGCCGATTGGCTTGCGCGCGCATATGCGTCGACCGGGTTTTGTCGCGCCCGCTAGGGCTTCGCCGCGGTCGCCGGCGCGTCCTTGCCGAATATCTCGGCGGCGATCTGGTTGGGCTCGATCGCAGCCGGAATGCCGCAATACATGGCTATCAGCAGCAGCACGTCCTGCACCTGCTCTCGCGTGCAGCCATTGGCCAGAGCGCCCTTGGCATGGACGCGAAATTCGGTCGGCCGACCGCTCGCGGCCGTGATGGCAAGCATCACCAGACTGCGGACGTGGTCGGACAGCCCGGTCCGTTCCCAGACGTCGCCATAGACATAGCCATTGATGATTTGTTGCAGCGGCGCACCGAAATCGCCGGCCGCCGCCATCCGCTTCTCGACATCGGCCTCGCCGAACATTTTCTTGCGGCGCGATAGCCCACGTGCATTCAACTCACCGGTGTCCACCAGGGTCGCCTCCCATTGCGCTGATCAAATTTATACGGATAACTCATACCACCCTCAATCGAAACCACTTCGCAAAATCAGGCAGCGGCAGATGATCAATTGCGCCATCGCAGGCCTCGGCCGCTGGGGCCGCTCGCTCGTCGAAGCCGCACGCCACGTGCCACGGCTCAGGATCACGCACGCGGTCGAGACCGATCTCGAGGGCGCCCGCGATTTCTGCAGCGAGCGCATGATAGCGCTCACCAACAATTTCGCCTCCGTGCTCGAGGACACGAACATCGACGCGATCCTGCTCGCGACGCCGCATTCCCTGCACAAGGACCAGGTGATCGCCTCCGCCGCTGCCGGCAAGCAGGTGTTTTGCGAGAAGCCGCTGGCGCTCCGCCGCGACGACGCGCAAGCCATGTTCGCCGCCTGCAACGCCGCCGGCCTCGTACTCGCCGTCGGGCACAACCGCCGCTTCTGGCCCTCGCTGCGCGGCCTGCGCGACATCGTCACAAGCGGCGAGCTTGGAAAAATTCTCCATGTCGAGGGTCATAACTCCAACGAAAACTCGAATGCGGTCCGCGAGGGCTGGCGGCTCTCGCCGGAAGAATCTCCCGGCGGCGGCCTCACCGGCGCAGGCCTGCATGTGCTCGACGCATTCACGAGCCTCGTGGGACCTGCGCGACGCGTTTATGCGAGCCTTGCCCGGCGCGAGGCAGGGCCGCCGCCGCTCGATACAGCGATGCTCGCGATCGATTTCGCCAGCGGCGTCACCGGAACGCTGTCCACCGTGCGGGCGACCCCGTTTTATTGGCGCGTTCATGTGTTCGGCACACACGGGTCGGCAGAAGTGCTCGATGAGATCACGATGGTGATGCGCAAATCCGGTACGAAGCCGCAAACGGTGACATATTCCGCCATCGACACGCTGGCCGTGGAGCTCGACACCTTTGCCGACGCGGTCGCCGGCAAGCGTCCATTTCCGGTGCCGGAAGCTGACGTGCTGGCGACGCTCGCCGCCTTCGAGGCTGCGCTTGCCTCGATGGCTTGCGGCCATCCGGTGAGCTGCGATGGAGGATAGAGCAGGCCGGCTCGCCCGCTGTTCGAGGTGACCGTCACCACTCATCCCGAGGGGCGCCATACCTACACCATGGACATGCAGCGTTCGCTGCCGCCGCGGGTCTAGAGCGCGGCGGATATGGCGCTCGATCACGCGCCATGCGCGCGATCGTGATCACTGGATGGGCGCACCACCAGGCCGTCCGACGCAGGGCAAGGCTATCTTCACGAAAACGCTATTCACTTGCACTGGACAGCCGTTTAACACTGCTTAGATCGCAGCTGTCGCAATGCGATTTTGATTCTCGGGGCGCTAGTTTTTCATGAAGGCGACGATAAAGGCGAGCATTGCCGCGCATAGCCACGATTTGCGGATCGATTTTGTGCGCGGTCTCGCCAACTGGTTCATGCTGGTCGACCACATCCCGCATAGTGTGGTGAATCTTTTCACCATGCGCAATTTCGGCTTCAGCGGCGCGGTCGATCTGTTCGCGTTTGCCTCCGGCTATGGCGCTGCTCTGCTGTTCGGCAGCATGATGGTGGAGCGCGGCTTCGTGATTGCGGCGAGCCGAATCCTCAAGCGGGCCTGGCAGCTCTATGCGGCCCACCTTGTCCTGTTCGTCGTCTATATCAACGCAATCAGCTGGGTCGCCGCGCATTATGCCGCACCCGACCTCTTCGAGGAATACCACGTCATCGGCATCCTCAACGATCCGGTGCGGGTGCTGATGCATGGGCTCATGCTGGAAGCGCGGCCGCTCAATCTCGATGTGCTGCAGATGGCGATCGTGCTGCTGGCGCTGTTTCCGCTGTCGCTGGCTTCGCTGTTGCGCTGGCCCAATCTCACCATGCTGGGATCGGTCGTGCTCTATCTCGCCGCCCGGGAGTTCAACCTAGGCCTGCCCGCCTATCCGGCGGGCAGCGCCGTCTATCTCAATCCGTTCTGCTGGCAACTGCTGTTCGTGCTCGGCTCCTATCTCGCGCTTCATGGCGGAAAGCTCGTTGGCGCGCTGCAGGAGTTGCGGACGCTGCGCCTGCTGGCGATGGCTTATCTCGTCCTCTCGCTTCTTGTCATGGTCGGCGCCGAGGTGCCTGCCATCGGCGGCCTGCTTCCGGATGTGCTGGTCAACGCATTCATTCCGATCGATCGAGAGAATCTCGGCCCGGCACGCATCCTGCACCTGCTCTGCGTGGCCTTGCTGTTCAGCTATTTCGTGCCGGCGGATTGGAAGGGATTCCATTCGAAATTCCTGCAGCCGATCATGAAATGCGGCGACGAATGGCTGGCGTGCTTCTGCGCCGGCATCTTCCTCGCGCTTGCCGGCAACATGGTCCTGATCACGAACCAGAACACCGTCCTGCTCCAGGTGCTGGTCAGCGCCGCCGCGCTCGCATTGATGACGGCCGTCGGATATTATGTATCTTGGTCGCGGCAGCAGGATCACCTGCCGAGGCCCGCGGTGCGGACGCAGAAAGATCACGCAATCGCCGAAAGGTAGCGTTCTACTGAGGCGTCGAACGCGACTTTCGCTCGCTTCTCGACGTTGCGTTCCCACCAGGCGCCATAGATGCGGTCGAACTGGAGCGGCGCGACCGCCGCAGCAATTGCCTTCACCGCCGTGGCCTTGAGCGGGATGTAGTTCGGATAGCTGTACATGAAGCTCAAAAACCGTCGGTCCATCGCAACTGTTGCGATATCGCCGGTGAACAGCGCGCCGCGCCCTTCCGCCCCGGCGCGCCAATGCAGCATCGTGCCGCCGGGGAAATGCCCGCCGCCGCGCACCAGCAGAATGTCCTCGGAGAGCCGCACGCTATCGCCCGACCATGATGCGATCGCCGGATGCGGCCGCGTGACCCACGCTGAATCTGCCGCGTGCAGATAAACCGGCGCGTCGCCGAAGGCCGCGCTCCAATCGGCGAGCGCGCCGTAGTAGTGCGGATGCGAGACCGCGATCGCCTTCAGCCCGCCAAGCGAGCGGACGTAGGCGATCGCCGCTTCCGTTGCCAGCGGAATGCAATCCCACATCACGCAGCCGTCTGCCTCGCGCAACAACAGCGCGCGCTGGCCGATCGCAAAGCTCGGCTCGATGCCGACGCCGGGCACGCCGAGATCGTCGTGCCACACCACGCGATGCGTGGCGATGAGTTCCTCGCGGCTCAGCCATTTCTGCCCATCCCAGCTGACGAACTGCCGCTCGTCATCGCAAATCGGGCAACGTTGCGGCGGCGTGGGGCTTTCCGGAAATTGCGCGCCGCATTGGAAGCAGGAGAACAGGGGCATCGGCAAAACTCCGGAGCAAGCAACCTTACAATGATGCAGGGCCCACTATCGGCGGGCAAATCACTTGTGCAGGAATGAAAGCTCCAGCTTCGGCGTTCCGAACGCGTCTCGGTCGGCTCCGTGCTGGTGCAATCGAAACCGCTGGCCATTCTGGGATGCAAGCTCGCCGTCGAATTCCGCCGCGCCTATCCGATCGAGATCCGCGAGCTCCCCTTCGAAGCCCCCGCGCTTCGCAGCGTCATGAGCTGGCACCGCCGCTTCGACGACCTTCCCGCCCATCGATGGCTCCGCGACACGATCGCGGCGGCAACGGCGGCGGTTTAGGCCGCGCGCACAGACGCGAGGAATTTCCCAACTTCATTCTTGAGGCGGCCGGAGTCCGACGATAGCACTTGCGCTGCCGACAGCACCATCGAGGACGCCGAGCCCGTTTCGCTGGCGCCGCGCTGCACGTCGATGATGTTGGAGGAGACTTCCTGGGTGCCGACCGCGGCGCGCTGCACGTTGCGGGCGATCTCCTGAGTGGCGGCGCCCTGCTCTTCCACCGCGGCGGCGATGGTGGAGGAAATCTCCGAAAGCTTCTCGATGGTGCCTGAGATATCTCGGATGGCGCTGACGGAAACCTGGGTCGCAGACTGAATGCCGGTGATCTGCTGGCCGATCTCGCCGGTTGCCTTCGCGGTCTGCTCGGCGAGCGCCTTCACCTCCGAGGCCACCACCGCAAAGCCGCGGCCGGCCTCGCCCGCGCGCGCCGCCTCGATCGTGGCGTTGAGCGCAAGCAGGTTGGTCTGGCCCGCGATGGTGTTGATCAGCTCGACAACGTCGCCGATCCGGGTCGCAGCCTTCGACAGCTCGCTGACGCGCTCCGTGGTCAGGCGGGCCTGACCGACCGCCTCGCTAGCGACGCGGGCGGATTCCTGCACTTGGCGGCTGATCTCGTTGATGGAGCTCGACAGCTGCTCGGTGGCGGAAGCGACCGACTGCACATTGGTAGACGCCACCTCGGAAGCCGCCGCGACCGTCGTGCTCAATTCGGTGGAGCGTTCGGCGCTCCGCGTCAGCGTACCAGCCGAATGCTCGAGCTCGCCCGAGGTCGACGACACCGTCTCCACGATCTCGCCGACCACGGCCTCGAAGCCGTCGGCGATCCGGCGCATTTCGGACTTGCGCTGTTCGGCCGCACGCTGGTCCTGCGCGGTCTTGGCGTCTGCTTCGCGGCGTGCATTCTCTTCCGCCAGCGCCTTGAAGCGCTCCACGGCACGGGCGACATGGCCGACCTCGTCCTTGCGGGAAAGCCCCGGCAGCACGACGTCGAAATTTCCGTCCGCCAGCTCGAGCATCGATTTCGCCAACGCGCTGATCGGCCGGCTCAGCGAGAAGGCAAAGAACACCGCGAACAGCAGGCCGAACACCAGCCCTCCGCCGGAGGCGGCCATCATGGTCATGCGCGCACTGTTGACCTCAACCTCGGCCTGGTTACGGAACTCATAGCCGAAGGCGGCAACCATCTCGACCAGATCGTCCAGCGAAGCCGCCGCATCATTGCCGAGCTTAGCGCGTGCAAAGTTGGTCGGCAATTCCGTGAGACCGCCCGCGCTGGGCTTGAGGATCTTCAGCGCGGCATCGGACCAGTCCCGCACCTTGCGTTCCGCCTGTTCGCGGGTCGCATTGACATCGGCGGCCGGGACGCGATCGCGGACCACGTCAAGATCCTCGAAAATACTGTGCACCAGCGTTTCGAACTTGGCCACAGCCTCCTTCGATGCGCTGCCACTCTCGCTCTGCTGCAGGATCAGGCGTGCCTCGTTCAGTGCGGCATGCGCGGCGCGAGCGTGATTGATGCCCATCAGCGGGCCATCATAGAGCCTCACGACGAGGTCGCCGGTCGAGCTGACGCCGCGGATGCCGTAGAAAGCGAGCCCGCAGGCCAGCGCCAGCATGGCGCTGAGAACAGCAAGGATCCTGAAGCGGATCGACATCGTGGTCTCTCCAGGGACGTGTTGGGAGCTAGTCGACGACCTTCACCATCATCTTCATGCGTGGATGGATGGCGCAGATCACAGTCACGTCACCGACCTCGTTGAACTTGACGTCGGTCGATGAGCCCGGCGCCTGCGAGCCGAGATTGAATTCATTGCCTTTGCTGGTCGACATGATGTTGTGAGGCACGGTGTCGTCATTGAAGAAGGTGAGCGCTTCGCCCTTCTTCACCGTCACGCTCTCGGAGGAGAACGTCCGGCCCTGTTGGTGGATGACTTCGGTTGCCGCGAGCGCACCGGTTGAAAGACCGCCGAGGATGGCAAGAACGAGCAGGCTGGACGGACGCATCATGTTTGGCCTTTTTCTGTTAGCGCGGCAGGACCGGGGCTGCCGTCGGCGTGAGATTGCTGGTGAGCGTGTTGAGGAAGGCGACGAGATCGGACTTCTCCTGCCCGGTCAGCCCAAGCGGCTTGATCAGATCGGACCGGCTCGGACGGTCGACCCCGCCACCGTCATAATGATCCACGACCGCTTCGAGCGTCGGCAGCGAGCCGTCATGCATGTAGGGCGCGCGGCGCGCGATCTCGCGCAGCGAGGGCGTCTTGAAGGCGTGCTGCATCTTGACCACGCCCGGCAGATACTGGCCGCGCCCGATGTCGTCGCTGGGGAGACCAATATCCTGGAAGCCTTCATTGGTGAAATTCCAGCCCTCGTGGCAGGCGGCGCATTGGCCCTTGCCGTTGAACACGGCAAAGCCGCGCTTGGCTGCTTCGGAGATCGCCTTCTCGTCGCCGTCGATCCAGTCATCGAAGGGCGCGCGTTCGGAGATCACGGTACGCTCATAGGTCGCGATCGCCTTCGCCAGCGTCGTCTCGTTCATGCCTTCCTGCGGAAAAGCGGCTTTGAACAGCGGCTTGTACTCCTCGATCGATGAGAGCCGTTTCATGAGCTGGTCCAGCGGCAAGTTCATCTCACCGGACGACTGGATCGGCCCCAGCGCCTGCTCTTCCAGCGTCGGCAGCCGGCCGTCCCACATGAAGATGTCGCTCCAGGCGGCGTTGATCACGGTCGGCGAGTGGCGGGCGAGCTTGTGCATGCCGTCGCCGATGCCGACGGAAAGCCCGTCGGCCCAGCCGAAGCTCGGGCTGTGGCAGCTGGCGCAGGACTGCGCCGAGGTAACCGATAGGCGCGTGTCGAAATAGAGCGTCTTGCCGAGCGCGGCCTTCTCCGGCGTGTAGGGATTGTCCTTGGGAAAAGGGATCGTCGCCGGCCGTCGGTACTGCGCTTTCAGCGCGTCCGTACCGGCGGCGTTGGATTTGTGCTGGATCTCGACCATCCGGGTGTGACTGACAAGCGCCGCGCCATAGCCGAGACCAGCAAAGCCGAAGCTCACGACACCGGCGGCGAGAGCTGCAATGCCGAATGAAC
>Ga0306920_100012132_pt1 | contig 11679 bp, 16 predicted proteins | sample flu12Cox44000170_FD_204666 | JGI IMG/M metagenome (GOLD analysis project Ga0306920, IMG submission 204666) | Lab enrichment of tropical soil microbial communities from Luquillo Experimental Forest, Puerto Rico - flux4day.12C.oxic.44.000.170 (v2)... | ecosystem: Environmental > Terrestrial >...
CCACGCCGCAAGTTGCGCGCAAGCCAGATCGCGAGCGGGCAAGGCAGGCTGCGATTGAATTGTGGGGCACAGCTGGGCCGCCTGACCATCTGTCGAATTTGTCGATCTGTCGTGACGTGGCCCAATGGTTGAAGAAAAACGACCAAGCGGCAGACATTAGCGACGCTACGATCCTTCGCGCTGTCGGTCGAAGATAACGACACGAACCAATGACCGCCCCCGCTTGGTCTGTTGAAGAATAGCCAGCGTGCTTTATGATCGCAATTTGAAGAGCCATTTATGAAACTAAAGCTCGTTGCCGCCATTTCCGCTCTTGCAATACCGGCGCTTGCTCACGCGCAGCAGAGTGGTCCGCAGCCAACGAAGCCAACCAAGGCGGATGCTCAAAACGTCGTCCAGATAATCACCAGCAATAAAGTGAAAACGCAGGCCTATTGCGACCTAGGTAAGCTCTTCGATCAGATACAGGTGGCCAAGGAAAAGAACGATAGCAACACGATCCAAGCGCTCGGCAAACAGCTTCTTCCGCTGGTCGACAAACTCGGTCCTGAATACGTCAAAGTGATAACGGGAATGGAGCAAGTCGACCTGACTTCCAGTGAAGGTGAGGAGCTTCTGTCCATACTTTCAGAGCTTGATAAGCGCTGCACCAACTGAGGCATTTCGAGAATGAGCCTGACCGGCAGCGGCTAAGTTACTGACGAAGGATGAGGCGCGCCGGATTGCGGCCAATATCGCAAAGTTGCCTGACCAACTCCAAAGTGACCATTGATGTGGATCAAATAAAGACTGAAAATCCACCAATATTATTCATCGAAGTGACTTTTTCGATTTGCCGCTTATAGCCACATCATCCCCGCGAGGCTCACATGAAAAAGGCCATTGCCCCATTGATAGCTGGCCCATTGATAGCGCTGGTATGTTCGGGCGCTATGGCTGATTGGTCGTTTAAAGGGTGGAAAGGACACCACACCAAACTCTTCGATGCACGGCACGCCTGCCAAAATACAGACAGCCTGGAGTGTGAACCGTTTCTCGCGGCAGCCGTGGCAGTCGCCGAAGTATTCTCGGAAATAGCGAAGCCTGACCAGAAAGGAGACCTTATCGTCACTTTCCCAGATGCGGTCCATGAGAGATGTTCAGCCAACTTCCGCCAACGCATGAACGGGAAAAATCCACTATATTCGGTACTCGCGCTCCCTGTGGGCGGCGATAGCGCCGAGAATATCTATTTCGTCAGCGCACTTATGCGCGCCTCGCAACAGTTGTGCCATTCGGAGAATCCAGTTCAAATGGGTCGCTAAATGGCCGCGCACGCTGCCGGCGAACATCGCCAAGCTGCCGGAGTTGCTTGGGAAGGCCTAGTGCGCGTTGATGCTGTTTGCTGGGTGTGGCTTGTCACTAGGGGCCCGGAAGTCCTCCTCCATCCTCACCCTCATCCGTCATCGCTGCGCAGCATCATTGGGCCAACATCATTATAGTTCATCATCAGCGTTGTTGTCGGCCTCGTGCTGGCGCTGCCTCCGATAAACCCAGTGTGGTCCCAGATCGCTGATTATGTCTTCAGTCCATATCCGTTCTACATACTGGAGCCACACCATGCGCGATTTTCCCGCTCGGCCATAGATGATAACCGGACGCCACGCAAACCACCGACGCCAGTGCATGTATGATGGTGTGTTTGATGGTGGGACGTTCGTCGGCATTATCCTACAACGTGCGTTGATGGTTGAGGAATTTCACAAAATTTGCGGTTTCAAACGTTGAAGGAATTTGCCCCACTCCGCAATGCATTCCGTCGCCAATTCAAAGGCGTCAATCGGTGGCTTACTGTTTCGCTGTACCAGCCATTGCAATTTAATTGATGATCTTGAACCAATGTTCAATTGATAATGATATCGCTTCCGTCCGAAGACGCGTGGTTCGCTGCTATGACTTCGGTCTAGCTCCAGACGTTTTAGGGAATTACAAAGGTCCGCGCATAAGCTAAGCGCCTCGCTCTCATTTATGAACTGCGCTACATCAGTCCCGAGGTTTGGCATTCGGGACCTAACCGAAGCGTCATTTTTGATCCAATCCCTGAGATGGTAGCAGTGCATGAAGAAAGCATAGACATCATCTTCGTAATCCGATGAGACCTTATCTGCGAGCCGCAAGTTGATGAGCCATGCAAAAGCGATCAAACAAACATCGCGAGCAAACAAACATCAAACGAATAAATCACATTGCGCGGCATCGGTGCCTTCATCCGGTCGGTGAAGAGTAGTCAGGGCGGCTTGGTTTATGCGGCTATCTGGCTCTTATTTCTTCTTGTCGGCTTTCTTCTTCTTAATGATGTTTCGGTGGTCCGCTATTTCAAAATGCATTCGCCTACATTCCCCGCCTGTTCTTTGACCTGCTCGCACTCCTGAAGTGTTTGGTAGCGCGTGCCCGTTAAATCTCCGGGGCGATAATAGACCGCATAGTTGGGCTCTTCCGGGGGTGCCGGTGCGGCGGGCGGAGAGGCGGCCGTCGCGTCATCCGCAACCTCAACGTCGGACACGTAGTCGGGCGGACCTTCGATCTGCTCAGAATACCAGAAGCCGCCCACATCCCACCACCAGCCGTCCCGACTGTTGCGCCTCATGTGATGCCAGCGGCCATCCCTCCAAGCGAGTTGACCATGATAGACGTGGCCGCCGAATGTTTGAGTACGCAGTGGGGTTTTTGCGCCTCCGGCCTGCGCAGCGGTCTTTGGCTCCTCCAATCGTGACGGACCACGCTCGTCCCGTTGCGCGAAGGCAGAAAACGGCGGTGCGACTAGCATCAACGCCAGTGCAACGGTTATGGGATGGGTTAGTCCTCGCATCACCTGTCTCTGCGACCGCTTTAATTTCGCTCCGTGTCTAGTCGGAGTGAACAACCATGTCTGCGATGCCAGCGTCCAACGCAAAATCAAGAGCGGCAAGTAAGAGCGCATAGCCGAGTGCGACAAACATCAACTTGTTATTCATGGCCTTCTCCCGGAAATCTGATCCGTTCGGCCCTTCCCTTGGTGCTTAATCCCTTTGAGGAATTGGTGGGGAAACTCACGGTAGTCGCTTGACGGCTTGCTATCGCGATTGCCCTCTAGCGATACGTGGATGTCGCAGCGGCTGATTCCGATGTCAGCCAACTCTCGGTCGCTCAAATTGGGGAGTACCTGCACGTCTACCCCGTAATCGTATTGTCCTTTCTCCGGCGACACGCCGGAATCACTCCTGAAACGTGGGTTGGCATTGCTGCGCTACAACGAAACTTGCGGCGATACAGCTAAGCTCATAGCGCATAGCTAAATTGGGAATAAGCCAATGATTGACTACAGCCCTGCAACTGGGGCGCACCGTATGCTGGATGTTTCTGTGCCCAAGGTAAGGAGCCAAAGTCTCCCTTCGTGTTCACCTCGGAGCGGGCTGCGCCGTTTACGACAGCGGGATTCGCTCGCATCGTTGAGCGGGCGGGCTTCGAAGCGAAGTTCTCGTTTAAAGTAAAGCCTGCAGTGCTCGCGTATCGTGCCCCTTGTTAGCCAAAGCGTAACCGCAAGCATGCCGGAGCATGTGCGGGTGTATGCTCCCGCTGGAGCCGCCGCAGGGCTCGTAACTCATCGCCGAGAACAGGGTGCGGCCTGCTTTGACTCTACGTACGTGCAGGGTAGCCGTTTTAAAGTCGACCTGTGTCCACTGCAGGTCGACCAATTCGGCCGCCCGCAGGCCGTGCCTATAGGCGACAAGGACCATCGTGGCGTCGCGGTGGCCCCAGCGGTTGCCCTTAGCGGCCGCCATGAGCCTTTCGACCTCATCGGGGGTCAGATACTCCCGAGTTCGCAGGTCGCGGTTGGCGGCCCGTTTCGGGGTGACTGTTCGATTTACGATGGTTGGTGTGACTAGCTTGAGGTGCGGCTTTGCCACGGTTTTGGCCCTCCCAGCCTGAGGAACTGTTCGTATAAGAATCCTTCTTAGAATAGTGTCAACGCCGCGGCTGCGCGGCTGGCCGGTGTGGGCGGGCGTGGCCGCGGACCCGTCCCCCGACGCCGCTTACCGGCCCCCTTTTGGGAGTGAGACCCGGACGCTGATTTTCCTCAACCGAATGCCCTCATCGTGTCTTTGATCGAGATCAATCTGAGACAGTTCCGCTTTGTCGTACCTTTCGCTCGGGTGAGGGCTTGGTATGACGGAGTTCCGAAATGTGCGATTACAGTCTCCACAATGTCAAATCGCGGCCCGCGAAAGTTGGCGACAAGCTAACAACGCGGAACTTTGGCACGGGCACGCGTGGCTTCGCGGCCTCAGAAGATGCGAACGTTGCGGTCTGCGTGCTACCGGGAACGGAGCTATCTTTTTCTAGCGAGGTTACCTGTCAAACGATCGGTTTATTGCCTTGGCGCAATAAAGTAATGAAGCACACCACGGCGATCTTTCGACAAGTTAACAAGCAAAGAGTGGCCGCCCATCACGACGCATTGGAGTTTGCGGATGGGCAGATAGTACTCCTGACGTTGCTGGCTGAGGGACAGCAAGCGACGGTGCTTCAGTTACCGGCAGAGCCAAAGACTGCTGACGAGCGTGAGAAGCAGAAGCGTGCGGCCTACGTGGGCTGATCGCTTGTCACAACTTGCCGGGTTCAAAAGTCAGCGGCACTTTGCTCTTGCCGACCTACTGCCTGCAGCCAACGATGCTCCGGAGACCCGGCACCGTTAATAAAGCGAGTTTAATCACACAAGTCGTCCACCTCGTCATGACAAGCTAGACGCTAAGAAGGCCACCAATGCGCAAGAAGGCGCGGTTCAGTTCACTTCCAACCGCCAGCGGCGCGATAGCAAGAGCAGCCTATGGTCGAGCGTTGGAGGCGCGACTAGAGGTCGAGCCGCTATTGAAATCCTCCAGCCTGACGCCTCAACAAATTAAAAATTCTCAGGTTCGGATGCCTGTAAAAAATCAAATCCAATTTCTCAGTTTAGTAGCAAAAGAATTACCAGATCCATTCCTCGGAATCCACCTTGCTGAGAACATTGAACTTCGTGAAATGGGATTTGTGTATTACGTCATTGCATCGTCTGAGACACTAGGCGATGCCTTGAGGAGGTTGGCGAGGTATAGCGGGCTCACGAATGAGGGAGTTCGCATCACATGCCACGAGGGAAAAGACATAACAGTAAAATTTGAATATGTAGGTGTGTCGCGATTAAGTGATCATCAACAGATCGAATGTTTTGTCGCAATTTTGTTGCGACTTTGCAGACTACTCACTGGCCTTTCGATTTCGCCGACAGGCGTCAAACTCACTCACCGACGCACCGAATTGCCTGCCGAAATTAAAAAGATGTTTGGTTGCAAGGTAGCATTTGGAAGTGCTGTCGATGAAGTTATCTATCCACGAACTGCCAACACCATAGCCAGCGTCAACGCTGACCCCTATCTAAACTCGCTTTTGGTGAGATACTGTGAAGAGGCGCTGTCAAATCGCCGGGCGCACTCTAGTGCATGGAGATTAAAGGTTGAGAATGCCATTGTTCCGCTATTGCCGCATGGGCAAGCGAAAATGGAGGAAATTGCGAAGAAGCTCGGTGTGAGCCGACGAACGCTTGCGCGCCTGCTTGCGTCGGAGGGGTGCAAGTTCGCTGGTATTCTTGATGCACTGCGTTTAGATCTCGCCAAATCCTATTTGCGAGAACAAAATCTGCGAAATTCAGAAGTAGCGTGGCTTTTAGGATTTGGAGAACTCAGTGCATTTTCTCACGCCTGCAAGCGTTGGACCGGCAAGACACCGAAGCAACTACAATCTGCTGGACTGGAAAGTTTAGCTGACGCGGCTTAAGCAAACGTCGCTCGTCACAATTCTTTCCGATGCGGATTCAAATAACCACACTTGCGACAGCGACCACATATCGCGCCCCAAAACTGGGATGACAGAGCGATACTGGTTCCACCCTAAATCGTTTGGCTAAGGGGCAAGAGCGGCGGGGAAGCGGAGTGCAGACAACGCTATTCTGTGCGCTCAAATCGAGGGCGCGTTTGCCGATACGTAAGCCAATCGCCTTCGTCAGCAATCGGAAGGTCTTGCTGGCACCTCCCGCAAATCGGCTCAGCCGGTGGTCGAATGCGGTGGCGGACGATTTCGTAAATCGCCTTGCAGCTCGGGCAGAAATAAAGAAAGTCGGCCATTGCCCCCAAATGGGCGGGACACGGTTCTGGGATCCCGCCCCCTCGCGCTTGGAGAACGCTTCGGCATTTTACCCTCCGCCCACGACCAACAAACCGTCAACTCGGTCCCGTTAGCAAATATCGAATTGCTCGCGAGCGTGGCCTTTCAGTCACACGCCATACTTCACGGGTTAAGTCATGGCAAATGATTGGAAAATTGCTGCCAATGCACCGCGCGCACTAAAGGATTATCCACAATGTCAAATTGCCTAAGCTTTGGATTTGCTGAAATATCCGAGGCAGGTTGTGAGAGCTGGAGAACTGCGATGACTAGTCAAACAGATACGCGGAGATCCGTTATTCCGTATGCTCCTAAGGGGCAAAATACGAATTCGGAAGCCGATCAACTGGACCGGGCAGGGAGTGCCATTCTGGGGTTGATTAACCAGGCGGCTGACACGACTGAGGCAGACCTCCAAACGGCCCGAGAGGCCACTGAGAAGCTTGCGGATCAGCTTCGAGCTGCCCAAGCCCGGATAAATCAGCTCGAAGCAAATGTTAGATACTATCAAGATCGGACAGATCGCGCTGAGAAATGGCTGCATCAAATTTCGTCGGAGATCGAGCAAAGATTTTTTGGAGCCGACAGTAGTCGCGCCGCTCGTCGGCGCGCACCGTCGCAACACTGAGATAGGTTCAGGTCATCTCGTCGTTCGACCAGTTGGAGGGCGCAATGAGTATTCTTTGGACCATCATAATTGGGTTTGTGGCAGGGATAATCGCGAAGCTGATTTATCCTGGAAATAAGTATGAACCCACCGGGTTCATCTGGACGACCGTGCTCGGGATTATTGGAGCTTTTGTAGCAACGTACCTTGGGCAGGCGGTCGGGTGGTATCAAGCTGGCCAAGGCGCTGGTTTTATCGGCGCAACCGTTGGCGCGATAATAGTCCTTTTCGTGTGGGGATTCATCGCACCTCGTTTTGAGCGGACGTAGGCCTCAGTTTTTTGATACGACGGGCGTCATAGCGATCGAGAACGGCCAGCTCGCCACTCATCAAGAAGCGCAGCGGTGCCGCCGCCCGCGAGGAGGTCATCGAGCCGCGCAATGGTTACCTCTATCTGCTCAGTGACAAGTCTTTGGGCCACTTCGCCTTGGCCGTTCTGCTGGAATTGCTTGAGCAGATCGTTCAAGCCTCCGCTTAATACGCTTCCAGCACCCCCGCCTGCCAGCAGGCCGCCCAATCCCCCCTTGAGCAAATCGTTAAGGCCACCAGGCGCGCCAGGACTTTGCGTGCCGGTAGTGCCAGACGGAGCACCCGGCTTGGCGGACGCAGCGCTTGCCTGGCGGAAAATCCTGCGAAGTTCCAAGTCTTCCACAGGACGCGCTCGGGGCTGTGGATAACGCGAGTTCCGGAGGGAAGCCGAGCGGAAACCGGCGCGTTAATGTGCTGCGACTGGCAGGCTTTTTCGGCTTGGGAGAGTTCTCAATGGCCACCAATACGACTGACGAAGTTTTGGACGCTCAAACCGGGCCAACGGAACCGACTGACGAAGTCATGCCCAGTGCAACACGACCGGCAGAAACACGTGACGAAGTCGTGGTTGCTGAACCTCCAGGACCGACGGAAACGAGTGGCGAAATCGAGACCACTGAACGACGATCAACGGATAAGAATGAAGCGGGAACTGAAACGCGACCTATGAGTGATGAAATTGTAGAAAATGATACGCGACAGACGGATACGAGTGAAAGGCGACCGGACTTGATATGGGACGCCGGGGCGCGCGGCCTTTGCGTGCGCTCCTATGGAGACGGCTCAAAATCATTTATTTTCGTCTATCGCATTCATAACCGTCAGCACTTTATCAGAATCGGGAAGACCCCAATATGGTCCCTTGAGGCAGACAGGGCAAAGAAGCTACGCTCCATTCTCAACCAGGGTGATGACCCCGCGCGTTACCAGAAACAAAATAATGTCGCGCCTGTCGAAAACCTCATCCAATATATCGCCGAGCAGTTGCAGCACGAATCCATAATTGCGAAAGATTAAAGCGGCCCGTTGGTCACTTAATCGGTCACGAGCAAGGCGTACCTTGTTTGAAAGGTCCCAGCTTATACTGCGACGAGAAGTAGTCCTCTCAGCACCGGTATTGAAAGGAAGAGCGAGAGTTATGTAAGTCAGCAATGGCGATGGTTGCGCTCGTCGCAACTACAGTCTCTTGCTATTGGCTCGCAACGATCCACTGGAAGCAGCTTTGGGCATGTTCATTCCAGCCGTTCCAGCTCTGGGCAAAAGACTTCTCGCACTGGCACTTAATTAAGTCGTAATTCACGAGAAGTAATTCTCCGTCGCCTCATTTAGTACATGGAGTAGTTGCCGTGCGTTACGTGGAAGACATGAAGAAGGCTACGCTCGCCGAGCTCGACAAAGAGGAAGCCGAATGGCGGGAAACCGCCGAGCGGCAAGTTCTGCACCTCTGCGAGATAGAGGACCCCCTCCCCACGCCGGAGGAACTCGACGAACTCGATCCGGATGATGCAATCAGTCGGATTGAGACCGTGGTCGAGAACAACACGCAGCTTTGCTTTGCCGTTGATGGCGACACCCGCTCTTGGGGTGAGATGGCTGTGGCGCGCGTCAAGGCGCGGACCGAGGCGAAAACTAAAACCGTCACTTAGTATCCCACGATTTTCGAGGCTGCGGGCCTTACGATCAATGACTTACTCAGCGAGCGGGCTTATTCTTGCGCTGCGGCCGGTAGGTCGAGATTGGCGAATGGATCAACGGTGATGCGCCGCTGCTTGCGCAGCCAGGTGAACATGCCGGATAACTTGGTATGCAGGTCGCGGGCGCGGGCGTCGCTCACGCCTTTATTGCGAACGTCTTTACCCGGAATGCCGGATTTCTTAGCTTCGCTGATCACGGCGAACAGGTCGTGATCGGTGATGCTACTCACTGACCGGTGGCGCCATCGATCACACAGAGAGCCCAGGATGATCTCAGGCTCCGTATCGTCGTCGTCGCCGTAGCGCAGGCCCAACACCGACGCCGTTTCGTGCCAGCGCTTGGTCCGCGGTCTGGCGTATTCGTCAATGTAGTCGCGTGTACAAGCGGTGAAGGCATTGCCGGCCTGCTGTTCAAGCTCGACACGCTGGTGCAGTCGCTTCGCCCGGATCTCACTGAGCACGTCGACGCCCATGGCGCGCTGACGATGAATCGCGGCGCACAGGTGCCTGGCGGCGCTCAGCGACAGCGGCTGACCGACGATGGGCTCACCTGTCAATTCCTTGCCGTTGGTGTCAAAGGGGCCGAGCCTGACCTTGCCGGGTTTGCCGCCAGGACGGCGGAATCGCATTTCGAACGCTTTGAATCCGGATGGCTCGACGACGAAGTACAGACTGCGTGCGCCCAGGTCACGAATACGGTAGCGTTCACGGCGCCGCGCGTACCGTCGGCAGGCGGCGTCGGTGAGTAGCTTGCTGGACAATTGCGCCTCCAGGGTGCACAGCGGGTGCACGGGCAGGGTGTTATAGGGCGTTACGCCTCGTGCGTAACATAGGCGCATGAATTGGGAAAAGCAATGTAGGCTTAGGCAGTTAGTATAGGGTAATCGTTAAAGTTCGTTACCCTACGCGACGCCTATGCACCGAAAGCGGACATCGGGAATCGCTTCCGGCAGCCTCGCCACATTAGCCCCCCGCGCTCAGGTGCGCTCATTGCGGATTTAGAACAAGAACATGCTTCGTATTGTCGAGAGACCAAGACTTGAAGCGCGTGAGAAACGATTGACCAAGCAACAATTGTCCCTCCAATGGGAGGACGGTTGCCTTGACGTTTTCGATGATCTTGTCGCCGATCTTTAACGACCTAATTGTAAAACTAGGTAATTTCGTTTGCGAACCGTCAGCCAAGACGACCGTTCGTTGGTCGATAACATCCGAGTCTTTGATAGTACCAGTCCGCACAAGTGTATAATAAACATCAGCAGGTATGGTCACGGTAGCCGCGCCGCTATCGACTGCAAAATCCAAAGTGATAGCGCCGTTAATCTCGACCGGCACGACAAATATTCCCGAGTCTTCCTTTAACCGCGCTAGCACCACAGAGGATGATTTTTGATTCTCGACTGGCGATAACGGTGGCGCCGCCGCGACGACTTTCGGCAAACTAGCCTCGGATGCGGTCGTGTTAATTGGCGGAGCCGGCAATAAATTTTCAACGGTGTCCTTCTTCCAATTGGTTGCCGCCTCCTCTGCCACCTGCATCAATGTTGGTGGAAGGAGCTTGTTTGCCTTTATCTTGATTTCCAACACATCCGCCGAAAAATGGTCAGCCTGTCCGCACGGCTTCGGGTAGCCCGTGCTATAACTAATACCCCGCTCACTATTGTAGTCCACGTCGGACTTGCGGCTCCACTCGCGGACTCTTGCGAGTAGGTTCCAAAAATATGCCTGCGTTAGATTCTTTTGGACAAGAATGCCCGATGCATACGCGGCGGCGAGCCGCGCTTGCGCGATGCAATTGTCGTTTCGTGCGAGCCGCAGATATGCGTCTAGGGCCTTTTGTGGGGCCGATTTTTCCTGCTCTTGCGCGACTAGCAGAATAGCCCACTCATCACCAGATTGTGCGGCTTCGTCCAAATATTGCTTGGCTCGCGCGGGATTTTCTGGAACGCCACGACCATAATAGTACTTTTCGAATTCTTGACGAAGACGATCATCGCCAACAGCTGCGTTGGATGTGTGCGTGCAAGCAACGATGCACATCATAACGCTAAGGCCGCGTAAGCAGAGGCAACTGTGCATGCCCAACCCTCAAACAAGCAAGCTCTTCAGCCCCACCATATAGCACTTCGATCAGGAGGTTTCAGTAGCGCATCGGGCACCACGCTTCACCACTATTGTCTTCGGGCTTGGCGCCTTGCTTAACTGGGTGTGGGTTCGGGCACAGGTCGTAGCGCTTGGCCAATGTCCGCTTTGGGTCAAAAGCAGACATCGGGGAGCATTCGATCAATGTCCGCTTTACTCCCAAAAGCGGACATTGCTGAGAGTGACTGGCATGTCCGCTTTGTGCCACAAGCGGACATTAACGAGCTATTCAATAACTTCGTCAGTCCACCCGCGGTGGAAAAATTTTAGCTGCGAATGAAGCGTAGGTGGCCGACGATGTCAGGCGCGGCACAGCACAGCGCGCATGGCATTGTCAGGCCCAGGCGCCGCCGCGCGCAAGCGGCGTAAAGAAGGCGAGCATTTCGGCGTTGGAGAGCGCCGCCTGTTCGTAATGCACGAAATGGCCGGACTTGGGCGCCTTGGAGAACTTGAGATTCGAGAAGTAATCCCCGAGACGGTCGGCCCATTCGGCTGGGCACACCGAATCAGAGTCGCCCCAAAACACACGAGTGGGACACGTAATGGGATCGAGCTTTGGCGCGCCCTCCTTGATCCACTTGAGGCGCATCGCCAGCGCGCCGCGGTACCACTCGAATCCACCCGTGAGATTGCCCGGCTTCATGAAAT
>Ga0306920_100012133_pt1 | contig 11679 bp, 12 predicted proteins | sample flu12Cox44000170_FD_204666 | JGI IMG/M metagenome (GOLD analysis project Ga0306920, IMG submission 204666) | Lab enrichment of tropical soil microbial communities from Luquillo Experimental Forest, Puerto Rico - flux4day.12C.oxic.44.000.170 (v2)... | ecosystem: Environmental > Terrestrial >...
ATTTCAACCGGTGGATGTTCGGCACAAAGCAGCAGTTCGACTTTAGCGGGCAATTCGGTGGTGGTGTGCAGTTGCTCAGCCCGAGTCGCCGCGCCTCCGTGTATTTGGGCTACAAGTACGGCCATATTTAAAACGCCAATCTGGACACCGCGAACCCAGGACTGGGATCGCACATGTTGTTCGTAGGCGTGTCCTTCTTCGGTTAAAAGCAGCAGTCAGCACTCATCGCCGCGGCTCGCTGACTCTCTCCGCGGGCCAGCATTCGTCAATCCTCCTTTGAACTCCACGAGGGGCTGATGGCCCTCCGCCAGTGCTTGGCTTGCTCTCCTGCTCAGTAGGCGAAGCGGGTGGTCTTCCACTGTTTCAAGGAGGTACTCACCCGAACGACAGTTATCGGCCACCCGCTCCGAGAGGCACGGGTACGCTGTAGCGCGAGAAGGGGGTTTGGACAAATCGGTGGATACTCGAATCCAGGCAGCGGTAAATACCTGAGGCACTTGGCATGGGAATCCCTTAAGGCTGCCCGTTGGTTCTCGCCATCGGAGGGGGCCTTACCGATTCGGTGCTTTCGTTTATTCGGAAATTTTGGAAATCGAGTAAACTTTTTTGCAAGCTATTCCGTCACTAGAGTGCCAGCCAGAATGCGTAGTGGTCCAAGGAACCCGCAGCACGTTTAGGCAAGAGGCGGGGCGTTGCTTAGGTAACGCCGCCGCTCCCGGCTGTGATCGTCGGCTGCGGGATTCGAGCTTCCGAGTGTCTTTCGACTCTAGTCCAGTCGGGGAAGCGTGGAAGCTTTCGCTCGTATCCTTCCGCACGGAGGACCACCATGCACTCGCACTTTCGAACCTCAGCCTTCTTCCGCAGTCTGATTTTTGTTCTGCTTGGCTTGCCCGCCACTCGTTCTTGCGTCTCAGCGCGGCCTCAGCAGAGCGCGGTTTCTGCCCCATCATTCGCCGCGCTAGAATCCCGCGCGGAAGCCGGCGACGCAGCTGCCGAGTACGATCTCGCCGTAGCGTATTTGCGCAGCAATCCCGCCGTTCCGGATTACAACTCAGCCATGAAATGGCTGAGCGCTTCGGTAGCGCAAGGCAACGTCGATGCAGAATTCCTATTGGGCTACCTCTACGAACACGGGGAGGGAACGGAGCGGGATTACGCCAAGGCGGCCGGGAGCTACCAAGCTGCGGCGGTAAAGGGCCACGCCGCAGCCGCAAACAATCTCGCTTCTTTGTACCACCATGGCATGGGGGTTCCCAAGGACCTCCACAAAGCCCTGGAATTGTATTTGGCCGCAGCACAGGCCGGCGATTCGGTCGGTCAATGCAATCTTGCGCTGATGTACTACCGCGGTGACGGAATTGCTCGCGACTATGTCGTGGCCGCCAAGTCGTTTCGCGCCGCCGCGGAGCACGACGACCCTCATGCTCAGCACAATCTCGGTTTCCTCTATTACAAGGGATTGGGCGTCCGCACGGACTACACGGAATCCGCGCGCTGGGACCGGCTTGCCGCTGAGCACGGGGATCTCCCGGCGCAGACCGATCTTGCTTACCTCTACGAATCAGGCAGAGGAGTTCCGCTCGACTACGTCGCTGCCTACACTTGGTATTCGCGCGCCATCTCTGGCGGGGATAAGACGGGCATCGAGCGACGCAAAAGCCTGTCGCGCATCATGACCAAAAGGCAACTCGACGAAGCCAAGGCGGCGCTCATGGCGGACTCCTCCAAGCCTCAACGGCGTTCCACACCCCTCACCGCCGCCCTCGCGTTGCTCGAAAGCCATTGATCTGCTGGCCTACTCGGGCAGGATCACCGGTTTTGCGCGCGGCAGCGCGTCGAGCGTCGCCTTGTCCAAGTTTAGATGCGCAGCAACAAGTGCCGGAGGCGTGTGCGAGAGCCACTCCGAGAGAGCCAGGTCCTGGTAGTAGCTACTCTTGAACATTTCCAGGAATTTCAGGTCCGTGTCACCGGTGTTTTGGATGTAATGCGGCAGCGTCTTTTGTATGTAGCCCACGTCGCCGGTTTCGAAGTCCATCGTTCGCGCGCGGGCTCCTGTCGCGAAAACGGTCATGCGCGCCTTGCCGCTGATGAAGAATTGCCATTCGTCGGCATTGGGATGCCAGTGCAACTCGCGCAAGCCACCGGGTTTCACGGTGACCACCGCGGCGGCGATATTCTGGGCGATTTTGAAATTGCTCGAGTCAATGATGCGCACTTCGCCGCCTTTGGTGCGCTTTGTAGGCGGCTGCTGCATGGTGCGAAAGGCAAAGTCGATCGCCGAGGCTCCCAGTGTTCCCGCCGCCCTGCGCTGGTCCTCGGCAAGCGGTCCGGGGACTTCCGCTTGAAAAATGAACAGCTCCTTCTTGGGCATAGCTTCTACGGCCGCCTGGGGCACCACAAAATTTTTCGACACGATGTCGCGCGGCGTATGCGCCATCCAGTCGGACAGCAGAACCGTCTCGTATTCTGAGAAGTTGCCATCATCAAACACCAACAGGAATTCCGTGCCGTCAGGCGGGAGCCCCTGGATGGAGTGGGGTATTCCCGGCGGAAAATACCAGAGGTCGCCCTCCTTTACGTCGGTGACGAAACTCTTTCCATCGGCATCGATGCAGGTGATGCGCGCTGATCCGTACAGCATGTAAGCCCACTCCGCGGCGGTGTGCCAATGCAACTCGCGGACGCCGCCCGCGGTCAGCCGCATGTTCACACCCGCGAGGGTTTTTGCAACCGCCAGCTCGCGGACGGTGACCTCGCGCGACCATCCGCCCTCGTGCAAGCGTTTGTGGGCAATGGAGAAAGGATACTTGAAGGTTTGCACGCCGCCCGCATCGGTCGGAGGCGGGCTGACCGAATCCACGTTTTCCTCGTCCAGCGCCGCGTTTTTGGGGACCGGTTCGCTTCGGCTGCGGTCGTTCTTTGCTTTTGGTGCTGGATCCTGGCTTTGTCCCCCGGCGTTGTCCGCGGCGAGCATCCCCGCTGCCAGAGCTGCCGAGCTTGCTCCCAGGAACCCGCGCCGCGTCCAACGCTCCTTGTCCGACTCGTCACGCATGTACTGCCTCCCACTTGGTTTCATCCGGCTTCTTTGCCCGGTGCTCGATAACCTACCTTGATCGTTGCCGCGATACAACCCCAAGATTAAGCAAGGCAGCTCGATCCCGGCCGCAGGGCCGTCTTCTGGGTTCTCCCCAAGCAAAATCAGAACCCAGTTGCATTGCATGTGTTTGCGGATTGCGTCTTAGAATCTTCCTGGCAAATGGGACATTTATTTTTATGAAAGCGCGGCTGGCCGGTGATAGGAGTGGTCACTCACGGTCAACTTCTGGGCAGGGTAGGCTATACTCCTGCGGGAGGGATGCCTTGCCGCTTCACGCCTTTGTTCGTTTTGAGCCGGCGCCAGGTAAAGAGAACCTGCTTCGCGAAGAACTAAGGCTTGTTCTGGAGCCGACACGCGCGGAGCCCGGCTGCATCGGCATTCAGCTCTACGAAGCAGTTCGTGAACCGCTGGTCTTTTACATTCACTCTGAGTGGGTGGACGAAGCCGCCTTCGATGCCCATCCCCAGTTGCCGCACATGACGCGGTTTCTGGGCCTTGTGGGGGAGCTCACCACGCATCCGGTGAAGGGCATTCGCACCGAGCGAATTGGCTAGCGCGGTTGCCGGAGGCTCGCTCAGGCCGCCGATCCTCCGGCGTTGGCCGCGCGCATTTGCTTCACCACTTCCTGGAATTGCCGCGTCAGATGCGGCACGATGCCCAGCTGCCGCTCGATGAGCATCAACTGCGCGCGATGATGCATTTCGTGCTCTTTCGCGGCCAGCAGCCTTTCGAAGCGCGTCTTGGTCGTTGCCCCATCGGGTTCGGTCACGGTTTCGGCAAGGAATTCCGGCGTCAGCGTCTCTAACCACCTGGCAAACTGCTCGCCCTCGGTACCCAGCAACTCCACAATCTCTCGCTTCGTTCTTGGCTTCGCCTCCTCGGCGTTGAACTTGTCCATCATTCCAAGGAAATCATAGCCCACCAGCGTGGTCAGGCGCTTCTTGTGGACCTCTTCCCAGATTCTCGTGGAAATCGCCACATGCGTCAGCATCCGCCCGACGGTCCGCACTTCCGGGGCGGCCAGGAAATTGTATTTGTCCTCCGGGATGTCCTGTGCCACCTGGATGGTGTTTTTGCGCACCGCGCGAAACGCGTTTGCCAACTCGTTTCCGCCGTAAATGCCCATGGAGTCACCTCGCTCGTGAAATCTGTCTGCTTGGGGGCAGAGTAAAACGCTTACTTCGATGCGTGGTCCTCGTCCTAGGTCACGCCGTCCGAGGGGGGCTTTTCTGTTAGCTTTCCTCGCCGCTGTGGACCTCGTTGGACCGGCCGCCAACGATCTGATGATATGCCGCCCGGCGTGTCAGGCCGCGTTCTTTGGCCGCCAGCTTGAGAGCCTCTTTGCGATCCAGTTTGGCCTGGTGCATCAATTCTTCGACGCGTGCCGCAAGCGATTGTGCGGAGTTGCCTTGCGCTTGCCCCTCGGAGACGTCGGACGGGCCCAGGATGAGGGTGATCTCGCCACGCGCCGGACGCTCTTCGAGAGCGGTGGCGATCTCAGAGAGCTTGCCGCGAACGAACTCTTCGTGAAGTTTGGTGACCTCACGCGCCAAGCACGCCGGCCGCTCACCCAAAATCTCGAGCGCTTCTGCGACGCACTCGGCGACCCGGTGCGGTGCTTCGTAGAGGATGATGGTGCGCTCCTCGATGCGCAGGCGCTCGAGAGCCCGGCGGCGCTCTCCGCCCCGTGAGGGCAAAAATCCAACAAACAGAAACTCTTCGGTTGGCATCCCGGAAGCGGAAAGGGAAGCGAGCAGCGCCGACGGCCCCGGAATCGGCACCACGGGAATGTGGTGCCGAAGGCAGAGCATCACCAGGCGATGCCCCGGATCAGACACGAGCGGCATGCCCGCGTCGCTGACCAACGCGATTTTCGCGCCTTGCTCCATGGCAACCACCAATTCCGGCGCGCGCGTCAGTTCGTTGTGTTCGTGGTAGCTGACCAAGGGCTTGTGAATGTCGTAGTGTGTGAGCAGCTTCTGGGTGTGCCGCGTGTCTTCGCACGCAATCTGATCGGCTTCTTTGAGGATGCGCAGAGCGCGCAGCGTGATGTCCTCCAGGTTGCCAATCGGCGTCCCCACGAGGTACAAACAGCCCGCGGAGGTCTGGGGCTCTGCGGCGGGATCCTTGGCGCTCATGGCGACCAGTCTAGCATGCGCGGTGTGGGAGTGCGGAGCGCCGGCAGCAGAGCAATCGCTATACCAAAACGCCGCGCCACCGCGGCGGGTTCGATAGCAATGCTATACTTCATTTTTTGTACTGCTTGAGGAGGAGCGTCTGTGCCCCTGTACGAGTACCAGTGCCGGAAGTGCGGCCGGCGAACGGAGAAGATTGAAAATGTGGACGGCCCGCACTTGAGGAAATGCCCCCACTGCGGCGGCAAGGTGGAACCACTGATATCGGCCCCCGCGATTCAATTCAAAGGCGCGGGATGGTACGTGACCGACTACGCGAACAAAACAACCCCCGGCGAGGCGGATAAGCCGGCCGCGGGCGCCACGGAAACCCCGAGTAAGGGCCCCGAGGCGAAAGAAACGGGTTCCAAAGACTCAAAAGAAAAGAAATCTGCGAAGAAAAAGTAAATCGCGCGAGGAGCCGGGATGGCCGAAACAACCCAAGGAAAGAGCGCGTCGGGGCGTAAAGTGCGCAAAGCGGTTTTGCCGGCTGCCGGGCTCGGCACGCGATTCCTGCCCGCGACCAAAGCACAGCCGAAGGAAATGCTTAGCGTCGTCGATAAACCGCAGATTCAGTACGTCGTCGAAGAGTGCGTGGTTTCGGGCATCGAGCACATCATTATCGTTACCGGAAAAGGGAAGAACTCGATCGAGGATCACTTCGACCATTCACCGACGCTCGAGCGCTTCCTCGAGGAAAGAGGGAAAAAAGAGCAGGCGGCGATGGTGCGGAAGATCAGCGAGATGGTGCAGGTGAGTTACACGCGCCAGAAAGAGCCGCTCGGTTTGGGACACGCTGTGCTGGTAGCAAGAGACCTTGTGGGTGACGAGCCTTTCGCGGTTTTGTTAGGTGATGTGCTGATCCCCGGTCCCAATCCAGCCACCAAGCAACTCATTGATGTGTATGCCGCGACGGGTGTGGGGGCCATCGCGGTCGAAGAGGTGCCTAAGGAGAGAACCCATCTCTATGGCGTTATCGATGGCGAGCCCGCGCCGCAGCCGCCCTTCGGAGCGCGGCTGTTGCGAATTCGCGACGTAGTGGAAAAGCCCCAGCCAGACAAAGCTCCCTCCAATCTGGCGATCACCGGCCGCTATGTGTTGCCGCCGCAGATTTTTGATTGTCTGGCGCGCACGAAGCCCGGCGCAGGTAACGAGATCCAGTTGACCGACGCGCTCCGCATCCTGGCACAGGAAGACGGTCTGTGGGCCTACATTTATGATGGCGCGTCGTACGATGCCGGAGACAAATTGGGATTCTTGAAAGCGACAGTGGAAATCGCTCTGCAGAATAGGGAGTTTGGCGGGGAGTTTCGCGAGTACCTCAAGGGTCTAAAATTGTAGTCATGCGAACGAACACGCGCATTTTGGGCATCGAGTCTTCTTGTGACGAGACCGCCGCGGCGGTGGTGGCCGACGGGCGTGACATCCTGTCCAGCATCGTGGCGTCGCAAGTCGACGTGCACCGCAAATACGGCGGCGTCGTGCCGGAACTGGCTTCCCGCGAGCATTTGCGGCAAATCGTGCCGGTGGTCCGCGAAGCGCTCGCGCAAGCCGGCATGAAGCTGGAAGAAGTGGACGCGATCGGCGTGACGCAGGGGCCGGGCCTAGTCGGCGCGCTGCTTGTGGGAATTACCTATGGGAAGACGCTGGCAGAGTCCCTGGGAAAGCCGCTCGTGCCGGTGAATCATCTGGAGGGCCACGTCCACGCCGTCTTTCTTGAAGCGCACAAAGCGGGGCGCATTCCCGAGTTGCCTAGTGTGTGCCTGATTGTTTCCGGCGGGCACACGGTTTTGTACGAAGTGAGCGCCGAAGACTCCGGTGCTCCGGTTGCGAGCGCGCCTTTTCGTTACCGCAAACTCGGACAAACGCGCGATGACGCCGCGGGCGAAGCTTATGACAAAGTCGCGAAGTTGTTGGCGCTTGGCTACCCCGGGGGGCCAATTCTTGACCGGTTGGCGGCTGCCGCGGACCTAGCCCCCGCGCCGGTGAAGTTTAGCCCGACGAAAACCCGCGGTAACCCGCTCGACTTCAGCTTCAGTGGCCTGAAAACGGCGGTGCTCTATCATTTACGCGAACATGAGGAATACTCGGGCGAGATTCGCCAGCGAGAAGAGGCTCTTGCACGCGGCGAACGAAAATTTGACCAATTGTTCCCGCTCTGCAGCAAAACCACGCTGGGGCTTGTGCGGGAATTTCAAAACTCGGTGATTCGCGATCTCGTGGACCGCACCATGGCCGCCGCAGATGAACTGGGGGTTCAGAGTATTCTGGTGTCTGGCGGCGTAGCGGCCAACAGCCAGTTGCGCACCACATTCGAGGAACGCACGAAGTCCGCAGGTATCGAAGTGTTCTTTCCCAGCCGCGCGCTCTCCACGGATAACGCCGCCATGATCGCGGGCGCTGCGTATGCTCGGCTCCGCGCCGGCCTTCTCGCCGATCTTACGTTGAACGCCGACCCTAGCCTGTCGCTCGCTTAAGAAATTGAACGCGAGGGAGAATCACTGATGAGCATCGCGAAGTCCCTTGTTTTCGCCACAATTCTACTGTGCGCTGTTTCTTCGGCGAGCGCGGCCGCTGGCCGGACGACGCGATGGAGCGAGCAAAAGGCGAACGAATGGTACGGAAAGCAGCCGTGGCTTGTTGGGAGCAATTACACTCCGCGCTCGGCGATCAACCAGTTGGAAATGTGGCAGGAGGCGACTTTTAATCCCGAACAAATCGACCAGGAATTGGGCTGGGCCGAATCCCTCGGCATGAACACCATGCGCGTGTTCCTGCACGACTTGCCTTGGCAGCAGGACGCCGATGGCTTCAAGAAGCGCATCGACCAGTTTTTGACGGTTGCAGCGAAGCATCAGATTCGACCGATCTTTGTGCTCTTCGATTCTTGCTGGGACCCTCTGCCGCATGTGGGGCCGCAGCATCCCCCGGTTCCGGGGGTTCACAATTCCGGCTGGGTGCAGAGCCCGGGTGCCCTGGCGCTCGGGGATCCCAAACAGTACCCCCGGCTCAAAGCCTATGTGCAGGGAGTTGTAGGGGCATTTGCGAAAGATGATCGCATTCTGGCCTGGGACATTTGGAACGAACCGGGCAACGGCAACATGGGCAGCTACGGGAAAGAGGAATTGAAGGATAAAACGGCGCGCGTGCTGGTGCTTCTGCCGCAGGCGTTTGAATGGGCGCGCGAAAGGAGCCCCGCGCAGCCATTGACCAGTGGGGTCTGCTGCGTGGATCAGGCGCCGGATGGCTCTCATCTTGGCAAGATCGAGCAGATCCAATTGCGCGAATCGGACATCGTGACTTTTCACAATTACAGTTGGCCCGAATACTTCAAGAGGGAAGTGGGTTGGCTGAAGAAATATAATCGGCCCGTCATCTGCACGGAGTTCATGGCGCGCTCGGTGGGCAGCACCTTCGACACGATTTTGCCGATCGCCAAAGAAGAAAAAGTGGGAGCGATCAACTGGGGATTCGTCGTCGGCAAGACGCAAACGAACCTACCCTGGGAATCGTGGCAGCATCCGTACATCCTCGAGCCGCCCCCGGTGTGGTTCCATGAAGTGCTGCGTCCCGACGGAAAGCCGTACCGCGAGGCGGAAGCGGAGCTGATCCGCCAGCTCACCGGAAGAAAGTGATCGTCCTCCACGGCGCGTTGGGGTTACGGGTATACTTTCGCGGACATGCCCACGAACAAGAACGTCACCGCGCGATTCGAACGAGCAAGCGATCAATCGCTGCTCATTTATTTCGGCGAACAAATCACACCCGAAGCAAACGAGTGCGTCAGAAGGCTTCTGCACCTGTTGGAGCAGGAACCGGTTGCCGGCGTGCGCAACCTGCATCCCGCGTATTGCTCGCTGCTTGTAAAGTTTGAGGCGTTTGAGTGGCGTCACGAGGAGCTCGAAAGACAGCTAGGCAAATACATCGGCAGGCTAAGCAATGTGAAGTTGCCCGAGCCGAGGCTCATGGAAATCCCCGTGTGCTACGGCGGGGAGTTTGGGCCAGACCTTGACGAGGTGGCGGCTATGCATGGCCTTGCTCCCAACCGCGTCATCGAGCTGCACACCTCGGCGACTTATGTTGTCTATTTCCTTGGATTTGTTCCAGGCTTCGCCTATCTCGGCGAATTGGCACGAGAATTAGTGACCCCGCGACTTCTATCGCCGCGCAGGAAAGTGCCGGCCGGAAGCGTAGGTATTGCCGGCAACCAGACGGGTGTATATCCCTTCGAAACGCCGGGGGGATGGAGATTGCTGGGGCGCTCGCCGCTCAAGATGTTCCGAACCGATAGAGAGGGACTGAGCCTTCTCTCCATCGGCGATCGCGTAAGGTTTGTGCCCGTTTCGCGGGAACGGTTCGCGGAGTTGCAACCGGCATGACAGTGATTGAAGTCCTGGCTCCCGGGCTGCTCACCACTGTGCAGGACTTGGGACGAGAAGGCTTCGGCCCCATGGGCGTCTCTCCTTCGGGTGCGGCGGACCCCATCGCACTGCGAATCGGCAACCGGCTCGTGGGCAACGCCGAAAGTGCCGCCGCCCTCGAGATGACGCTACTTGGCGGAGTGTTCCTATTCCCCAAAGGGGCTCTGGCCGCTTTAACGGGTTCGGATTTCGGCGCGACACTCGATGGCGCGGATCTTCCGCCGTGGACTTCGTTCAAAGTGAAGCCTGGCCAAACGCTACGGCTGGGGCCAACGCGCTCGGGCGCCCGGTGTTATTTGTGCACGCAAGGCGGAATCGCCGTCCAGCCGTTTCTCGGAAGCGCATCCACGCATCTTCTCAGCGGGCTCGGCGGTTACGAAGGCAGAGCCCTGCGCAAAGGAGACGTGCTGAAGATGGGAGACTCAGCCATTCCTGGCTGTTCTTCTTATTCGAGCCGCGCTCTTAGTACGAGTCGCTGCAAAAAAGTGACGCCAAAGATCCTGGAGCGTCTCCTGCCGCGCAAGGTCTTGCGGGTCACGGCCGGTCCGCAAAGCGGTTGGTTTTCGCAAGCGGCGGAGAAAGTCCTTTATGGCGCCACATACCAGGTTTCCGAAGAGGCAAATCGCATGGGTCTGCGGCTCCATGGTCCGCCCCTTCCCGAAGGCGGGCACGGCGCAATGATTAGCGAAGGCGTGTCGTTGGGTGCGGTGCAAATCGCCGCCGGCGGGATGCCCATTATCTTGTTTGTGGAGCAGCAAACCACCGGCGGATATGCGAAGATGGCCAACGTCATTTCGGCGGACTTTAGCAGCCTCGGCCAGCTACGCCCGCGCGATGAAATTCGCTTCGAACGTGCCACTTTCGAGACCGCGCGGAATCTGTTGCTGGAGCAGGAGACCTTGCTGGCCGCGAAGGACTTGATTGTGGAAACGACCGGAGATCGCAAGGGCCCTTTGTGATAATGGGCGAAGCGAAGAACCGGGGCAGAGTTCCTACGCGAAGGGAATGGTACGCTCTCGACATATGAGCGGGAAACCAAGTGAAATGACGCGTATCGACCTCAATTGCGACATGGGCGAGCTGCCCGAAGCCATTGCCAACGGCACGCAGGAAGCCCTGCTGTGCTCGATCACTTCTGCAAACGTGGCTTGCGGCGGCCACGCCGGGGACGAGCGCACGATGCGAACCACCGTCGAGCAAGCCCTACGAGCCGGCGCGGCGGTTGGAGCGCATCCGGGCTATCCGGATCGCGAGAACTTTGGCCGGCTCGAATTGAAGATGCCTTTGGACGCGGTTACTGACTCCGTTTGCGAGCAGGTTCGCACGCTGGCCAGAGTTGCCGCCGCCTGCGGCACGAAGCTCGTTCACGTAAAACCACACGGCGCGCTATACAATCAGGCGGTGAAGAATCGCGAACTGGCGGCAGCCATCGCAAAGGGTGTGACCAAAGCTGTTGGCACCCAAACGGACGGCTTGGGCAAGGACCTAGTCCTGGTTGGACTCGCCGGCTCGCCAATGCTCAGTGTTTTTCGCCAAGCGGGCTTCGCCGTCGCCGCCGAAGCCTTTGCCGACCGCCGCTACGAACCCGATGGAACCTTACGCTCGCGCAAATTCGAAAACGCACTGGTCCGAGACCCGGCGGAAGCCGCCAAGCAGGCTCTCAGGATCGCCCAGCAGGGCATGGTAACCGCTCACGACGGCACCGTGGTCAAGCTCAGAGCGCAAACCATTTGCATCCACGGCGACACCCCCGGCGCCCCCCAAATCGCCGCCACCGTGGCCCGCGCCCTCAGGGATGCCGGCGTAAATGTAAGTCCACTCGAGTTAGCAGCGAATTAATTAAATTAAACGGCTAAGTTGACACTGCGAAGATGACCTTATTTCTTCTTGTCCGAATCCGGCGACTCGACATAGACAAGCTGGAAGATGCTGCCCGTGCCGCTCGGCTGGATTCCCACGATATGCTGTTTTTCCTTCGTTCCCGCCT
>Ga0306920_100012134_pt1 | contig 11678 bp, 9 predicted proteins | sample flu12Cox44000170_FD_204666 | JGI IMG/M metagenome (GOLD analysis project Ga0306920, IMG submission 204666) | Lab enrichment of tropical soil microbial communities from Luquillo Experimental Forest, Puerto Rico - flux4day.12C.oxic.44.000.170 (v2)... | ecosystem: Environmental > Terrestrial >...
CTCTTCCAGCCGAAGCCCTGCTGTTCGATCGGGGCGGCTTCCGGCTCCGGACCGATCAGCGACGGATCGCCGGCGCCGTGGGTCTTGCCAAAGGTATGACCACCGGCAATTAGCGCCACGGTTTCTTCGTCGTTCATCGCCATTCGGCGAAAGGTTTCGCGAACGTCCCTGGCCGCCGCGAGCGGATCCGGGTTACCGTTCGGCCCCTCCGGATTGACGTAAATCAGACCCATTTGCACGGCGGCGAGCGGGTTTTGAAGATCGCGATCGCCGCTGTAGCGCTCGTCCGCCAGCCACTTGCCTTCCGGGCCCCAGAAGATCGACTGGTCGGGCTCCCAGGCTTCCTTGCGCCCGCCGCCGAAACCGAAGGTCACGAAGCCCATCGACTCGAAGGCGACGTTGCCGGCGAGAATCATCAGGTCGGGCCAGGAGATTTTTCGGCCATATTTCTGCTTGATCGGCCACAGCAGCCGGCGCGCCTTGTCGAGGCTCGCATTGTCCGGCCAGCTGTTGAGCGGCGCGAAGCGCTGCTGGTCGGCCCCGGCGCCGCCGCGGCCATCGCCGATGCGGTAGCTGCCGGCGAGATGCCACGCCATCCGAATGAACAGCCCGCCGTAGTGACCAAAGTCGGCGGGCCACCAATCCTGCGAGTCCGTCATCAGGACATGCAGGTCCTTGATCACTGCATTCAGGTCGAGGCTCTTGAATTCCTTGGCATAGTCGAACGCCTCACCCATCGGATTGGACAGAGCGGAGTGCTGGTGGAGAACGTGAAGGTCCAGCTGGTTCGGCCACCAGTCACGGTTTGCGCGTGCGCGGGGCCCGCCCGAGAACGGGCACTTGCTTTCATTTGCCATGTCTCGGTCTCCAAGAATTAGAATTGATCTAATCTGGTTACCCGGCTCCGCTTGTCAATGGGCTGGCGATACGTCCGGCGCTCTTGCGCCGGTCGGTCGGCGCGACAACTGTTACCGGCGTGAACTATGTCGTCTCACCCGCTACACCGGAAGCCATCGCCCGCGCCGCCGCGCTGCTGCGCGCCGGCCGGCTCGTCGCCTTTCCCACCGAGACGGTGTACGGGCTTGGGAGCGACGCGACAAACGACCGCGCGGTTGCCGCAATCTTTGCGGCCAAGGGCCGGCCGCGTCTCAACCCGCTGATCGTGCACGTTCCGGATCTTGCTGAAGCCGAGACGCTGGCCGTCTTCAATGAGCCGGCCCGGAGTGCCGCGGCACGGTTCTGGCCTGGACCGCTGACCCTGGTGCTGCTTCGCCAGCCCGCCGCGGGATTGTCGCTGCTGGCGAGCGCCGGCCTCGAAACCGTCGCGGTGCGGGTACCTGCCCACCCCGTCGCCCAGGCATTGCTGCGCGAAGCGGACTGCCCGATCGCTGCGCCCTCGGCCAACCGCTCAGGCCGGGTCAGCGCCACCGAACCCACGCATGTCGCCGAAGACCTAGGCGACGATGTCGAGCTGATCCTCGACGGCGGCCCGACACCGGTCGGCCTCGAATCGACCGTGCTCGACCTTTCGGGAACATCCCCTGCCCTGCTCCGGGCCGGCGCAGTCACATTAGAGGTACTGGCTGACCTGCTCGGACCAATCGCGCTCCCCGGCTCGGCGCAGCCTAAATCACCGGGCATGCTGGCGAGCCACTACGCACCGCGCCTGCCAGTCCGCCTAGCCGCCACCGAGGCCCGCCCGGGCGAGGCATTGCTCGCCTTCGGCCCCGACGCGGCGCCCGGCTGCGCCGAGGTGCTGTGGCTCAGCCGCTCCGGCGACCTCGCCGAGGCGGCGGCCAACCTCTTTGCGATGCTCCGCCGTCTCGATCGCCCCGCTTTCACCGGCATCGCAGTAATGCCGATCCCCGAGCGAGGCCTCGGCCTGGCAATTAACGATCGCCTGCATCGCGCCGCCGCCCCGCGAAGCATACCGACACTCGAGTAGCCATTTGCTTCGCTGATCTCGCTGATAAATACAGCCAAAAAGCAGCCAGCGTTTACACTTACCCGCGGAAATCCTTGGTTCTCGCCGCCTGCCGCGGCAAATAACAGCGAGAACAGCCAGCGATAACAGCTGAATCTGCCAAATTCCTGCTCGATATCTGGGGTATCCTACTGCCCCGCATGCACCACCCGGCTTCAACCTGGTCCCTTCCCGGCCACAAGTCCGCCCTCCGCAGCGACAAGAGGCCACCTTGTAGCATGTGATTATGGCATTTTCGTATTTGTCATCGCACCCCCGTTTGCTCCGACGGAGGCGGGTGGACCTTCGCGACCGAGCTCCTCGAAATCGGCAGCGCTGCGTGCGACGGGTAATGATGATCGGCGGCCGCGTCGAACAGGCAATCCTACCCCAGCGCCCGCGTCTTGACGTCCAACAGGTTTGCTGCCGCTGTCAGCGCGGTTTTTGGCCCCTCACGGCAACGCCACCTGGGCCAAAGGCCCAGAACCCGGGATCTCCGAGTAACGTGATTGCAGCATCGAACTGCGCAGCGGGTAGCGCACCCGAGCTGACGATACCGTCCCGGACCTGAAGCGCGCTCAGCCGAAAGAACTCAGCCATCGGAGAGCCGGCATTCAGAACAGCGAAGTCCCCCTCGGCCTGCACATTGGCCAACCCCTGCTTCGCCACCATGGCGGGGAGTGCGCGTCCCCCAAAATCGTTTCCCCCCGACGAGGCAATTACACCCGCCAGCCCAACCATGAGGTCGACATAAAGCTGCGAGGGCGCGGTGTGGATCGGAAAGAAGTCCATCCCCTCTACCAGCAGCCATCCGCCAGGTCGCAGCGCATTAATCATACGCCGGATCGCGGCCTCCGGATCCGCCAAATGCTGCAGTACCCAACGTGTGTGCACGAGGTCGAATTCGCCGACCGGCAAGTCATCAATAACAATGTCGTGTTTCAACGCCTCGAAGTTGGATTCGCGAAATTCCTCGAGAAATCTTGGGTCAATGTCGGTGCCCACGACGCGCCCATCCGCTCCGACCTGAGCAGACAGCCAACGCGCGACCGATCCGGCCCCGCCGCCGATTTCGAGACAATGCCACCCTTTGCCCAATCCCAAACTGGAGAGGCGCCTATGTGTTATTGGATCGAGATATTGCTCCAGCAGCGTGAGCCTTCGTCGTGCATAGTCCCAGGCGTTGCTTAAGCTGTAATTCGCCATGCTGTGCCCTCCAGTTTGGACGCATCCGACACAGCCTCTGGTGGTAGGATGGGTTGAGTAGCGCGAAACCCATCGTCTTCGGGCCAGACGGGTGGGTCCGCTCAACTCACTCTTGCAACCTCATGTCGTTTATCCCACCTCGCGCGCGTTCCGAATCGCCGCCATGACCCTGCGCGGGGTGATTGGTGTCTCGTTTACTTCGGCGCCCATTGCGGAAAGGGCGTCGCGGACGGCGTTGGCGATGGCGGCGGGCGGGGCGACGGCGCCGCCTTCGCCCATGCCCTTCATGCCGTATTCGGTGTGCGGGGTCGGGGTGTGCAGGTGGCCGATCTTGATCGCCGGCAATTCCGCGGCGCCCGGCATCAGGTAGTCGGCCAAGGTGCCGGCGAGCGGCTGGCCGGTTTCGTCGTAGGGGATCTCTTCGTAAAGAGCGGTGCCGATGCCCTGCACGACGCCGCCCCTGATCTGACCTTCGACGAGCATCGGGTTGACCATCGTGCCGCAATCCTCGGCGACGGCGAAATCGAGCAGTTCGATGAAGCCGGTCTCGGGGTCAACCGCGACGACGGCGCCATGCGTCGCATAGGAATAGACGCCGGTGCTGATCGCCGGCTCGTAGGTCGCGGTCGCGTCGAGCAGGGGATCGACGCCTTGCGGCAATCCATCCATGCGCAGATGCGCGACTTTGGCGATCTCGGCGATCGTCACCGACCCCTGCGGTCCCGACACCAAGCCGCCGGCGCAGCGCGTCTCCGCAACATCGCATTGCAGCAGATGCGCGCCGATGCGGCAGAGCTTGTCGCGCAACATCCGGCTGGCGCGCGCGACCGCGCCGCCCGACATCACCATGCTGCGCGACGCAAAGGTGCCAAAGCCGAACGCAGTGCTCTCGGTGTCGCCATGGCGCACCGAGATCCGCACCGGGTCGATGCCAAGTTCCTCGGCGGCGACTTGCGACAATGCGGTTTCGAGCCCCTGGCCGTGCGACTGGATGCCGACCATCAGCACGACAGAGCCGTCGGTCAGGATGCGCGCGGTGCAGCTCTCGAAGCCGGGGATGATCGAGGCGCCGCGGGCGGCGAATTCGGCGGCGCCATGCGCGGTCTGCTCGGCAAAAGTCGCAAAGCCGATGCCGATCCGCCGGCCGTCCGGCTCGGCCCACTGCTGCCGCGCGCGGATTGCCGGCATGTCCAGCAGCTGGGCACAGAGCTGCACGCTTGCCGCATAGTCGCCGCTGTCGAGGCGCATGCCGCCGATTGTCGTGAATGGCATCTGCTCGGGACGCACGAGGTGCAGGGCCCGCACCTCGTTGGGCTCGCGCCCCACCGCCCGCGCGACTTCGTCGACGAGCCGTTCGATCACAAAACACGCGCCCGGACGGCCGACGCCACGGTAAGGGCCGAGCGGCGTCTTGTTCGTCGCGACCGTGTAGTGCCGGGCGCGGTAATTCGGGATCGTGTAGGGCCCGGGCAGCGCGCGCGCCACCATGCCGGCTTCGTGGTACGGCCCCTGGGGCCATAGGCCATAGGCGCCGGCATCGACGGTGATCTCGGCATCGACGCCGAGGATGCGTCCCTGCCGGTCGGCATAGGCGGAGACCTTGTAATGGTGGTCGCGGGTATGCGCGGTGGTCAGCAGATGCTCGTTGCGGTCCTCGATCCAACGCACCGGGTGGTCGAGTTCCAAGGCCAACGCCGCCAGGATGATCTCTTCCGGGTAGAGCCGGGCCTTGGGTCCGAAACCGCCGCCGACATCGGGCGCGACGACGCGGATGCGGCGCTCCTCGAGATCGAGGATCTCGGCCAGTGCGACGCGGACGGTGTGCGGCGTCTGCGTCGAGGTGTAGAGCACGACTTCATCTAGCCGGTGGTCGCGACAAGCCAGCACGCCGCGGCATTCGAGAGGCGCACCCGACTGCCGCTGCATACGGAATTCGCGTGTCACCGTCACCCCGGCGCTGCGCGCCGCCGCGTCGATGTCGCCGTTCTCCAGTGCGTGCTCGATATATAGATTGTCGCCCCACTGTTCGTGCACCGGATGGCGGCTGCCGCGCATGTCGCGCGGCGCGTCGATGACCGCGTCCAAAATCTCGAAATCGACCGCAACCGCATTGGCTAGGTCTTCCGCCTCGCCGCGCGACGGGGCAACGCAGGCGGCGATTGCTTCGCCGACATAACGGACCTTATCGGTGGCAAGCGGCGGCCAGGGCGGCGATTTGGCGCCGGACGAGTGCGATACGACGCGGATCGGCTTGACGCGCGGCAGATCGGCTGCCGTAAAGACCCGGCCGCGCGCCTCGGGCGGTACCGATATCCCTATGATCCGGGCATGGGCATGCGGGCTGCGGACGAAGGCGACCTCTATCGTGCCGGGTAATTTGATGTCGGCGACGAACTGGCCGCGGCCATGCAGATGCCGGTCGTCCTCCCTGCGCAATAGCGACGCGCCGACGCCAAACCCCTCGTCAGGCATTGGCCGGCTCCTTTCCGAATTCCTTTGCCGCTTCGGCGATCGCGGTCACGATATTGGTGTAGCCGGTGCAGCGGCAGATGTTGCCGGCGAGACCCTCGCGGATGTCGCGCTCCGACCCGGCGCGGCGCCGCAAGATCAGGTCGCGCGCGGTGATCAGCATTGCCGGCGTGCAATAGCCGCATTGCAGTGCGTGGTGCTGATGAAAATTCCGCCGCAACGCCTCGATTACCTGGTCGCCCGCAAAACCCTCTATAGTCCTGATCTCACGCTCGTCGCAGGCGACAGCGAGCATCAGGCAAGAGCGCGCCGGCTCGCCGTCGACGAGCAAAGTGCAGGCGCCGCAGACGCCGTGCTCGCAGCCGAGGTGAGTTCCGGTCAGGTTGCGGCGCTCGCGCAAAAAGTCGGCCAATGACAAACGCGGCGGCACATCGTCCGCGACCGCGGCACCATTGATCTGCAAGCGGATCGCGGTCATTGCAATACCTGCTGAACTGCGCGCATTGCGGCAACGGTGTGGAGGTTGCGCTGGAACTCGTCGAAATGCCGATCCGCGGCGCGGTTGAGATCGGCGGCAACGGCACTGCGGAGATCGTGCCCGCCATTGGACAGGAGACGTGAGGTGTCTTCGAGCACCAGTGGGGCGCCATTGGCCGCGCCGAGGGTGACGCGCGAAAAACCGCGCGTGCGATCGGCAACGGCGACACCGAGCGCGCTGGCGAATTCACCCGATTTCCGGGACAGCTTCAGATAGCCCCAGCGGGCATCCGCCGACAGCCTCGGAATACGCACGCTTTCGATGATCTCGCCGTCGGCGAGTGTCGTCTCGAAGATCCCAGTCGTGAAATCTGCACATCTAACCGACCGCCGCCCGCCGGGACCGCGGACCAGAACCTCCGCATCCAAGGCGGTCAGAACCGCGGGCCATTCGGCTGCCGGGTCCGACAATGCGAGGCTGCCGCCGATTGTGCCGCGCGTGCGGATCGCCCGATAGGCGAGGCTCGCTGCAACTCGCGGCATCAGCCGGCGGGTCGGGTCGGCGACTCGCCCGTCCTCGATCGCGGCATGTCTTACGCACGCACCGATGGTCACAGCATCGGCGTCGTCGGAGACCGAACACAACTCCGGCAACCGGCTGATATCGATCAGCAAGCCCGGGGAAGCTACGCGCAAGTTCATCATCGCGACCAGCGACTGGCCCCCGGCGATCACCCGCGCCGCGCCCCGGTGTTGCGCGAGCAGGTCGACGGCCTCCGCCAGGCTGCGCGGCCTCACGTAATCGACGGCGGGCGCTTTCATGATTGAGCCATCCGGTCGCCCTCACCCTCCCGCGGGCCCCTCCCGGGGTGAGGGCAATGCACCATCCGCGGCCAGCGCTGTCAATGCGCTCCCGTCCGGGTCTTGCGATCTTCGGGACTCGTGATCATTCTCGATGGCAGATTTCGAGAAGGAGCGGATCATGGCGACCCCCACGCAACCGCGCGAGTCCGGTTTCAAGAGCAACCCCGACTACAAGATCCTGTTTGAGCCGTCACCACGGCGGGTGCGCGTCAAATTCGCCGGCGAGATCATCGCCGACAGCACCAACGCCCACCTGTTGTTCGAGACGCGGCATCTGCCGGTCTACTACTTCCCGCGGTCGGACGTGCGGATGGATCGGATGACGCCGACCGACCACCACACGTTTTGCCCATACAAGGCGACGGCGTCTTATTGGACGATCAAGGTCCGTGACAAGGTCGCGGAGAACGCGGTCTGGGGATACCCCGAGCCCTTCGAGGAGGTCGCGGCAATCAAGGACTTTGTCGCGTTCTATTGGAACCGGGTCGACGCCTGGTACGAAGAGGACGAAGAGATCTTCGTCCACCCGCGCGACCCCTATAAACGCGTCGACGTGCTCGACTCGTCGCGCCCGGTGCAGGTTACCGTCGGCGGCCAAGTCGTGGCCGAGACCCGGCGGGCCCGGTTCCTCTTCGAGACGCGGCTACCGACCCGCTACTACATCCCGCCCGAGGATGTGCGTAGGGAGCTTCTCGTGCCGAGCGAGACCGTCACGCGCTGCCCGTACAAGGGCAAGGCCAGCTACCATTCGATAAAGATCGGAGAGAACATCTTCAAGGATCTCGTCTGGACCTATCCCGACCCGATCCCCGAATGCCCCAAGATCAAAGGCTATCTCTGCTTCTTCAACGAGCAGGTGGACGAGATCCGGGTCGACGGCGTCGCGGTGGCGCGACCGGTGACGCCGTGGTCGAAGGACTGGAAGGAGAAAGCCGCGACGGTGCCGGACAGCCGGGGACCTGTCGCTCGGCCCTAACGCGAAAAGCGCGGATAAACGCTGCGACGCCGGCCCTAACAGCATCGTTGATTTCTGAACTAGCGCCTCTTGCTTCGAGGCGGAGCAGATGCCGCAAGTGGTTTTCCCCGCGCATTAGTCCGACGAATTGTTCGGCGGCTAGGCGGGGCTGCGGAATTTCGAGGGACCCTGCGGCCGTCGCTCTGCGCATGAAGGCCTCGATCTGGCTAAGCGTGCGCTCCGGGCCGGCGCGCCAAAACACCTCGCCGAGCGCGGGAAATCGGGTGACTTCGGCGACGATGATCCGGTGTACCGCGATCGCATCGGGCGAGAGGACGAGATCGAGAAACCGGCGCCCCAATGTCGTCAACGAGGTCCGGACATCCGTTGGATCGAGTTCGTGTGCCGAGAAAGTCTCGAAATGCCGCTCGCAGACGCGCCCGACCATCGCGCCAAAGAGTTCTTCCTTGCCGGCGAAATGGGAATAGACCGTCGCCTTGGAGACGCCGGCCTCGCGCGCAATGGTATCCATGCTGACCGCGCCGAACCCGTTGGCGAGAAAGGTTCGCGTCGCTGCGGCGAGGATGCTTTCAGCCTTTCTGCTCGTAAGGACCTCGAGCCGTTCCACCCTGTCCCCTCGGGGTGAGTCCAGACTTGACAGCGTGTAGCCGGACTTTCATCTTCCGGCAAGAGATAAACTGAACGGTTCAGTTTAGGTGAGGATGCGCAAGAAGCTCGCAGCAGGGCTGGTGGTGGTGGTGCTTGGCCTTGCCGGCGTCGGCGGTTGGTATTGGTGGGACGTGTTGCGGTTCCGCCAGTCCACTGACGACGCCTATGTGCAGAGTGATGTTTCGGTAATCAGCCCAAAGATCGAGGGCTACATCAGGAAGGTGAAAGTCGCCGATAACCAGGAGGTCGCGGAGGGGGCGGTCCTTTTCGTCATCGACGACCGCGACTTCAAGGCTAAGGCCGCGCAGGCCGAGGCGGCGGTTGCAACCGCGGAAGCGACGATCACGACTTTCGAGAGCCGGCTCAAACTGCAGCAATCGATGATCGATCAGGCGGCGGCAGTGGTCAAATCCGCCGAGGCCGATTTGTCCCGGGCGCAACTGGATTACAAGCGGTACAGCTCGTTGATAACGAGCGATTTCGCCAGCCGGCAGCGCTTCGAGCAGGCCGAAGCCGATGCCCGCAAGGCTGAGGCGGCACTCGCGAAGAGCCGCGCCGCGCTCGCCGCCGAGCAGAACCAGCTCGCCGTGCAGCAATCGCAGCAGCGCGAGGAGGAGGCCCGGCTTCAGCAGGCGCGCGCCAATCTGTGGCTGGCAAAGAACGATCTCGACAATACGGTGATCCGCGCACCGGTGTCGGGAATCGCCGGCAACCGTGCCGGCCAAGTTGGCCAGTACGTCAAGCCCGGTACCCAGCTGCTGTCCCTGGTGCCGCTGCCGAATGTTTACGTCACGGCAAATTTCAAAGAGACGCAGCTGACGCGGATGCGGCCGGGGCAAGTCGCCGAGGTGTTGGTCGACGCCTACCCGGACCAGATCCTGGAGGGCCGGATCGAGAGCTTCGCGCCCGCCAGCGGCGCCCAGTTCAGCCTGCTGCCGCCGGACAACGCGACCGGCAATTTCACCAAGATCGTGCAGCGCGTCCCGGTGCGGATTGCGCTCCCCGCCAGCGGCCCGCTCGCTGGGCTGCTGCGCCCTGGTCTTTCGGTCACAGTCACGGTCGATACCCGGGGCGATGACGATGGGATCGTCGGCGCAGCGCAGGCCAAATCGCCGAACCCTGCCGCGATACGATGAGCTGGGCGCTGGCCTCGCCATTGCGGCGGGCACGGATCACGCGCCGGGCTGCTGTAGCGGTGCAGCTAAAACCGACGGCAGCGGCGCCGGCCGAGAGGGCGGCCGGAGCACCCGCAAGGCTACCCTCACTGCGCGACTGGCTCGGCGTTCTTGCGATGGTCGTCGGCTTGTTCATGGCGATCATGGACGTCCAGATCGTGACCAGCTCGCTGACGCAGATCCAGGGCGGGCTCGCGGCAAGCACCGACGAGATCAGCTGGGTCCAGACCTCCTACCTGATTGCCGACGTCATTATGGTGCCGCTGTCGGGAACCCTGTCACGCCTGTTGTCGACCCGCGTGCTGTTCGTGACCGCGGCGCTCGGCTTCACCGGCGCGAGCGCGTTGTGCGCCACCGCGACGAGCCTCGGCCAGATGATCGTCTATCGCGCATTGCAGGGGTTCAGCGGCGGCGCCATGATGCCGTTGGTGTTTCCCGTCGTCTATACGAAATTCCGGATGCCGCAACTGGCGCAGATCATGGTTCTGATTGGGCTTATCCTGAATCTCTCGTCGACCTTGGGCCCGACGATCGGCGGTTACTTGACCGATACCTTTTCGTGGCATTGGCTGTTCCTTGTAAATATCGTGCCTGGCATCGCCGTCGCCCTCGCCGTTTGGTTCTTGATCGATATCGACAAGCCCGAACTGGCGCTGTTGCGTTATTTTGATCTCTACGGGCTGGTGCTGATGGCGGTGTTTCTCGGCTGCCTCCAATACGCGCTTCAGGAAGGCCCGCGCTGGGATTGGCTTTCTGACGGCACGATCCTCGCCGCCGTGATCGTGTCGAGTATCGCCTCCGTCCTGTTCTTCTGGCGCGTGCTGACCTACCATCAGCCGATCGTCGATCTGCGCGCCTTTACCAATCGCAACTTCGCGCTCGGCTCGTTCTACACTTTCGTGGTCGGCACAGGCCTTTACGCCACGACTTATCTGATACCCCTTTTTCTCGCGCAAGTTCGAGGCTTTAACAGCCTGCAGATCGGCGAGACCGTCGTCGTCACCGGGCTCGCGCAAATGTTGATGTCGCCAATCTCCAGCCAGCTGACGCGCCGCATGGATTTACGGCTCATGCTGAGCATCGGCATCGGCCTTTTTGCCGTGGCGATGTATCTGACCGCCGGGCTCACCAATCAGGCGGGCTTTGTTGAGCTGTTCTTTCCGCAGGTCTTGCGCGGCGTCGCTCTGATGCTCTGCTATCTGCCGGCAAATATGATCGCGCTCGGCAGCGTGCCGCCAGACAAGTTGAAGAACTCCGCCGGGCTCTACAATCTGACGCGCGATCTCGGCGGCGCCATTGCATTGGCGACGATAGGCACGTTGATGAACCAACGGCTGCATTTCCATTGGAACCGGCTGATCGAAGACATCAACCCGGCACGCCCGGCAGTGCAGCATTTCCTCGACATGCAGGCGAGCCGCCTCGATGCTCTCGTCCCGGGTGACACCGGCCGTGCGGCGGTCAAGCTGCTCGCCGATGTGGTGCAGCGCGAGGCGCTGGTGATGACCTACAACGACGCCATCATGATGGTCGGTTGCCTCTTCGTCTTCGGCCTCTTTCTGATGCCGCTGGTCAAAAACCCGCGCACCGCCCTCACCGCCGACCCCCACTAACCACGCGGGTCACAGTTGTGGTCCGAGAAGCGCCAACAGCCAACAATTACCGAATCCCTAAACGTCGCAACCGACCCGCCACGATTGTTGCTCAGATCCCGCCTCCGACGACGGTTCCTGCCCCATTGCAGCATCGCATAGAGCAGTCCTGGGTCCCAGTGGGTGGGAAGCGATTATCCCGTTTCCTGTCTACTGAGTGGATTCTGCTCGGAAATTTGTATCAGGGACCTGGTCGCTTTTTATGGCAAGATGATCGGGGTCACATTCTGTCAGAGGCACCTACCAGC
>Ga0306920_100012135_pt1 | contig 11678 bp, 10 predicted proteins | sample flu12Cox44000170_FD_204666 | JGI IMG/M metagenome (GOLD analysis project Ga0306920, IMG submission 204666) | Lab enrichment of tropical soil microbial communities from Luquillo Experimental Forest, Puerto Rico - flux4day.12C.oxic.44.000.170 (v2)... | ecosystem: Environmental > Terrestrial >...
GATGCGTACCTTGGAGCATGCAGGCATCCTGCGCCTGGAGAAAGGGGCCAGTGGCGGGGCGTTCGTTCAGAACAAGAGTAGGGAGGCCGTCGTATCCGGGATGCTGGACATGTACAGCCTCGGCGGGATCCATCCACGTCATCTCACGCAGGCACGCATTCTTTGCGAGGGCGCGGTCATCCGACTCGCCTGCGAGCTAGCCACCCAAGAAGACTACGACAGGCTGAACGCAAACATCGAAGCAGCAGAAGAAGCGGGTCGCGCGGGCAACGCCAGCGCCAGAATCCGCCAGCACCTCGAGTTCCACCGACTGCTGGTCGGAATTACGCAGAACCCGATCCTTACGGTGATCATGGAAAGCATTCTCGAGATACTGACCCGGTTTCTTCGCACTATCGGCCCGTACGACAGCTCTTTCGTCACGCCGTCACGTAGGCGCTTCATGCAAAAGTTCATGGAACGAGACGCAGAGGGCGCAGCCCTCGAGATGGGCCTGCTCCTCAAGCGACTGGAGGAAAACTACCTCTCCCGTGTGGACCTTGGACACCCATCCGAGGACCAAGTAGCAGGAACACCATAGCGCGACGAACCTAGCTTTTTCGCTGAGCACAGGCGCCGACTTCCGTCGGTGCTTTTTTTTGCCCGGAAGCTAGCCGAACGCTTCGGTCTGTCCTTTTTTCACGTTGACTTCATTTTTCGTTGACGGCCCTATGAAGAACAACTAGCATTCTTTGGTCAGACCAACACCATCGAACGAGGATTACATGACCGAATTGACTGCCCTTAGGCACCGGATCGAGTCCGAGGCGGATGCGATCGACTTCTGCTTCGACCAAGGCTGGACAGACGGCCTTCCGGTGATCCCGCCCACCGAAGGCCGCGTCCGCGCGATGCTGGAGGCCGTGAAATTGAAGCCAGACCATCAGATCGGGTTCATTCCCGAGCGACGCATTTCCATCACCGCCGAGAAGGTGGCTATCAACGCCGTGTTGGCCGGCTGCAAGCCGGAATACATGCCGGTGGTGGTCGCGGCAGTGGAAGCGATCTGCGAGCCCGAGTGGGCGTTCCATGGTCCCAGTACCACGACCTCCGGGCCCGCCATTCTTCTAATCGTGAATGGGCCGGTCGCGCGAAAGCTGAACATCAACTCCAAAGAGAGCCTTTTTGGACCTGGATGGCGTGCCAACCTCACCATCGGACGCGCTCTGCGCATGGTGATGCGCAACGTATGCGGGACATTGCCCGGCACCCTGGACATGTCCACCCTGGGCAACCCAGGCAAGCTTTCGTACGTGATTGCAGAGAACGAAGAGGAAAGCGCTTGGGCCCCTTTCCATGTGGATCGCGGCTTCAAGGCAGAACAGAGCGCTGTCACAGTCATGGCCGCCGACGGACCGTGTCAGATCTTTAACCAGCTCTCTGATACGCCAGAGCAACTGCTTCTCACGATGGCGGACAACATGCGCATCTCAGGCGGTGTCGTCGGACAAACCTACTACGTCGTAGTTCTTCCGGGCGAGCATCACAAGGTTGTCACGGACGCAGGCTGGAGCAAACGCGACGTTCAGAAGTTCCTGTTCGAGCACACCTACAACAACTACGCACACCTGCGCCGCACTGGCCGCTTCCCGATGCCGATCAAGCCGGGCGACGAGTACCGCATGCGCCCGTTGGTCACCTCTCCGGAGATGATTTTCGTGCTGGCCGCAGGCGGCAAGGTGGGCGCGTTCTCAGCGTTCATTCCCGGATGGGCCAAGGCCGGGTGGTCGCGTCCCGTTACCAAGGAGATCAAGCAATGATTGAACTTTTGAATCCCACTCGTGAAGCCGCAGGAGCTCAAGCCTCCTATGCACCGCGCCCCCAGTCGCTCAAAGGCCTACGTATCGGTCTCGTGGACAACACCAAGTTCAACTCCGACGGCATCCTCAAGCGCGTGGGCGACATACTCGTGAGCAAATATGGCGCAGCCTCCCACAAGATCTACCGAAAGCGCTGGCCAAGCGTTCCCGCGCACGAGGAGATCCTTCAAGACATCCAGGAAAACTGCGATGTGATGGTTGCCGGTGTAGGGGACTGTGGGTCCTGTTCGTCGGGAACGGTACTCGACGGCATTCTGCTTGAGATGCGCAACATTCCGTCGGCAAGCATCGTCACGCATCTGTTCATCAACACGAGTAAGGCAATGTCCAAGCAGTGGGGTGATCCACAGTATCCATTCCTGGTGATGGAACATCCGATTGCAAACCTGTCCGAAGAGGAACTGCAAAAACGTGCCGAGCACATTGCGCCCAAAGTTGCGGAACTTCTGCTGACGGACCCAAACTTGTTCAAGGAGGCACGTCCATGAGCATCGACGTTGCAGCCATGAATGCGGCCCTGACACCGACGCGGGTTGGTCTCGACGCCGCGGGCTTTGACCTCTCGATCGCCGAGGTGGGCGGAAAGCTCCAGATGGCAGTGACCGCGCGTCCCGAGGCGTGCGAGGACTGCCTGGTGCCGAAATCGCTTTTCCTGCAAATGGCCAGCGACGAGGTTCGCGATGCAGGACTTTCCGCCGTCGAGATGGAAGTTCTTTACCCCATCGATGCTCGTCGGCCTCGCTGAAAGATCGGCATGATTGTGCAGGACAAGGCCACCATGGCCGAAACCATGGCCGTATTGCTGTCGCGCGACATCGCTGACGGCGAAAAGGCGATCATCGGCACGAACTCGGATCTGCAGGTGGCCGCCTGCAATCTGGCACGGTTGCGCCAGGCGCCGCGCCTATGGTGGGTTTCGGGACCTGGGGGAATGGTAAATCCCACCCGAGACTACCTTACATCCACCGCGGACCACGACAACATCGACACAGCTGAAGCGTGGATGGACTTGCCAGACATGATCGAGTTCATCGACTGGCGTATCCACTTTTTCGACTTCGCCATCCTCTCGGCAGTGCAGGTTGACCGCTTCGGCAACATCAACACCACGCTGGTTGGCGATCCGAACAGGCCTACGCTCCGGGGTCCCGGCACGGTCGGTTTGAGCGCACTATGCGGGCTTTCACGCCGGTTCAACATCGTGATGGCCAGCCACACTCCCCATTCGTTTGTCAGCACGGTCGATTTCATCTCTGGAGCGGGACACCTTGACGGCGGCGACTCGCGCGAGCAGCGCGGCCTGCCGGCTGGCGGCCCCCGACTGCTGGTTTCTCCCCTGGGCGTGTTCGACTTTCATCCCCAATCCCGCGCCATGAGGATTCGCTCCGTTCACCCAGGAGTCACCGTGGGTCAGATCCGCGATGCGACGGGATTCGAACTCCTGGCCGAAGGCACTCCACCAGCTACGGCAATGCCCACCGACGAAGAACTGCTGCTGTTGAGAAGCCGCGTCGATCGCGATGGCAAGTTGCGCAAGAGGGTCGCATGAGCGGAAGGGAAGCAGAAGTGAACGTCACCAAGCTAGTGTCGCTGGATCAAGCACTGGATGGTCTGGAAGATGGCATGCGCGTCGCCGTCGGAGGCTGGATCTTCAACTCACAACCGATGGCATTGGTTCGAGGCCTGCTTCGCAAGGGCCTGAAGAGCCTGGATTTGGTGCCTGCGCCGGGATCGATTGCACCGGACCTGCTCATCGGCGCCGGCGCAGTGCGCAGCACCACGTGCGTTTTCATCAGCTTCGAGCAGTTCGGGTTGGCACCGCACTTCCGCCGACATGCCGAGGCCGGAAAGATCAAGGTCCACGACATCGATGGCCCAGCCTTCGCGGCAGGGTTGCGTGCAGCGAGCTGCGACCTGCCCTTTGTACCTGTACCCGACCTGGGCACCGATCTGCCTCGGCATGCCCCGGAGTATTACCACGAGCTGCCCGTGCTACCGGGTGAGCGCAGGCTATATGCAGTGCCGGCCATTCGGCCCGATGTGTGCCTGTTGCACGCCCAGCAAGCAGACGAACTAGGCAACGTGCAGTTCCTAGGGCCGCCGTTCTTCGACGTCATGCTAGCCCAGGCTTCGCGCAAGGTGATCGTGTCGGTTGACCGGATCGTATCCAGTGCGACACTTCGGCGCGCAAACCACCTGACCAAGTTGCCACGGGTTATGGTGGATACCGTGGTGGAGCTGCCTTATGGCGCCCACCCGAGCGCGTCGCCATCTTTCTATCGAAGCGACGAGGCGCATCTGCGCAGCTACGTCAAGGCAAGCCGTGATCCCGATGCGTTCAGGGGTTATCTGCAGCGCTATGTCGAGCCTGCTGTTAACGAGGCCTATCTTGACGCGGTCGGCGGATCTGCATTGGGCGCGTTGAACAGCAGCTTGGGAGGGCGCGATACGCGATGAAGAACGTGCATGCCAAAGTCCTTATCCTCGGGTCCGGCCCAGCCGGCTGCACGGCCGCGATCTACGCAGCTCGCGCGAACCTGAATCCAGTGCTTGTCACCGGCCTGGCCCAAGGGGGACAGCTCATGACGACGACGGAGGTCGACAACTGGCCTGCCGATGTCCACGGCATCGAGGGGCCGCAGCTCATGCAGCGCTTTCTAGAGCACGCAGAGCGCTTTCAAACCCAGGTCGTCTTCGATCACATCCACACCGTCGATCTAGGCTGTCGCCCGTTTACCTTGGATGGAGACAGTGGGACCTACACCTGCGAAACGCTGATCATCGCGACCGGGGCATCCGCGCAATACCTGGGACTGCCCTCGGAGATTGAGTTCATGGGCAAAGGCGTGAGCGCCTGTGCCACCTGCGATGGGTTTTTCTATCGGGACCGGATGGCCTGCGTCGTCGGCGGTGGCAATACGGCTGTCGAAGAAGCTCTCTATCTGTCGAATATCGCGCGCAAGGTCTACCTGGTCCATCGGCGCGAGAAGTTTCGTGCCGAGCCAATCCTGATGGACAAGGTGATGCACAAGGTTGCCGAGGGAAGAGTCGAGCTAAAGCTGAACAAGACGCTCGACGAAGTGCTTGGAAACGCCACGGGTGTGACCGGCGTTCGACTGAAAGATGCCAGAGACGGCCGCACCGAGGACGTGGATCTGCAAGGCTGCTTCATCGCCATTGGACACAGGCCAAACACGCAGATCTTCGAAGGCCAGTTGAAGATGAAGGATGGCTACATCGTCACACGCAACGGTCTGGACGCCTTGGCCACAATGACCAGCGTTCCGGGCGTCTTTGCCTCCGGCGATGTGCAGGATCACATCTACCGTCAGGCGATCACTAGCGCTGGCACAGGCTGCATGGCGGCGCTCGATGCTCAGCGCTTCTTGGAGGCTGTCACCTAGCGCGCGCTGACACCATGTGGTCGAGAGCCAGGCCATTCAGGCTGCAAACTGACTCCAACAAACTTCTTCGGAACTTGAAAGCATGAACCAACCAAGGCTCTACGCCCAAGAAGTCGGGCGCCAGTATTACGAAAGCGGTGCTTGGACGACACGTCTCCTTGTGGATTATTTCGACGAGCGCGTGGCAGCTTCTCCGCACAAAGTGGCCATTGTCGAAGCGCATCGTACCTGGACCTACGAGGAGCTACAAAGCGCGTCATGCAACCTGGCCAGCGCACTTCTGCGGCTAGGCGTCGGCAAGGGGGACGTCGTGGGCGCTCAGCTGCCCAACTGGGCCGAACTGCCCATCGTGCACTTGGCCACCGATCGCATTGGGGCGATCTTCCTACCTTTGTCTGAAGGGTTTCGGCAAGCCGAACTACAGCACCTGCTGAAACAGGCCCGCGTGCGTGTGCTTTTCTGTGCCGCTATGCTGCACGGCGAAGATCACCTCAAGTTCATCGCAACACTGCGGCCGCAGTTGACCGCATTGGAGCAAGTGATTGCCGTGCGGGGCAACCCGCAAGCGGGCTGCTTTGAGGCATTGTCCGCCGACGATAGCTGGCGGAGCACTGACGGCGAGGCTCGCTTGGCTAGCGCCCGCGGAGGGGCCGACGAACCATCGCACGTCATGGTGTCATCGGGCTCCACGGGCATGCCGCGTTGCAGCCTGTACAGCGACAACAATACGGCAGTTAAGCTGATGCAGCAGTACGTTCTCGCAGCCGATGTCAGCGCCAGCGACATCGCGGCCGCTCTAGCACCGGCCGGCACCGGCTCGACGGGATACAACTATCCGATCCTCGCGATGCTGCTCCACGGCGGAACGTCTGTGCTCCTGGAGCATTGGAATGGCGGGCGGCTCTATGAAGTGATGGAGCTCATGCGACGTCATCGCTGCACCATCGCCGTCGCAGTACCAGCGCAGCTCGCCAAATTGGTCAATGCCGCCCGTGAGACTCAACAGCCCGCCCCGCAGCTGCGTGTGATCACGAACGCCGGAGCCAAGCTGCCGCCCAGTGTCGCCGAGGCCGCTGAGAAAGCGTTTGGTTGCAGAGTACAAAGCATCTACGGCACCTCGGAGGCGGGTGCCACGACGATGACTAGCATTCACGATACGCCCACGAAGCGGCGCAACACGGTAGGTCGGCCGCTGCTCGGCCAGGAGGTCCGGATTCTGGCCGACGATGGCTCGACCGCACCGCAAGGGCAGCCTGGCGAGGTCTGCTGGCGCGGCGCCAACAAGAGCTATGGCTTTCTGCACGACAAAGATTCCACCACGAAGGTCTGGGATGCCGATGGGTGGCTCCACAGCGGTGACCTTGGTTGCATAGATTCGGAGGGGTACCTGCAAATCGTAGGCCGGAAGAAAGACATGATCATCCGTGGTGGCCAGAACATCAATCCAGGTGCGATTGAGGAAGCGCTGCTGGAACACCCCTCGGTGATGGAGATCGCAGTTGTCCCGTTCGACGATGAGGTGCTCGGCGAGCGTATTGCCGCGTGCGTAGTGACGAGCGATGACGGTTTGGCTCTTGAGTCGCTCAAGTCTTTAGTCCTCGCCAGGGGGATGGCGGCGTGGCACCAACCCGAGCTTTTGGTGCGCGTGCTGGAGCTGCCCCGCAATGCCGGCGGCAAGGTCGACAAGCGCTTCCTCACCGCTTTGGCGGTTCAGGTGGCGCGCGAGAAGGAAGCTAAGGCGGCCTGAGAAAGCCAGTCAGGCGCCCGGAAACGCGCGCAGTGGGAGGTGTGTCGCCCGAACCGTCTACGCTCATTGCCGGTAAACGCCGCAGCGAGACGGTGAGTTCAGGACCTCAACGCGACAAGGCTGGAATTCCACTCCCGAGACTCTTCCGCATTGTTCTCGGGTTCATACGATGCCAGCGTTTGAACGCACGACTAAAGTTTGTTGTATCGGAATAGCCCAGCTCCGACGCAATATCCTCAATGGACATCTCGGTATGCTGCAGATACCAAGTAGCCTGAGATTTTCGGACGTCACTCTTCAGATCTGAGTACTTGGTTCCCACAGCCGCAAGCCTACGGGCCATCGTTTGCGCGGAGACTCCGAGTGTTGACGCGAGTTGCTGGGCGTCAGGATCGTGAGCCAACCGGTCCAACAGAGCTCGTTGCACCTTTCGCGCAAATTCTCCATGGCACAGCTCTTTCTCCATGCGAAGGCAGATCTGTTCCACTTCCAAGAATTCACTTGCGTTTGCCGAAACGCACCGTTCACGCATACAGCGCGCGGGCATAAGGAACGTCAAATGCTCATGGCCCCACTCTACTCGGCGAACATAGTTGGCATAGGGAATGTCCGCATCCCTCGATTCCAGTCCAGGCAATCCAACCACAAGCTCATCCACGCGCCGTCCAAGCGCGGCCTCAAGAAGACGACAGTGAGCGCCGAAGATGAACTGCGTGATGAACGCACGCATCTCACCCATTGCACGGGTCGGCTTAACCTTGAGAACGCTCCAATGCGGTCCTTGCTCGAGCTGGAACTCGACACTCCCAAACAACAAATTGGCATGACGACTCAAGAACCGAAGACTTTGCTCTAGGGTTTCCGCCGTCACAGCACCGATCCCTAAGAGGCTGTGGTACGGTTGAACCATAAGCCCTGCTCTCAGCCCCAGAGCACTGTCGCCGCTGCTTTTAATCGCCTGCGCGACAAACTTTTGAAAGACTGAGGCGTCTATGAGCTTGCCGTCGCGCAGGTCCTGCCACGCCAGACCTGATTGAGCAAGTACGGTAGACGGTGATACGCCGAGGCTATTTAGACAATCGAGAATGCTTCGCGCATAGATCGAATGCGAGAACGGTACAGCGATCTTCTCACCTGTTGCAACCGTCAACGCATTCAACACCGCCGGCGGCTCATTGCGAAGCTGCGGTGCACCAGCATGTGAACTGCTGTTCATGTTCCACTCAGATTTCGCCGTTTGTTAAACCGATGCCGTACATCGTCGGATAGTCCAGTAGCCCTTCGCGACCACCGCCAAACAGCGCGCTCTTGTCGACCTCATTCAGGGGTGCCCCACACCGAAAACGCTGAACGAGATCCGGATTGGCGACAAACGGTCGGCCAAACGAGATCAGATCGGCGCAGCGAGATTCGATGGCAGCCGCGGCGCTCTTGGCCGTGTAGCCATTGTTTGCGATCCAAGTCCCCCTAAAGCGCCGACGCAGCATCGAATAGTCGACGTCGGCCGACTCTCGACTACCGGAGGCTGTGCCCTCCACCATATGCACGTAACCGGCACCGCGCCGGTCGACCTCGTCGATCAGATGTCCGAAAAGCGCGGAAGGATTCGAATCGGCCGCGTCTTGCGCAGGACCGGGCGAGATGCGCAAGCCTACACGTGCGGCTTCCCACTCGGTTTTGACGGCGTCGAGCACCCCAAGCGTCAGGCGTATTCTGTTCTCGATCGGTCCGCCGAAGTCATCGGTGCGGCGGTTCACGCCGTCCTTCATGAACTGGTCGAGCAAGTAGCCGTTGGCCGCGTGGATCTCCACTCCATCGAAGCCGGCTTCACGCGCTCGACGGGCCCCGGCGCGGAAGCTCTCGATCACGCCGGGGATCTCGCTTCGCTCCAACTCGCGCGGCGGCGATACGGGCACAAATCCGTTAGCAGTGAGCGTTTTGGTGTTGGCAGGAACTGCGGAAGGGCTAACAGGCGTAGCACCACCTGGCTGATTGCTGACATGCGACGCTCGTCCCGCGTGCAAGAGCTGCAGGAAGATTCGGCCACCAGCTTCGTGGATTCGATCAGTTAGTCGCCTCCACGCCCAAACTTGCTCCGGCGTGTAGATTCCTGTGGAGCGATAGCAATTGAGACCCTGCTCGGATACGGCGCAGGCTTCCGCGACAATGAGGCCTGCGTTGGCACGCTTGACATAGTAGAGCTCGAGCAATGGGCCGGGTGTGTGCGACTCCTGAATCGCACGCGCACGCACCATTGGCGCCATCACGATGCGGTTAGGGAGTACAAGGTCGCCTATGGAAAAGCTCGAGAAGAGTGCAGCATGATGGTTCATCGGTGAAAGCGCGTATCAACTGAGGTCTGCCACATTGTGCGGAAATCCCTCCGTTTGAAAGTCCCATTCGCGGGGGACGGTCGTAGCGACTCGGCTCTATCCGGACCGTTCTGAATCGGATTCGAACGGCACTTCGAAGCTAGCCAGTTTGTCGTCCGTATCTGGTCCGGCGACTTGTCATTCCATCAAAGCGAGCGTCCGAATAGCATCAAGCGATGTCGGGTCATCGATCGTGGTCAGGTCGCCGGGGTTGCGGTGCTCGCAGACGGCCTGGATCGCGCGGCGGAGGAGCTTGCCACTGCGGGTCTTGGGTAAGGCGGTCACGAAGCGCACCCGTGCTGGTCGGGCGAGCGCGCCTAGGTCGTCAGAGACCCGTTTCATGATTTCGCCTTCCAGGCGCAATGCCAGATCGGCATCGGAGACGGCCCCGGCTTCCTTGGATACGACGAAGGCCAGCGCAACCTGTCCTTTCAGTTGATCCGCGACGCCGACCACCGCCACTTCGGCGACGCTCGTGTGTCCGGAGATGCTTTCCTCGATCTCGCGCGTGCCGAGGCGATGGCCGGCGACGTTGATCACGTCGTCGGAGCGGCCCAGGATGTAGTAATAGCCGTCCTCGTCGCGGATGCCCCAATCGAAGGTCGAATAGACCATCTTGTCCGGGATGCTCTTCCAGTAGGTGTTGACGAAGCGCGCGTCGTCGCGCCACACCGTCTGCATGAAGCCGGGCGGCGTCGGGCCTTCGATGACGACGACGCCCTTCTCGTTGGCGCCTGTGAGCTCCTCGCCGGTGGATTCGTGGAGGATCTTGACCTTGTAGCCGTACATCGGAATGCCCGGGCTGCCGAATTTGCTCGGCGTGCGCTCGACGCCGTTCGCCACCGTGAGGATTGGCCAGCCGGATTCGGTCTGCCAGTAGTTGTCGATGATCGGCACGCCCAATCCATCGCTGATCCAGCGTGCGGTCGGTTCGTCCAGCGGCTCGCCGGCGAGGAAGAGCGCGCGCAGGGTCGACAGGTCGTATTTCTTGAGCAGCGCCGGATCCTGCTTCTTGAGCACCCGCACCGCGGTCGGCGCGCTGAACATCACCGTCACCTTGTACTTCTCGACCAGCCGCCACCAGATGCCGCCATCGGGTTGCTGGTCGATGCCCTGCGTGGGAAGGCCCTCATACATGATGGTCGCCATGCCGGCGATCAGGGGACCGTAGACGATGTAGCTGTGGCCCACCACCCAGCCGATGTCGCTGGTCGAAAAATAGGTTTCGCCCGCGCGGCCGTCGAAGATGTGCTTCATGCTCGCCGCCAGAGCCACCGCGTAGCCACCGGTGTCGCGCTGCACGCCCTTGGGCTTGCCGGTGGTGCCACTTGTATAGATGGTGTAGCTGATGTCCGTCGCGTCGAGCCAGGTGCACGGCACCTGCGCATTCATGTGCTTTTCGCGCAAGACGGCGGCAAGATGGTCGCGCCCTTCGGTCACGTCCATCGGTGCGAGACCGCGGTCCACCAGCAGCACCGCCGACGGCTTGTGCGCCGACAGGCGAATCGCCTCGTCGAGCAGCGGTTTGTACGCCAGCACCTTGTTGCCGCGCGAACCGGCATCAGCGCTGACGATGACCTTCGGCGTTGCATCCTCGATGCGCGATGCCAGCGAACCGCTCGCAAAACCGCCGAACACCACGCAATGGATCGCCCCGATGCGCGCGCAGGCCAGCATCGCGAAGGCCGCCTCCGGAATCATCGGCATATAGATCAGCACGCGGTCGCCCTTGCCCACGCCAAGCTCGATCAGGCTCGCGGCGGTGCGCTGGACTTCGGCATGAAGCTCGCTGAAGGAATAGGTTTTTTCGACGCCTGTTTCGGTCGAAACGAAGATCAGCGCCGGCTGGTCACCCCGCGCCGCAAGGTGCCTGTCGACCGCGTTGTGGCAGAGGTTGGTCGTTCCGCCGGCGAACCATGTCGCGAAAGGCGGGTTGCTGGCATCGAGGATCTGCCCGGGCGGCGTCTTCCAGTCGATGAGCTTCGCCTGCTCGGCCCAGAAGGCCTCCGGTGCCTCGATGGAACGGCGATAAAAGGCGTCGAAAGATTCGGTCATAGTGCAATCGCCATGTCGAGAACCTGCTCGCGCGCGCAAGCAAGGCGGATCGGCAGTGGGCATTCCGAGAATTCAATGATGAATGCGTGAAGACCCGGCACATCTCGCACGGCCGAAACACGCCCCGTCGTCCCTAGCACCTCAGAAAGCGCGCGCGACCAGGGTCCAACCTCGATGGCCCGCCCCAATGCGGCAAGGAAAAAGCATTCGCGAGCAACAATCGCGACAAGAAATCGGTCAC
>Ga0306920_100012136_pt1 | contig 11678 bp, 9 predicted proteins | sample flu12Cox44000170_FD_204666 | JGI IMG/M metagenome (GOLD analysis project Ga0306920, IMG submission 204666) | Lab enrichment of tropical soil microbial communities from Luquillo Experimental Forest, Puerto Rico - flux4day.12C.oxic.44.000.170 (v2)... | ecosystem: Environmental > Terrestrial >...
TTCACGCCGGCGACTTCGGTCGTGTCCTCGCCGTCAGCAGCCGTTCCGCCGCCCATCGCCAGCTTCGTCTTCAACTGCGTGACCTCGCGCGCGAGCCTCTTTCCTTCGCTCTGCAGCTTCTCGATCGCCTCTCCGGCGTGCTCATCGGTCACGTGAAGCGCTTCGACGACCGACGCCAGCATGGCCCGCTGATGCTGGGCCCAGGTCACCGCTCCCGCCCCCGTCAACGCCTCGATCCGTCGCGTGCCTGCGGCGACGCCGCTCTCGCCGACGATCGCGAAGAAGCCGATGTCGCCCGTTGCGCTGACGTGCGTGCCGCCACACAACTCCATGCTGAATCCAGGGACGCTGACGACGCGGACCTTGTCGCCGTATTTTTCGCCGAACAACGCCATCGCGCCGGCACTGATCGCTTCCTGTGTCGACCGTACCTCTGTGGACACCGGCGTGTTCCGCGCGATCTGGTCGTTGACGATCTGTTCGATGCGATCGATCTCCGCACGCGTCACCGGCTGGAAATGCGCGAAGTCGAACCGCAGGCGATCCGGCGCGACCAGCGATCCCGCCTGCTTGACGTGTGTGCCGAGCACCTGGCGCAGCGCGGCATGGAGCAGATGCGTCGCCGTGTGATTGCGACGCGTTGCGTCGCGGACCGTCGCGTCCACCTCCGCGGTCACGATGTCACGCACGCGAAGTTCACCAGAGGTCACCCGAATGCGGTGCGCGCGCGGCAGGCCGGTACGGATTCGTCCGATCCCGTCGACCTGAGCCGCCGCGCCGGTCGCCTCGTTGACGATGCGTCCCGTGTCGGAGACCTGGCCACCGGACTCGAGATAGAACGGCGTCTTTGCCAGTGCCGCGTACCCTGCTTGGCCCGTCGAAAGCGCGTCCACTGGCTGCCGTCGCTCGTCGAACAACGCCACGATCGGCACCCCTGTGACCCTCGTCGTCGAATAGCCTTCGAACAGATCGCCGCCAACGCCGGCGAGCGCGCTGCCGATTTGTTCGTCCGCGATCGCGAACTCCTCACTCTTCTTGCCGCCGAACGCGCTGCCCGCCCGGGCCTTCACGCGTTGGGCTTCCATCGCCTGATCGAAGGCCGCTTTGTCGACGGTCACTCCCTGAATCGCCGACGTGTCCTCGATGAAGTCGTACGGCACGCCGAAGGTGTCGTAGAGCTGGAACGCCACAGTCCCGGGCAGCGTTTTCGACTTGGTACCGAGGACTTTCACGATCTCCGACTCGAGGCGAGGCAGCCCCTCCGTCAGCACCGCCTCGAAACGGTTCTCTTCCGCGAGGATCGTGCGCTCGATCATCTCGCGATGGCGGCGGATTCCTGGATACGCGTCCCCCATTTCACGGTCGAGCACCGCCACCAGGCCGTGCATGAACGGCTCGGTGAACCCCAGATGCTTGCCGTGTCGCATCGCGCGCCGCATGATCTTGCGCAGCACGTACCCCCGCCACTCGTTCGACGGAGTCACGCCGTCCGCGATGAGGAATGTCGTCGCGCGGATGTGATCGGCGACCACTCGGAGCGAGATGTCGGCGGCGCTCATGCTCGCCGCATAGGCATGATTCGAGAGCCGGCCGATCGCGGTCAGCAGTGGCATGAAGATGTCGGTGTCGTAGTTGGAATCCTTCTGCTGCAGCACTGCCGTGATGCGCTCGAGGCCCATGCCGGTGTCGATCGACGGCGCCGGAAGCGGTGTCAGGACGCCGTCGGCGCTGCGTTCGAATTCCATGAAGACGTTGTTCCAGATCTCGATCTCCGGGTCCGCTCCGCTGCCGCCGCGCACGAAGTAGATCTCGGAGCAGCGGCCGCATGGGCCCGTATCGCCCATCTGCCAGAAATTGTCGTCGCTGCCAAGCTCGAGAATGCGATTGGCGGGTACGCCGAGCCCCCGCCAGACGTCATACGCGTCTTCGTCTCGCGGGATGCCGTTCTCGCCCTTGAAAATCGACACCACCAGCTTGTCGGCCGGCATCTTCCAGACATCGGTGAGGAGCGTCCATGCGAACGGCAGCGCGTCCTTCTTGAAGTAGTCGCCGAATGAGAAGTTCCCGTGCATTTCGAAGAAGGTGTGATGGCGGTGCGACGGCCCGACATTGTCGAGATCGTTGTGCTTCCCGCTGACGCGCATCACCTTCTGCGACGTCGCGGCGCGCCTGTAGTCGCGCGTCTCGCGCCCGAGAAACAGGTCCTTGAACTGGTTCATGCCGGCGTTGGTGAACAGGAGAGTGGGGTCGTCGCCGGGGACCAGCGGAGAACTCGGCACGACGCGGTGGCCGTGCTGCTCGAAGTACTTCAGGAAGGACGCCCGGATCTCGTTCGCGGTCATCCCGCCATTCTATCGGACTCGACTGTGGTGTCCATGCAGCCGGACGCAGGGCTGAAGCCCTGCGCTACTGGCGATCTTGATCAGATGTGGCGCACGGCTTCAGCCGTGCGTTAGCGTGGACGCCGTTTCGTTCGCAGAGCCTGCATGACCTGGTCGGCATCGAAGCCCTGACCGACAAGATACCGGAACAGGCGCTGGAACTCCCGATCATCGGCGATCGTCTCGCGGCCACGCAGCCGTTTGCGCAGCGACGCTTCAAGCAGCTCGTCGCCGTCGATCCGCTCGAACACATCGTCGATCGCCTGCCTGGCGGTGTCCTTCGCGATCCCCGCGCGTTCGAGTTGGAGCCGCACACGCACCTTGCCTCGCTTGCGGATCCCCGTTTCCATCCGCGCGATGGCTTCCGCGACGCGCTGATCGTCGATCGCGCGCTCCTCGCACAGACGGGCAACGGCTTCGTCGATCTCATGTCGCGGATACGCTTTTCGTGCGAGGCGCTGACGGACCTGCCACTCGGAGAGCTCCCGGCGGCCCAGCATCTTCAACCCGTCGAGATAGGCGGACACCTGACTGGCCCGCTGCGATCAGTTTCTGAATCGGGTGATCTCGGGCGCTGGCGGCGGCTTCCTGGCCATCTGATCCCGGCTCATGTCGGTGGTGGTCGCGATGCCCTGCACCTTCAGCTTGAACTCGTCCACGTTGCTCGCCCAGCGCAGTGCCTCGTCGAGCGACACGAGCCCCTGCTCGTACAGCCCGAAGATCGACTGATCGAACGACTGCATCCCGTACTGCGATGTGCCGGACGCGATGGCGCCGTTGATCATGTGCGTCTTCTCTTTGTCGACGATGCAGTCGCGGATGAAGGGCGTAGTGATCAGGACTTCCACCGCTGGCACCCGTCCCTTGCCGTCGAGTTTGGGCATGAGGCGCTGCGAGATGACCGCCTTGAGCACGCTGGCCAGCTGCAGCCTGATCTGTTTCTGCTGATGCGGCGGAAAGACCGAGATGATGCGGTTGATGGTCTCGGTCGCATCGAGCGTGTGCAGCGTTGAAAAGACGAGATGTCCCGTCTCGGCCGCGAGCAGGCCGGTCTCGATGGTCTCGAAGTCGCGCATCTCACCGACGAGGATCACGTCGGGATCCTGACGCAGCGCGCTGCGCAACGCCTGCGCGAACGAGCGCGTGTCCACGGCCACTTCGCGCTGATTGACCATCGCGCGATTGTCGCGGTGGAGGAACTCGATCGGATCCTCGACCGTCATGACGTGCGCCGGCCGCGTCTTGTTCACGTAATCGATCATCGCAGCCAGCGTGGTGCTCTTGCCGCTGCCGGTGGTACCCGTCACCAGCACGAGCCCGCGTTCTTCCTCCGCAATCGCCTTCAGCACGCGCGGCAGTCCCAGTTCGTCGATGGTGCGGATCTGCATCGGGATGACGCGGAGGACGAGGCCGACGGTGCCGCGCTGCTGGAAAATGTTGCAGCGGAAGCGGCCGAGCCCAGGGACGCTGTAGGCGAGGTCGACCTCCTGGGATTCCTTGAACTTCTGCCGCTGGGTCGTGGACATCACTGCCGCGCCCATCGCCACCACGTCCTCGTGGTCGAGCTTCTTCTCTTCGCTCGCCGGTGTGAGCGTGCCGCGCACACGCATCATCGGATAGCTGCCCACCTTCAGGTGGAGATCGGACGCGCCGCTCTCGACGGCGATTTTCAGCAGATCGTTGACGTGCATCTAGCTCCTCGCGCCGGCCACCGTGCGAGGCGAACGCAGCGAGGCCTCGGCGGGATAGACATAGGTGAGCCAGCCATGGGTATCGGGCATCTCGCCGTTGATCACAGCGAAGAACGCGTGCTGGAGCGCCTGGGTCACCGGCCCCCGTTTGCCCGAGCCGATGGGCAGCTTGTCGATCGAGCGGACCGGCGTGACCTCGGCCGCCGTGCCCACGAAGAACACCTCGTCGGCGATGTACAGCGCCTCGCGCGGGATCACCGACTCGCTCACCGTGTAGCCGAGATCGCGGGCCAGCGTGATGACCGAATCGCGTGTGATCCCGCCAAGAATCGAGGACCCGAGCGGCGGCGTGAAGATCGCGCCGTCGCGAACCATGAAGATGTTCTGGCCGCTGCCCTCGCTGATGTTGCCGGCCACGTCAAGGGCGATCCCTTCCGAATAGCCGTCGGCCAGCGCCTCCATTTTGATCAGCGCCGAGTTCGCGTAGTTCGCGGCGCTCTTGGCCATCGCCGGCAGCGTGTTCGGCGCCATGCGCGACCATGACGCCACCTTGACGTCGACGCCCTCTTCGAGCGCCTCGTTGCCCAGATACGCGCCCCATTCCCAGAGCAGAATGGCGGCGTCGACGGGACACGTCAGCGGGTTGACCCCCAGCGAATCGTAGCCTCGATAGACGATCGGGCGGATGTAACAGGCCTTCATCTCGTTCGCGCGAATGGTATCGAGCACGGCCGCGTTCCAGCCGGCCAGATCCAGGTTGTAGTCCATCCGGTAAATCCTGGCGGAGTGCCGCAGGCGGCGCATGTGAGCATCGAGGCGGAAGCAGGCGGAACCTCGCGGCGTGGCGTAGCAGCGCGCGCCTTCGAACACGGCGCTGCCGTAGTGGATGACGTGAGTGGCGATGTGGACGTTTGCGTCCTTCCAGTCGATCAGTGTGCCGTTCATCCAGATCTTGCCGGTCCCGGGGAATGACATGTCAGCTCCTCATTCAATTTTATCGTGATCGCCGCGAAAACACGACGTGCGGCGCCCGTCCCTCGCGTGCCTCGTGACGCGTTGATGCTCACTCTTGCAATCCGAATCTCGCGCGCATGTCGCGGCGCCCGACCGCGGTCACGCTCAACGCGCGGCTGTCGAGATCCGGCACCACCCATCGTTTCTTGATCGCGGTCTTCAGCAGCGCCGCCCCGAGGGCGCCGCCGAGGTGCGGTCGCCGTTCGCTCCAGTCCACGCACGCGAACGCGAACCGGCGCCGCAGCGTTCGGGCCGCCTCGACGTCGAGCCCGAGCGCCGCGCACCCCCTGGCTCCGACATCGGTCAGCTCGTACGAATTGCCGCCGCCCGGCGCCGCCACCAGCCACTCGAGTGCGGTGAGTCGATCGTGAATCGCCACCGCCACCGTTCCCGCCATGTGGTCGTAGCAGGTCCGCGCCGCGCGCAGATGGCTGGGTGTGCGCGGGGTGAAAGCCGCGCGCGATCGACCCGCGACCACGCTCAACGCCTCCAACGCGTCGGCCACGCTCGTTCCGCTGAGGCTGTAGTAGCGATGCTTCCCCTGAGCGAACACCTGGACGAGCCGCTCGCGCTTCAGGCGATGCAGGTGCACGCTCGCTGTGGACGGGTTGACCTCGCTGAGCACTGCCAGCTCGGTGCTGGTTCGTGCCCGGCCATCGGCCAGGGAATAGAGCATGCGCGCGCGTGCGGGCTCGCCGATGGCGGCGGCAATCCGGGCGACGGCGGTGTCGGGATGTTCGACATTCACACTTTGATTGTGAGCGAAGTGTGACGGCAAGGCAACTGGCAGACTGACCGCGTGCCGAAGACGGACGCGTGGCTCGAGCCGATAGCACGCCGCGACGCCATCCGCACCTTGATGGCCGCGGCCGCGATGGCCGCGACCGGGTGCGGGCCAGCGCCGATCGAGATCGACACCCCAAGGACCACCATGGCCATTACCTGTGTCATTCGTTACGAAATCGATCCGTTTCAGCGCGAGGCGTTCAAGACCTACGCGGAGAACTGGGGCCGCATCATTCCCCGATGCGGCGGCCACCTGGTTGGCTACTTTCTCCCGTACGAAGGCACGAACAACGTGGCGTGGGGACTCATTGCCTTCGAAAGCCTCGCGGCGTACGAGCAATACCGCTCCCGGCTGAAGTCGGATCCGGAGTCGCGCGACAATTTCGCCATGGCGCAGAACAAGCGCCTGATTCTGCGGGAGGAGAGAAACTTCGTGGAGGTCGTCGAGGGCACACTCGGAGTCCCGCCGACATCGAAGGGCCGCTGATCGACCGGCCCGCGGATTAGGCGCGCGGCGACGCAGCCTTCACGGCTGCGTCCGTTTCCACGTGATGACCAGCACGTCGCGATAGGACGGCTCGGATGGATCCACGGGCGTGATCGGGGTCACGCCGTGAGCGACCCTCGAATCGTCCAGCAGCGCCGCGTCGAGCGGAGCGGTCAGCGTGAACGCTCCGAGTTCCCGGCCATGGATTTCGTGCACCGTCGTCGTTCCGCTCGCGATGTTGTGCCGTTCGACGAGCATGACCAGGACATAGTCGACGCCGTCCCTGTGCACGCCCTCCGGCGTCGGACGGCCCTCTTCGCCAGGCCGGGCCGCGATTCGAAACTGGTGCACCTCGACGTGCCAGTCTGAGCGGCCGGCAAGGCTCTCGAAGACCGCTCTCGAGCACGCGAGGATCGTCGACATCGTGCTGCCGCTCCCGATCGCCGCATCGATCGGTGCGAACCAGCGGGCGATGCCGCCGTTCAAGGCGTTGTAGTCGCGGCTCTGATAGTGCGGTTGGTGCGGCCCGCGCGCGATCGTTCCCGCCGACGAAGCGGCGTACACCGCATGGCGGCGCCGCCGGTATCGGCCGCCGTCCGCCATGTAGTGGTCCAGTTCGAGGTCGTTCCAGCTGGCCGCGAATACCCTCCAGTCGGAGAGCGCGCCTGTGGCGGCGAACAACTCGCGCATCTCAGCGGCGTGGACGAACGTATAGCCATTCTGCGCAATCGCTGACGTCAGCTGCTCGGCCGTCCCCGTGCTCACGAAATCATCGTATTACGTCACCCGGAACACATGCGGTCCAGCATTGGATTGGACTGCTCCGGCGGCCTCGAGCGTGCGCTTCATGGCCCGGAGCCGTGATCCATCATTCCGCCAACCGCTCCGGCCAACTCCTCTGGCAGCAGATCCGTAGTCCAGACGACGCGCGTGCGATCGGCGCCGAAGTAGCGTCTTACTGGGATTCCCCGCAGAACGGGCATCGGTCGGCACGGGCATGGAGCGGTTTCCGGCAGTGCCAGCAGAAGCGCGGCTGCGGCGTCTCGCGCGCTTTCAGGCGAAGGTGAATGTCCTGTGCGACGCCATCGGTAACCGACGGCTCCGCGGAATCGGCAGCGGAGGGTGACAAGGTCCTCGGCGTGCGGCGCGAGCTCGTCGACCGCGCGGCGAGCACATCGTCGAGCAGTTCGCTGGCGCGCTGGTAGCGTGCGTGGATCTCCGGCGCCATCGCCTTCATGATGATGTCGTTGATCGATTTCGGGATCTTGCTGTTCTTCAACCGGGGCGCCGTCAGCAGCTCGCCCTTCATCAGCCGCTCGAGGTCGGCCGGTGACGGCGTGTCGTACGGCAGCACTCCCGTCATCATCTGGTACATCGTCACGCCGAGCGAGTAGATGTCGGAGGCGAACATCGCCTTGCCCTGAAACTGCTCCGGTGCCATGTACGGCGGGCTGCCGATGATCGTGGTGCCGTGCGCGGCGATCTCGAGAAAGCGCGACGTGCCGAAATCCGCGACCTTGAGCATGCCGCTGTCGGCGACGAGCACGTTGGACGGACGTAGATCGCGATGCAGCACGCCTTGCCGGTGCGCGTGGTCGACCGCATTGCTGATCTGGCACGTGTAATCGAGGGCCCTCGCCACATCGAGCGGTCCCTCGCGAGCGATGATCGCTTCGAGCGTCTCGCCCGGAACGAACTCCATCACGATGAAGAAGACGTTCTCCTGCCTTTCCGCGGTCAGGATCGTGACGATGTTCGGGTGATTGAGGCTTGCGAGCAGCCGGGGCTCGCGGAGCAGCTCGCCGAAGTCGACGCCCTGCTTGTGCGGCACCTTGAGCGCGACTTTCTTGTCGATCCAGGTGTCTTCGGCAAGATAGACCGTGCCGAACCCGCCGCTGCCGATCGTCGACAGGATCTTGTACTTCCCGATGATCTGCCCGCGAAAGAACATTCGTGCGCGCAGTATAACAGCGCGGACCGCATCGACGCCCGCTGGCGGCGGCGCCCGTATAATCCGGGCGTGCACCGCTTCTACGCGCCGACTCTGGATCCGGGTGACGAGACCGTGTTGCTGCCCCGCGCCGAGGGCGAGCACCTCACCCGCGTCCTTCGGCTCGCGGCCGGCGATACGGTCGCGGTGTTCGACGGGCGCGGCCACGAGTTCGTCGCGCGAGTGGTGAGCGCCGTCCGCCGCGACGTGCGCGTGCAGATCGTGTCGGCGGTCGAGGCGGTCCCCGAATCAGCCGTCGCGCTGACCCTCGCGCAGGCGGTCCTCAAAGGCGACAAGATGGACGACGTGATCCGGGACGCCGTCATGCTCGGTGCGTTTGCGATTCAGCCCATCGTCACCAAAAGGAGCGAGACGACGGTGGCAGCGCTGATGAGAGGCGCGCGCCTGGAGCGATGGCGGCGCGTCGCGCTGGCCTCCGCGAAGCAGTCTCGACGCGCGGTTTTGCCGGAGATCCGCATGCCGCTGACGCTCGAGACCGCGCTCGGGGAACCGGCCGCCGCGCTCAGGCTGATGCTGGTGGAACCGGGAGCCGCGGCAAGTCCCGAACACCTCTCGGCGCTGCCGCGCGCGACGCTACCCGCGGACGCAGCGGTGTTCGTAGGGCCGGAAGGCGGCTGGACGGCCGAAGAGTGCGCAGCGGCGCAGACGCACGGCGTCCGCATGTTCACACTCGGCCCGCGCACACTGCGAGCCGACGCCGTCGCGATTGCTGCGATCAGCGTACTGCAATTCCTCTGGGGAGAGAGCTGAGAGATTTCAGAGTTCAGATTTCAGATTTCAGATTGATGTCAGATTGATGGACGTTTGCGCTGAGAATCTGAAATCTGACCTCTTAAATCTGAAATCTCATGTCACCGCAGGCTGACCGTGAAATCCTTCGTCTTCACGTCACCCTCGGTCAACGTGATGCGCGCAGCGCCTGCGCGGTGTTCTTCGAGATACGCCGGTTCGAACCATTCTCCCTGCTGCGAGGGATCGACGGTCGCCAGGTAGTAATCGCCCGGGGGGAGACCGCGGATGCGGTACTTGCCGGTCTGGTCCGGCCGTGCGGTCATGATTTGACGCGACAGCGGTCTCCAGAGCGTGGAGTCGGCCGGGAAGGCAAGCACGGTGAACTCGGGTACCGGCGTGCCGTTCTCGGTGGACAGTGTGCCGTTGATCTCGCTTTGTTTGTCGGTGAAGACCACCGTCACGTTGGCCAGGTTCTCGCCGCTCCGAAGCTGGAATGGCGAGTCGGTGATGTCGCGGCCACCGACCGTCACCGATTGCAGCAGCCACGTTCGCGACCCGTTGCTCGGCCGGATGAGATGCGGCCCCGCCGACACGCCTTCGATGCTGAAATGCCCGTCCTTGTCCACGCGCGCGCTCGCCTGCGGTCCGAAGTCAGACTGGTCGGTCGACGGCGCGGTGATCCGAAACTGCGTGAAGTCTGGAGCGGGGGAGCCGCCGGGAAGGAACGAGAGCGTTCCGCTGATCGTGGCGCCGGCCGAGAGGATGATCGCCACGCCGGATAGATCGTCCCCGTTCACGCTGATCGGCTGCGCCCCAAACTGGGGTGTTTCTGCATCGGTTCCTCGTGCGCGCAGGATGTAGCGTCCGGGGGCCACGTTGCCAATGGTGAAGGAGCCGTCCCACTGGATGCGCGCGCCGAAGTTCATGCCAATCTGATTGCCTCGCGCACCGCCGGCGTCGGCCATCAGGTTGATGTTGCCGCTGGTGACCGGGGTTCCATCCGGGTTCGACACGACTCCGCTGATGCGCGACACCCGGACCAGTTGCATGCCGAAGTTGATGTCGAGGACTTCCTGGCTCAGGCCGACGGTTACGGCCTTCGCTTCGTTCACCGACGGGACACCGGGATAGTAGGTCGGCGCGTAGTTGATCTGCTCTTGTTCGGGGGCTCCGCCTGAGCCGGGTCCGCCGCCTCTGCCACCGCGTCCGCCAGCGAATCCTCCGGGCCCGCCAGGCCCGCCAAATGCTCCGCCCGCCGGCCCGCCGCCGCGAGCCACGGCATTGACGTAGTACTCGCCGGGCATGAGACCCCATACGCGATAGAGACCCTTGTCGTCGGTTTGTCCGTTGCCGGCCGGTGTGAGTCGTCGTTCACCCTGCTGGTACTGATACCGCATGATGCGCACCATCACACCGGGCATCGCATCTCCGTCCTCGTCGAGGACATGGCCGCTGATGACGCTACCTCGCGGCAGCTGGAATTCAATGCCCTTCAACTGCTGACCGTCGGCCAGCTGAAGTGGTGTTCCCGCCTGCAGCGGCCGCCGCTGTCCGTACGAGAGCGACACGAATCCCGACTTCGAAACCGTGAGCGTATATCGGCCCGCCGGCAGTTCGGTCAGATCGAACACGCCGCTGTCGTCGGTGAGCATGCCGCGTCCGCCAGGAAGTTCGACGGCAGAGACGAACACCCGCGCGCGCTTCACCGGTCGGCCGTTGTCGGCGGCAAGCACGCGGCCCGTGATGCGCCCCGCGGGCGGCGGTGGCGCATCCTTCGTCTGGGCCGGTGTATCCCGGGCAGGCTGCTGGCTGGACGACTGGCCCGGCCGAGGCCCTGGCTGCTGCGCACCGGGCGCGGCAGCAAACGCGGCAACCAGGAGCGACATCGACACGACGAGCACGCGACCCATGACACCCTATTAGACAGGAAGAGCTGGACGCAGGTTGTGTGTCACGGTTTTTTCACCACGAGGCCCACCCAGCCATCCTCGTCGCGCTCCCAGCAGACCTCGGTGCCGGCGAACGCCTGCCGCACCTGTGTGGCCTCGTGGGACTGAATGCCGCTCAGGATCAGGACCCCGCCAGGGAGTACGGTCGCAAGCAGTGCAGGCGCGGACCTGACCAGCAGTGCCCCCGTCAGGTTCGCTGTCACGACATCGGCGGGTGTCAGCGAGCCAGTCGCCAGGTCCTTGGTTTCGAACCTCACGTCGCGCGACTCGGGGTTCAGCTCGAGGTTGTCGCGCGCGGACTGGATCGCGTCCGCGTCGTGGTCGATGCCGAGCGCCCGCGCGGCGCCCAGTCGGACCGCGGCGATCGCGAGCACACCCGACCCCGTGCCCACATCCAGCACCGTGCGACCCTCGAGGTCGATCGTCTGCAGCGCCGCAAGGCACAGCCTGGTCGTCACGTGGTGACCAGTCCCGAAACCCATCGAGGGCACGATCACGACCTCGATGATTGATGATTGATGATCGATGATTGTTGATTTGTCATCGATGATTGAGGGGCGATTGCGGGTGGCCCAAGGGGGAGCGACGGTGATTCTCCCGACGGTGATCGGCTTCAGGTTCTCCTGC
>Ga0306920_100012138_pt1 | contig 11677 bp, 12 predicted proteins | sample flu12Cox44000170_FD_204666 | JGI IMG/M metagenome (GOLD analysis project Ga0306920, IMG submission 204666) | Lab enrichment of tropical soil microbial communities from Luquillo Experimental Forest, Puerto Rico - flux4day.12C.oxic.44.000.170 (v2)... | ecosystem: Environmental > Terrestrial >...
GAGCGGCTTGCCGAAGCCGGCCACGCCGGGTTGTCCGCGCTGTGCTTTGCCGGAGTCGGCATCGGCATTGCCATCTCCGCAGTGCTTGTCGCGGCCATGTTGCGCACCGGGCAGAACTGGCAGTCACTTTGGCTCGCGAGTGGCGCATTGTCGCTCGTCGCCGCAATTGTAGTCGGCATGCTGCTGGGACCCCATTCAGCGCCGGCACTGCGTAACGAACCGGAAAAACGTGCAACCAGTCTGACGTTGCTCCGTCTTATTGCGGCGTATGGGCTCTTCGGTTTTGGCTATGTGATTACCGCGACCTTTCTTGTCACGATCGTGCGGGCCACGCCGACAGTCCGCTCGCTGGAGCCGGTGATCTGGTTTGTGTTTGGGCTCGCGGCGGCGCCATCGGTGGCATTCTGGACTCGCATCGCGGCATTGCTGGGCGCTGCACGGGCGTTCGCGCTGGCATGCCTGGTCGAAGCGATCGGCGTGGCGGCGACCGTCATATGGCAAACCGGGCCAGGTATTTTTCTTTCGGCCGTTTTGGTGGGTGGGACCTTCATGGGGCTGACAGCGCTTGGCTTGATGCGGGCTCGGACGCTCGCGGCCGGCGCACCGCGCCGCATCCTTGCCTACATGACCGGAGCGTTCGGCACCGGCCAAATCATCGGCCCGGCATTCGCCGGCGTGCTGTCGGATTGGCTCGGCAGTTTCACGGTGCCGTCGATCGCGGCAGTGATTGCTTTGATTCTGGCGGCGCTGCTTGCTCGCCATTGATCTAGCCACATCGGACACGCAGTTTCTATCAAATCAGGCGTTTTCGCCAAACGGTGGCTGCAACGAGCGCAATGATGACGATTGCAATCCCCATTATTTGCGCTGGCGCAAGCGTCTCACCCAGCAATGCGACGCCGAGTCCCGCAGCCACCACCGGTTCAACGTAAGATAAGAGCGAGACCCGAAGTGGTCCGATCATCGAGATGGCAATAAAAAATGCGATAATCGCGAATGTATAAAACGCTGAATTGCCGATAAAGCCGAGCCAGCCAACCCCGGTTTGGGGCAGCGCAAACTCACCGTGGGCTGCGCAGATCACAATCAGCATCGCGCCAGCGACTGCCACCATATGGAGGGTCACACTCCGGGAATCGCCGGCCCCGAAGATTCGACTTGAAACGGCGATAACGACGGCAACGCCGAGCGCAGCGACAAGAGCCAGCAGCACGCCCGCAATATTGAGACTCTGTCCGAGCGGCTGGAATACGAGCGCAAGGCCAAGGAATGCGAGCGCAATCGCGCCGATCGTTTGCCAAGCGAGTTTTCCCCAGCCGCAAGATGCGAGTATCACTGTGGTGATGAGTGGAAACAGGTAGAAGATGAGAATTGCCAGGCCGATCGGGACCAACGCGATCGCGGTCAGCAATGCCCAACTATACGCGGCAGTGACAACGCCGAGCACGACTGCCGCCCAGCGTTGCCAGAACGGCAGCTTCAGCGGCACACCGCGTAGCAGCAACCAGACCACCAGCACACTCATCGGCACAAGAAAACGCACGGCCGCAACGGTCAGCGGATTGCTGCCTCCATGAAAGGCTAGTCGTGCCGAGGCACTGGCGAGCGCAAAAGCAGCGGCGGCCGTCAGAGCCAAGGCCATGCCCGCGATGTCGCGGGATCGCGGAGCGCCAGACAGGCTGCGATGCTTTTCGGACGGGTGCGTGTTCGCGTGAGCTCTGGTTAGGAGACTGTTCACTTTGGGCCTGAATACTCCATGGTGAGCGTTCCGTTGGAGAACGGTAGACTGGGGAGATGGCAATGAACACACGAGCGACGGCGCTGCAAGCTGCCGAGGACAATCTTAAACAGCTGATGGCTGATGTAAGCCGAGCCATGGAAAAGGCCGCGGAAGCGATTGCAAAGCTGGGCAATGGCCCCGCCGCGTCGGCAGAAACGGAAGCGGCGACTTCATCGCGGTAGCGCGCCACGCGGTGTAGGGTGTGCAACCGCGCGGTTCTCGGCCGACGGCGTGCGCAAAATCGCGCCGCGCGGTTGCGGGGCACCCCAAAAAATGCTGCGCAATTTTTGGGGACCCCGTGCACGCTGCCAGACCTCGCAGCGCGATTTTGCACACCCTACGAACTTGTGACGCAGCAGGTCTAAACAAATTTTTCCCCGTGACCAACGAGAGGAGGATCGTCGGGCTTAAAGGTTGCCGGCTTCATCTCCCCGGTGGGGGGCGGGATGTCTATTGATGCGCCGATCTGTTTCAGCAACGAGGCATTGTCGAAAAAGATCGTCTCGCCCCACAGATCATCTCCCTTGAAATGCCAGACCACGATTGCGCGCATGCGGACCGGCTTTCCCGTTGCTGGCCATCCCAGGAAAGTGCCGAGATGGGTGCCGCGCCATTCGTTCTCGGTCACCACACACGATTCGTCAACGGACAGGATGCGGCGGACCCGCACGGTGAAATCCGGAAATCCTTCCCAATGCTTGCGATAACGCTCGGCGGTCTGCTCCGGCCCGACGAAGGGTTTGGCAACGCCCACAACGTCGTTGAAACAGTCGGAAGTCATGCCGGCGAGCAGCGCTTCCATGTCATGCTCGCTTTCGGCCCTGATGTGGTCGCGTAAAACTGCCATGCGTTTTTCAGAGATTTTCATCAGACGCGCCCCTTTCCTACCCGCGCATGCGGCCGCCCCCCATCCGCAACGGCGATTGCAACCACGATCTCTTCCGGTCGCGGTGCATCTGGAACCGAAACGGTCAGCGTATCCAGGTGATCGAATGACCAGATGTTGTCCTTATGCGCCAATGGAATGTCGACCGTTGTGCCTGGCCCGCCAATCTTAACGTTCGAGCAGATGATGGCCTCACCGCCACCGAGCGCGGAGCGCATCGGCGCGCCAAGCTTGGGATGTAAAACTGCGGCACCGTGCTCGATTTCGCCGCGCAGCCCCACGATGGCAGCCTTGCCATAAGAGCATGCCGCTCCCGGCAGCAGCCCTTTGAGATCTTTCATCACCATTTCTCCGAGCTCGGCGCCCTGCATGAACAACGGCGAGAGATCATCGACGAAAGCTCCAGCAAAGGGATTCTCGATGATGGCGAGCGCCACGGCGCGCGTCACTGGGTGTGCCGCCGCCTTGCCAGCATCGGCAAATACTGTCTCCTTGGTCATTATCAGCTTGCGCATATTCATCGGTCTCTCCTGACGTTCGCATTCAGGAAGCTCGTCGCGTTGTGGTGCAGGATATTCTCGGTGAGCTCGTGTCCAAGAGCACCCTCGCTTCTTTCCTGACTCAGTTCCTTTTCATTGGGGGGATTTAGATGTTTAAGCGGCGCAAGCACCGAGTGAATAAGCACGCAGGGCATGGAGGCATAAAGCACCATCCTGTCGGACTCCACCTTTTGCTTGAGGAATTCGATGGAGCTTTCAGCCGATGAAAGCCATTCCGCCGCATCGATATCCGGCAGCTTAGAAATCCTATCGAGTGCTTTCATCAGGTCCTTCATCTCCCGAAATTCTCTCCTTCTCTCTTCGGCCGTCGCTACGACAGCGTGTGTCTCGAGGCGACAAGCCACCGGCGTGCGAAAGGTGATTCCGGCGCCCGCCCGCTGCCGTTGAGGACGAGTTGGAGGACAAGTTTGCCGAAAACTCGCCCGGTGCCGCCGTCCCCGAAGGCGCAGAAAGCTGTCTATTCTGTCGGGGTTGTGCTGGTGGAGCCGAGGGGGGTCGAACCCCTGACCTCCTCATTGCGAACGAGGCGCTCTCCCAACTGAGCTACGGCCCCGCCGAAAGCAGCCGCCTCAAAGCCTGTCCGAAGACGGTGCGTGCGAGTGAGGCGCCATTTAGGGTGCAAAGGCAAGCGAGTCAAGGATGAGCGTTTCGCTACCGCGCAAATTCCCCCGCGGGCATGCTTGTTTGCGGCACCGCGGCCAGCTAAATGTTGCCATCCGATCTCACGCGTGAATGACTCATGTACGCTCTTTTTCTCGTCATCGATCTCGCCCTTCAGCTCTACATCTGGATCCTGATCGCCGCGGCGGTGTTTTCCTGGCTGATCGCGTTCAATGTGCTCAACATCCGAAGCCCGGCGGTGCGGATGGTGCACGAGTTTCTCTATCGGATCACCGAGCCCGCGCTGCGGCCGATACGCAGCATCCTGCCCGAGCTCGGCGGCATCGACATCTCCCCGATCATCGTGATCTTCATCATCATTTTCCTGCGCTACTGCATCGAGCTTTATATTCTTCCCAACGTGTTCTGATCGCGATGGATGAGAGACCCTGGGGAGCGGCGCCGAACGGAATAGTCCTCACCGTCCGCCTCACGCCCAAAGGAGCGCGCGATGCCATCGAGGGCATCGAGCGACTGGCGGACAGGCGATGCGCTCTCAAGGTGCGCGTGCGCGCGGCACCGAGCGAGGGAGCCGCGAACGCAGCTCTTGTCGCCCTCATCGCCAAGGCAGCGGGCGTTGCAAAACGCGACGTGCGCCTCGTTGCCGGCATGAGCGCGCGCGTCAAACGCCTCAAGATCGCCGGTGCGCCCGCCGCGCTCTGCGCGGCACTCGAGCAAATCTGCGCAACCGGCAATCAGAGTCGATGACGGCGCACATCATCGACGGCAAGGGCATTGCGGCCGATTTGCGCGGCAGGGTGGCCGACGCGGTACATCGCCTGACGCGCGACCGCGGCATCGTGCCAGGACTTGCGGTCGTCCTCGTCGGCAACAATCCCGCGAGCGAGAGCTACGTCGCAAGCAAGGTAAAGATGACGGCCGGCAGCGGCATGCGTTCCTTCGACCACCGGCTGAGCGCAGCCACAACCGAAGCCGAGCTCCTGAGCCTGATCGCGCGGCTCAACGCCGACGACAACGTGCACGGCATCCTGGTGCAGCTGCCGCTTCCGCCCGGCATCGATCCGCAGAAGGTGATCGCCGCGATCGATCCCGGCAAAGATGTCGACGGCTTTCACCCCGTCAACGCCGGCCGGCTCTCGGCCGGCCTGCCGGCGCTTGCGCCTTGCACACCGCTCGGCTGCGTGCATCTCGCCAGAACCGTGCATCCCTCGCTGGAAGGACGCGAAGCCGTGGTCATCGGGCGATCGAACATCGTCGGCAAGCCGCTGGTGCAGCTCATGCTCGCGCACAACGCGACCGTGACGGTCGCGCATTCGAGAACACGCGATCTGCCCGGCATCGCGCGGCGCGCCGACCTTGTCTTCGCGGCCGTGGGCCGCGCCGAGATGGTGCGGCGCGACTGGATCAAACCCGGCGCCACGGTGATCGATGTCGGCATCAACCGGGTGACGGACGCAAACGGCAAAGCAAGAATTGTGGGTGACGTCGCCTTCGCCGAAGTGTGCAAGGTCGCGGGCGCCATCACGCCCGTCCCCGGCGGCGTCGGGCCGATGACGATTGCGTGCCTGCTCGCAAACACGTTGCGCGCAGCCTGCATGCGTGCCGGGCTGCCGGAGCCGACGCTGACGCGTCAGACGGGAGTCGACAGAGAGTAAAAGGAGCGAGGCGGATCGCGCGCGGCGCGAACGGCGTTCAGCTGTTCCAGCCGAAGGCGACCTTGTCCAGAACGCGCGTGCCAAAACGCTCGGAGGATCGCGCTACTGCCTTGCCGGCCAGCGCGCGGTAGAAGCCCACTGCCGGCTCGTTGTCCGAGAGTGCCCAGACCACCAGGCTTTGCAGCCCGCTCTGCGCCAGGTCGCGGCGAGCCGCGGTGAACAGCTTGCGGCCGAAGCCAAGCCCCTGAAACTCCGGCCGCAGATAGAGCTCGTAGATTTCGCCGTCGTAATAGAGGCTACGCGCGCGGTTGCGGCCGTAATTTGCATAGCCCGCGACGCACTCTCCGAAAGCGAGCACGGCGATCCGGCTGCCTTTGCGAATCGCGCTGTCCCACCATTGCGGGCCGCGCCGGTTGATGAGCTTGTCGAGCTCCGGTCCCGGAATGACCCCCTGGTAGGCGCCTCTCCAGGCCTCATCATGAGTCGCGGCGATCGCCGTTGCATCGGACGGCTTCGCGCGGCGGACCTCTATGAGGATTGTGCTCATGACGAGATTGAAGCAAGCACGCGGCTCGCCTTCAAGAGGTATGTTTAACGAGAGGTTAACGACTCGGCTTCGCAATGTAGATTTTGCTCCTGAGGCGCGTTGGCGACCTGCAAGAAACCCGCGAAAAATCGAGACAACTTCGCTCGCTTGGCAAATGTTGCATGAGCGACACGCCTCGCGCGGAAATTCCGCACGGCCATGTCACGGCCTCCCCGGCGCGCTCGCCGGCGCCCTCAGAAGTCATCCTGATGCATTTTGGTCACGCTGACGATGTCGCCGCCGCAGGCTTGATTCGCTTCACGTCACTCTGTCATTCCGGGGGCCGAGCGCGGCTTTCAGCCGCGCCCGGAATGACGTACGCCTAAGCGCCCTGCATCTCCCGGCGTCGCTCTTCTTTTCTGCGGTCATTCGGGTCGAGGAGCTTCTTGCGCAATCGGATCGCCTGCGGGGTCACTTCGACCAGCTCGTCATCGGCGATATAGGCCAGCGCCCGCTCGAGCGTCATGGCAATGGGCGGGATGAGCCGGACGGCCTCGTCTTTCGCATGGGTGCGGATATTCGTGAGCTTCTTGCCCTTGAGCACGTTGACTTCAAGGTCGTTGCCGCGGGTGTGCTCGCCGATGATCATGCCGCGATAGACCTTGCAACCGGGCTCGATCATCATCGGGCCGCGGTCCTCAAGATTCCAGAGCGCATAGGCGACCGCCTCGCCCTCATGGTTCGAGATGAGGACGCCGTTGCGGCGGCCGGCAATCTCTCCGCGATGACGCTCGTAGCCGTGAAACAGCCGGTTCATGACCGCCGTGCCGCGCGTGTCGGTCAAAAGCTCGCCCTGATATCCGATCAGGCCGCGGGTGGGAGCATGAAACACCAGCCGCACGCGCCCACCGCCGGACGGGCGCATTTCGATCATCTCGGCTTTGCGCTCGGAAAGCTTTTGCACCACCACCCCGGTGTGCTGCTCATCGACGTCAATGACGACCTCCTCGATGGGCTCCATGAGGGAGCCGTCGGTGTCGCGCCTGAGCAGGACTTTCGGCCGCGATACCGAGAGCTCGAATCCCTCCCGGCGCATGGTCTCGATGAGAATGCCGAGCTGGAGCTCGCCCCGTCCCGCGACTTCCATGGCGTCCTTCTCGGCCGATTCCGAGATGCGCAGCGCCACGTTTCCCTCCGCTTCGCGCAAGAGCCGCTCGCGAATGACCCGGCTCTGGACCTTGTCGCCCTCGGTGCCCGCGAGCGGCGAATCGTTGATGCGAAACGTCATCGCCAGCGTGGGAGGATCGATAGGCTGGGCCGGAAGGGGTTGCATGATCTCCGGCAGGCAAATGGTGTTGGAGACCGTCGCCTGGGGAAGCCCGGCAATGGCGACAATGTCGCCGGCGCAAGCCTCCTCGACACCGGTGCGTTCAAGACCGCGAAAGGCGAGCACCTTTGTCACGCGACCAGTCTCGATGAGCCTGCCGTCCCGATCGATCACCTTGACGGCCTGATTGGGGCGAACGGTGCCGGACGTAATGCGTCCCGTGACAACGCGACCGAGGTAGGGGTTTGCCTCAAGAATGGTTCCGAGCATCCGGAGCTCGCCTTGCTCGATCTTTGGAGGGGCGACGTGCCGGATCATGAGATCGAACAGTGCGGCCATTCCTCCCTCTTTCGGGCGCTCGGGGGAAGCCGCCATCCAACCCTGTTTGGCAGAGCCATAGAGAATGGGAAAATCGAGCTGCTGCTCGGTCGCATCAAGCGCGGCAAAGAGATCGAAGATCTCGTTGACGACCACGGTCGGCCGCGCATCCGCCCGGTCCACCTTGTTGATGACGACAATGGGCCGCAGCCCGACCTTGAGTGCCTTGGATACAACGAACTTGGTCTGGGGCAGCGGCCCTTCGGCGGCGTCGACTAGGACGAGCGCGCCGTCCACCATGTTGAGGATGCGTTCCACCTCGCCGCCGAAATCGGCGTGACCCGGCGTGTCGACGATATTGATGCGCGTCGCCTTCCAAACAATCGAAGTGACCTTGGCGAGAATGGTGATGCCGCGCTCGCGCTCGAGATCGTTCGAATCGAGCGCCCGCTCGATCAGGCGCTGATGATCGCGGAAGGCGCCCGATTGCTGCAGCAGCCGGTCGACCAGCGTGGTCTTGCCGTGGTCGACGTGAGCGATAATGGCAACGTTGCGCAGATCCATGGCAGGATGGGAAAAACCAATCGCGGGCCACAACGGGCCCGCTTGAGTCGCAATATAAGCATCAGGTTCCGTCCCGCAACGAACGGCTTACGAAAGTCTTGCATCGTGACGCGGGGAAAGCGACGATTGGCGGGGCGGAGGTCGCGTGCGCTCAACGGTTCCAGTCAGCAATCAACGCCGGGTCTTGTGCGTTTTTCCGCGCTATACCCCGGCATTCGGCACTTTCAATCACGCCTATCGGCTGATGAAAGGCGTACGCGCGTTCATGCCGCCGCAGGGCCTGCTTTTGATCGCGGCCTACCTGCCCCAATCATGGCCGGTACGGTTTGTCGACGAGAATATCGGCCGCGCGAGCGCCGCCGATTTCGAATGGGCCGACGTCGTGGCGGTGAGCGGAATGCATGTGCAGGCGTCGCAAATTCACGACATCACGGCGCGCGCGCATGTCGCGGGAAAAGTCGTTGTCCTGGGCGGACCATCAGCATCGGCATCGCCCGAAATGTACCCGGATGTGGATTACATCCATATCGGTGAAATCGGGGATGCCACCGACCGGCTGATTGCGAGGCTTGATGAGACGATTGCGGCGCCGGCCACACCCGCGCGATTTGAAACGACAGAGCGTCTCGCGCTCCAGGATTTTCCGCTGCCCGCCTACGGTCTCGTTCCGCTCAAGCATTACCTGATGCTGACGCTGCAGTTCTCCAGCGGCTGCCCCTATCTGTGCGAGTTCTGCGATATTCCCAATCTCTACGGCAGGCAGCCCCGGTTCAAGACGCCGGCACAGATCACGGCGGAGCTCGATGCCATGCGCAGGCAAAAGGGGCATCCGCCGGTGGTCTATTTCGTCGATGATAATTTCATCGGCAATCGCAAGGCGACGAAAGAGATGCTGCCCCATCTGCTCGCCTGGCAGCGGGAGCACCATTATCCCTTGTCATTCGCCTGCGAGGCGACGCTCAATATCGCCAAGCAGCCGGAAATCCTGCGCCTCATGCGCGACACCTGCTTTCTGGCAGTGTTCGTCGGGATCGAAACGCCGGAGGCCGACGCGCTCAAGGCCATGCGCAAGAGCCAGAACGTCGCCGTGCCGATGCTCCAATCCATCAAGACGCTCAACGACCACGGGCTCGAGGTCACGTCCGGGATCATCCTTGGCCTCGATACCGATTCCGAGGATACCGAAAGCCGGCTCAGGGATTTCATCGACATCTCGCAAATTCCGATGCTGACCATCAACTTGCTGCAGGCGCTGCCAAAGACGCCGTTATGGGATCGGCTCAAGCACGCCGGACGCATCGAGGAGGACCCGCAACGCGAAAGCAATGTGCGCTTCCTGCGTCCGTATGACGAAGTCCTTGCGATGTGGCGCCGCTCGATCGCCTACGCCAATGACCCGGAGCGGCTGTTCGCGCGCTTCCGGCACCAGGTCGATGCGACCTATGTGAATCGGATAATTCCGCCCGCGCGGGGTCGGCTGAACTGGGCCAATATTTCCGGCGCGCTCGTCCTGGCGTTGCGGATCGTGCTCCACATCGGCATCCTGTCCGATTACCGCAGACCGTTCTGGCGGGCAGCACGCCATGCGTTCTCGCGCGAACAAATCGATTGCATTCTCGGAATAGGCTTCATCGCCCACCACCTCATTCAATTTACGCGCGAGGCGCTCCGCGGCGAGCAGAATGCGTCCTATTATTCGCGCAAGGCACGCAGAGCCGCAGCGCGGGCGCCGCAGCCTCTGCGCCAGTCAGCATAATCTCAGTGCCACAGGGAAGTTCGAGGTTCGATCATGGCGGAAAAATTGACCGGCGGTGCGCGCAGCGCCGCGCTTGCCAAGCTCAAGGGCTGGACCGAGGTCCCCGGGCGGGACGCCATCAGCAAGAAATTCAGCTTCAAGGATTTCAACGAAGCCTTCGGCTTCATGGCGCGCGCCGCGCTCATCGCCGAAAAGCTCGATCATCACCCGGAATGGTTCAATGTGTACAACCGGGTCGAGGTCACGCTTGCAACCCACGATGCCGGCGGGGTTACCGAGCGCGATATCAAGCTCGCCCTGGAGATGGATCGGCTCGCGGGATAGCCTCTGGCGCACCTTGCGCGCGTTGCCCGGCTGCCCATCTAATGCCGGGAGTTTTGTCTTGTAGCCCGGATGAGCGCAGCGATATCCGGGGCCGGCATTCCCGCATATCGCTCTCGCTCATGCGGGCTACGTCACAATGAGAAACACATGATATCCTTTGACGCGACCTGGGGGAAAGACGCCTTCGCCGCAGAGGCGGAGCCGAGCGAGCAGCATGTGCACGCGCAATTCTGGCCGAAGGCAAAGCGCGTCGCCGCGCACCTGCCGTTCGCCGAAGATCTCCTTGCCGCCTATTATTGCGCGTTCGATCGGGCAACACCGCTGCAGGTGAAAGCGACGCTCGTCGGCGCGCTTGCCTATTTCGTCCTCCCGTTCGACTTTGTTCCTGATGTGCTGCCGCTGGTCGGATTCAGCGACGATGCCGCCGTGCTGATCACCGCAATCAGAGCGGTCGCGGGACACATGCGGCCCGAGCATCGCGCCGCGGCGCGCGCAGCGCTTGCGCGGCTCAACGAGCAAACAAAATCGTAGGGATCATTCCCCCGGGTGAACGATCAGTTTGCCCATGACCTTGCGATCGGCAAGCGCCTTGATCGCATCGGGGGTTTTCGCAAGCGGATAGGTCTCCTGGATATGGCAGGACAGCTTGCCTTGCGCGCACCAGCGCGCGAGCTCCTCAATGGCTGCCTTGTACTGCGCAGTTTCACTCCGGACCCAGGCTCCCCAGTAAACGCCACGCACATCGCAGCCCTTGAGCAGAATGAGATTGAGCGCAATCTTTGGTATCTCACCCGCGGCAAAGCCAACCACAAGGTGGCGGCCCTGCCAGGCAAGCGAGCGCAAGGCCGGCTCGCTGTAGGGACCGCCGACCGGATCGAACACGACGTCAATTCCGTGCTCGCCGCCGGCGCGCTTGAGAGCGGCGCGCAGGTCCTCCGTCTCGTAGTTGATGGCCGCATGGGCGCCGTGGGCGCGGGCGAAGTTGAGCTTGTCGTCGCTCGAGGCGCAGGCAATGACATGCGCACCGATTTCGCGGCCGACCTCGATCGCGGCCAGTCCCACTCCGCCTGAAGCGCCCAGGACCGCCAGGCTCTCCCCCGCCCTCAAGTCCGCGCGGTGCTTGAGCGCGTGATAGGCCGTGCCGTAGGTGATGGTGAGGGCTGCAGCTCGATCGAAATCGAGGCCGGCCGGGGTTTTCACGATCTTGTCGGCCGCCACGGTCGTGCGCTCGCGCGCGGCATTGAAATTCGTGTAGCCCATGATCCGGTCGCCGGGCGAGAAGCCGGAAACGCCGGAACCGATCGTCTCCACGGTGCCCGCAAACTCCCCTCCCGGCGAGAACGGAAACGGCGGCTTTGCT
>Ga0306920_100012139_pt1 | contig 11677 bp, 13 predicted proteins | sample flu12Cox44000170_FD_204666 | JGI IMG/M metagenome (GOLD analysis project Ga0306920, IMG submission 204666) | Lab enrichment of tropical soil microbial communities from Luquillo Experimental Forest, Puerto Rico - flux4day.12C.oxic.44.000.170 (v2)... | ecosystem: Environmental > Terrestrial >...
AACGGTGGGACGTCGTGAACTATGTCTTATCGCTTGCCCGGACACCTGCATGGCAGCCGGGAGGTCGCCTCGACGGACCGGGACAGCACGTCGATCCGCGGACGCGCGGCGAATACCTCGTCCACGCGCAGATGTGCGGGTTGTGTCACACACCGATCAATCCAACCGGCATCTACCGCGGTGACGACTTTTATCTCGGCGGCGGCATGCGTGTCGGAGCGTACCCGCAAGGTGTGTTCGTTAGCCGGAATCTGACCGGCGATCCAGAGACTGGCCTCGGCCGCTGGACGGAAGCGGAAATCGCGACGGCGCTTCGGACCGGTCGCGCGCGCGGCCGGTTGCTGAACATCTGGGGCATGCCGTGGATGTTCCTCCATCGGCTCACGGACGCTGACGCGCGCGCGATCGCGACGTATCTGAAGACGCTCCCGCCGGTGCGCAACGCGATTCCGGATCCGCTCCACTATGGAACGCTGGAGACGCTCGCGGTGAAGCTGACGCGGCAACTGCCCGCAGCGCCGCCGAAGGTGCTCACGTACACCGAGGGCAACTTCGGTGCGCCGCGCGGCGGTATGGCACGCGATGTTCCGCAGCGCCTGTTGGTCGCGGCACAGTGGGTCGTCATCGTCGCCGGTATCGCGGCATTCGTGATCGCCGCGCCGCCCGGACGTCGGGTCCCGCGCACAGCGCGCGAGTGGGTCGTGACCGTCCTCGCCGTCATCGCAGCCGGCGTCATCGCGGCGCTCGCGGCAATCATCGTGCGGCTGCCGACGCTCGGAGTCATTCCGCCGACGGAGATCGTCGCGGCGACGGCGGGTCGCATTCCTCGCGCGGAGGGCGACCTGGCCGAGCGCGGGCGCTATCTGTTCACCGTCGCCTCGTGTGCCCTGTGTCACGGCGGGGATGGTGCAGGGGGTGCGAAACTGAGCTGGAAGCCGATGGGCACGGTGTGGGCGCGCAATCTCACCGCCGACCGTGAAACCGGACTCGGTGCGTGGACCGACGCCGAGATCGCGCGCGCCATCCGGAGCGGCATCGCGAAGGACGGACGCGCGCTCCACTGGCAGGCGATGATCTGGGACCACGCGTCCAACTGGGACGAGGAAGACGTGCGCGCGATGCTTGCCTTCCTGCGCGTCTTGCCGCCGGTTCGCCGTGCGATTCCCGCGCCGCGACCGCCCGCCGCCGACGACTGTGAGGTCTATACGTTCTGGGTCGCCGCAAGCGCGACGCCTGGGTGCCGGTGAGGATCGTCGATCAGCTCAGCCATCACAACGCCATTGATGATGCTCGCGTGCCTCGTGCTCGGCCTGGTTGCCGGCGGGATCCTCGTGATCGGCGTCGCCTTCGTGAGTTTTTGTCAGAGCCTTTTACCGAATGACTTCCAGGCGTGGTTCGTGTCCCATTCGCATCTCATCGGCCGGCTGATGATTCCCCTCGGAACGGAAAGCATCGTGGCCACTCTCGCCGCTCTCGTCGCGAGCTGGCGACCTGGCGCGCCGCCTTTGGTCGCTGATGGCCGCTCCGCGGCGGGTGGCGTGATGGCCACGTATCCGATATTTTTTGCAGGAACGAACGAGGCGTTCGTGCGCGGCGGCCTCTCCGATTCCGTGTTGCGATCGCTGCTCGACCGGTGGGCGACCAGGCGCTGGTTCCGTACGGGCCGCGAGATCGTCAGTTTCATCGCGGCCCTCCGGACCCTTCAACGTTGATGACGCTCAATGCGCGGGCATGGCTGGCGTTCGTCGTCCTCACCGGGTATCCACGCTTCGGGCGCTCGGGCATCGATAAGTACGCGGGCCTTGAGGGTTGGCCGGTGCCGGATATCTGTGGGCGGTCAGCGGAGGCTATCAGCGCATTGCAACCCGCAGAAGCAAAAAGCCAACCGCGCGTGCCGCGGCGCGAGGAGATCGCGAATACCGACGGATCGTCGGGGAGGTATGTGAATGACCTGTGAGAGTAGTCGTAGCGTGGTGCACAGAGTGACTCGGGACGTCGAAGCTCTGCCCATGGTAAGGTTCGTTGATATGAGTTCGCCCTCCCGGAAGCAAGGCCTTTTCAGGAATAATGAGCGCCGGATTTTGAAGCGGAGGGCGTGAAAGCGCGTCACCGCGCGGTACGAGTGCCTATCACGTCGAGGAGTACCGGATGATTCTCGTCACGGGTGCGACCGGAACCAACGGACGTTTTGTCGTCCAGGCTTTGCTTGAGACGGGCGCGCGCGTGCGCGCGATGGTCCAAGTTCGCGCGAAGGCGGCGGATCTCGAACGGAGCGGTGCCGAACTGGTGGCCGCGGACTTCGACAAGCCCGAAACACTCGCAACGGCGCTCGCCGGCGTCGAGCGCTGCTTGTTGCTGTCGGCCGCCGATCAGCGCTTGGTCGAGCGGGAAAGCCGCTTTGTCGAGGCAGCAAGAAAAGCTGGTGTGCGTCACCTCGTGAAATTCTCAGCGATCGGCGCACATCCCGCCGCTTCGTTCACGTTCGGCCGTCAGCATGGTGAAGCTGAGCACCGCATCATGGCGAGCGGCGTCCCATTCACCTTCGTCCAACCCAACTTCTTCATGCAGAACCTTCTCTGGTCGGCCGACACGATCAAGACGCGCGGCGAGCTCTACAGCACGCTCGGCGCCGCGCGCGCGAGCCATGTCGACGCTCGTGACATCGCCGGCGTCATCGCCGTGGCCCTTACGGAGCCGATCGCGCGCCATGCGGGAAAGGTTTACCTCGTGACCGGTCCTGCCGCGCTGACATTCGCCGAAGTCGCGGAGACGCTCGCCCGCGCGATCGGGACGCCAGTGCGCTATGTCGATCTCACCGATGAGCAGTTGAAGGCCGGACTGTTGGCGGCCGGCCAGCCTGAATGGCAGGCGACGGCGCTGGTGGAGCTGAATGCCTACGCCAGACAAGGTCACGCCTCTGTGGTGACCGATACGGTCGAGCGCATCACCGGGCAGGCGGCGAGAACGCTCGGCGAGTGGGTGCGAGACCATGCCTACGCCTTCCGCGCCTGACTCCTGGTCTTGGATGGCTCCGTGTGCTAGTCCGCTCGCCGCGATGGACTCGTCCGGGAACTGACGGACCCGCAGATCGAAAGGCCATTCGTCCCAGCTGCCGCCGGCGCGATCAGCGAACTGTAGCCGCCCGCCCGCTTCGACGGGTCTGCTCCCGAGGCGCTGCACGAAGATGTCTACGCGGGCAGCCGCACACTCCGCCACCAGCGACCGGGCCCATTCAAGATGAAACGGTCGCGCGCTGGCGCTCGACTCTCCACCGATGATGACCCATTGGAGCGATGCTGCAAACGAGCCGAGCCGCACGGGCGCGAGTTGCGGCTGGATGCTTGCGCCATGAACCACGGCGGGAATCGAGAGCAACTTCGGGGCGTCGCGCTCGAGGCGGGTCTGGTCTACAGAAATGATCAGCCAGACATTCCTATAGCCGGAACCCCAATCGCTCGGCAGCATCGCGGGCGCGTTGATGATGCGCTTCGTCAACACTATCCATTCGAGCAAGGGATCTAACTGCGAACTCCCATCAAGCGACGAGCCGGACCACAGCCTCGTATGTTGCGGCCACCAAGCGATCGATATACGGAGGCGGGACTTCATTCGCTTCGATATGGCGCCGGACCGCCGCGAGGGGTGCCTCCAGGAGGGCATAGGCGAGCATGCGGACCGCTTGCTGATCGCTTCGGCCGGTTAGCCGCCGCGTGAAGGCACGAAGCTCGCGCCGGCTCTGCTCTGCGAGCTGTGCGGCGCGCCGCTCCATCGCCTTCGGCCAACCTCGGTCGATGAAGTCTTCCCGCCGATAGAGGAGGAGGGTTCGCGCTTCCGGAAGATTCGCCCGAACCCGTTCGACAAAATAGCGGATCGCGGCCAACCCGGCGTCGTGCGCGCCGGGGCCTCTCAGCACGGCACAATAGCCGCTCTGGAATGCTGCCGCCGCCTGAAGCCACACCTCCCCAAGGAGAACATCGCGCGACGGGAATCGATGATACAGGGATCCCGTCGGTGCCCCGGTCGCCTGCGCGATTGCACTGATTGTCGCGCCGCTCGGACCCTCCATCGAGACGACCCGCCTCGCCGCATCCAGGAATTGAGCGTCGTGAAACTTCGCGAGTCGCGGCATCCTATTCCCTGAGACTCCGGAGTTCACACCATCGGTCTATCGAAAAGCGGGTCCAGCACCCAGCGGCCATTCTGTCCCCCTGGCGTTATTGTTGCATTTCTATTCTAGAATATATATTCTAATTACCAGGAAGGGAGGACTTGGAGCATGAACGTCACAGCCAACGTCGACCTGGTCCTCGAGGTGTTCCACGCGATCGAGCACCGCAATCGAGCTCGGGTCTTGAGCCTCTGTCAGCCGGACGTCGAATTCCTCTGGCCGCCGTCGCTGCCCTATGGCGGCGGTCGCGGGGACACCTGGGCCCAGACTTGGTTGCCGCTGCAACCCACCTGGGCCGAGCAGCGGATGGATCCTCGTGTTGTGGCCGCGAGCGAGCATGAAGTCGTGGTCCTGTGGCAACAACGGGGTGCGCGCGGTGCTGGCGAGCGCTTGGACACGTCGGTGCTCGGGCTCTATGAGGTGCGCGACGAGAAACTCGCCCGCGCTCAGATGTTCTACTTTGACCCTGTGGCGGTCGCTGACTTCCTGGCCCGGGCGAGTCAACCAGATACCGGCGGCGTGAACGTCACGAGTGGCGGAGGCTTCTGATGATCAGCAAGACCGTGCCGATGCCTTCTTCCAACGCCCACGGCCCTGAGTCGAGAAGCACGACGGCATGGAGAGACAGGTCTGTTCGACGACGTCAAAGTCGCCGTCGCTTACTACAGCCAGCGCGGCCATGTCGCTCGGCTCGCGGCCGCGGTGGCTGAAGGAGCCCAACGGATCCAAGACACCCAAGTGAGCACGTGGTCCGTCGACACGCTCACGCGTGAGCTGTGGAAGGCACTCGACGTCGCTGACGCCCTGGTGTTTGGTGCGCCCACGTATATGGGCGGCCCGGCTGCGGCCTTCAAGGCCTTTGCGGATGCATCGCTCAGCCCATGGCTCGATGACCTGCGCTGGCGCCATAAGATCGCTGCCGGATTCACCCATTCCCAGGCGATGAGCGGTGACAAGCTGAATACGCTTCAGTATTTCAGCATCCTGGCCGCTCAGCATGGGATGCTCTGGGTGACGCTGGACCTGTATCCAGGTTGGTGCACAAGCTCAGGTCGAATTACTGATCGCAACCGTCTCGGTGGCTGGCTCGGCGTCATGAGCCAGTCCAATGGCGACGGGCCCGCCGAAGAGAACCCCGGGAGCGGGGACCTCGAAACCGCCCGCTATCTCGGGGAACGTGTCGCTCGGGTGGCCCGTGAATTGGTGGCCGGACGGCGGGCAATCTCGTCAGTTATCGATTCGTGAAGCCAGGCGGGCAAAGAGGAGCTACTCCTGGCCCGCGCACCATAGGAGGCAAGAGACATGGCGGCCTACATCATTGGCCTACGTCGATCAGCACCTCGGCAGATGACATGGGTAAAGGAATATCTCCCGAAGACCGGGACCCTGGTCGCAAAACACGGCGGCAAAGCGGTGATCGGAGGCAACTCCCCGCAGCGGCTTTTGGCTCTGGAAGGGGCTGAACCGCCGCTCTCCGTCGTCATTCTGGAGTTTCCTTCTCTCGAGCAGGCTCGAGCATGGCACGACGACCCGGACTATGCGCCGCTGAAACAGTTGCGGCAGGCCAACGTTGACATGGAGATCTTCGTCGTCGAGATGGTTTGAGTCCGCGGTGGAGCTGGCTTGCGACATTCGCCATCACACGAAGGAGTGTTTGATGCTGTACATCGTCACGCGCGCCGGTAACGAGGCATCGACGGTGTAGACGAAGCGCTCCCGACGGCAAGCGCATCAGCAAAGCGCCACGCGGGTGCGATGCCCTACAGTCTCCCTCGAGAATGCGCGCGGACCAACGCTTGCGCGCCTATGTCATATCCTTCAAGTCGACACCGAGCGTCCGGTATTTGACGGTCTCTCACTTTAGGCGGCTTGAGCAGGACTCCACCGTAATCCAATTGTGCGGTTTCATGGCCCACTGACGGAGTCTCCCTCGTTACAGCACCCTCGCCATCTGCTGAGCCACGCTCCGGCTCGGTCATCGGGCAACTCCGGACTGCCAGACCGGTTCGTTTCGCCATTCCCGTTCGTCTATGAGCAAAGAGAGGGTGCAATGCCGATACCCGAACGCGTGGTCAACGCTTCCCGCCGCGCCTTCATCGCCGGCGGTCTTGCGAGCGGGGCTGCTCTCACCTGCCGGTGGCCGCGTCCGAGGCCCGGCACAGGAGACAACCGATGGAAATGACGTTCGCGCCAACAGCGGGGTCATGACGCTGGTCAACGTCTTTGCCGTGGATCCCGAGAATCAGCAGAGGCTGGTCGCCGTCCTCAAAGAGGGCACGGAAGCCCTCATGAGCAAGCTCGCCGGCTACATATCGGCCAGCATTCATGTCAGCAAGGATGGTCGACGTGTCATCAACTACTCCCAGTGGAAGAGCGTCAAGGACATCGAGGCCATGCGACAGCATCCCGACGTGGGGCCGTACATGAAACGCGTGGCCGGTCTCGGAACGTTCGAAGCGATCGCATGCGAGGTGAGCTATGTCCATCACGGGGGTTGAGGGGCCTCCGGCGGTCCCGTGAAGGAGCGTGGTGATGACAACACTTCAGGACCAACGCGTGGTGGTCACCGGGGGCAGCCGCGGACTGGGGCTGGGTATCGTCGAGGCGCTGCTGGCTCGCGCAGCGCAGGTGACCGTGATCGCCCGCGATCCGGGGCGGCTCGCCGACGTCGAGCGGCTGGGCGCGGCCGCACGGCCTGGCGACGTGACCGATGCTGGGCTGATGAGCGCGGTCGTCGCTGACGTCAAGCCCTCGGTGCTGATCCTGAACGCCGGGGCGGCACCCTTCATGGCGCCGCTCGACGAGCAATCCTGGGACGCGTTCACCGCCGTGTGGGACACGGACGTGAAGGGAGGCCTCTGCGGTATCCAGGCGGCTCTGAAAGCACCGTTAGCGCACGGCGCGCGCGTACTGATCGCGTCGAGCGGCGCCGCCATCACTGGAAACCCGCTGTCGGGCGGGTATGCTGGCGCGAAGCGGATGCTCTGGATTATGGCCCATTACGCTAACGGCATCGCCACTGAGCGGGGGCTTGGCATTCACTTCCAGGTGCTTGTCCCACAGCAGATCGTGGGCGAGACAGTGCTCGGTCACCAGGCCGCCAGCGCCGGAGCCCGACGCCGCGCCTCTCGATCAAGGCGTTCCTGGCCGAACGGTATGGCGCGCCGCTCTCGGCCCGGCAGTACGGTGAACACGTGGTAACGCTTCTGACCGATCCGCGCTACGCGACCGGTGTTGCCTACGGCTTCAAGAGCGACACGGGCATTACCGCGCTGGACGGGTGATCCGAAGGATGTACCGTCCCGGGAGTCCTGGAGGCTCCATGGAAGCGATCGCCCGCGAGGTGTCCGACACTGTCTTCTGAGGGAAAGATCCTCGAGCAACTCTTCCAGCAGCTGAGACCGAAGCTCCATCGGTACTGCGCCCGCATGACGGGGTCGGTTATCGACAGCGAGGACGTGGTCCAGGAGGCGCTCGTCAAAGCGCTCGAGGCTCTGCCGCGCGCGGGGGCGCTCGCCAATCCCGAGGGATGGCAACGAGGAGCTGCGGCTGATGAAAGCGCTCTGGAGAGAGTCGCGGGTCAACTTCGACGGGCGGTTCTGGCAGCTAAAGGACGCGGCCATGGAGCCCAAGCCATTGCAGAAGCCCCATCCCCCGATCTGGTTCGGCGCCAGCCATCCGGATGCGCTGCGGCGCGCCGTCAGGCACGGCGATGGATTCTTCGGTGCCGGGTCGTCCACGACAGCACAGTTCGCCGCGCAGGTGACGATCGTGCGGCAGGCGCTCGCTGATGGGGGGCGGGACGCCGGCGCCTTCGGGATCGCCAAGCGCGTCTATATTTGCCGTCGACGACAACTCGCAGCGCGCGCGAGCGAATCGCAATGGCGCTGCACCGATTCTATTCGTACTTCGGGGTGACTGGTCTGGAAGCGGTCGCCGTCTGCGGTCCACCCGACGCCTGCGTGCGTGGCCTGAGTCAGGTAGCGGACGCGGGCGCTCAGCTGATCCTGCTCAACCCACTGTTCGACGAGGCCGCGCAGATGGAGCGCCTGGTGGCCGAGGTGATACCCAAGCTCTCGTAAACGCAGCCACCCAGCTCGGCGCTGCCCGGGTCGAGGTCCGAGGATCGAGAGATGTTGATCTCCACGCCGCACTCTTGCCCAACAACTCGATCCGTTACCTGCCAGGTAATTGCCGCGTTCGCGATCGACCCCTAGAGTCACACGCATGACGACGCACGTGCGATCAGTCCTGCCCACCGATCTTTGCGGATGAGGAGTTTCAGCATGAGTGACCGGCGGACCGTCCACCATGTGTGTCCGTTTTGCGAAGCGACGTGCGGCCTCTCGCTGGAAGTGGAGGACGAGACCATCGTGTCCGTGCGCGGCGACCCGCATGATCCGTTCTCGCGCGGCTTCATCTGCCCGAAGGCGTACGGACTCAAGGAGCTCCATCACGATCCCGAGCGGCTCCGACGCCCGGTCCGACGCACCGCGGGAGGATGGACCGAGATCACATGGGACGAAGCCTATGCAGAGGTCGCCTCTGCCCTCACCAGCGTACGGGCACGGCACGGGAAGGACGCCATCGGCATGTACAGCGGTAATCCGATGGTCCACGATCCGGCGTTCCTGTATGCGCCGGTGCTGGCGCGCGCGCTCGGCAGTCGCAACGTCTTCAACCCGGCGGCCATCGACACGCTGCCCAAAGAGGTCCAGACGGGACTCATGTTCGGCGGCCCGTTTCCCGTGGGTATTCCCGTGCCGGATATCGATCGTACTCACTACCTTCTGATCGTTGGCGCGAACCCCGCCATTTCCCACGGCAGTCTCATGACGATGCCCAATGCGCCCGGCCGTCTGAAGGATGTGGTCAAACGCGGAGGGAAGCTCGTCGTCATCGACCCGCGACGGACCGAGACGGCAAAGCTGGCGAGCGAGCATCATTTCATCCGGCCCCGCACGGACGCGGCCTTCCTCCTCGCGCTCGTGCACACGCTGTTCGAGGAGAAGCTGGTGAGGCTCGGCGCGGCAGACGGGCTGGTCGCGGGCCTCGACATCGTGGAGACGGCCACGCATGAGTTCGCGCCGGAGCGGGTGGCCGAGTTTTGTGCGATGCCGGCGACGGTCATCCGTCGTATCGCGCGCGAGTTTGCGGCCGCCGAGGCGGCCGCCTGTTATGGACGCCTCGGCACATGCGTGCAGGAATTCGGGACGCTCGCGAGTTGGGGCGTCGATCTCGTGAATGTGCTCACCGGGAACACCGACCGCCCGGGCGGCGCGATGTTCCCGATGCCGGCGGCGCCCATCACCGGGCTGTTCAAGGCGTCACCGTTCGCGTTCGGTCGCTGGAAGAGCCGTGTGAGTGGCCAGCCAGAGGTGCGGGGACGCATCCCGTCGTCGACGATGGCCGAGGAGATGCTGACCCCGGGCGAGGGCCAGGTTCGCGCCATGATTCTCCTCATGACGAACCCTCTGCGCAGCGCCGCCAACTCGCGGCAACTCGAAGCGGCGTTCGCGGGTCTCACGTTTCTCGTGGCCGTGGACTTCTACATCAACGAGACCACGCGGTTTGCGCACGTGATCCTGCCCACTGCCTCGCCGGCCGCCCAGCCAAACTACGAGTTCGGACTGTACCATCTGTCCGTTCGCAACGTGGTCAAGTGGTCGTCGCCCGTCCCCGCTTCAGCAGAAGCCCCCGAGGCGTGGCAGGTCCTTGCCAGACTGAGCGGAATTCTCATGGGCATGCCCCATCGGTCAGCCGAAGAAATCGACGACGTGGTGTTTCGCCAGTTCGCCACGAGCGCGCTCGGCACGAGCGCGTGGCCAGATCTCGGAGTCCATGAGATCATCGCCAAGCTCGATGGCGTGCACGGCCCCGAGCGCATCGTCGACATGCTGATGCGGATGGGCCCGTACGGCGACGGGTTTGGGAGGCGGCCTGATGGGCTTGCGCTCGACCGCGTGCGTCAGGCGCCGCACGGAATAGACCTCGGACCACTCCAGCCCCGGCTGCAAGAGGTTCTCAACACCGCAAGCGGAATGATCGAGCTGGCGCCGCCGACCATGATGGGTGATCTCGCCCGCCTACGCGCCCGTATGGCCGAGCAAACTAGCGGCATGGTACTGATCGGGCGGCGCGACCTGCGAGCGAGCAATTCGTTCATGCACAACTTGCCTGCTCTGGTGAAGGGACCGGAGCGGTGTACGCTCCAGGTCTCACCGCATGACGCGGCGCGCCTGCGTCTTCGTGCCGGCGGCCTGGCCCGCGTCACGAGCCGCGTGGGCAGCGTCGTTGCGCCCGTGGAGGTCACCGAGGATCTGATGCCAGGCGTCGTGAGCCTGCCGCATGGCTGGGGCCACGACGCCGAGGAGGCGCGGCTTTCCGTGGCGCGTGCACATCCCGGCGTGAACACGAACGTCCTGACCGACGATCGCGCCTACGACGAGGCCAGCGGCACGGCCGTGCTGTTCGGCACCGCCGTAACCGTCGAGCCCGCCCGGTTCGAGGTCGATTCGGCCTAGTGAGCCGCGGGCCGCGACGTCGCGCGAAGTGAGGACGACGGCAGCACCGTGGCCGGCGTTGCCTCCGGGGCGGCAGCCACGGCCGCGCGCACCGTCTTGTCGGTGAAGGCATCCGCTGGGTAGAGCACCTCCAGCGCGATCTCCTCGAGTGTGACGTCGGCTGGCGTGCCGAACACCGTGGTGGCGCCCAGGAACGAGAGGCGCCCGAGGCGCGTCTCCACCCGGAGGAGCATGGCCGGACCCTCGATCGAGGCGTGACCGTCATCATTCATTTTTCCAGCCGGAAAGGCGAGCGCCTCACGCAGCAAGCTCTCGAGCAGGGGATCGGCGGTGAGGCTCAGCTGGCGACGGACCTGCGCGAGGAGATGGGTCCGCCATGCGGTGAAATTCACGATGCGCGGCGCCATGCCGCGGGGATCGAGCATGAGCCGGATGACGTTGATGGGCGGGCGGACCAGCTCGGGCGCGACGCCTTCGTAGAGCACCGGCACCGCTGCGTTCGAGGCCACCACAGTCCAGTGCCGATCGATGACGTAAGCCGGAAATGGCTTCTGGTTTTCCAAGGCGAGGTCGAGGATGGTCCGCACCGAGTCGAGTGCGGGGTCGTCGAAGCGTCGCTGCTGAAAGATCGGGGCAAATCCCGCGGCTACGAGGAGTGTGTTGCGCTCGCGCAGCGGGATTTGCAGCTCCTCGCCGAGGCGCAAGATCAGCTCACGCCCGGGCGCGGCTCGGCCCGTCTCCACAAAGCTCAAGTGGCGCGTGGATACTTCTGCCCGCAGCGAAAGCTCGAGCTGGCTGAGATGCCGACGCTCGCGCCAGCCGCGGAGATGGTCGCCGATGCTGCGCGAGCCGTTCTTCTTCACCTCGCGCGCCCCGTCCACGGGTCGAGCCAGAGCATGACGTGAGCGTAGCAGAGGGCCGGCACGCTCGCCATCATGGTCATGCGCGGGCCATTACCTCTACGTAATCGACAGCCGCCCGCGCC
>Ga0306920_100012140_pt1 | contig 11677 bp, 10 predicted proteins | sample flu12Cox44000170_FD_204666 | JGI IMG/M metagenome (GOLD analysis project Ga0306920, IMG submission 204666) | Lab enrichment of tropical soil microbial communities from Luquillo Experimental Forest, Puerto Rico - flux4day.12C.oxic.44.000.170 (v2)... | ecosystem: Environmental > Terrestrial >...
CGTTCGATCGAGCTCATTCTCGCGCCGATCGTCGGCGGCCTCGGCACCGTGTTCGGCCCGGTGATCGGCGCCTTCATTCTCACGCCGCTGGGGGAGGCGCTGATCGCGGTGACGGAATGGCTCGGCGTCAACGCGCCCGGCGCCAAGGCGGTGTTCTACGGCCTCGCGCTGATCGCGATCATCTACCTGCGGCCGAACGGCGTGTGGCCGTGGCTCGCACGATTGCTCCGTCTCGACGAGCCGCGGCGATGACTGCGCTGCTCTCGGTCGAGGCGGTGACCAAACGCTTCCGCGGCCTCGTCGCGGTGGACGAGGCGAGTTTTGCCATCGAACCGGGTGATATTTTTGCGGTGATCGGCCCGAACGGTGCCGGCAAGACCACTTTGTTCAACATGATCGCCGGCGTGTTCGCGCCCGACGACGGCCGCATTTTGTTTGCCGGCGAACGCATCGACGGCCGGCGTCCCGACGAGATCGCGCAACGCGGCATCGGCCGCACGTTCCAGATCGTGCGCCCCTTCCCGGCGCTCACTGTCGAGGACAACGTCATCGTCGGCGCGCTCCTGCGGGCGGACGGGGTCGATGCGGCGCGCCAGCATGCGTACGAGCTGCTGCGTCGTCTCGACCTTTACGACCGACGCGCGCGGCCGGCCGCTTCGCTCACCTTGCCCGACCGCAAGCGGCTCGAAGTCGCGCGTGCGCTGGCGACGCAGCCGCGCCTGCTGCTGCTCGACGAAGTGATGGCCGGCCTGCGCCCGACCGAGACCGACCGCATGGTCGCGATCCTGCGCGAGCTTGCCGGCGGCGGGCTCACCATTCTGCTGATCGAGCACGTCATGCGCGCGGTGATGGCGCTCGCGACGCGCGTGCTCGTGCTTCACCACGGCGCGGCGATCGCGCAGGGCACGCCCGACGCGGTGGTGCGCGAGCCGGCGGTCGTCGCCTCCTACCTCGGCGCGGAGACCTTATAAATGCTCACGGTATAAATGCTCACGGCCGAGGACCTCGCGGTCTCCTACGGCGACGCCCAGGCGCTCGACGCGGTGTCGCTCACCGTCGAGGAGGGCGCCATCGTCGCGATCGTCGGCGCCAACGGCGCCGGCAAGACCTCGCTCATCCGCGCCATCGCCGGGCAGCACCGACCGGCGCGCGGCCGCGTCGTTTTTCGCGGCACCGACATCGCCGGCTGGCCGTCGCACCGGGTGTGCAATCTCGGCATCGGCCAGGTGGCCGAAGGCCGGCAGGTGTTTCCGACGCTCACCGTCGCCGAGAACCTCGATATGGGCGCCATGTTGCCGCGCGCGAGTGCGCGACGCACCGAGAACCGCGCGCGCGTGTTTGCGCTGTTTCCGATTCTCGAAGAGCGATTGGCGCAGCCGGCCGGCACGCTCTCGGGCGGCGAGCAGCAGATGCTCGCGATCGGCCGCTGCCTCATGGGCGCGCCCGACCTCGTGATGTTCGACGAGCCCTCGCTCGGCCTCGCGCCGGCAGTGGCGCACGCAGTGCTCGCGGCGGTGCGCGACCTCAATCGCGAGGGGCTCACCTGCATGCTGGTCGAGCAGAACGTCGCGGTCTCGCTCAAGCTCGCGAGCCGCGCCTACGTGCTGGAGAACGGCCGCGTCACGTTGTCCGGCACCGGCGAGGGAGTGCTCGCCGATGACCGCGTGCGTCAGGCTTATCTCGGGATGTGAGCGAGCGACCGGTTTACGCTGCGCGCTTTCGCGTGTCGTCGTCGGGGCGGGAACTGCGGCGCATCAACGCCGCGAGGCCTGGGAGAATCGAGGCGGACTCAGCCAGCCCCGCGATCGCGCGCGCCAGTTCCGTCTCGCTGCGGCCGGTGGCGGCGGAGGGCGCGAGCGCCACGTCCCCGAACGGCATCGCTTCTTCGATCACTTGGACGCGGACGGGCGCAACGGCCATCGAGGTTCTCCGTGAGACGGAAGGACGAGGCTCAGCCAGCCACAACGCGCGCGGGCCGCCGAAGTTCCGTCCGCCCAGGAACGATGCTAAATCCCTAGCAGCCTTTCCTGACCGCTTCACGACAGCCGGAAACTTCTTATGCAGCAAGCTGCCAACGCCGAGCCCGCGCGCGTGGGGCCGCTCACGGGCGTGCGCGTCGTCGACATGACCACGGTGATGATGGGGCCGTTCGCGACCCAGGTCGTCGCCGACTACGGCGCCGACGTGATCAAGGTCGAGCCGCCCGAAGGCGACATCATGCGATTCGCCGCGCCGATGCGCAGTCCGGGCATGGGCGCCATGTCGCTCCACGCCAACCGCAACAAGCGCAGCATCGCGCTCGACGTGAAGAAGGAGGCCGGCCGCCGCGCCTTGCTTCGGCTATGCGCCAAGGCCGACGTGTTCGTCACCAACAACCGCCCGGCCTCGATGCGCCGGCTCGGGCTCGGCGACGAGGATCTTCGCGCCGTCAATCGGCGCCTCGTACGCGTTAATCTCGTCGGCTACGGCGAGGCCGGGCCTTATGCCGGCCGGCCAGCGTATGACGATTTGATCCAGGGGATTTCCGGCGTCCCGGGACTAATCGCCCGCGTGAGCGGGCACGAGCCGCGCTACGTGCCGCTCACCATGGCCGACCGCATCGTCGGGCTCAACGCCGTGCACGTGATTCTCGCAGCCCTCATCGACCGCGACCGGGTGGGGGAGGGGCAGGCGGTGGAGCTCGCCATGTTCGAGACGCTCGCGCAATTCGTGCTGGGCGATCACATGGGCGGGCGCACGTTCGAGCCGCCGCTCGGCCCGTGCGGCTACAGCCGCCTCCTGACCCCCGATCGCCGGCCGTATCAAACAAGCGACGGTTACATCTGCGTGCTCGTCTACACCGACAAACAATGGCAATCGTTCTTCCGCGCCAGCGGCCGCGCCGATCTCGCCGAGGATGCGCGCCTCAAGGACTACGCGACGCGCGCGCAAAATTACGATTCGATCTACGCGCTGCTCTCCGACGTCATGAAGACGAGGCCGACCGCCGACTGGATGCGACTGCTGCACGCCGCCGACATTCCGTGCGTGCCGATGAACGATCTCGATTCGCTCATCGACGACGAGCACCTCCAGGCCGCCGGCTTCTTCGTGGAAATGGAGCACCCGAGCGAAGGCGCGATTCGTTTGACCGGCATCCCGAGCCGCTGGAGCCGCGAGCAGCCGCGCGTCACGCGGCCGCCGCCGCGCATCGGCGAGCACAGCGTCGAAATCTTGCGCGAGGCGGGCTACGCGGGCGAGGAGATCGCTGCGCTGTGCGCGGAAGGCGCGGTTGTGGATGGTCGTGCGCCTGCGGCGGATTGCGTCGGCAATGACGCTTGACAGATTCATGACTGAGGCGGAGACTTCTATATGTCGAGAACGAGCAGCGGAGGTAGGTATGACGCCACCGACGCAGCAGGCCGCGCTAACCGCCTAAGCAAACATTCGGGCTTTGGCGCAGCGGCTGACACGCGGATGACCTTGTCGGGAGCGGCCTACCGGGCCGCATCAGTGAGGCATGGCCCACTTTGGCCCCTCCCGACGATGGCTTTCTTTTTTGTTGAAATCATCCATCTGTTGTTATCGTTTGTGAAATTCGTCCCGGCGCAGGCGGGGAGCGGACGGTCTAGTAATCACGGGGACACTCCGATTAGCCCGCAGTGGTGCCGCGAACCCGAGCACGCACCCCAATTGCCGCGAGTCCGAATGCGAGCTTCGGGTTCAAAGCGGCACTAGAATCATAGGTTGCAGTGTCCTTCGATTCCGAAGTTCGCTCCGAAGCGTGCGGCAAACTCAGGCGAACTTCGGAATCGGGACACTAGCGGCCCGCTTGTGCGCCGTTCCAGCCGGCGTTACCGTCCGCCCATGGCCGACGCTCCCGATGACGCCCTGGCGATGGCGATCGGCATGTGACCGAGGCAAGGCGCATCGTTGCCTGCCAAGAAGAGCGCATCGCCCGGCTTGGCGCTGCTGGCTGTTCTACCCTCGACGCTGAGCAGACCTTGGATGTGTGCGCCCGCACACTCCGCCTGCTTAAGGATCGCGAGCGGATGCTGCGCGCCGAGAGACTTGCCGGAAAACGCCCCCCAAAAAAAATGAAATTCCGAAACTACCTTCGGCTTGCGCCGCCTCGTGAGGCTCGCGTTCGCGTGGTCTGACGAGCGATTGGGTCTTCATCACCCCAGCAGATCGTTGTATTCCGGGTGCTTGCCGAGATAGGCCGAGACGAACGGGCAGCGGCTGACGACCTTGAGGCCTTGCGCGCGGGCAAGGTCGAGCGCGCCCTTCACCAAAACCGATCCGATGCCGCGCCGACGTAGCTCGGTCGGGACTTCCGTGTGCGTTATCGTGATGCGGCCAGGGGTGGCGCGATAGTAAGCGACCGCCATCCCTCCCTCGACGTCGAGTTCGAACCGGTTGAGCGCCGGGTTGTCGCGCACTTTGCTCAATGTCGCGCTTCCGCGCCATTGATCGCGCGCCATACCCGTTCGGGCGTCGCCGGCATCTCGATGTGGCGCACGCCGAAGGCGGAGAGCGCGTCGATCACCGCGTTGGCGACCGCCGGCATGGCGCCGACCGAGCCGGCTTCGCCCGCGCCCTTGACGCCGAGCGGATTGGTCGCGGTTGGCACCGTGTTCGCGTCGGTCGCGATCGCGCAAAGGTCGCCGGCGCGCGGCATCGCGTAGTCCATGAACGAGCCGGTGAGCAATTGCCCGTCGGCGTCCCAGCGGATGTCCTCGAGCAGGATCTGCCCAGCGCCTTGCGCCACGCCGCCGTGGATCTGCCCGTGCAGCAGCAGCGGATTGAGCACGGTGCCGACGTCGTCGACGACGCTGTAGCGCACGATCTCGACCTTGCCGGTGTCAGGATCGATCTCGACCTCGCAGACGTGAGTGCCGTTGGGAAAATTCTCGACCGGCGCATCGTAGACCGCGGTAGCGATGAGGCCCGCCTCCATACCCTTGGGCAGCCGTGCCGGGTTGGCGGCGTCCTTCGCGACTTCTTTGATGGTGGTGGTGCGGTTCGTGCCCGCCGCCGAGAACACGCCGTCGGCGAATTTCACGTCGTCGAGCGCGACGCCGAGGCGGTGCGCGGCGATGGCCGTTGCTTTGTCTATGATCTTGTCGCTTGCGCGCAGGAACGCTGAGCCCGCGAGCGTCGCCGAGCGCGAGCCGCCGGTGCCCTCGCCGAAGAACAGCTGGTCGGTGTCGCCCTGCAAATACTGCACCTCGGCCGGATCGAGCCCGAGCCGGTCGCACACGATTTGTTTGAACACGGTCTCATGGCCCTGGCCCTGGCTCACGCTGCCGGAGAACATCGTGGCGGCGCCGGAGCGGTCGAAGCGGATTTCGGCGCCCTCGACGCTCGCCGCCGCGGCGCGCTCAATCGTGTTGGAAAGGCCGATGCCCCGCAGCTTGCCGCGCTTCTTTGATTCCGCGCGGCGGCCGGCAAAGCCCGCGTAGTCGGCGAGCTTGAGCGCCATGTCCATGCCTTTCTCGAACTCGCCGCTGTCGTAGGTGAAGGTGAGGGCGGTCTTGAACGGCAGCGCCTCGGGCGGGATGCAGTTCTTCCGCCGCAGCTCAGCCGGGTCGATGCCCATCTCGTCGGCAGCGAGGTCGACGATGCGCTCGATCACGTAAGCAGCCTCGGGACGCCCGTTGCCGCGATAGGGTCGCACCGGGTTGGTGTTGGTGAACACCGCGGTGATATCGGCGTGCATCGCCGGCGTGCGGTAGACGCCGGCGAGAGTCCCGGCGTTGAAGATGCACGCCTGCATGCCGACCTGCAGATAGGCGCCGGCGGCCGCGAGCGTCTTCACCCGGAAGCCGAGAAAATTTCCGTCGCGGTCGAGCGCCAGCTCGGCGTCGCTGACGTTGTCGCGTCCCTGCGGGTCGCCGAGGAAGGCGTCCGAGCGCGTGCTCGTCCATTTGACCGGCCGGCCGATCGTTTTCGACGCGAGCAGCACGAGGACGGATTCGTTGAATACCGGTGACTTCATGCCGAAGCTGCCGCCGATGTCGCCGGCGACGACGCGCAACTTGCTCTCCGGAAGTTTGAGAATCTTCGCGACTTCCGAGCGGATCGGATGCGCGCGCTGCAAGCCGGTGTAGAGCGTGTAGCGGCCGTCCGCCGCGTTGTAGTCGCCGACCGCGCCGCGCGGCTCCATGGTGGCGGCGGTGATGCGGTTGATGACGAAGCGGTGGCGCACCACCTTGTCGGCGCGCGTAAAGGCCGCGTCGGTCGCCGCCTTGTCGCCGAACTCGGCGACGAAGCAGATGTTGTCCGGGCAATCGTCCCACACGCGCGGCGCGTTCGCGCTTGCGGCGTCCGCGGTCGAGGTGTTGGCCGGCAGCGGCTCGTAATCGACCTCGATCAGCTCGGCGGCGTCCATTGCCTGGCGCTGCGTATCCGCCACCACGAAGGCGATCGGATCGCCGACGTAGCGCACGCTGTCGGTCGCCAGCGCCGGATAACGCGGCCGGTACATGGGCGAGCCGTCGCGGCGCTTGAGCCCGCCCGGCACCGGCAGGTCGGTAAAGCCCGACGCCGCCCAATCGGCGCCGGTGAGGATCGCGAGTACCCCGGGCGCCGCCTTCGCCTTCGCCGCGTCGAGCGCGCGGATGCGCGCATGCGCATGCGGCGAGCGCAGCATCACGGCATAGGCCGTGCCGGGGAGCGCCACGTCGTCGATGTAGCGGCCGCCGCCGCGAATGAGCCGCGGATCCTCGAACCGGGGCACCCCTTGCCCGATGGCGAATTCACCCATGGAGACCTCTTGAAGAACGCGAATGGCGAATAGCGAATGGTGAGTAGTGAGTGGTGAATCAAACGGGGCCGACCCTCTGGCCCCCCACTCACTACTCACTATTCGCCACTCACTACTCACTGTATCCTGCCGCTCCGCTATGTCCAACGGCCTCCCCACCTTCGATCTCTTCGCCATCCGCTACGCCATGCGGCCGGCCAAGCGCAGCGATCACTTCATCGGCGGCGACCCGCACGACGGGCCGATGCCGATGGATTATTTCGTCTGGGTCGCGGTGTCGGGAGGCGGCGCCTATGTGATCGACACCGGCTTCACGGCGGAGGTGGCGGCGCGGCGCGGACGCACCTTCCTGCGCTGCCCGGTCGAGGCGCTCCGCCTCGTCGGCGTCGATCCCGACACGGTCGCGCACGTGATCCTCACCCACATGCATTACGACCACGTCGGCAACTTTCATAAATTTCCGCGCGCGCGGTTCCATCTGCAGGAGCCGGAGATGCGCTATGCCACCGGCCGCCTCATGTGCCACGGCCGGCTGCGCCATTCGTTCGAAGTCGAGGACGTGGTCGGGATGGTGCGGCTCAACTACGCCGGCCGCGTCGATTTCTACAACGGGCCGGGCGAGCTTGCGCCCGGCATCACGCTCCATCCCGCGCCCGGCCACTCGGTCGGCCTGCAATTCGTGCGCGTGCACACGCGGCGCGGCTGGGTGGTCGTCGCTTCCGACGTGACGCACTTCTACGAGAATATGGAAAGCGGGCGGCCGTTCTCGACCGCCGTCAACGTCGGCGACATGCTCGAGGCGTTCAGTACGCTCGCCGCGCAGGCGCCGGCGTACGATCACATCGTCCCCGGCCACGATCCGCAGGTGATGGCGCGCTATCCGGCGGTCTCGCCCGAACTCGACGGCATCGCCTTGCGCCTCGACGTGCAGCCGCGGGCTGTCTGAACGATCCCGAACAAGGGAGATATCGGATGAAGAAGACGATGATCGCGCTCGCGCTCGCATTGATGCTGGCGCCTGCCGCCGCGTCGGCCCAGTCCTTCGAGAAGAAGAACTACAATTACAGCGAATGGACCAAGGGCCTGTTCTCCGAAGCCGTGACCGTCACCTTGCCGGGCGCCAAGATGATCTTCCTCGCCGGCGTCGGGGCGGAGGATGAGGGTGCGACGCGCGGCGTGATCCGGCATCTCGGCGACTTCATGGGGCAGTGCCGCTATTCCTACGACAAGATCAAGCGCGTGCTGGAGAAGAATGGCGCGACGCTCGCCGACACGGTCAAGATCGTCACTTACGTGACCGACATCCGCTTCCAGATGGACGCGGGCAAGTGCCGCGCCGAGGCCTTCGCCGGCCTGCAGCTGCCGGTGCACACCTTCCTCAACATCAACCAACTCGCTTGGCCCGGCATGCTGGTCGAGGTTGACGTTACGGCGGTCGTGGGGAAACCGTAGGGTGGGGTAAGCGCCCGAAGGCGCGTGCCCACGGAATATTTGATGATCTTTCCGCGTGGGCATGGCGCTACGCGCCTTAGCCCACTCTACGCCCCGTTTTCACGGGGTATGACGAGACCGAGCGTCACGCGCTACGGCTTCGGCGGTTCCGACAGGTCGAGCGGCGGCGGTGCCTCGGGCATCGGCAGATCCAATTGGACCGGGCCGCCGGAGGTGGCGGGCTCGATCCAGTAGGTCACCGAGCCCGGCCAGAAGATCACGATCGCGACCAGGATCACCATGGTGGCGATCCACGGGATAGCGCCCATGTAAATGTCGGAGGTCTTGACCGTTCTCGGCGCGATCCCCCGCAGATAGAACAGGGCAAAGCCGAACGGCGGATGCATGAAGCTCGTCTGGATGTTGGCGCAGATCAGCACGCCGAACCAAACGAGGTCGATGTTGAGCTTTGCCGCGGCGGGCGCCAGCAGCGGAATGATGATGAAGGCGATCTCAAAGAAATCGAGGAAGAACGCGATCACGAAGATGAAAGCGTTGACGAAAATTAAAAAGCCGACGGCGCCGCCCGGCAGCGACGTGAGCATGTCCTCGATCCACACCTTCCCGCCGACGCCCTGGAACACCAGGCTGAAGGTGCGCGCGCCGATCAGGATGTAGGTCACCATGGCGGTGATGCGCATGGTCGACGCCATTCCCTGGTAGAGCAGCTTCCAGGTGAGCGTGCGCTGGAAGGCGGCGAGCGCGATCGCGCCGACCGCGCCCATGGCGCCCGCCTCGGTCGGCGTCGCGAGCCCCATGAAGATCGTGCCGAGCACGAGGAAGATCAGGCCGAGCGACGGAATGATGCCGCGCAGGCATTTCGACCATAGCGCCCAGCCTTGCAAGGTGCGCGCCTCGATCGGCAGTGCCGGAACGTCCTTCGGCCAGATGATGCTGACGATGAAAACCCAACCGCAGAACAGAGCGACCTGGATGATGCTCGGCCCGATCGCGCCGGCGTACATGTCGCCGACCGAGCGGCCGAGTTGGTCGGCGAGCACGATGAGCACCAGCGACGGTGGGATGAGCTGCGTGATCGTCCCGGAGGCGGCGATCACCCCCATGGTGTGGCGGGTTGAGTATCCGTATTTGAGCATGGGCGTCATCGAGATGACGCCCATGGCGATCACCGAGGCGGCGACCGTGCCGGTGATGGCGCCGAGAATGGCGCCGACGAAAATCACTGCGTAGGAGAGCCCGCCGCGCACCGGGCCGAACAGCTGACCGATCGAATCGAGCATGTCTTCGGCAAGCCCGCAGCGCTCGAGTACCGCACCCATCAGCGTGAAGAACGGGATCGCGAGCAGCAGGTCGTTCGAGACGATGCCGAACAGCTGATAGGTCAGGTTGCCGAGGAAATCGGGGCGGATCAGGCCGAACTCGATGCCGAGGAAGCCGAAGAACAGGCCGGTGAACGCCAGCGAGAACGCCGCCGGGTAGCCGATCAGCATGAACAGGACCATGCCCCCGAACATCAGGGGCGCGAGGTTGTCGCGGATCCAGTTCATTGCAGAGGCTTTTCGTATTTGAAGTCGGCTTCGATCACATGCTCGAGCGCCGCGACCCGCTTGATCAGCTCGGAAATCCCCTGCAGCACCATCAGCGCGAAGCCGAGCGGCAGGACGAGCTTAACCGGCCAGCGGATGAGGCCGCCGGCGTTGGAAGATTCCTCGCCGAGCCGCCACGATTCGACGAACCAGGGCCAGGTGAAATAAATGAGGATCACGCAGATCGGCAGGAGAAACAGCACGCCGCAAACGATGTCGATCCAGATGCGCGTGCGCTCCGATACCATCCCGTAGACCAGGTCGACGCGGACGTGCTCGTTCATTTTGAGCGTGTAGGGGCCGCCGAGCAGGACCATGCCGGCGAACATGTACCACTGCACCTCGAGCCAGCCGTTCGAGCTTTCGCTGAACAAATAACGGCTCACGGCGTTGCCGGCGCTGATCACGCAGGCCAGCAGCACCAGCCAGTTCGCCACCACGCCGAATTTTTCGTTGAGCCGATCGATCCAATCGCTGAGTTTCAGAAGAAGGCGCAAATTTCCATCCCCATGGAGTGGCAGGCGACACTTCTGATCGCCATAAACCACAGACGCCGCGCCGGTTTTCCCGACTGTGGCGCCTAGATAGTTCATGGCCGCCGGGCGGGTCAATGCGAAATGCGCCCGTTCCGTAAGGGAAAAAGGCCATGGGGAGCTGCGGGACGGCCGATGGCGGGCGCCCGGCTGCCTTCAGAAATAGCGCGACCAAACGTAGGCGTGGCAGATGGCGACCGAGAGCAGCATCATCGGGAAGGCGTAAGCGGTGTAGGTGAGGAGTCGGAACGGCACGGCGTTTCGCTCGGCCAGCCCGGCGACGGTCAGGTTTGCGGACGCGCCGATCAAGGTTCCGTTGCCGCCCAGGCAGGCGCCGAGCGAGAGGCACCACCACAGCGGCTCGATGCGCTCGGGCCCGCCGAAAGCCGGCGCCGCGCTCTTGATCAACGGGATCAAGGTCGCGACCACCGGGATGTTGTCGATGATCGCGGACAGCAGGGCCGATCCCCACAGGATCGTGTAGCCGGCGGTCGCGAGGTCGCCGCCGGTGAACGCCACAAGCTTCTCGGCCAGCAGCCCGAGCAGGCCACCCACCTCGACCCCGTGCACGATCACGAACAGGCCGATGAAGAAGAAAATGGTGATCCACTCGACGTCGCCAAACGTCTTATGGACGTTCGCCGACTGCTTTTCGTTATGGTGCTGCCAGTTGTCGAGGAACATCAGCACGGCGGCGCCGGCCATTGCCACGGTCGCGGGCGCGACGTTGAGCTGGCGCGCGAACACGAAAGAGAGGATCACGACCGCGAGCACCGCGATCGCTTGTTTGAGCAGCACGGGATCGAGAATCGCGTCGGCCGGGCGCAGCGCCATGACGCGCTCGCGCTGCGCGGCGGTCGCTCTCATCGCCCGGCCCCACAGCAAATGTATGGCCAGCGCCTGCACCGCCATAACCACGACGATGACGGGCGTGATGTGAAAGATGAAGGCGTTGAAATCGAGCCCGGCGATCGAACCAATCATGATATTGGGCGGATCGCCGATCAGCGTCGCGGCGCCGCCGATGTTGGATGCGAACACTTCGGCGAACAGGAACGGGTAGGGCGGCACGTCGAGCTCGTTGGTGATGACGAGCGTCACCGGCACGATCAGCAGCACCGTCGTGACGTTGTCGAGCACCGCGGAAAGCACCGCGGTGGTGAACTGGAGCAGCAGCAGGATGCCGGCGGGACTGGCCTTGGTGCGCTGCGCCGACCAGATCGCCGCGTATTGGAAGAGGCCGGAGCGGCGCGAGATCGAGACGAGGATCATCATGCCGGCGAGCAGGCCGAGCGTGTTCCAGTCGATGCCGCGCACGGCTTCGCTCTGATCGAGCACGCCGACCAGGATCATCAAGG
>Ga0306920_100012141_pt1 | contig 11676 bp, 7 predicted proteins | sample flu12Cox44000170_FD_204666 | JGI IMG/M metagenome (GOLD analysis project Ga0306920, IMG submission 204666) | Lab enrichment of tropical soil microbial communities from Luquillo Experimental Forest, Puerto Rico - flux4day.12C.oxic.44.000.170 (v2)... | ecosystem: Environmental > Terrestrial >...
CGATGCTGGGCCGACCGGTGCGGGTGGACTGGGGGTGGCGGGCGGCCAGGCACTGACGGACGAGGTCGACGAGTGCGTCGTCCTCCAGGAGCTGGTCGACGGGGTCGAGCAAATCGTCCTTGAGCAAGGCGGACTGCTGGGCCAAGGGGAGGAAGAAGAGCCAGGACTGGTGTTGGGTGGAGGCGATCATTACGTACTCGACTATATCGAGTAAGATAAAAGAGCACAAGCACAATCGAACGGATGTTCCTGATTAGTTACGTTTGAGAACGATTGAGCTACGGTCTCCTTACGCAGGAGTGTTCCTTCAGATCTGCCACGAAGACGGGTGAGCTGTCCGCGTAAATAGAGGGTCCGAGAGTGGGGTTTTTCAACAGCCTTTAGCTAGCCACACACGGGATGCACCAACAAAGAGGACCGGGCGGTGGCAACCCGGTCCATAAGGGTCGATGTGCAACAACTAGATGCTTAGCCTGCGCCGAATCACTCCAGCCACCCCAAGCAGACCACTGCCCAACAGCATGAGCGAGCCTGGTTCGGGTACGGCGGTGGTGGTGGTGAAGAGGAAGTTCGGTCCGAAATAGCCCGCAGGGGGCGGTGTATGGTTAATCGGGTCGGTCAGGGTGCTGCCGGCAATGAAATCGTTCTGTATATAGGTGATGGCCGGTGCAGTTGCAAAGTTGATCACCGGGGTGGTTGGAAACAACATCGGGTCGGCGCCATCAAGCCACACAGCCCCAAGGTCGTAGGTTCCTGGGGTCAACTTGAAGGACGTAAGGGCGTAACAGAATTGGTTGACCTGAAAACCACATGCACCGGATGGGACGGTCGCCGAGCCCATCAAGACTCCGCTGCTGTTCCAGATTCCAACGTCATGGCTTTCAACCAAGGCGGATGGGGCGAAAACCCCCAACCAAGTGACATTAATGGTGCTGGTGATAGAAAACTGCCAGCCCAGGGTGAAGGGTCCGTTTGCAAGTGCTTGACCCGTTGTGTTGTCCATTGTGGCGGCTGGCGTGTCGGCATAGACGGGAAGCGCAATGAGCGCCAGCAGAACCAGGAGAAGTAATTTGCGCATACGTTTCTTTTCCCCCACAGATCTGGGCAGTAGCCCGTGCATCTGGGAGCGCACGTCTATCACCAAACCTTCTACTCTGAAAACAAAGTGCTTAGGTTGTTCTTAAATGGCACTAGCCGCAAGTCGTTGCACACTTTATGGGTAGTGGTGTTCCCAAAGCCTGCTCTTCGCCCCAGAAATTCCCGTGATTTTCGGTCCCGCGCGGATTTGCCTTAGGGTGTTCGAAACGCGCGCCGGGAGGGCGGCCTGGACACTGGCAGACGGCAAGCGGACCAGAACAGAACTGGCTCCTACTGACAAATTCGGCGAAGCCGCTGGCGCCTCATGAGGGCCGGCACATTGGGTCAACCGGACAATTTGGGATCGCGTAGGGTATCTGCATAGAAGGAAAATCCAGCCATGCGACATCGTCCAGCTTGCGATTCCCTGTCATCAAACATTCGCCCACCGTTCAAACCGCGTTAATGTCGCCAACCGTCCCAGCATAGTACCTTCGGCAAATTCGCAGGCCGATGAGACGGAATTCAACTCACAAATTTGAGTCGGGGGAATAAATATGGCGACAGTTCCTGCGCCGGTTCCGATTGCTCCTGTTCCGGCTACCCAGGGAGTCCACGAGAAACTTTCCCGCTCTCCTGGGAAAATCGGCACAGCGATCTTCGCTGTGGTATTGATCATTGGATTCATCTATGCTGCCGCCCACCTGATTTCCGACCTGCGGGAGGTGCATCCTAGGTCGATCTTTCCGTTCGTGTTGCTCGGGATCGCTCTGCTGGTGGCGCTGGGCTTCGAGTTTGTCAACGGCTTCCATGACACTGCCAATGCGGTTGCGACAGTAATCTACACACATTCCCTTGAACCTCATGTTGCAGTTTCCTGGTCGGGGATGTGGAACTTCGTTGGCGTGATGCTTTCCACCGGAGCGGTGGCTTTCGGCATCATCTCCTTGCTGCCGGTGGAGCTTATTCTGCAAGTGGGCAGCGGCGCTGGATTTGCCATGGTCTTCGCGTTGCTGACTGCAGCCATTATCTGGAATCTCGGCACCTGGTACTTCGGACTCCCATCGTCCAGTTCGCATACCTTGATCGGCTCAATCATCGGAGTCGGCATTGCAAATCAACTGATGGCGGTAAAGACCGCAACCAGCGGCGTCGATTGGGTACAAGCGCTCAATGTCGGAAAGTCGCTGTTGTTTTCTCCGATCATCGGCTTCGCGTTGGCGGCATCACTTCTCAGCCTGTCGAAGCTGTTTATTTCTGACAAACGGCTTTATACCGCACCGGAAGGAAGCGCTCCCCCGCCGTTCTGGATTCGCGCCCTGTTGATCCTGACCTGCACCGGCGTGAGCTTCGCTCATGGGTCCAACGACGGCCAAAAAGGCATGGGGTTGATCATGCTAATTCTCATTGGCACGGTGCCCACGGCCTACGCCCTTAACCACGCGATTACGGCGCGGCAGTCGGAGGATTTCGTCGCGGTATCGCAACAGGCCGCGAACATACTGGACAAGTATGTCTCCCCGACTGCGGTAGTCGGCGATCCGCACGAGGAAGTTTCCGACTATGTGCGCACCAAGGAGTTCACCCCCAACACCGTGCTGGCTCTCCGCAACCTGATCAATGACATCGGCAACGAAGTCACCAACTATCACGAACTGAGGCTCATCCCCCAAGATCAGGTGCGCAATTTCAGGAACGACATGTACCTGGTGAGCGAAGCGCTGCGACTGATGCAAAAGTCACACGTGTCTATCTCGGTCACGGATGCGGCCAGCCTGGCGAATTATAAGAAGCATGTGGACTACGCCACCAAGTTCATTCCCACCTGGGTCAAGGTTATTGTGGCACTGGCACTCGGGCTGGGCACCATGGTTGGGTGGAAGCGGATCGTCATTACGGTCGGCGAGAAGATCGGCAAAGATCACCTGACGTATGCGCAGGGTGCAGCTGCCGAAATCACCGCCATGGCTACGATTGGCGCTGCGGATTATTTCGGGCTTCCCGTCAGTACGACCCATGTCCTGTCGTCGGGAGTAGCTGGAACAATGATGGCGAACAAGTCAGGACTGCAGTGGGCCACAGTGCGCAACCTGGTGATGGCTTGGGTATTGACCCTGCCCATTTCGATCCTACTTTCGGCAACCTTGTTCTGGGCCTTCCGCCATATTTAATAGTTGCGAAATCCTGCGCCCGGCGCGGTTCAGGTAAACGATGCGAAGTCCCTGACCTTGAATCGATTCTGCCGGCCCTTGGTGGCGAAGACAAACGCGGCACATTGCAGTAGAATCACCCCGCACGATGTTCACCCGCCAGCGGATAAAGGGAAACAGCTACAGCTTGCGAAACCACGCCTGCTGCGGTACTTTCGACCAATCCGTTCAAAGACACCTGGCTTGAGGACAACTCAATTACCAAACCAAGGTTATTACGTGTATCGTTGGATGGAGATTTTGGGTGGTTTGCGCAAGTGACACTTGAACCACGACATCTTAAGCAGCAGTTTCCGATACTGCAGCTTGTACTCTGCCTGGCCGTATTTCTGTTCGCGTTTCACGCCAAGACCTCGATGTACGGCCACGGTTCCGGAAGTCCTGTTACCCCGTCCACCAGCGCAAAGCTCTGGCTCAATGGGCAGAAGCCCCAGGCGGAACCCAAGATCCAGCCAGCCCCGGTTCTATTCTGGATCGCGGTGCTCTTTCTCCACTGGCTATATCTCCATCGTGATTCGTTTCTTCAGCGCGTCGTGCACGGTCCCATCGCCCGGCCTCTCGTCTTCGAAGACCTTCATCGTTCGCTCCGCCCGCCTCCAACACTTTGAACCATCGTTATCAGGGTCATCCTAGTTCTTAATCAGTAGTCAGTTGGGCCAGAAACGGCCAACTGTGCTGGTTCGTTGCAGCGGATTTACTGGAAAAGAGGAAGGTCTATGCAGCTTCGCCCTCTGCACAAGTTTCTTGTGTTAGGCGTGGCCGTGTTGTGTCTCATAGCCGCTATCACCATTGTGCGTCACGTGCGTGCCGGTTCGATGATGCGCTCCAGGGCTGAAGGTGTGGCGGTCCACGGAGACACGGAGCACATACCGTACGCCGCGGTCGCCCCCGCCCAGCGCCAGACGGTTTCCAATACGCTTTCTATCGCTGGCCAATTCATTCCTTATCAGAATGTCGAATTACATGCGAAAGTGGCGGGCTACATCAGGAACATCTACGTCGACATCGGCGACCGAGTACACCAGGGACAGGTGCTGGCCGTGCTGGAAATTCCCGAACTGGTCGCGCAGGTCGATGAGGCTAAGGCCGCAGTACACCATGCGCAAGAAGAGATTCAGCGGGCGCAGAGCGACGTGTCGCGAGCGGAAGCCGACAATGTCGCCCTGCATGTCAACGCCATCCGCCTGGTCAATACCGACAAGGTCAGGCCTGGATTGATCGCCCAACAGGAACTCGACGACGCCACAGCCAAGGACCGGGCATCCCAGGCGCAGGTTGACGCTGCGAAGTCAGCACTTGCTGCCACGAAACAACAGCTCGAGGTTGCCAAAGCCAATCAACAGCACTATTCCGCCTTGAGCGACTACGCGAGGATTACGGCGCCCTATAACGGTGTCGTCACCTGGCGCTTCTCTGACACAGGCGCCCTGGTGCAGGCTGGAACTTCCAGCACGAGCGGCCTGCCTGTCGTCACCCTGGCAGAGATCGATATCTTGCGGTTGCGCATTCCGGTGCCGGAATCGCTTGCAGGCAAAGTCAGAATCGGCGACTCAGCCGAGGTGCGCGTGCAGGCAACGGGGGAGCACTTTACCGGAAAAGTGACGCGATTTACCGATGCCCTCGATCCTTCCACGCGAACCATGCAGGTTGAAATCGACGTCCCCAATCCCAACTACCATCTGCAACCTGGCATGTATGCAGATGTGCAGTTGAACGCCAACCGCCGGCCAGAAGCTCTCACGGTTCCGATCGAAGCGATCCAGCGAGTTGAGAACAAGACCAATGTGCTCGTGGTCGATGCGCAGAATCGCGTGCAATCACGTGAGGTGCAGGTCGGAGTCGAAAGCTCGAACAACGTTGAAATTCTCGCAGGACTGACGGAAGGAGAGCGAGTGATTGTCGGCAACCTTGGCGCCTACCAACCGGGAGAATTGGTGCAACCCAAGCGCGCTGCTCTTCCCTCAGTGCCGGATGCTTCCAGCCCGGAGTAAGTCATGTCAGGCTTCGCCATCAAGCATCCATTTTTTATCTTGATGCTTTGCATGATCGTGGTGGTCGTCGGCGTCACTACGGTTTCTCGCATGCCCGTGGATCTGTTCCCGCAGATCAGAATTCCCGTCGTGATAGTCGCTACCTTCTATTGCGGCATGCCCCCACAGCAAATCGAAGGAGATATCACAGACCCCACGGCTATCGTCTTCTTCCCCGTGGTGTTTCTCTCGGGTGTCAGCAAATACCTGTTCACCGCGTTAGCGCTGGGTGTTGTGCTGGCCCTGGCTGGCTCGTACCTGGTTGCCATGTCCGTGGTCCCGCTGTTCTGCTCGCGGTTCATCAAGTCGGCCCAGGGCGACCAAGCTCATGGCGAACGCGAAGGCGGATGGCTGGAGCGGCATCTGGCGCCGCTCACGAAATACTTCTGGCGCCGTTCAATCGGGGATACGATTACGTTCTCACGAAATACGACGAGTCGCTGCAGAAGGCGCTCGATCACCCCAAACTGACAGTCAGCATGGTCATGGGCGCATTCGTGCTGAGCCTTGCCCTGTCGCCGTTCCTCGGCATTGCTTTCTTTCCTCGCACAGATCCGGGCCAATTCGTGATCAATGTGAAAGCCCCAAGCGGCACCCGCATCGAGCCGACAAACGCCTACGTCGCTCGCGTGGAAGAGGACATCCGGCAAGTCGTCAACAAGGAAGACCTGGGGATGATCGTTTCCCACATCGGCGTGAACGCAGACCTCTCGGCGATCTACACGACGAACTCCGCCGTGCACACAGCCTTCGTGCAGGTACAACTGAAAGAGGACCACAAGGGCAGCACTTTCAGCTACATCAATCGTGTGCGGCAGAGGCTCTCCTCTGATCTGCCCGAGCTTTCAACCTTCATCCAAACCGGAGGCCTGGTCGACTCCATCGTAAACCAGGGCATGCCGGCACCACTCGACATACAGGTGACCGGTAATGACCAACATGTCGCCTATGAGATAGCGGGGCAGATGGCGCAGCACCTACGCCGCTTGAGCGATGTGCGGGATGTACTGATCCCCCATGACCTGGATTATCCCGGCATTCAGCTCAATGTGAATCGCGAGATGGCGGCACGCCTGGGGTTGACGGCCAGTAGCGTAGTGGAGAACGTCATCACGGCTCTCGCCTCGAATGGAATGATTGCGCCGAGCTACTGGATCGACCCGCGCGGCGTAACAACTACTTCCTTACCGTGCAGTACACGCCGAAGCAAATTGCCGAAATGACAATGGAAGACTTTAAGCAGATTCTGCTGCACGCCAAGAACAATCCGAATCCGACGATGCTGGAAGATGTGGCCGAAGTGAAGATGATTACTACGCCAAGGAGGTCGACCACTACCAGCTATTCCGCATCATCGATGTCTATGTTTCACCCAGGGGAGAAGACTTGGGCACGCTGCTGAAGAAAGTTCAAGAGGTCATTCGCGCTACCAAGCTGCCGCCCAACACGCGCGTCGAACTGCGCGGCTCGGTAGTCGCGATGAAGGACTCATTCAAGAGCTTCGCTATCGGGCTGACGCTGTCAATCGTGTTGGTGTACCTGATCCTGATGGCTCAGTTCGCGTCTTTTAGCGACCCATTCCTGATTCTGCTGGCCGTTCCGCCGGGGTTCACCCGGCGCCGCGGACAGGGCTTGGAAGCAGCGATCAAGAATGCCTGCCACGTGCGTCTGCGCCCGATCATGATGACAACCTTCGCCACCTTCCTCGGTCTGATTCCCCTCGCGCTGGCGCCGGAGGCGGGTAGTGAATAATACGCGCCGCTGGCGCGCGCCATCATCGGAGGCCTGATGCTCTCGTCTTTCGTAACGCTGTTTTGGTGCCCTCGGCTTATTTTCTGATGCACCGCGCAGGGGGAACCGCCCCCAGGAGGTATAAGCGTGAAAAGAAATAGCAGCCACAACCAGGCTATCCCGTCGGGTGGCGAGACAGGGATGCGTCACCGTCTGGGTTGGGAGCAATTGTATGTCTAGCTTTGCCATCAAGTATCCGTTCTTCATCCTCATGTTGTGCCTAGGGATCGTCGTCGTTGGGGTGACCACGGTTGCCCGCATGCCGGTGGATTTTTTTCCCCAAATTCAGATCCCTGTTGTCGTGGTGGCAACGTTCTACAGTGGCATGCCGCCGCAACAGATCGAGGCCGACATCACCGACACTTTCGAGCGCTTCTTCACGCTCGGCAGCAATATCGATCACATCGAATCGCGGTCGCTCACCGGGGTAAGCCTGATCAAGGTGTACTTCCAGCCAGGAACGGATCCGGATGCGGCGGTAAGTGAGATCGCGAATCTCGCCATGGCGGATCTACGAAGGTTGCCACAAGGCACGCTGCCTCCCGTCGTGCTTAAGTTCGACGCTTCGAGTCTGCCGGTCTGCCTGGTCACGCTGAAAGGCCAGGGTCTTAATGAAACGCAGCTTCACGATCAGGGGCAGTTCAACGTACGCAACCAGATCGCCAGTGTGGCGGGTGCATCGGTGCCGCAGCCGTACGGTGGAAAGTACCGGCAGATCCAGTTCTACATCGACCCGGTAAAGCTGGAGGCTGCCCAGTTGAGCCCAATGGATGTAGTGAAAATTGTCAACGACGCCAATCGGATACTGCCGGCAGGCGACGTACGCATTGGCCCACTTGACTACAATATTTACAGCAACAGCCAGTTGCCTAACACGGCGGAGATGAACGATGTCCCCCTGAAGGCCATCGGCAACAATGTTCTGCGCTTCGCCGATATTGGACACGCGGAAGATTCGTCTGCCATTCAGTACAACATCGTGAGGGTTGACGGGCAGAAGTCAGTCTACCTGCCCATCCTGAAACAAGGCGGCAACAGCAACACGATCCAGATCGTCAACGGTGTGCGGGATCGCATCAAGAACCTGCTTGATGTCCCCAAATCACTGGTTGCAACCGTGGTGTTCGACCAGTCGCAATATGTGAAGACCGCCGTATCGAACGTGCTGCGCGAGGGTGGAATCGGACTTGTTCTCACGGCTGTCATGATTCTTATTTTTCTCGGATCCATGCGTGGCACGGTCTCCGTCTTATTGTCCATTCCGATCTCATGCCTGGCGGCGTTCCTCCTGTTGAACACCGCGGGCAGCACGATCAACACGATGGTGCTTGGCGGACTCGCCCTTGTGTTCTCTCGCCTGATCGACAACTCCGTCGTGGTGCTGGAAAACATCTTTCGTCACCTGGAAGAAGGCGAAGATGCGGTCACAGCGGCCGAACGCGGTGGCCAGGAGGTGCAGCTTGCTGTACTGGCAGCAACCTTCACCACGGCTATCGTGTTTTTCCCAGTGGTGTTTCTGCATGGTGTCAGCCGGTACCTGTTTATTGCGTTAGCTCTTGGTGTGGTGCTGGCACTGGTTGCTTCCTACCTGGTCGCGATGACGCTGGTACCGCTGTTTTGCGCTCGTTTCATTAAGACTGCCCACGGCCGGGGCGGACACCACGGGCGGTCGATGTTTGGACGTTTTGTCGCAGAATTCAATCACAAGTATGACCGGATGCTCATGCGATACGACCGCGCTGTCAGCAAAGCCCTGTGCCGTCCCGTCACCACAATCGTGGTTATCATGGCGACCTTTGTCATTAGCCTGGCACTCTATCCGCTGTTGGGAGTTGCCTTCTTCCCGCGTACCGATCCGGGGCAATTCGTCATCAACCTCAAGGCTCCTACGGGCTCGCGGCTGGAAGTCACCAACAACTTCGTCGCTCACGTGGAGAACGACATTCGGCAGGTGGTTGGTAATGACGACCTACAGATGATCGTCTCCAACATTGGACTCACGCCCGATCTTTCTTCCCTCTACACCAGCAACTCCGGCCAGCACACTGCCTTCGTTGAGGTCAGTCTCCGCAAGGAGCACAAGCTGAGCACCTTTGCATACATGAACCGAGTGCGGCACAAACTTGCCTCCGACTTGCCTGAAATCTCGACTTACTTCCAGACTGGCGGACTGGTGGATTCAGTGGTGAACCAGGGCATGCCAGCGCCTATCGATATTCAGGTCAGCGGTAACGACCAGCATGCTGCTTACGCGGTCGCGAGGGAGCTGGCTCGTAGGTTGCGCCTCTTGCCCGACGTGAGCGACGTATTAATTCCGCAAGATCTCGACTACCCCGGTTTGCAGCTCAACGTGCGGCGCGAGATGGCGGCCCGCCTAGGGCTCACGGCCAGCGATGTGGTGAACAACGTTGTCACCGCGCTGACCTCAAACGGCATGATTGCTCCCAGTTACTGGGTCGATCAGCACAACGGCAACAACTACTTCCTCACAGTGCAATACACGAACCAGCAGATCGGTTCCATGACGATGGAAGACTTCAAACAGATTCCCCTGCATTCCCCCGACAATAGCAATCCTACGATGTTGGAAAACGTTGCCGACATCAGAATGATCAATACACCGACTGAGGTGGATCACTACCAGCTCTTCCGCGTGATTGACGTCTACGTTTCGCCAACAGGAGAGGACCTGGGCGAGCTGTCCAGCCAGGTGCAGCAAATCATCAAAGAAACAACGCTTCCGCCCAACGTGAGAATCGAAATGCGCGGTTCCGTGTTGGCAATGCAGCAATCGTTCAGGAGCTTCGGCCTCGGGCTGCTGCTGGCTATTGTGCTGGTTTATCTGATCCTGATGGCGCAGTTCGCGTCGTTCATTGATCCCTTCATCATTCTGCTCGCGATTCCTTCCGGCGTCACAGGCGTGATTGTGTTCCTCCTGATCACCGGCACCACTCTGAACGTGATGTCACTGATGGGCCTCATTATGATGACCGGTATTGTGGTCTCGAACAGCATTCTTATCGTCGATGTCACCCGCCATTACCGACGCTCAGGAATGCGGATTCGCGAGGCGGTAGCGTTGGCATGCCGGGTACGTCTGCGTCCGATCCTCATGACCTCTCTTGCAACGATCCTCGGGCTGATTCCGATGGCGGTCGCCCTGGAAGCAGGCAGTGAGCAATACGCGCCGCTGGCCCGGGCGATCATCGGAGGACTGACCGTTTCGGTTGTTCTCACCGTATTTCTGGTGCCGGCGGCTTACCTGGTGATTCATCACAAAGAAGAGCAACCGCCTCAGGAGGTGCAGGCTTGAGTAGCAAGACCCTCGCGCTTGTGCTTTTCAGTTGGATTGCATCCCTCCTCGTTTCTGTCAATGCCTGGGCGTGGAGTGCTGCCAGCGCGTTACCTGAGGCTCCCTTGGCGCAAGCACCGGCGCCAACCCAACCGCCAGCGGCTACAGCACCGCCGGCTACGTCTCCGCAGGCCCAGATGCCTGCTCCCCAGGCAACTCCAACTGGCCAGGTTCCGTCCTCAGCGGGCAATGTTCCCCAAGCGCCAGCGCAAACTTCCACAGGCCCGGTGCAGCGTCTCACCGTGCAGGAGGCGGAAGTACTGGCCCTCAAAAACAATCCGCAGATTTCCCTGTACCGCCTCCTCTCGCTCGCATCGGGACAGGTGACACGTGAACAAAAGGCTGGATTCTATCCAAACTTCTATGGAAGTTTGACGGCGGTTGGGGCGCATCAGGGCTCGCGCATCGCGGCGGGAAACCTGAACAGCTCGGCACTTCTGGAACGCGTAGCCGGCGGCGTTGCTCTTTCTCAACTGATAACCGACTTCGGGCGCACCAACAATCTGGTCGCTGCGGCGACGCTTCGCGCCAAGGCTGCCGACATGAACACCGCGGCGACCGCCGATCAAATCAAGCTGGCCGTCGATCAGGCCTTCTACAACGCGCTGCAGACACTTGCCGAGCAGCAAGTAGCGCAAGAAACCGTCAGCGAGCGCCAACTCATCGCCGATCAGGTCCGCACGCTGTATCAAAACAAGCTGCGTTCGCAACTCGACGTCAGTTTCGCCGATGCCAACCTGGCGCAGGCCAAGCTGCTCTTGCTTGACGCGCAAAATAATTACCAGGCAGCGTTGTCGGTGCTCTCGGAGGTGCTGGGTTATGCCACACAACAAGTGTTCGATCTGGTAGAGACAGAAACCAAGCTCGAACCGCCGCCCGATTCCGTCAGCCATTTGATCGACCAGGCATACAGCAATCGCCCTGAAATTGCCGCCCAGGATTATGAATATCGCGCCTCGCAGCGCTTTCAGAAGGCTGAGCGGGACCTACTGCTGCCCAGCGTCGAAGCACTTGGTGTCGTAGGGCGCACCCCCGTCGGCAGTGACCTGAATGGCGTTCCGCAGTTTACCAACTGGTATGGTGGGATCGGAGTCAACGTGAATATTCCGATTTTCAATGGTTTTCTCTACCCGGCCCGGTCGAAGGAGGCAGCCTTGCGAGCACAGGCTGCCAATGAACAGCTGCGCGACCTGAAAGATCGCATCGCTAACGATGT
>Ga0306920_100012142_pt1 | contig 11674 bp, 15 predicted proteins | sample flu12Cox44000170_FD_204666 | JGI IMG/M metagenome (GOLD analysis project Ga0306920, IMG submission 204666) | Lab enrichment of tropical soil microbial communities from Luquillo Experimental Forest, Puerto Rico - flux4day.12C.oxic.44.000.170 (v2)... | ecosystem: Environmental > Terrestrial >...
CAGAACCGTTGGACTGATGACCCTGACGGCTCGCTGCCGCTGGCTAAACAGTACGGGCGCCAGGCCCTCGAGAAAGATTCGAACGAACCGCTAGCGCGATGCGTCTCGGCGATGACCGCATCGTTGGAAAAGGACCTCGTTCGGGCGAAATCTGAAATCGATGTTGCGTTGTCACTTAATCCCAATTTTGCTTTGGCCCATAGCCTTTCCGGCACCAATCGCATCTATTCGGGAGACCCGCTCGAAGCAATTCCGAAAATCGAGCACGCCATGCGCCTTGACCCAGCGTTAAGTTCGCAATTCCTCCACTTCCTCGGCATGGCATATCTGCTTGCAGGAAAATACGAGACGGCGTCTGCCGTGCTTAAACAGCGTGTTGTGCTCGTGCCCCAGACGGATTTTACCCGCGCGCTTCTCGCTTCTGCCCTTGGTCATCTAGGCGAGTTCGAGGATGCGCGCCGGGTTTGGGGGGAGCTTAAAGAGATCAATCCAAACTACGCATTTGCCGAACACGTCGGCCGGCAGCCCTTTAGACGCGAGGAGGACGTCGAACGCATTGCAGACGGTCTCAGGAAGGCACGGTTATTGAACTAGCAGTGAACTCTGATGTTGCACCGCGTCGCGATATAAGAAGCAGATCGGGGCAAGTCGGTCCGACGCCAGTCTGGATCGAGATCAAAGATGTTGTACCGGAGTGATGGGGCGGCGGTGCCGCAAACTGAATTGCCATGACCTTTCGACTGAAAATGTTGCAGCGATCCCCTCAGCCGCCGAAACAAAACACCAGCCGGCAAATTCTTGAAAAATGCCCGGCGGCAAACGAAAAGGCAGCCAGCCGAAGCCGGCTGGATTCGATCGACTTTTTGCGCGGCCTGGTCATGGTTGTGATGGCGCTTGATCACACGCGGGACTTTTTCGCCGTTGCCAGCTTTAATCCGCGCGACGTAACCGACCCGGCACTATTCCTGACGCGCTGGATTACGCATTTCTGCGCCCCGACGTTCATCTTTCTCGCCGGGATCTCCGCGTTTTTGTACGGCACGGAGCGCAAGACCAGTGAGGTTAGCCGGTACCTGTTCACGCGCGGCTGCTGGTTGGTTCTCATCGAGTTCACTGTTGTTCGCTTTGGTTGGACCTTCAGTTTTAGGATCGACTACCTTGTCATTCAGGTGATCTTCGTGATTGGCGCGTCGATGATTACACTCGCGGCGCTCGTCCACCTGCCGCGATGGGCAATTGCCACATTTGGTCTTGCTCTGATCGCGGGCCACAACTTGTTCGACGGGATCAAAGCTGAGCAGTTCGGCGCCGCCGCGCCGGTTTGGAACTTGTTGCACCAGCCCGCGGCTATCGATCTAACACGCGGTTTCAAACTGATCGTGCTCTATCCGCTGATACCATGGATCGGCGTGATGGCAGCTGGCTATGCACTAGGACCGCTGTTTAGACTTAAGCGCGAAACCCGTGTGCGGCAGCTGTTCACAATCGGAGCCTTGATCACAGTTAGCTTCGTCTTCCTGCGCGCGACCAACCTCTACGGCGATCCCGCACCGTGGACCGTGCAAAATGGAGTTGTGGCCACTACACTGTCGTTCATTAATTGCGAAAAATATCCTCCGTCTCTGCTTTATCTCGCGATGACGCTCGGACCAGCGCTTATGCTGCTCGCGGTGTCTGACGGAGCGCAAGGAACCATCGCTGGCTGGATTACGACGTTTGGGCGCGTGCCGTTGTTTTACTACATCGCCCACATCTATCTGTTGCACGCGACCGCCATCTTGTTCGCATGGATCACGATAGGCGGTGCGGTTTTTGCGGCGATCCATAAGCCCGACGGCTATGGGCTTGGCTTGGCCGGAATTTATACAGTGTGGGTGGCGGTGGTCATATTGCTCTATCCGCTCTGCAGGTGGTTTGCTGCGATCAAGGGGCGGCGCACCGAATGGTGGTGGAGTTATCTTTAACCCTTGCAGACCTGCCAAATCAAAAGCTTGTCATGGATGAGCCTAAGCTAAACGTCAGGGGCAGCTGGGTGACTTCATCTTAGTGATGGAACGTCCGCTTTACCGCGGCCGCGGAGCTCAGGCACGGCTGCGCACGGACCGGAGCACTTCCGTCAGCACCCTTCGTAGACCATGGACCTGGTCAACAAGATTGAGAATGACGCCGACGCCTTCGTCATTGACGCCCAAATCGCTCCTCAGGTCCCTAATCAGTTGGGCGCGTGCGATGTCGGCATCCGAAAACGTCAGCTCACCCGCAGACTCGCCCGGAATGAGCCACTCCTCTTGAATCCACGCCTCGAGCGTCTCACGCTGGATCTGCGTGCGGACCAGGAATTCCTGCTTAGTGATCATCATGGTTTCATATCCCGACGGGGATCATAAGCCTTTCCGCCCTCCCATTTGGTGGCAAAAGCTTCGAGCTCGGGATCTGATCGCTCCGGCAACATAACCTTCAAACGCACCAACTCGTCGCCGTGACTGCCGTCGCGGCGCAAAACACCCTTGCCGCGGAGCCGCAGGACCGTACCGGTGTTGGATCCCTTCGGCACGGTCATCGTCACGGCGCCGGTAGGCGTCGGCACGGTGATGCGGGCACCGAGGACAGCCTCGGACAACGTCACCGGCAAGTCGAGGTAGACGTCGCTGCCCTCACGGGCGAAGACCGGGTGAGGCTTGATTGCGATCTCGACCAGCGCATCGCCTGGCTTGCCGTCACCGATGCCGGGGCGGCCCTTGCCGCGCAACCGGAGAACCTGGCCGTTCTGGATTCCGGCCGGAATTGTCACATCAAGAGTATTCCCGTCAGGCAATGTCAGGTGCTTGGTCGCGCCCGTGACTGCCTCGAGGAATTCGATCGGTAGGTGGTAGCGTACATCTGCTCCGCGGGCGCGCACACGTGCAGAGCGCCGTAAAAGTTCGGACAGGACGTCATCCGAATCGGCAAAATCGGCGAAGCCGGAATAGTTTTCGTAAGGATTGCCCTCGGCCTCGGAGGCAAAGTCCTTGTAAAAACGCTGCCGCGGCTGTTCGGCGCCGCTGGCGTCGATCTCGCCCCGGTCATAACGTGCGCGCTTATCCGCGTCGGAGAGCAGACCATAGGCAGCCGAAACCTCTTTGAAGCGCTCTTCCGCCTCCTTGTTCCCGGGGTTCAGATCGGGATGAAGCTTCTTGGCTAGGCGGCGATAAGCCTTCTGGACGTCATCAGGCGAGGCGCTGCGTTCAACGCCTAGTGTCTCATACGGGTCTTTCACCGCCGCCTCCGCAAAGAAAAATATCCGCAAGGCATGTCGCTCGCTTGATCGAGGGACAGCCCGTGTCGGCCCAAGCGTCATTCGTAGCGCAGCGCTTCATTCTGATCGAGAGCAGCGCCATCGCCTTGGCGCGCTTAATCGTGGAGCGGGAAGGTCCCAAATTCGTAGTGCGCATCGAGACTGCAACGGCGCTTTGGCAAGAACTTTCTGACCGGTGACATTGGTCGTGCGCAGTTGGTAGCGCTACTCACCTGTGTGGCCCCGACCTTCGGGGGCTGGGGGGTTCGTGGAGAGGTACGGGGTCACCGGCGCGGCCGACATCTGAGGCCCATTTGCCGACCGGCCGAATTGGAAACGAAATTGGCTGGTGCGCCGTTCCTCTCCCGCTTGACAAATGCGTGTGGGAACTTTGACTGAGAAAGAAGAACGCTATGGAACCTGAGGCCCCGCTATTCGCTATTTGGGGGTCGCTATTTCCGATTCGGCTGGTAAACTGGGCAAATCAGAGTCAAGTCGGGGGACGGGCTCATGAACCGCAGTCTTGTTCAACCTATAGCTTTGTTTGGTACGGTGGCGGTAATGCTCACCCTAACCACCGTGGTGACGCTTTTCGCGTGGTGACGGTTTCCACTAGCGATGTTGGCAAACTAAAGCGTACTGAATAGAGCGGCTGTTAATCGATCTGTCATCCCTCAATGTATCATTGAGTGCACGCCGTGCGCCACGAGACTTGAAAACGCCAACACTAGCGGCGCGGCACAACAAAATACGAGCATGACCTGGGCCGTAATGCGAAGCATTGGCCGCCGGTTTGCAACTTGCGTTAAATAGCTCATCTGACGCTCTCCACCCTTTTATGTTCGCTCCGCGAGACGGGTGACACCCCGCGAGCCTGTTTCTTTTGTTGCACGCTCGTAATCCCTAATCTGTGACCGGCATCACAGCCAAGCAATTCCGCTAGGTCGGCTTAATCATTCCGCGCGGGCGTTGCCCGTTAGCCACACAACGCGTCGGTGGCGCCGCAACGGTTAGGCGTAAGTGGGCCGAAACCCGCACTAAATCGGCACAAGTAGCGACGCCTACGCGAAGACGACTTCAAAACCGAAGCTCTTAGCTCGAATCCCAGGAGGTTGGTGCAAAACCACGTGCCGGAAGTAGTCTCCCATGGCCCCGCCGATGTCCGCTTTGGGTCATCAGCGGACTGAGCGTGACCGGATCATGTGCGCTTTATCCCCGGAAGCGGACATCCGACCTCGCCATTGCAGAGCCATGGCAAGCGGCCATCTCAGTGCCGCGAGCAGTCTTGGTGCGTCGGTACTGCCCTCATTCTTTGTGCGGGAAACAGCCGGGCTGACGTTCGTCCGGCACCGTTGCCTGCAAAGTTGGTACCTTTTCTTTCGGTTTCCGCGTGAGAATGCAGCCGGTGGCTACAAGTGCGGCCATGGCCGCAAAAAACAGGCCGAGTTGCATCAGTGGTGGCATGGTGGTGTTTCCGTCGTCCGAACACCATTCGATACCGCTATCAAGGCTTCCGCAACAGCTCCGGCAGCTTGGCGATATTCGCCGCAATCCTTCGCGCCTCGACCGGATGTACGCCGGGCTCGTCCTCAAAAACTTCGGGCAGTTCGACGCGCCCCGCGCATCGCGTGCTGGTGGGCGCGGCCGGGTAAAAGCGTCGCAATGCTGATAAGCTCAGCAATCCTCCGGAGTGTCGGGCCGCAGAGTTTGTTACAACAGAGGTTTGCAGTTCTGTGGGCAACGCGGGACGTTCCGTGAACCGCAATCTGATGCGCGAAATGGACATTCCGCGAACTGCGGAAAACGCCATCATCGCAGCGCTGCTATCAAAGCTTAGCTTGATGCTCTAGTTGCGTCTTGTCTTCAAGGCAATAATAGCCAGACAGGCGACTCAGTATTTTGTGGCGCTGCCAATCGTTGAGGACCCGGGTCAGGTTCTCGCGCGGGATGCCTGCCATGGCTGCAAGATCGTTCTGCCCGATCTTCTGGCGGATCACGATCCGACTGGGCGCGACCTCTTGCCTGAAATGTTGCGCCAACGCGAGCATCGCCCGGGCGACCCGGCCCTTAAGCGAAAGGAAGCTACTGGCTGCAACCACCGTGTTTGTCTCGCGCAGGCGTTGCGCGAGAAGCTTCACGAGCGATTTGTAGACCTCGGGATGTTCTTCTGCGAAAGCCTCGAATTCGGCTCGGCTTACCGAACTAAGTGTGGCATCGCGCACCGCCACCACCGTTGCCGAACGCGGCAGCCCGTCAAGGATGGAGAGCTCACCGACTATGGCGCCTCGGCTGAGAAACTCAAGGATGCGCTCGGCGCCGGAACGCGAAACCATCGTAACCTTGAGGAGTCCGTCGTCGACACGATAGCAACCGTCGCCGGGAGCGCCCGCCCGGAACAAGATCTTATCCGCGGCGAGCCGTACCCGGCTCGCGTTGGCAAACAGCTTCGTCGGAAGATCCGCAGGCAATTCTGAGAGCCCGTGAAGATTTCTCGGCCTACGCACCTGACGGCTGGGGCCGAATGCGTTACTCCGCCGGCGCGGTGGCGTGGCGCGCTCTTTGCCAATCATTCTTGCGATCCGTCGCGGTAACTACCTCTGCTAACCCCGAAAGCCAGCAAGTAATTCCTCGACGGACCAAGGCGGCGGGAAGCGGGGGCGGGCATTTGCGGGCTGTTCAGCAGCCAGGAAAAAACGGCAACGACAAAACCGTTTGCCGGGCCTCATCTTTTACGATCATCATCAGAGCCGGATCGTTGTTGTATGTATAGTCGCTCTTGTTTCGCAGCTCTCGGATTGTGTACTCGGCATAAGAAAGTGCCGCCGCTACATCCGGCAGGTCTGTGCCAGCAGGGTCATCCTCGACCTTTGCCCGTCCGTGAGTCGTAAAGAAATATCGCGGCATTCAACGCGTTCGCTCATTACGTTCGAAGACTAACCACGCCACCACAACTGAATGGCAGTTTTCAGTCAGGCGCGCCTAAACCATCGGATAGCCGGCTGCGGCGTGAAGCCGCGATGATGCGGCGTGAAGCCGCGATGATAGGTCAGCTCGGGCGCGTGACGGTGGCGGCACCGCATCGTCGAGATCGGCATCGGTGAAGCCGCGCGATCCATTCTCGATGATGGTGAATGCAAAGAACCTCGCACTACGTCGATTGAGCCGCCGGTAGCTAAGCAAGCGCTCAAAAAGCCCCGGGCGACGTGCTTGGGGTTCTATTTTTCGGTCCATTAGCTCCGGCAGCTTAGCGATGTTCGCCGCGATCCGCCATTAAGCCCAAGCCACCAAGTTTGATCTGCCCTGACCACGCGCGAAAGTGCTATCCTGCCAGTTGAGCGAAGGCTTAGCCTCGCTGTTCGACCATCTCTGCTCGCTACCCTAGGCGGCCTGGCCTTTACTGTTAATTGGGTGCGGCAACTGGAGTGACTTCTGTGTCGTGGAAGAGCATTGTAGTCGCTGCGGCCCTAGTACTTGGCGTGGCAAATATGACCAGCCACGCCATGGCTTTTGGTCGTGGCATGTCAGGCGGCTCGCATTTTGTTGGTGGCGGCTTTGCAGGTCGTAGGTTCAGCCATGGCTTCGTCCGCCCTTTTCGTAGAAACTTTGCCTTTCGTAGAAACTTTGCCTTTCGTAGAAACTTCGCCATCGGCGGTTTGTGGCCCTACTACGGATACGACTATTTCCCCACTGACGCGTACGGCGACATAAATGGTACGACTTACCCTGAGACAGTCGGCTTCGTGCCACAACCACCTCCTGCGCCCGCCTGCAATCGCAGCGAAGAGACAGTAACAGTCCCATCGGAAGGTGGGGGAACTCGCCAGATCAAGATCATAAGGTGCCCATGAGTGCCCATTGCTATTGCTATGGGGATAACGAAAAATAATTCTGGCTTTGATGCTATTTGTAGCGGGGCAGTCTGTTTTTAGACCTTGCGCACTCCGGTAACTTCGCCACGTTGGCCGCAATCCTTCGCGCCTCATCGCGTGTGAGCAAAATCGTGAGCGGGCCCCGCAGTGGCGAGGCCCGCTTTTTTCACCGTGCTACCAATGATATCCGTGGTGCCAGTGGTGCCAGTTATGGAAGTGGCGGTGATGGTAGTACGGGCCGCCATAGTAGCCGTAGTAGCCGGGGCCGACGCCTACGCCGATCCCGCCCGGTCCCGCATAGAAACCAACTTGTGCCGCGGCCGGCAGCGTCGTCGCAGCGACCGTGATTGCCGCCACAAGCGCAAGAGCAAGCTTTCGCATCTTTTGCCTCCTGTGTTGGTTGCACTCTTGGATAACGAGGAACAGCGAGGCGTCGTTCCGATTGTTCCGGGTCGGAACCTGTCGTAATTCTAACTGACAGTCCGGCAGGCTGGGCGACATTCGTTGCGCGGAAGCCAGTTTCCAACGCGGCCAGAAACGACGATGCACGCCTCTTGTCCTTCGACGGACCAGGGCGGCGGGAACGCGGCGCTCCGAGGCCTACATTGAAATACCCCTCGGGTTCAGCCGCGCCTTGTGTGACGGTGCTTTCGGTAACGTCAGTGCGCGGACATCAGGCTGCGTACTATTACTACTGACTACTGGTCATGCTCGGCGCGGAAAACATTACTGTAAAGGCTTGCAACCCACTGCCGCCCGCGAGACGTAACGTTTAGGTACTTAATGGCAGCCTGAACATGCGGCGAAATAATTTTCCAATAAAATTGCGGGTATTTTTCCGTGAGATCGGCAGGTGAGGTGTAGCCAAGCTGTCCATTCATGCCGACTTCTTCGAACTCGTAGAAAAGTGCGTTGGCTTTCCGCAAATACTGCGGATCGCCGAGTTGCCCGATCAGATCGGCGGCCCGCACCAGCAAACCCTCTTCCTTGTACTCATCGTCTAATTCTTGCGGTGGAAAACGCGTGAATTCAATGATGCGGGCAATTCTAGCAGCGTCAACGAACTTACTCTCTGCGAGGCGATTCGTCACAAACAATTTGGAACGGTCAACGTGGTACGCTATAAGCGCCGCATCAGAAGCGCCACGCGGAACCTTAGTCTTGCCGCCCTTTGCATCGATCACATATCCATCCGGGCCATCGCCTTCGAGAATACCGCGAACATAACCGATGTCGTGAAATAGGCAGGCAAAGATTAGATGAGCAAAATCGCTGGCATCTGTTGGTATTAGGAGTCCTCGTCCCCGCATAATGTCGTAGCCGGCGAGCGTTACCAGCATCGTGTGTTCAACATTGTGATAGAGCGCATCGGTGTTACCGATGCACTCAAGAGCAAGCCTCGCAGCCATGGGAATCAATTCTGTCAAATCTGCAGACGTCGATCCAAAGCGGCGAGTAACGCCGTCGGTGAGGAAAGACCCCAAAGCTTCTGCCGCTAGTCCGGGTACGGTGATCACGGCTTCTCCCCACTTAGCACAGGACTTTATCAGTTTAGCACACTACATGTGAGGTTCGGCTATACAAGCGTTGATCGATCGGTGACCGAGATAGGCTTGGATGGCGCGAGTGTCGTGGCCGTCATTCGCGAGCTTATAACCGCAAGCATGCCGCAGCATGTGGGAATGCACGAGGAAAGTGAATTTCGCAGCCACGCCCGCCCTCGCAAGATCGAGCCGACTTGAACCGCCGTCCAGACGCCACCGCGAGCCGTTGTAACGCCGCGAGATTGAGGCTTCGTCGGCGCTGATCTTTGTTTCTGAACCGTGACCGAGTGGCCGCTCACGGCACCCATTGAAGCGTGAGGGCTGCTACGCCCAACGTCACTTCGGTACCGACCGAACCCTCGACTGAGATCGGTTGCAGCATTACCGACCGTCCTGAACCGCCTTCGCACCGACACCCACTCCTGCAGCAATACTACCGCTCGCCCCGCCATAGGTGCCCGCGAGCGAGCCTTGTGGTGGCCCCTGCGTCGGCATGTATACGGCCCAGGCCAGCAAACCACCGCCGATAACGCCGACGTCAATGCCGACCGTTCCCATCGTGCCGGCGTAATGCTCTGGTGGATATGGTCCGCTTGGCGTGAAAGTGCAGTTCAGTTTTTGCTCGGACACCACAAGCAATCCAATCGTTGGCGCCATAGAGCAACTCAATCCGCCAACCTTCACCTAGTCCTGTGACTGCGCAAGCAGCGGCGAAGTGAGCGTTAAGAGCGCCGTGAGGCTCGCGATCACTCTCAAAATTTTCGACATCAAATACCCCTGCTATTTATTACGCGGTGCCGAACACCGATTTCATCTAAATCAAGGCACTATTGGGGCGGCCGCGCAAAGCGTCTTGGCTACTACTACGGCATCACAAGCGAAGCGCGGCGGATCGCGGCGAATATCGCGAAGCTGCCGGAGCTACTGAAGCGCTAGCGTCGGCCGCTCGGCGGAGTAACCTTCGCTGGGGAGCTAGCGGGGGTGGGCGCAATGCACAACATCCACATCGCGGCAAAGGCGCTGCTGCTCAGCGTAGTCGCCGCTGCTGTCGGAATTCTCATTGCGACGATGCTGACCTTTGCCACCAACAATGCACCGGTTGCCCTCACACAAGCGGAGCGACCGTATCCGCCGGAGCCGTTTGCTCTTCCAGCAACCCTGATCACTACTACACCGGAGCAATGCGCGGTGCTGCCACCCTATTCGATCCCCGCTGCTGTGAAAATCTGTTTTGTCTCCGGCGTGGCGAGATATGTGAGAAATGCTTTTGCCGCGTCCGCGGAAGGAGCATTGCTTATGAGCGCCGCGCCATAGCTCGTATAGTTCTGGATGTCCGGCGGCAGCGGACCGACCAACTTGAGGCCTTTTGGTTCGAACAGCTTGATCTCGGTGATCACACCGAATCCGAGTTCATTCCCCCTGCCTTTGATGATGTGGTTCATCACCTCCTCGCCATTGGGATAGCGCGTTGTCTTGGTTTTGATCTGTTCGGCTATGCCGATCCTTTCGAACAATTTTTCCAGGTAGAGTCCGGTAGACGCGGTGTTGTAGACGATTGAGTCCGCGCTGAGCATCGCCCGTTTCAGCGCCTCGGTGCTCGCAATTTCAGGACTTGGCGCGTCTAAGCGCACCACGACGCCGGCACCGACGCGGCCGAGCGTAACGCGTCCTTGCATGGAAATCTTGCCATTCTTGGTTAGCTCGTCGAGGACGGCCGGCGGCGCGATCAGAATGTCCGCGACCTCGCCCTCGGCCATTCGCTTGGCGAGTTGAGGAGCGGTATTGAATTGTATCTTGATCTCGTTGCCGCTTGCGCGTTTGAATTGTTCTGCCGCGCGCTGCAGCCCTGGTTCCACCGCGCCGGCGGACAGCACTTTGAGGTCAGCAGCTGCCGCCATCGGGATCCAAAAAGCACTCGCTATACATGTCACTAAAATGAGCTGCCTCATTCGATCACCTCGTCGGCGGTCATTTGCATGATCAATGGGACAGTGAGCCCAAGCGCTTTCGCCGTTTTTAGATTGACAATTAGATCGAATTTTGTTGGCTGCAGGACTGGTAGGTCTGCCGGTTTCGCGCCCTTTAGAATCTTGCCGATATACATTCCGGCTTGACGCTCCATTTCGTTTATATCGGTGCTATAGCTCATCAAGCCACCGAATCTAGGCCCTTCAAACATGGCGAACATTGTCGGTACGGCGTATTGCTCGGTGAGCGCAACTATCTTCTTGATATTGGCATTGAACAAAGCATCGACGTGGACGATCAGGCCGTCAGGATGCATTTGTGCGATTTTTGCAAACGCCTCGTCTATATCGTGCTCGCTGCTGGCGTTGATGATTTCGACGTGAATGCCGACATTTTGGCCAGCGTCCTTGATCTCCTTTCCATCGTCCTCCGCATTTGGGTTGTTCGGATTGACGAGCAACCCGATTCTGACAGCCCTCGGTACGACTTGCTGCAGCAGTTCGACCCGCTTCGGTCCAAGACCGCTGTTATAGAAGGTCACGCCTGTGACATTGCCGCTTGGTCGGTTGAGGCTGGCCACGAGTCCATATTTCACCGGATCGCTGCCGTTTGCGAAGACGATCGGAATAGTGCTAGTGGCCGACTTCGCCGCAAGCGCCGACACGATGCTGCCGGTCGTGAAAACCACAGCCACCTTGCGGTCCACAAGCTCGGCCGCGAGGATTGGCAAACGATCATAATGATAATCGGCCCAACGATATTCGATCGTCAAATTTTTGCCATCTACATAGCCCGCCTCCGCTAGGCCCTCGAGGACTGGGCCTATCACCCGCGCATATCCTATCGCCGACGCGCTGATGAGAAAGCCTACCGTCGGGGCTGACGACTGCTGCGCGCGCGCTGCGAACGGCCGCGCGGCGGCAGCGCCAGCAAGAAGTGTGATGAATTCCCGCCGCTCCATGGCTTTCCTCGTGCCGAGGGCTACGCCGGGCAGGTGAAAGAATATCACATTTTAGGCC
>Ga0306920_100012143_pt1 | contig 11673 bp, 8 predicted proteins | sample flu12Cox44000170_FD_204666 | JGI IMG/M metagenome (GOLD analysis project Ga0306920, IMG submission 204666) | Lab enrichment of tropical soil microbial communities from Luquillo Experimental Forest, Puerto Rico - flux4day.12C.oxic.44.000.170 (v2)... | ecosystem: Environmental > Terrestrial >...
GAAGCGGACGTGGCGCAGACATGGCAAGTGCTGCGTTCCGAGTTCGATCAGATCCTTATGGAAAACTCGAGGTCCAAAGGCGCCACGATACTTGAGGAGACGACGGTTCAGGAATTGATCCAGGAAGACGGGCGCACACTTGGAGTCAGGGCGCGAAGCAAATCCGGGGAAGCGCTCGAGTTCCGGGCTCCGATGACGTTGGATTGTTCAGGTCGCGAAGCGTTTGTGCCGACGCGCCTGAACTGGCGCATCCGTGAACCCAAGCTCAATAAGGTGGCTGTCTGGACCTATTATCGCGGAGCGTTACGTGATGAGGGAATCGATGCCGGCGCAACTACCGTCGCCTATGTCCCGGAGAAAGGTTGGTTTTGGTACATTCCTCAGCACAACGATATGATCAGCGTTGGAGTCGTCGCCGAAGCCAAGTACCTGACCCGAGAAGGTGTTCGCGACCCGAAAGATATTTTTAATCGGGAGATTGAGCAGAACCAATGGATTAAGGATCACCTGGCTTGCGGCACTCAGGCGGGCGCGCATTTTATTACCAGTGAATACTCGTTCCGTTCCCGGTATTGCGCTTCCGACGGCCTGTTGTTAGCGGGCGATTCATTCGGTTTTCTTGACCCGGTGTTTTCGTCAGGAGTGATGCTCGCCCTAAAGAGCGGCGCCATGGCCGCCGATGCGATTTATGCCGCCTTTGAGGCGCAGGACTTTTCCGCCGAACGATTTGTCGAATACAGCCGAGTGCTTCGTGAGGGATTGGAAAATATGCGCAAGTTGGTGTATGCATTTTACGATCCCAATTTCAGCTTCCGCAGACTAACGAATAAGTACCCGGAAATGGCGGGTCCAATTACCGATTGTCTTTCGGGCGATGTGAATAAAGATTTTTCGAAGCTGTACGCGGCAGTAGCAGAGTCGGCAGAAGTGCCGGAACCCTTGCCGTATGGGGCGCCGCTATTGCGAAGCGCAGAGGCCTCGCCTGCCTAAAATGCCTTACGAATTCAAGCATACCCGGCGGGTTGAGTTCTCGGACACCGACATGGCGGGGATTATGCATTTTTCGAACTTCTTCCGCTTTATGGAATCGGCGGAAACGGCTTTCATGCGTTCATTGGGCTTGTCGGTAGTTCTTTCGAATTGCGGCACGGATATGTGCCTGCCGCGTGTCCACGCGGAGTGCGATTACCAGGCACCCGTTCGGTTCGAGGATGAGGTGTTGGTGCACCTGCTGGTGGAAAAGCTTTCGACGCGCACGCTTACTTATCAGATTCGGTTTCGAAAACTAAACACCGCAACGCCACAGGAAATCGCTCAAGGTCGGTTGGTCGTGGTCTGCGCCACGCGCGGGCCGGATGGCACTATGAAAGCAGTGCCGCTACCGCAAGCGCTGGTCGAGCAGCTTCAAGAAGCTCCCGCAGCCCTACTGGCCAATGGTGCGCCCCGTCAAAAAACTTCAGCGCAGCCGATTGTTTCCGCTGATGACCGGTCCAGGAACAAACCTGCCGCCAACGCGGCGCAAAAGGTTCCACATTCAAAACTCTGAGAACATAATCGCTATGAACGAACTTAATGCTTCGCAACCGCAACATCAAAGCTGGCTCTTCTTTTCACTCATCACCGTTGGGTGCTGGGGTTTGTATGGAGCCTTTTTGCACTCCGGCCAGATGGGTATGCAAGATCCCGTGCACGGACGATACAAGGCATTTCTATGCGTGGGGATTGCCTACTTTTTAACAGCGGTGCTGGCCCCAATAGCGGTACTGCTGGTAAAGGGCGCTTCCTGGTCTTTCACGCCGAGCGGCATTGCCTGGTCATTAATCGCCGGAATTGTGGGCGCGGTCGGAGCATTTAGCGTGCTGCTGGCCTTCGGCGCCAAAGGTTCACCGGCGGTGGTGATGTCCATCGTCTTCGCTGGAGCACCGGTGTTAAACGCGCTCTATTCCCTTATTCTGCATCCGCCGGTCGGCGGCTGGCAAAAACTTCCATTGCCTTTCGTTTTGGGGATTCTGCTCGCCGCGGTGGGCGGGTGCCTGGTGTCTTTGTATAAACCGGCTTCAGCTCCTGCGCGTCCGGCGACCGCCGCGTCGCAATCGGCCGCGTCGATAAATCGCCCGGCAGGCCAGGCTCTTTAGAGTTCGAGACCAGCTCCGGCCCTGGGGATAGCCTTTTAAAATCAGGAATGGTAGAAAGTGGATAAGCTCCTTGAGAGAAAACAAATCGAGGATCTCCAGTTTCGCAAATTAGGTTCGTTGCTCGAAACGATCCTGCCTGCAAATCCATTCTACGCGCGAAAACTGGCGTCAGCCGTTGCCACCGGGAGCGCATCGAGTCTGAAAGAGTTAACCAGTTCGATCCCTTTCACAACACGCCACGAACTGGTTAAGGACCGGCTGGAACATCCGCCATACGGAACGGGTTTAACTTACCCGGTTGAAAAATATGTGCGCTGTCACCAAACCAGCGGTACCACGACAGTGCCCATCCGCTGGTTGGATACGAAAGAAAGCTGGGATAATATTGTTAGCAACTGGCACCAGATCTTCGCTGCCGCTGGCGTAAGTGGGAACGACCGGTTTTTCTTTGCGTTCTCCTTTGGGCCTTTTCTGGGATTCTGGTCAGCGCTCGACGCCGTAGTGCGGTTGGGATGTTTTTGTTTTCCCGGCGGTTCGATGACGAGCCTGGCGAGGCTTCAAGCAATCGTCGACAATCGCATTACCATCCTGTGTTGTACCCCGACCTACGCCCAGCACCTGGGTGAAGTGGCTCGCGAGAAAGGGATCGATCTCACCAGAAGCCCGTTGCGCTTGATTATCGTGGCAGGCGAAAGCGGAGGCAGCATCCCGGCCACCCGCAGACGCATCGAATGTTCGTGGCCCAATGCGCGCGTATTCGATCACCACGGGATGACGGAGGTCGGTCCGGTGAGTTATCAGTGCCCGGCTCAGCCAGGCACCTTGCACGTGCTGGAGACAGCATACTTCGCGGAGGTTATCGATCCAGCTACAGATCGCCAGGTCCAAGCGGGGGAAGCGGGAGAACTGGTTTTGACCACGCTCGATAGAATCGGCTCACCGTTGTTGCGCTACCGGACCGGGGACCTGGTGAAGGCACGAGAACGTTCTTGCTGCTCCTGCGGCCGATATGAGCTAGCGCTGGAAGGAGGGATTTTGGGTCGCACGGATGACATGGTGGTTGTGCGAGGTGTAAACGTCTATCCAAGTTTGATCGAAGAACTCGTGCGCGGTCGTCCTGGAGTGGCAGAGTATCGGGCGCAATTGGATTGCCGCCAGGCGATGGCGGAACTGTTGCTGGAAGTGGAACCGGAACCAACTCACGGGGACCCGCAGCTACTGCAAAAAGAACTGGAGCGTTCGCTTCAAACCGCTTTGAATTTACGAGTTCCCATTCGACTACTCCCACCAGGCTCCCTGCCCCGGTTCGAGATGAAGGCGCAACGCTGGAAGCGCGTTACCGAGTGAAGGGTACAGGGCCACCGCGGCTCGCTATCAGCGGACCGATAAGGGCTGGCCATTTGCAAAATCATTGAACATCATTCATTGTGCGAACGTCATCAATAGCAGAGCAGAGGAACAATGGATAACCGACTTGGGCGCTATTTAATCTTTACGCGCAGCCGGAGTGATGGGTTTTGCGCGCCTACCGCCATAGCGGCTGGACTGATAATGGTTGGCGTGCTGGCCAGCCACCAAGCTGTCGCAGCGCCTGTGCGTGGCTGGCTGAGCTGGCGCGGCCCGGAACAAACCGGAGTTTCGCGCGAAACCGGGTTACCCGACAAGGTTTCAGCGCAAGACGCTCTGTGGACGGCAGATTTTCCAGGGGCATCTGCGCCGGTCATCGCCGATGGGCATGTCTACGCCATGGGGTATCTGGGCGAGCGCGCCGATTTGCAGGAAGGTGTTGCGTGCTTTGATGCCGAGTCCGGCAAAAAAGCATGGGAACAACTTTACGACGATTACCTGAGTGACATCATTTACAACCGATATGCCACATCGAGCCCGGAAATCGATCCGGAAACTGGTAACGTTTACATGCAGGGCACCCAGGGCATTTTGGCGGCATTCACGCCGGAAGGGAAACTCATTTGGCGCCATTCGCTGATGGAGGAGTTTGGGCGGCTTACTTTTCCAAACGGACGCACGGCCTCGCCTGCCATTGATGGCGATCTGGTGATCACGCGAGGTATTACTGCCAATTGGGGTACACAGGGACCGGCGGGCGATCGTTTCTACGCCTTCGACAAAAAAACGGGCGAATTGGTCTGGGCTTCAAGCCCGGGAGGCCAACCTAAAGACAATTCTTTTTCTCATCCTCAATTCGGCTGGTACCACGGCCGGCGCGTGTTTTACTCTGCCATCGGCGACGGCAGTGTCGCGTGCGTCAACGCCCGTACCGGGGAACCCATCTGGCGGGTTGCGTTGTTCCGCGCCGGTGTCAACGCCACCGTGCTGGTTCACCACGATGACAAAGTGATCGCCATCTATGGCACGCCATACGAATTGGGCCAGATGGTGGCGCTTAAAATCCCTAACGTCATGCCGACTAACGCGGCCGCCGGCCCGGTCGTGCTCGAACGCAAGGATTTGGAACTCTGGTCGCAGGACATTTCCTCTTCCACCAGCTCTCCAATTCTGGCTGACAACACCATCTACATGGTTGCTGAAAAAGGAGACCTCTTCGCAGTCGATGCCGACTCTGGAACGATTAAGTGGAAGCTCAAACTGGGAATCGAACAGCGCAATTCCTGTCCTCTCTACGCCGATGGCAAGCTCTACGTCCCCATCCTTGATGATCCCGACACGAAGACCACCGGTGAAGCCGATGCGGGAACCAAAGGCGCCTTCTACATTATTAAACCAGAAGCGAGCCAGGGCCGAATCCTTTGCCATGCTGTGCTGGACGGGCGCTGCTTCGGCACCCCGGTCGCCTACAATGGTAAGATCTACTTGCAGACCGCTCGCCACCTTTATTGCTGGGGTAAGCCAGGAAACAACCCCGGCTGTCCGGCTCCACTGGCTGAGAAACCGTGGCCGGTGGCCGGCAAGCCGAGTCAACTGTTGGCTGTCCCTTCGGAAGTGCTCATACATCCAGGGCAAAAGGCAAGCTTTCACGTACGTTCCCTCGACCCTGATGGGTTGACTGTGCAGGAATCGATTCCGGCCGACCAGATTAAGTGGAGCAGTTACATTCCTCCAACAGCAAGGGTTAAAGCCTCGATGAAAGGGGCTTTCAATACGAGCGGCGAACTCGTGGCGGCGGCCGAAACGGCGTATTCAGCAGGCGCTTTCGAAGCCGATTACCAGGGTTTGAAAGGCTACATCCGCGGCCGCGTAATGCCGAATCTCCCTATCAAACAGGACTTCGAATCCTTGTCTCTAGCTGAAACCAACGCCGAGGGGACACATTTCGCCTATCCTCCCCTGCCCTGGATCGGTGCGCGTTTCAAATTCGACGTGCGTGACTATGAGGGGAACAAGGTAATGGCCAAGACGACCGACAACCGCTTTTTCCAACGGGCCATGATGTTTATTGGGACGCCTGAAATGCACAACTACACAATCCAGGCTGACGTCATGAGCGATGGGAACAAGCGAAAGATGTCCGAGGTCGGGATTATCAATCAACATTACCTGATTGTTCTCAAAGGCAACGAACAAAAGCTCGAAATTAATTCAAACCAGGACCGGTTGCGCGTGGCGCAGGATTTCAAGTGGTCACCCAAAGTTTGGTATCGGCTCAAAGCAAAGGTGGACAGGAATTCTGACGGCTCAGCGATAGTTCGCGCAAAAGCCTGGAAACGGGAGGAGGCTGAACCGGACGCCTGGACTATCGAGGTGCCGCACAAGACCGCTCACCAGGAAGGATGCCCTGGACTATTTGGGTTTTCGCCTCAGGACATGCGGGTCTATATTGACAACATCGAGGTTAAACCCGATTAAGGCCAGCGCGTCACTCTTAATAAAAATCTTCGAAAATGAAATCCGGCATTTTTCCTAACCTCAATCAGTTTGTAACTGCGGCAGTTTCTGCTTCCGTTGTGCTGGCCTGGCCGGCGAGAGCTGAAGATTGGCCGCAATGGGGTGGCACCTCAGCGCGAAACATGTACTCCTCGGCAAAGGGCCTTCCTGACCATTTTACCAAGTCCGGCGACATCAAATTCAAGTCCGGGACAGACGAGGTGGATCGCGCGAACGTAGAGAATCTCAAATGGGTGTCCAAACTCGGCGGACAAAGCTACGGGAACGTCACGGTGTCTGGAGGCAGAGTGTTCATTGGCACCAACAACGAGAACCCCAGAGATCCGAGACACACGGGTGACCGCAGTATTCTGATGTGCCTGAATCAAAAGACCGGCGAGCTTTTGTGGCAACTGGTAATTCCCAAGCTGGCCTCGGGCAAGGTCAATGACTGGGAAAGCCTGGGGTTGCTTTCATCTTCGACAGTAGAAGGCGACCGTTTGTACGTGGTCACCAGCAGGTGCGAAACGCTGTGCCTTGACGTCAACGGGATGGCCAATGGAAACGACGGGCCTTTCAAAGACGAGGCCAAGTATGTTGTAAAGGACGTGATTCTGGATAGAGGCAAGCCTACGGAAAGGCCGGCACCACCCATCGAGCCAGGCCCGAAAGATGCCGATATCATTTGGCGTTACGATATGATCGACGAACTAGGTGTGTTCCCGCACAACGCCTCCGATTGCGCGCCGCTCGTCATCGGCGACCTGGTTTACGTCAATACTTCCAATGGTCAGGACTGGGGACATTCCAACATTCCCTCTCCCAATTCTCCGAGTCTGATTGCCCTGGATAAACGCACCGGGGAACTGATGGGGGAAGATGACGCCAAGATCGGACCGCACATTTTTCATGGGCAATGGTGCTCGCCTTCCACGGGAGTCGTGAACGGCCGGCAATTGATATTCTTTGGCGGTGGCAACGGGATTTGCTACGCGTTTGATCCCAAGCCCGTGAAGGAAGGCGATACTGCGTATTTAAAGAAGGTCTGGTGGTACGATTGCAACCCGCCAGAACGCAAGAAATTCAAATATCCGGATGCGGAAGGTCCGAGCGAAATCAACGCGACGCCGGTTTTCTGGAAAAACCGGATTTACACCGCTGTTGGGCAGGATCCTGAGCACGGTGAAGGCGTGGGGATCATTACCTGCATAGATGCCACTAAAACAGGCGATATCACGCAAACGGGGAAAATCTGGTCGTATGACAAAATTCATCGCAGCCTGTCGACTGTATCAATAACGCCGGAAGGTTTGCTTTTCGTTGGCGACTTCTCCGGGTATCTACACTGCTTCGACGCCGAGACTGGCAAGTTATATTGGACCCACGATCTGAAGGCACACATTTGGGGTTCGACACTGGTGGCTGATGGCAAGGTGTATATCGGCGATGAAGACGGCGACCTCGCAGTGTTTGAAGCCAGCAAGGAAAAAAAGCTGCTGAGCGTGACCAATCTTGGCGCGCCCGTTTACTCAACCCCGGTGGCAGCCGACGGCGTGCTCTACGTAGCCTCGAACAGTCATCTGTTTGCGTTTTCGAGCGAAGACCAGGGTCGCAGTGACGCTCGCCTCAAACCTTGAACCGGGCATGAAAGCTGGAAAAGTATTTCTCCTCTCGCTCCTGATCCTCGCGGTCTACTTACTTCACCAGGACTTTTGGAACTGGAAAAAGACCGAACCATTGGTGTTGGGTTTTTTGCCGATTGGCCTGGCTTATCACGCGGGGTACTCGGTTTTGGCCGCACTTTTGATGGCGGTTCTCGTAAAGGTCGCCTGGCCGAAGCACTTGGAAGAAAGCCATCCTGAACAACCCCGTCATCGGACCGACGACTCACAAGGACACTAAATGATCCCGGTCATAGTCGTTTCGATTTACCTGGTTATCATCGCGATCATCGGCAGCGTTGCCTTTCGCAAAACCCAGGCCAATACCGAGGATTTTTTCCTCGCCAACCGCACGGTCGGTTCGATGGTCTTCTTCTTGTCGTTGTTCGCGACTAACATGACAGCCTTTGCGATCCTTGGCAGTTCTGGCCAGGCATATCGCCAGGGAATCGGCATTTATGGCCTCATGGCTTCCTCCTCAGGGTTGGTGATCCCGCTGACGATTTTTTTTATCGGCACGCGGCTATGGTCACTGGGCAAACGATTTGGGCATCAAACACAGGTCGCGTTTTTTCGGGACCGGTGGGAATGCTGCACCATTGGGACGGTGATCTTCTCCTTAAGCGTCATCATGCTGGTGCCGTACATGATTATTAGCATCATGGGAGGCGGGCGGGTGCTCACCGACATCAGCGGTGGCCGAGTCGCCTATTCGCTGGGTTGCGCAATCGTCGCCATGGTGGTCACGTCGAACGTGTTTTTCGGCGGTATGCGCGGCACGGTATGGGTGAATATATTCCAGACGGTGTTATTCCTGCTCTTTGGCGCTGTGGCGGTCGCCGTAATCAGCCACGCGCTGCCTGGCGGGTTCGGCGATTATATTCGCAAGATCGCTTCCAACCCTAAGACCAGCTATCTGCTCACTCGAGAGAGGATGCCGGAGCGCTATTTTTGGAGTTACACGTTGATACCGCTCTCTTCGATCATGTTTCCGCACATGGCAATCATGTGTTTTGCAGCTCGAAAAGTGACCGCCTTTAAGCGGACCGTTGTGCTTTATCCCCTCGCCATTATGGCGATCTGGCTACCTTGCATTTTTCTTGGCGTGCTCGGAACCCAACTTGAACCGGGGCTGAAAAATCCGGACGGAATTCTCTTGCACCTGTTGACGGATCACGCGCCGGTGTGGCTGGCGGGCATATTGGGAGCTGGAATCATTTCGGCTGTCATGGGTTCCGATACCCACCAGGTGCTGGCCATCAGCACCATGTTCACCAAAGATGTTTTTGCCTATTACGGTGGAAAAGAAAAATACGGTGAAAGAGGCAGTGTTCTTTTCGCACGTGGCTTCATCATCGTTGTGACCATGATTGCTTACCTGATCGCCCTGGTGACTCCGGAGAGCATCTTCGAACTGGCCGTTCGTTTTGCATTTTCAGGTTTTGCCGCGATGTCGCCAGTCATGATCGCGGCTCTGTTTTGGAAACGAAGTACCAAGCACGGTGCGCTGGCGTCGACGTTGTGGGTCGCGGCGTGGCTTGCCTTAACGTGGTACGTTCAACGCGCCTCTGACGGCATTGCCCCCAAACCGGGTCAGCCACCGGTCGTGGTCTTCTCTGCCCTGGGACACTTCTTCGAACGCTCCACGGCAAATGTCACCGTCTACGGTTTTCTGCCGGTGGTTCCCATGGTTTTGGGATCGGCTGCTCTCATGGTGCTTGTGTCCTTAATGACGCCCGCCCCAAGTCGCGCTACCATTGAAAAGTATTTTCCGAGTCGAAGTGATTCTGAAGGTAGTCGTGAAAACTCGCATCTCGCCCCCGGCACACGCACCGCAGCGCCATTGCATCAACCAAGCTCATGACCTCAGATCAAACTGCAAGCCAGGCGGCCGCAGAAAACCTCGATGCTCATCTTCGCTCGATCATCGATTGGCATTTCTCACCCGAGACCGGATGCCCGTTTTGGCTGGACTGGGCGAACAAGGCAGGATGGGATCCGCGCCAGGAAATTAAGACATTCGCCGACCTGATTTCTCGTTTTCCCCACTTCCAGGATGAATGGTTGCGAGACCTTCAACCCGAAGTCTGGGTGCCGGCGCGCTTGAAGAAGCGGCCATACAACATATTCGAAACCGGCGGCACCACCGGGATGCCCAAACAACGAATCGGGTGGGACGACTACAAAACGGATTACGAAGAGTTTTCGGCCAAGGTTTCGGATGAACATTTTCCTCGAGGCGTCGCTTGGCTGATGGTCGGCCCAACCGGGCCGCGTCGGCTCCGCCTGGCGATCGAACACCTGGCGAATTTTCGTGGCAGCCCATGTTATTTCATCGACCTGGACCCGCGCTGGGTGAAGAAAGTGATCGCTCAAAAGCAGGTTGACCAGGCTCGTGCCTACATGGATCATGTGGTCGATCAGGGGGTTACTCTGCTTAAACACCGCAAGATCGCCGGCTTGTTCACGACCCCGAAGCTACTGGAAGCTCTGGGAGAGAAGGTGAATTTGTACGAAGCAGGCATCCGCGGCGTGTTTTGTGGAGGAACGACGATGACACCGCAGTACGTGCGGTTCATCGTTGAGGAAGTCTTGGAAGGGCGCATTGGTTTTTATCCGACCTACGGCAACACGCTGATGGGGCTGGCGGCCAGCGTGCCGCTGCGGCCCAATGACAGCTTTTCGATCACATATTACGCACCGCAACCGCGCGCGGTGCTACGCGTCGTTAATCCAAATCAAACCGATCAACTGGCCGCTTATGACCAGTGGGGACGTGTGGAGTTAACCACCTTAACGAAGGAGTTTTTCCTGCCGCGGTTTCTGGAGCGGGACGAAGCGCTGCGCCGGCGGCCGCGAACTCCCTACGCTTGGGATGGAGTGGGAGATGTCCGACCGTTCGGTGCAATGGAAAAAAATATCGTCGAAGGAGTGTATTAGGCCCGATCGATGTCCTCGCCCCTGCCACATTTGCCAGCCCTGCGCCGCGGAAAGCCTTACGCCAGCCTCGATCATGTTGAGGTGCGGGATTGTCGCACGGGCGAACCGCTCGCACGTATTAGCCAGGTCAACGCGGGCGTTATTCGAAAGGATTTCGCGCGCGTGGGCGAAGCTCGCGCCGCGCTCAAGAAACTATCCTGCGAGCAGTTGCTGACGATCTGCAGCAAAGCCGCCGAATTATTTCTGAATGCAACGCTTCCACTGGGTGACCAGGGCCACTCGCAGTCTCCAGAGCAATACCTGGTAACGCTCTCAGCAACCAGCGGCCTGCCTTTTGTAATGGTCCGGCGCAACAGCCAGAAGATCGCCCACGCGCTGACAAACATGCGCGCGGTTCTTAACGGACTCACTCGCGGCCTTGACTTGAGTTTACTGGACCGAAGTTTTGGCGAGCAGGATGGCAGCCGGCTAAATTTCTTTCCGGCCACGAAATGCCTCGGATTGGTCATGCCCAGCAACTCGCCGGCGGTCAATTCTCTTTGGTTGCCTGCCGTTCCGCTCAAGATCCCCGTGCTGCTCAAACCGGGCCGGGATGAGCCCTGGACACCCTACAGATTAATTCAAGCTTTCATCGCTGCGGGCTGTCCTGCTGAGGCGTTTGGTTTCTACCCTACGGATCATGAGGGTGCTGGCGAGATTTTGCGCTCGTGCGGTCGGGCCGTGGTGTTTGGTGATAAAGCCACCACCGCGCAGTACGCAAACAATCCTGCGATCCAGGTTCATGGGCCCGGTTTCAGCAAGATTCTCATCGGTGCGGATAAGATCGACCGCTGGACGGAGTTCATCGATTTGATAGTGTCCTCAATTTCAGAAAATGGTGGACGCAGCTGCATCAATGCCTCGGCCGTTGTTGTTCCAAAGTATGGGGCGGAGATTGCCGATGCACTCGCTCAGAAACTCGGACCAATCGTGCCGCTGCCTGCCAATGACGAAAACGCCAAGCTGTCGGCTTTTGCAAATCCCAAAATGGCGGAAGGGATTAACGCGATGGTTGAGGAAGGGCTACGAGCACCAGGCGCTATAGACATAACAGC
>Ga0306920_100012145_pt1 | contig 11671 bp, 12 predicted proteins | sample flu12Cox44000170_FD_204666 | JGI IMG/M metagenome (GOLD analysis project Ga0306920, IMG submission 204666) | Lab enrichment of tropical soil microbial communities from Luquillo Experimental Forest, Puerto Rico - flux4day.12C.oxic.44.000.170 (v2)... | ecosystem: Environmental > Terrestrial >...
CATCGGCGGCGGCATGGACTACTGAGGACCCGAAAACCAGTACTAGAAGCCGAAGCCCAGCGCTCTCCTCTGCGAGAGGTGGGCGCGGAGGCCCGCTTCCCAATCGATGAGGCCGATAATCGGCTAATCCGGCCAGCGCCGGTGCACCCAAAGCCATTGCTCCGGTCTGTCGCGGATCCATTCCTCCAAGGTCGCGTTAACCCGGGTCATCAACGCTGCAGCGTCGGCATGAAAGTCGCCGCTTCGGGTTACCAGCAGCGGCGGAAATACGGTAAGCCGGAAGTGCGCGCCGTCGAGCCGTTCGACGCGAGCCGGCAGCACATCGCAGTCAAAGCGCAGTGCTAGAACAGCGAGAGCGGGAGCGGTCATCGCTGGACGGCCGAAGAACGGCACGGGAATTCCGTCATTCATCTTCTGGTCGGCCAGCAAGGTCAGGTGCGTGCCCCGGCGCAAGGCAGCGATCGCGCGTTGCGCGGCGACTCTGCCTTTTGGGATCAGCTCGCCCTTAGCGCCGCGGAACCGCGTGATCATGCTGTCTAGCAGCGGGTTGTTGCCGGCGCGATAGATCTGGGCCACCGAGATCCCGTGCTGGATGCCGGCAAGCATTGCAATCTCCCAATTGGCGATATGCCCGGAGAAGACGATTATCCGCCGGCCGGCCGCGACCGCACGATCCACATGTTCGAAGCCATGCGTCTCGACACGCCCGCCCGGTTCGAAGACCCGGATTTTCGCTAAATGCGGGTATTCAGCGGCGACGCGGCCGAGATTGTCCCACATGCCGGCGGCGACGCGGGCGATCTCGGTTTCAGAAAGCTCGGGAAAGGCGCGGCTGATGTTGCGCCGAGCATGTTTGGAGACGCCCAGAAACGGGCCAATGCGGCGCGCCAGTGCACCCCCGAGGGCGGAAGCGCAATCGAGGGGCAAAAGCTTGAACCCGCCGAATAGAGACGCCGCTCCCCAAGCCTCCAGACGATCGGCGAACCGAGGCGTCTTAGCACTAGGTTTAGGCCAAGCCACGCCCATCGCCGTGGCTGATAGCACAACGCGCGCGATAGGCCTAGCCGACATAATTCGCCACCCGGGAGATCGGGGTGGTAGATGTGCGTCGCGCGGCCGACAATGTCGCAGGCACTTGATCCCGCCAGATCCGCCAGCATATTAACCGAGCAGTGTTCGTGCTCCTAGTTTGAGTCACGTGATCGGGCCTGCGTGAGCGAACCACCGCCGACGCGGTGGAAGCGGACCGATCTTTATCCCCTGCCGACATCTGGACAGCCCTAATCGCGCGGGTCGTCTCCCGACCGCGCAGTGCGTTCACGTAAAGGCACTGTCGGCATACCGATACCGAGAGGCCGCTACCAACTTGCCCTGTTTCTCCGACCTTGGACTTTCCGCGCCTATCCTTGGCGCGCTCGCCGCAGAAGGCTACGCGGCACCCACGCCGATCCAATTCCAGGCCATTCCGCCGGTGCTCGGCGGGCGTGATCTGTGCGGCATCGCACAAACCGGCACCGGCAAGACCGCCGCTTTCGCATTACCAATCCTCCAGCGCCTCGCCGCCGGTCCGCAACGAGCCGCACCGCACACCTGCCGTGTCCTCGTGCTGAGCCCGACACGTGAATTGGCGAGCCAGATTGCGGTTAGCTTTCGCGCCTACGGTGCCGGGATGCCGCTGTCGACGGCGGTGGTCTTCGGCGGCGTCCCGATCGGGCCTCAGCGCCAGAAACTAGCGCGCGGCGTCGACATCCTCGTTGCCACACCGGGGCGCTTGCTCGATCTGATCGACACCCGGTCGCTGACGCTGTCGAGCGTGCAGGTCCTGGTTCTCGACGAGGCCGACCGGATGCTCGACCTCGGCTTCATCCATGCGCTGAAGCGCATCGTCAAGCTGTTGCCGCAACAGCGACAGACGCTGCTGTTCTCCGCGACGATGCCGCGCCCCATCGCCCTCCTGGCCGAAGACTATCTCACCGATCCGGTCAAGGTGGTCGTCGCACCGTCGGCGACCACGGTTGACCGTGTCGAACAGGGGGTGGTCTTTGTGCCGAGCGATCGCAAGCGGGATTTGCTCGCTACCTTGCTGCGCGATCCGGTCCTCGCGCGCGTGCTCGTCTTCACCCGAACCAAGCACGGCGCCGACCGTGTCGTTCGTCACCTGGTCGGCGCTGGCATCGAGGCGACCGCCATTCACGGCAACAAGTCCCAGCCGCAGCGCGAACGAGCGCTAGCCGGCTTTCGTGACGGCCAAACCCGGGTGCTTGTCGCCACCGACATTGCCTCCCGCGGCATCGATGTCGATGGGGTGTCGCACGTCATCAATTTCGAATTGCCGAACGTGCCCGAGGATTACGTGCATCGCGTCGGCCGAACCGCCCGGGCCGGCGCCGCCGGGACCGCGATAGCGTTCTGCAGCGATGAGGAGCGGCCCTATCTGCGCGACATCGAGAAGCTGACACGATGTTCGCTTCGCTCGATCCCGTTGGCGATTCCGGCGCCGCGCGTTGGCGCTATCGAACGGCCGGCGAAAGCAACGTTGCCGAGGGAAGGCCGCCTCGCGCCACGGCCGGCTCCCTCGGGCGGCCGAGACGCCCCGGCGCGACACCCGCCGCGGCCTGCCGGCGTCGACATCCGGCGCGGAGACCAGTCGGCCGGCGGTTCGTTTTCGGTAGTCCCGGGCCGCGCGTCGTCAACCAAGCCTGGTCCGGCCAAACCAAGTTCGACAGGTCGCCGCAGAGAGCGGCGAGGCCGCATGCGGACGCGCGGATCCCCAACTATTGGCTCGAGGATCGGGAGCGACTAGTGCCGTTTCGCTTCACAGCCCCCAGTTAGCCGATGTCTGCGGCGCAGTAACTAGCATTCGAGAGGATTGACGCATGGGCAGACGTTCCGACGCTCGCCGCGTCGAGGAGTTCATTCTCTTCGATGTTCTCTACGAGGATGGGAGCCGCACCTCAAACCGCAAAGTGCCAGGCTCGGAACTCGGCGGGTTCGAGGGTGATGTTCCCGCCAAGACGTATATCGAGGCCCAGGACCGGCAAATTGCGGAGATCTCCGGTAAGCCCCGGAGTCCGATCAAATCCGTGACCCGCGCGCGTCGCCGCTAAGGCCGGCCGCGACGCCGCGCTACCTCCAGACATCAGGAAAGGATACAAATCCAGTGCAGGTCTTTGTCCGCGACAACGACGTCAATGGCGCACTCCGAGTCTTGAAGAAAAAAATGCAGCGTGAGGGCACCTTTCGCGAGATGAAGCGGCGCCGCTCCTACGAGAAGCCCTCAGAGCGACGAGTGCGGGAAAGGGCCGAGGGGATCCGTCGATACCGCAAGGCCATGCGCAAACGGCTCGAGCGTGAGGGTTACTGATCGAGGAGATTAACGGAAACGCTGCGGCCAGCCGCGTGTCCACAAACGCGCGAGGTCGCAGCTCAATATCGTCAGGAGACTGCTGATGCGCAGACCGAATTATCGCTTTGAGCGTGCCGAGCGCGATCGCGCTAAAAAAGCTAAAAACGACAAGAAGCTACAGCGACAGCAACAAAGGGCCGCGCCCGACGCCGAGGACGGCGCTCCCGAACAAACTGTAGAAAACGAGCCGCGCGAACGCTGATCGCCGCCGGAAATCGCATGGCGACATCGCCGCTCTGATAAGCTGGCAGCGGGGCAAAGCCACGCCGGCACGACAAACGCTCACGCACTGGTTTGCCGCGGGATCGTAGTCTCTGCGCGATTGATCGGCTGCTGTGTTGGCGCGGTCGCGACAGCTTCGGCGATCGAGCTGAAGCCATCGCGGCGGAGGAGGCTCACGAGGCCCGATTTGATCTGGCCGACGAGAGCGGGGCCGGCAAAGACGAGTGCGGTATAAAGCTGGACGAGGCTGGCACCAGCGCGGATCTTTGCATAGGCATCCTCGGCACTCGCGATCCCACCGGCGCCGATCAAGGGCAGGCGCCCTTGTGTCAACCGATACATCTCGGCGAGAAGCGCGGTCGACGGAACGAACAACGGGCGGCCGCTGAGCCCGCCCGCTTGCTGCGCGTCCGCGCCGACGAGACCGGGCGGCCGCTCGACTGTCGTGTTCGAGACGATCAAACCGTCGATGCCGGTTTCGAGCGCGACATGGGCGATGTCCTCGCACTCTTCGGGGGTCAGATCGGGAGCAATCTTGACCAGCAGTGGGACCCGACATCCGGTCACTTCGCGCACGCCAAGCAAGGGTCCCAGCAGCGATGCCAGCGTCGTGCGACGCTGCAGCTCGCGCAGCCCGGGAGTGTTCGGTGACGAGACGTTGATGACCAAATAGTCCGCGAGCCTCGCCGTCCGCTGGATGCCCTCGGTGTAGTCGCGGGCCGCGTCCTCGCTGTCGCGGTTTTTCCCGAGATTGACGCCGACAATGCCAGCGCGTGTTCGCCGCGACAGCCGGTCGCAGACCGCATCGAGCCCGCCGCTGTTGAACCCCATGCGGTTGATGATCGCCTGATCTTGTTCGAGCCTGAACAGCCGCGGTTTGGGATTGCCCGGCTGCGGGTGGGGGGTCACGGTCCCGACTTCGACAAAGCCGAAACCCAGGTCGAGCATCGCGTCGGGAACACGGGCATCCTTGTCATAGCCGGCGGCCAATCCAACCGGGTTGACAAAGTCGCGGCCCCACAGCCGCTGCGCCAGGATCGGCGGATCGGGGGCAGCAGAGGCGCCGAGCAACCGGCCGATGCCGAGCTCAAGCGCCCGCAAGCTCAGCTCATGCGCGGTCTCCGGCGGCAACGCGTGTAGAACGGGGCGGATCAGCCGATAAAGGCTCACCACCACCGGAACTCGGTCATTCCGCTGGGGTCAGATCGCCAAGAAACTCGGACGCAGGCTCGACCCCCATCATCGGCAGGTCGTCGCGGGCGCGGGTGCAGGCAATGAAACGGTGACCCCCACTCGAGTCGCTCGGGCCATTCGATGAGCTTGTCCTTGTGTCGCATTGCCTCGACGGCGATTTCCCGCTTTGACACGCTTCGCTCGCCTTTTCCGACCGAAACCGGCGTTATGAGCCAGGCGGCTCGGGGTTGACCGCGCGCGGCCGCACCGCCAGGGCGTCGATGACGTCGACCGCTCGCCGCAACTCGTCTTCGTCCGGCACAAGCGGCATTTCATCGGAAGGGTAGCGATAGATGAATGCCCAATCGCTCCAATTCTTGGCAGCGGCGACCAGCTCCTCGATTTCCGGGAAACTCCTCGCGGCCGCGGTTCCCAACCGATCGAGCTCATGCGTCTTGGCGCCTCGCTTGCCGGCCAGGGTCAGAATGCCCTTGAGCAGCTTTTCCAATGCCTGCTGACAGTGGAAGGGGGCACTCGGACGCAGGGAAGGAACGGCCCGGAGCGCTTCGGCTGCATTGCGATCGACCCCGGCGACTTCAAGCCAGCGATTGACCGCTTCCCATCGGGCGCGTGAGTCCGGCGCTTTCATGCATGATCCTTTCGCGGGCCATAAACGACGACCCGTCGGTATCTGCCTCGACGGCCAGAGTATTGGCAATGGCACGCTCGCGCTCGAAATCTTCGGCGCGCATCGGAAATATGTCGGCGTCGCACTTCGACCGGTACGCCCCAAAGCCGTCCTGCCAATGCAGCTTTTCGGGCGGCGTATCATCGTCGACAATCACCAAGAGATCGATGTCGCTGTCGCGAGTGGCCTCGCCGCGCGCTCGCGAGCCGAACAGGATGATCCGCTGCGGCTTGAAGTAGCCGACCACCGGGTCCAGCAGATCCCGCGGGACCCTCGCGGCTGGATGAGCCTGGTGCATCCTTCGAGACGCCGTGGAGCCTGTCCTCGGGCCGCGCGCCGCATGGACTTGGGGGGCGGCCTCCTCAGGACGAGGACGGTAGGAGGATACCATCGAATTTCTTCCTCATGCTGAGGAACGCTCAATAAAAGCGCGTCTCGATGGATGTCGCCACATTTAGGCTGGAAAACACTAGCGCCATTGGTCGTCGCCGTACCGCGGCAAGCGTCTCGAAGGGGCCGGCTCGCCCACAGTGTTGAGAAGGATGCTTATGCAGTTACACTCATAATTGCCACAATTTCTGGCGATCGAGGTGTCGGCCTCGTCCCGAGGCTCGCCTTACCCGGAACTCGGTCGCCCTGCGCAGATGTGGTAGATCGTACGGACCATGTCGGGAGGCAATTGCGAACTCTCGCCGCCGCGGGTGTTGGTACCGCAGGCGCCGGTTCTCGTCGCCGGGTTTCGCGAAGTGCTGTGGCTCACTCCGGATGGCGAGATCGAGGCGCTGGCGCCCGCCGAAGCGCGCAACCGCATCGAGCACGAAGCGCCGATGCTGTGCCATGCAAGGGCTACCGCACGGCGGCTCGACATTCCGGTGTTTCCGGCACTCGATCTGCTCGAGCTGTTTGCCTTTGTTCGCCCCGCCCGGTTCTGCGTGCCGACACCGCGAGGCTTGGCCGCGGCTCTCGGGATCGATCCGCCACACCGTCCGGCCGAAGCGTGCGTGGCGCTTGCGACCGCGGCGCGCGTCCTGATCGAGGAGCTCGGCGGGGAGACCGATGCCGAGGCGCGAAGAGTGGCTGAGGCGATGCATCGCGGCGGCTGGCTATGGGCCCCGGCCGTCATCGCCGCGTTGCCGGCCTGTGAGCCGGATGCGCTGGATCGGGCGGCGGGGCTGCGCGCGTGGGAGCGACTCGCGGAATGGACAGAGCCCTCACCGGGGCCGGCACCCGGCAACCAGACCGTGCGTCCCGAGGAAGCGCGCTCGCGCCTCGCCGAGCTGCTCGGCGAGGCTGCCGAGCCACGCCCGGAGCAAGCCGACTACGCTGCAGCGGTCGCCGCAGCCTTCACGCCGCGCGACGAGCCCGACCGGCCCCAAGCCGTTCTCGCCGAAGCGGGAACGGGGGTCGGCAAAACGCTCGGCTATATCGCGCCGGCAAGCCTGTGGGCAGAGAAGAATGGCGGGTCGGTATGGATCTCGACCTACACCCGCAATTTGCAGGCCCAGATCGCCCAAGAGCTCGACCGGCTCTACCCCGACCCCGCGCTGAAGCAGCGTCGCGTCGTGGTCCGCAAGGGGCGCGAAAATTTTCTTTGTCTGTTGAATTACAAAGAGGCGCTCGGCACCGCACTGATGCGTCCGGGGAAGTCACTGGCGCAGCTCGGGTTGATCGCCCGTTGGATCGCGGCGACCGACACGGGAGATCTGGTGGCCGGGGACTTCCCCGGCTGGCTCGCCGAGCTGATCGGGTTTGGCCGAATCAACTGGCTCGCTGATCGGCGCGGCGAATGCGTGCATTCGGCCTGCCCGCAATATCACCGGTGCTTTGTCGAGAAGAACATCCGCAAAGCACGACAGGCGCGCATTGTCGTTGCCAACCATGCGCTGGTCATGGCGCAGGCCGCACTCGGCGGGCTCGATGACGCGACCGTGCCGACCCGCTACGTCTTCGACGAAGGTCACCACCTGCTCGCAGCCGCGGATGGCGCCTTTGCCGTGCGCCTGTCCGGCCGCGAAGGACGCGAGCTGCGCCGCTGGATTGTCGGAGCCGAGGGCAGCCGAGGGTCGCGCGCACGAGGTCTGCGGCGGCGGATCGGAGACCTCGTGGAAGCCGACGAAGTCGGCGCCAAGGCGCTGATCGAGGTCCTCGCCGCCGCCCGTATCCTCCCTGCCGACGACTGGGCGCAACGGGTCGCCGAAGGACGTGGGCACCAGAGCTTTGAGAAGCTCCTAGTGCTCGTCCGCCAGCAGGTGCTCGCGCGCGCGGTGCTCGCCGACAATGGCTATGGCTTGCAGGCCGAGGCACGGCCGCCGATCGAGGGCTTGATCGAGGCGGCATTGCAGCTCGCCGACGGCCTCGACCGCCTCGCTAGCGCGATGAACCGGCTCTGTGAAGTCCTGCGGACCCGGCTCGAGGACCCAGACAACCTACCAGACACCGGGCTGCGTCAGCGTCTCGATGCGACGATCCGCAGCCTCGGCCGCCGCGGCGAGCTGCAGCTCGGCGCATGGAGCCGGTTATTGCGCGACTTCGCCGAACCGCCCCAACCCGAGACGGTCGAGTGGCTGGCGATCGACCGGATCGACGGGCTGGAGACCGATGTCGGGGTCAATCGGAATTGGGTCGATCCGGGTATCCCGTTCGCTGCATTGGTGGCGCAACCGGCGCACGGTCTCCTTGTCACCTCGGCAACCCTGACCGATGACGCCGCCGATCCCGAGCAGGCCTGGCGCGGTGCCGAAGCCGGTACTGGTCTGCGCCACCTGCCGGCGAGCCCGGCTGCAGCGCGCATCGCCTCGCCGTTCGACTATACGCAGCAGACGCGGATTTTTGTGATCACCGACATTCCTCGCGACGACATCGGTCAGGTCGCGGCGGCTTATACGGCGCTGTTTGTCGCGGCGCATGGTGGGGCGCTCGGCCTTTTCACCGCGATAACCAGACTTCGCGCCGTGCATCACCGCATCGCCCCGGCGCTCGAGGCACGCGGCCTGCTGCTGCTCGCCCAGCACGTCGACGCGATGTCGACCGCGACGCTCGTCGATATCTTTCGCGCAGAGGAGGATTCGTGCCTGCTCGGCACCGACGCCGTGCGCGACGGCGTGGACGTTCCGGGCCGCTCGTTGCGACTGCTGGTCTTCGATCGTGTCCCCTGGCCGCGTCCGGATATATTGCACCGGGCCCGCAAACCGGTGTTCGGCGGTGTGGAATATGCCGACCGGATCGCCCGATTACGGCTGCGGCAGGCCTATGGCCGGCTGATCCGCCGCGCCGACGATCGCGGCGTCTTTGTCATGCTCGATCGGGCCGTACCGTCGCGCCTGCTCGCCGCCTTTCCCGAGGGTGTCGCCGTTGCTCGCGTGCCGCTGGCGCAGGCGACCGAGGCGACCGCCGGGTTTCTCGGATAGGCCTTGACGGAAGCCTGCCGATTTTGGTCTGACACCCGTCGCCAACCGAGCGCGAAAGGACCCGGCATGCTCGACCATCACCGCGCCCTGATCTACACGATGGTGATCGTGTCCGCCGCCGATAATGAATTGCCCGAAGCCGAGCTGCGCATCATCGGCGATATCGTCGACGACCTTCCGGTGTTCCACGATTTCGACCGTGCTGAGCTGCCGAGGGTGCTCAACGACTGCACCGAGCTGATCGGCCGTGACGACGGGCTCGAGGAGACCCTGAGGACGATCAAGGCGGCCCTTCCCGCCAAGCTGCGTGAGACCGCCTATGCGATCGCCTGCGATCTCGTCGCCGCCGATGGCGAAGCGAGCCAGGAGGAATTGCGGATCCTCGAGCTGATCCGGCATCGCCTCAACCTCGAACGGCTGGTCGCGGCGGCCATAGAGCGGGGCGCCAGAGCGCGCTTTCAAACGCTCTAGACGACAAGTCCGCCTGAGTGCGAGGCGACCCGTCTCGCAGTATGCAGGTAGCGAGGGTTGCGCCGGATTGGCCGGTGCCGAGCCTCATGCATAGGAGACGGGTCGTGAGAGATCGTATCACGAATGTCGGTCTTGTATGTTCACAAGGAGGGGATCGTCGTGGCGGTAGCCGAGGGCGGCCGACGCGGTGAGGTCCGGGAATATGGTCGGATTGCCAACACGCCGGGCAGCGCCGGGGGCGCGGTCGCGGTCGGGAGAACCCTCGCAACCACTGTCTGCCGGGTCGCCGATCCAATGCAGGTTGCTAGACCGAGGCAGCTCCGCGACGCATCAACGGTCATGCGGTTCCAACCCGCGCGTCAGAGTATGATCAACCGTCGTTATGACGGTCGTGCTCCCGGTCTTGCCCGACAGTTGAGGCCTTGCGGACCATTTTCTGCCGGTCGGAAACAACCAAAAAAGAGGGGAGCAATGTCGCCACAGGGAATCCCCATGGCCCAAGCGCGGCTAAAGCGCATCTCGAAAGATGGCGCGCGATGCGCCTGCGCGATCACCTCATCACCGCCGCCGTCGGCGGCGGCGGGTTTGTTGGCGCGGTGCTGTTATGGTGGTGGTCGGGTCAAACCGATGCGATTGTCGGAATGACGGTTCTGGCTCGATTGTTGGCCGGATGCAGGGCTGCCCGGATCGCCGGCGTGCCAGGCTTGCTGTTTGTGGCAGCGGCGGCCGGGAGGCCGCTAGCCCCCGAGCAATCATCAAGTTTCTCAGCGAACTCTTGGCGATTGTCGTCTTGATGCTACCCTGATCGTCTCTTCGATCAGCGCCAGGTCCGGGGGAGAGAGGCGCCGGCGCTGCGGCGGGCGGCGAGCAGGACATAAGTATCGGCGATGATCGTCGGCAGCATCATCTCGCGGTGCCGCTCGTAATCGAGACCGCGCAGGGCGATGGCGATGGTGAGATCAAGCAGATCGCTCGCGATGCCACAGCCAAGCACCTCACACAGCGTCCAATCGAGCGCGCCCGCGAGAAGCTCAAGTTTGGCGATACCGCGACCAGCCTTTTGCGCGGGCCGCGTTAGATAATTAGCGTCGAGGCCGGCATCGCGCAGGACTTGTGAAACCGATTTGCCGATCGCCCCGGCGCGGACCTCGATGCGGGCGCGGAACTCTTCATCCGACCAAGCCATAGCATGGGGTTATAACCCACCGAATGAGATTTTTTTGGAATATGCTCAAAGATCAAAGCGCGCCGGATCTGATTAAATTCAGTTGCCATCCCGCAAAATGCGTAGCAGCACTTTATAAGCTGCCTTGCCCGACAGAGCCTGCAACAAATGCTTGAAAGAAGCCACGAATTTACTTGCCTGCTACTTGCAAAGGCGGACATGAAAGTGGATGAAATCTGTCGCTTGGTATCCTGCCTCGGGTGGTCGGCTCAGGGTGGTAACCGGACATTGCATCTCCTGTGGCAGGCCTTGTGATTGCAAGCTCGCGGAAATGCACGTGTAGAAAGCACATAACGCCCTAGGTGAAAAAGAATTTCTTGAGTTTACGTCCAATAAGTTTATGTAAAATCCGACCAGACAACCGGGACCTCGACGATACGATAGATCTTCGCCGATCGAGCTCATGCCGCTTCTCGATTAACGAGATGCAATCAAGCCTTCGGAAGTCACCCCAGTGTAAAACCACTTGCTCACAAATCTCAAATCCGGACCTAATTGCAACATGTGCAAAAAGATTTTTACTCATGAAATTTCGCCCGTGCGGGTTAGATAAATAATCGGTACCCGGCGATTTGTCGTTATTGGAATGATGTAACAACGCCCGTCCACCCGGCGCGAGAATACGGTACGCATCCTCTATGTAGGATTGGACTGCATCATACTCGAAGTGCACCATGGCATCATAACAAAATATCGCTGTTACAGAGCCGCTCTCCAGCGGCTTGAAATCCCATCCGTTATTTATTCGGGGGTATACCACGGGATTAGATACAAATCTTTCTTTACAAAACATGATGTTTTCTTGGTTGATATCCAAGATATCAATTCGTTCTATTCCACGACATAGTTCCGCATTATTAATGATGTGAGCAGTATGGCGGCCATGACCACACGCCAACTCGACTAAAGTATGCATATTTAGTCTACCAAAGAGCTGCTGGAATTCTGATTCAGGGCTCCAGAACGTTGCTAGTGGATCGACTCTAACACTTGTTTCCCGCGGCGGATCTTTTCGATGATGGCATCGGGGTCGGCGGTCCAGACGAAGGGTTTGGGATTGGCATTGGTTTCTCGCAGGA
>Ga0306920_100012146_pt1 | contig 11671 bp, 8 predicted proteins | sample flu12Cox44000170_FD_204666 | JGI IMG/M metagenome (GOLD analysis project Ga0306920, IMG submission 204666) | Lab enrichment of tropical soil microbial communities from Luquillo Experimental Forest, Puerto Rico - flux4day.12C.oxic.44.000.170 (v2)... | ecosystem: Environmental > Terrestrial >...
CAGCTCGCGTCCCCGGCGACTCTCGTTGGCCCGGGGATAGTCGACGTGCTTCCAGAGCAGGCCGCCGTCGCGCTCGTAGAGCGCGACGGCGCGGGGAATCTCGTAGGCGCGGCCGTGGTCGTCGGCGAGAGTAGCGTCGTAGAAGGCGGCGTGAGCCGGCACATCCGTGCCCGGCTCCAGCGAGTTGGCGTAACGGCCAAGATCGATCTCGCCTTGATCGAAGGCATTGCGGAAGGACCACGTCGGAGTCCGATCGGCGTAGGGAACGAAGAGCTCCGAGAGCGACGCTCGATAGAGAATGGAGCGCAGGCGGCCGTCGTCTTCGTAGGCGACGGTGTAGAGGACGAGTCCTTCGCGAGGATGAACGGCGAAGCGGAACTGCCAATTCTGCCATCGCACGAGATGACCGCGCCGCTCGAAGCTCGGGCCGTCGGGCTGGCGGATTTCGAGGGGCGTCGGCATCGGTCTCTGGCGATCCACCGAGGCCTCGTCGAGGTCGTTGCCTCGAGTGGCGGGTGGAACAGGGATGGCCGGACCATCGAGGACCCGCACCACCCGGCGAGCGTTGAGATCGACGTAGGCGATGACGCCCTCGATGGGCCGCGCGTAGGGATTGGGCGACGGCCCCTTGTAGTAGGCCACGACGCCCACCATCCGTGCGCCCCGCCTCGGCGAGCGCGCCTCGGGTCCTATGGGCCATGGATCGAGGGCCACGTTCTCGAAGTCCAGGATCCCGCGCCGTTGCATGGCCGCACGCCACCGACTATCCGCGCGAACGATCTCGGCCGTCAACGCGTATTCTTCCATGAGGATGGGGGGCTGCACACCCGGCCGTGTCTTCCACGAAATGACGTGACGATGAGTGAGGTTGACCAGCCCCTCGATTGTCCGATTCGCCGTCCGCTCGTAGGCCACTACCGAGGCTTGGCGGGCCTCGCCCGCGCCGGCGGCGACCGTCTTGGGCGGCTCCTGGAGAGCGATCAGGGCGAACCGCGTGTCCGGGCCGACCTTCCCGGCCTTGGTGAGGATCTCTACGACAGCGCCGATCTCTTCACGGCTGAGAGGATCGAGAGGATGACGCTCCTCGTCGTCGGCCCACCCGAGGGCGCCTCCGCTCAGGCTCACCACCAGCACGAAGATGGCAAGCCAGCGATGCGGCGGCGCGTCGCCTATGCGTTGTCGCGGCACGGTTGTCCCTCGGGCCGTGACCATGTGCGAGCCCTGCCCTCTTTCTCCCGGGCGAAGAGGGCCGGGTGAGGAGCTAGCGAGTCCGGCTCTTGAGGTAGGAGTTCTTCACCGTGATCTTGTCGCCCCTGAAGGTGAAGACGTCGCAGCCCGTGACCTCGACCTTCTTGCCGTCGGCGGTGGTTCCGGTGAAGAGCCACTCGGAGAGTCCACGGTCGCCCGAGACGAAGTGTCGCGCGTCGCCGAAGTGCACGTCGGGGAAGCGCTTGAACACGCCCGCGAAGCCCTCGCGCACCGCGTCCTTCCCCACGAAGCGCTTGCCCCACGGATCCGGGCCCGCCGAGAGCTCAAATACGCAATCGTCCGTCATGAACGTCATGAGGTAGTCCACGTCGTGCCGGTTCCAGCCGTCGCCGAACGCTTCCAGGTCTTTGACTGTGACCATGGTGGTGCCCTCCGTGCGCGTCACGATGCCGCCGAAGGACTCGCCCGTCAAGCCACCATTTTCCGTGCCCGTTGTATGGGGGCGCGCCCGCACGGCGGCCGGATGTATGGGGTCGCCACTTCCTGTACGTCCGCGGGTGGCCGATGCTATTTTTGCGGTACCAGCTCACGAGGAGCGAGGACCAGTGATGGAAGATTCGGCACCACCCGCGAGCATCACGGCCGCCGCCGCTTTCCTTCTTTTGCTCTCGCTTTCCGGGGCCGGGCCCATGCCGACGGTCGCTCAGGAGGCGAAGTGCCCGTTCGACGGCAGGCGCCCTCCTCTCGGCGAGATTCTCAAGGGTCCCGCGTCACAGCGTCCCTCCTTGTGCAAGGCGAATCTCGCTGGAACCAACCTCGCCGGCGCCGACCTCAGCGGCGCCGACCTCAGCGGCGCCAATCTCAAGGGAAGCAACCTCGCCAGGGCCAATCTCAAACGGTCGCGCCTCGTGGGGGCTGAACTCGCCGGGTCGCACCTCGGCAAGGCGAACCTCAACGGGACCAGCCTCGCCGGCGCCGACCTGGGCGGGACCAATCTCGCCGAAGCCGATCTCGCGGGAGCCGACCTGACCAACGTCGACCTCGCGGGGGCTGCTCTCACCGGGGCCGATCTCACCGGAGCGAACCTCACCGGCGCGAAGCTGAACAACGCGAACCTCGAGAGCGCGAAGCTGAACAATGCGAACCTGAGCGACGCGAACGTCACCGAGGCATACCTTGGCTCCGCGCGCCTCGAAGGCGCGAACCTGATCAGTGTCAAAGGAATCACGTGCGATCAGCTTCGTGCGGCGAAGACCGATCGAGCCACCAAGCTTCCGGGCGGGATGAAGTGCAGTTGAAACGGGCGAGCCGGTCCGATCCGCCGAGGCTGACGAGCACCAGCGCCTCGACGACCTATCCCCGGCGCTTGCGGGCAACCACGAGCAGGTACTCGTAGGAGTACCGCGCGGGCCCGCCGTCCGCTCCGCAATTCGCGCGCGTCACGAAATCGAGAAAGGCGCGGTCGAGGGCGGCCTGCTCCGGGCGCCCGACGAGGCCTTCGTAGATGGCGATCGCGGGTCCGAAGGTCTCCTTGAAGAGCTGGAGGTACGCGCGCGGGCTTTCTGCCGTCTCGACGTACTCCCGGCGCGTCATCTGAAGGTCCTCGACGCGGTCGCCGAAGAGCTCGCGGACGTGGCCTTCACTTCCCCACATGACGGGCGGCAGCGCGCCCGGCGGGGGTGGCGACATGTAAGGGGTGAACACGCCGAAGAAATCGGCCCCCAGGCCTTCAGGCGTGAAGTTGATCATCCCGATCGTGCCGCCGGGGCGACACACGCGCAGGAGCTGATCGGCGACCGCCCGATGGTTCGGGGCGAAGATCGCGCCGAGCGACGAGGTCACCACGTCGAATTCCCCGTCGGCGAAGGGAAGCGTCTCGGCGTCCGCCTCCTTCCACTCGAGGGTCACTCCCTGCGCCCGCGCCTCGCGGCGTCCGGCCTCGAAGTGCTCGGGCGTGAGGTCCGACGCCACCACCCGGGCCCCCGTCCGCGCCGCTTGGATGGCCGTGTTTCCCGTGCCCGCCGCCACGTCGAGCACGCGCTGGCCAGCCGTGATCCCGCAGGCCTGGACGAGCACTGCGCCGAGCTCCCAGACCGTGCTCGTCGCAAATCGATGGTAGTCGCCCAGCGCCCACATCGCCCGGTGCGCGGCCTTGAGCGAGCGGTCGGCCTCCGCCGCGGTCGGTCCGTTCTCCTGCGTCGCCATGTATGGCCTCCCTTCCCTCCACGACCATGCTGCACGTGCCGTGGTGGCTCCATTTCATCGTCGCGGCCGAGTGTAAGATGGGCCCGTGGCCGGACTCCATGACCGATCGTCCGGATCCTTTGTCCCCGCGTCCGGAGGGCAACCTCCACCATCCGCCGAATCGAGCGACCGCGCCGAGATGGACGTTCTGTCGGACGTCCTGCGCACGGTCAGGTTGACCGGCGCGGTCTTCTTCCCCATGGAAACCTCCTCGCCGTGGGCCGATGAGATTCCCGCCGCGAGCGCGTTCGCGGAGATCGTGCTTCCCGGCGCGCAGCAGGTCGTCTCGTATCACATCGTGACCGAGGGCGTGTGCTGGGCGGCGCTTCAGGGTGGCTCGCCAGTCCGGCTGGAGGCCGGCGACATCCTCGTGATCCCACACGGCGATGCCTACATCATGTCGAGCGCACCCGGCCTGCCGTCCCAGATGTCGGCGGAGATGGTGCTGGAGTTCTTTCGTGAGATGGCAGCCGGCGGGCTGCCGGGGGTGGTCGTCGAGGGTGGGGGCGGCCCCGACCGCGCCAAGGTCATCTGCGGATTCCTTGGCTGCGACATCCGGCCCTTCAATCCCGTGCTGGAGGCGCTCCCCGGTCTCGTCCACATCCGCCGTCACCCCGCCACGGCGGCCGAGGATCGGCTGAAACCCGTGATCGAGTTCGCCCTCGCGGAATCCCGACAGCAGCGGTCGGGCGGGCGGTGCGTGCTCCTGCGCCTCAGCGAGGTGCTGTTCGTCGAAGTGATACGACGCTATCTCGACGCCCTCCCCGCGAATCACAGGGGCTGGCTCGCCGGGCTGCGCGATCCGAGCGTCGGGCGCGCGCTCACTCGGCTCCATGGCCGGCCGGCGCACGCGTGGACGTTGGAGCGGCTGGCGCGGGACGTCGCCGTCTCGCGCTCGGTACTGGCGGAGCGCTTCACGCAGATCGTGGGGCAGCCGCCTATGCGCTACCTCGCGTGCTGGCGGATGCAGCTCGCGGCACGGATGCTCGCCGACAGTGCCGCGAAGGTGTCCGCGGTCGCTCTGGACGTGGGCTACGACTCGGAGGCGTCGTTCAGCCGTGCCTTCAAGAAGATCGTCGGCGTCGCCCCGGCGACGTGGCGCGAGCGCGCGCGCTCCGCGGCGACTCCCCCTTCCCGAGCGTCAGTCCGCCGCGTCCGCCGACCGCCCCGGGTTCCCGCGACCATGAGTCATCGTAAGAGAAACTGATCCGCGCGGCCCCTGCGGGCGTGGCTACGACGACGCTCGTACGGTCTATCGGCGGCGCGTGCCCGGCGTGAACATCCGGATGGCGCTTCGGGGAACCCCGAGGATCCTCGCCGGAATGCTGAGGAGCTCGGCCCCCACGTCGGCGGCCGGCAGATAGCGCACGTTGGGACTCGAGAGGGAGCCGGACACGCGCACCGGAATCCCCAAGACTTCGCCGCTCAGAATGGAGCCGATCAGAGGGATGCGTCGGGTGAAACGGCCCCCCGGTATCCGGAACGAGACCATGCCCCTCGCATCGATGGTGTCATTCTCGAGGTCGAGCCAGCCGTTCCCTCCGAGGGTGAGCCGCGAGGATTCGATGACGACCTCGTCCAGGACCACTGTGAGCCCATCGATTCGTCCCCGAGCCGTCACCAACTGGAACGGAAACGCTTCTCTGTGCAGATCGGGAAACGCGATGTCAAAGTCCCCTGACTCGTTCAGGTAGTCGAAGGTGTTCTCGAGGACGGTTTCGACGGTGGGCGACGGCAGGAACCGTCCGTCGCGGGCGACGACTTGGAACTCGCCCGACAGTGTTCGCGCCACCTCCGCCGATCTGCCCCGGCCCAAGACTCGTCCAGACAGAGAGTAGGGGCCGCTCACGCGCCGCGTCTGCGTCAGGCACACGCTGGTCGCGTCGAGCGACCCGTTCGTGGCCGACAGTGTCAGGTCGAGCCCGATCTCTCCGCCGGCCACATCCACGGTGCCCACAATGCCGATGCCACACACCTCTCCGCGTTCTATCCTGGCGCTGACCCCCTGCGGCGCGAGCGAAATCGCCACCTGCAGGGGACGCGAGGCGAATCGGTCGAACGTGACCACGCCCGCCCTGACCCGAATGAGACCTTCCACCGAGGGCAGCACCCTTTCCTTGGCCCCATCGCTTGCCGCGAGCTCCTTTCCGCGCTCGAGAAGCTCGCGGAGCTCGTTCCCGACGATCCGGTCGGTCGAGAGGTCCAGGTCGACATGGAGTGCGCTCGGCTCGCCTTCCACGCGTCCTTGCAAGGTCGCGCGCCTGTCCCGCCAGCGAAAGTCCGCCGATCGCACGGCGATCTGGCTGTGGTCGCCCTCGAGATCGAACGACTCGATGTGAACGCTCTCGCCCGCCACCGGGATGCGGAAATCGCGCCCCGCTAGCTTCCCGCGGGCATGGAAGCGCACCGGGGGATCTACGAAGGTACTCATCTCCAGGTCGCCCTCGATGAGGCCGGCCTCGATCGGGATGCCGGTCAGCGGCGGCACCTCGAAGATGCGATCAAGCGTGGCCTGCTCGAGGATGCCCGAGAAGGAAAAAAGCGACTTACCCTTCCCGAGCTCCAGCGCCAAGTGGGCCGTATGGCCGCCGTCAGTGATGGTGGCCTGCTTGACCTCCAGAGCATGGGCACCTCGCACCAGGTCCACGGTGACCCGAGGGCCGGCGGCGATCGTGAGATCTCCCTGCAGCGCGACGTCACCACCCTCCTTCCACCGCAGACGGGCGTCGGTGACCTGCACGGGAGCACGGGGCGCGAATCGATCGGGCACGTCCATCTCTCGCTTGAGCCACGCCACCATCTGGGCTCCGACGCTCCCGGTGCCTCGCACCTCCACGTCGAGGGACGCTTTCCCGGGACTCTCCATGGATCCGTCGATCGTCAATGAACTGTCCAGCATCCCGAGCGTGGCCTTGTCGACGGCCAGCTGCTTCGGGGTCGCACGGAAGGTTCCTCCGGAGATACTCAGGGCTCCCGGCAAATCGGCATGCTGGATGGCGATGTTGTCGAGCGTCCCTGCGCCGGTCCAGACCCACGCGGCCGGATCTCTCAGCGGCCCTTCCAGGGAGAGGGCCGTGATGTCCAGCCGGCCTCGAGCATCCTCGAGGCGTTGCCATGCGGGCGGCAGTCCGTCCAGCTGGCTTACGAGAGCCTTGGCCTCGGCGACATCGATCGAGAGCCTGCCCGAGTCGACGGCGACCCAGGGCGAGTCGAGGTAGCGCAGCTTGCCGGTGAGGTCGGAAAACGACGACCGCCCGACGCGCCCGCGGGCACCTTCGATCGCTACCTGGCCGGCTCCGTACTCGAAGCTCCCTGCTTCGATGGAGAAGGGGTATGGAATGGGATCGTACGTGAGACTCAACGCAGCCTTGGTGACGAACACCTTGGGTGTGAGTGCACCGAGTCTATCGCCCAGGACGAGTCGTCCGGACAGTCGGCCGCCGATGCCGTGAATGCTCGAGAGGGTCCGATGCAGACCCGGGTCCTTGATCGCGCGGAGCAAAAGCGCACGCAGCTCGGCGGCGTCGGCCTCCAGCTTCATGTCGAGCTTGAAGGGTGCACCCGGTCCCGTCAGCCCGAGGCGGAGCGTGCCCTCCGTTCCCTTGACCTTGCCCGATCGCGCCGACACTCTTGTGGCATCGAGAGTCCGATGGGCCACGGCAAGCCTGCCGCTGACATCGCTCAGGTCGAGTTTGAGGCCGGGAGTCGAGAACTGTGCGGCCTGGATCGTTGCCGTGATGGTCGTGTTCTGCCACAGCTCCACCCATGAGCGTCCACTGCCTCGGAAGTCGACGCCTCGCGCCTGCCCCGCCTTGAAATCGCGGCACACATCCTCGACCAGCGGTATGTCCCGGGCGATCTCCAGCGCGGCCGCCCGGATCCGCGACAGATCGATTTCGGGGGAGGCCAGCTTCGACGTCACCGTTGACGTTGTCTCGTCGACCGTGACCTCACCGGCGAGGCTCACCCGCGGCGACCTGACGTCCAGGCGTTCGATGGCGGCCCGCACCATGCCCTGGTCTTCGCCGACCGCGGCCTTGAGGGCAACCCCATCGAGGACCGTGCTTCGCTGTCCCCGCACGAGAGTGACCAACGGCGCGGAGGCCTCGATCTCGGCCTGGACCTTCCGGAGCCCGACCGATGTGAGCGCCACGTCCAGGCTGGCGTCTCCTGACCCGAGGTATGGGAGCGGACGCGGGGAGATCGACGCCAGGGCTTCCGGCAGTCGGAGCCGGTCGAATCGCGCCCGTCCGGCCGTGGCGAGAGTGTCGGCGGCGATGCTGAGCTCGAGCTGTAACGAATCAAACGCATTCGACCCGGAGTGGAGATGGATCTCCAGCGCGCCCGGGGGCGCCCGCAGGCGACCGTTCAGGTTGGTGATGATGAGCGGAGGCCGCGCGCCACTTCTGAGCTCGACCGAGCTGTCGCTGACGACCACGATCAAGCGGGGAGCCTGCGTGGCCAGCGAAGTCAGCAGAGCACGGAGCTGGCCCTCTACGGCGTCGATGTCGAGGGGCTTTTCCCCCTGCAGAGCCAGGGACAGAGCGACACCGGACAGCTCCACGCGAGAAATGTCGAACGTCCTTCGCAGCAGACCGGCCACGGACGGACGGGCGGTGATGGACTGGATCTTTCCCGTAACCTGCTTGCCGAAGCTCGCGGAGATGCCCCGCATGGTCACCGCCGGACGCGGAAACCACGTGAGGTCGATCTTGCTGATGGCCAGATCGGCATCGGTCTTGCTCGACACGAATGCCCGAATGCGCTCTCGAACGGCTTGACTGTCGAGCACACGAGGCAAGAGCAGGGCGGCAAGCAGAAGGAGGACGACCGCGAGGCCGATGAGGCCCGCCAGCCACGCGATGATGCGGCGGACCGTCATCTCCGCTCCGGGAGCGCCTGGACGGACAGACGGGCGGTCGACGGTCCCGAGCTCTTCACCGGCGGGGAATCCGGGAGAGAGTCGAGCGGCAATGACCGGTCGGGCGGCGGCATCATGTCTCTGGCGTTATCCATGCTGTGCGGGGCCTGTGCCACGCCGGCCCAGGTCACGAACGAGCCCTGACGACAGCGACCCCATGGTACCGCGACTGAATTTGCCAGGACCCGCGGCCAGATCGAAGAAGTCAGGCTCGAAGCTACGACCCCAGCTCCCGCCGATCTTCGTCGCTGGCCGCGCGGCGACTTTCTTCCCGGATGAGGCCGAGCACTTCCCGTTTGAGATCATTGAAGCGCGGAGAGGTGGTTGTCTCGAGCGTGCGGGGCCGGGGCAGGTCGACGGCCAGGCGCTTCTTGATGCGTCCCGGCCGCGCCGTCATGACACAGACCGTGTCCGCGAGCAGAAGCGCCTCCTCGACGTCGTGGGTGATAAAGAGGACGGTCTGATGCTGCCGCTCCCAGACCGAGAGCAAGAGCTCCTGCATGACGGAGCGTGTCTGGGCGTCCAGGCTGCCGAAGGGCTCGTCCATGAGGAGGAGCACGGGCTCCATGATCAGCACGCGCGCAATCCCCACGCGTTGTTTCATGCCGCCGGAGAGCTCGGCCGGGTAGTGCCGCTCGAAGCCGCGGAGGCCTACCTGCTCCAGCAGGGTCTCGACGCGCGGACCGTACTGAGCGGCGGACACGCCGCAGGTCTTCGGCCCAAAGGTGATGTTGTCGAGGACGGTGAACCACGGAAAGAGCGCCGCCTCCTGGAACACCACGCTCCGTCTCGGATCGGGGCGGCTCACGGGTTCTCCCCGGAAGAGCACCTCGCCACGGGTCGGCCCATCGAAGCCCGCCACCATGTTGAGGAGGGTGGACTTGCCGCAGCCCGACGGCCCGAGGACGGCGGCGAACTCGTTGGGCGCCACGTCGAGGTCGATCGCGTCGAGCGCGACGAGCCGGCCCGTCCGGCCGTTGAACTCCTTGCTCACGCCGCGGAGGGCGATGACGGGCGCTGCGGTCACCGATGGGGCAGGCTCACGCATGCCGCTCGAGGATCCGCCACCGCAGCAGCACGCGGGAGAGGCGCACGATGATCTGGTCGGAGATGAACCCCAGGAGGCCGACGGAGAACATGGTGGCCACGCAGATGTCCATGCGCCCCACGTAGTATGCGTCCCAGAGGACGTACCCGAGGCCGGACTTCACGGCGATCATCTCGGCCACGATCACGGCCGTCCAGGCCACCCCGACGCCGAGCCGGAGACCCGTGAAGATCGAGGGCAAGGCGGAGGGCAGGACGATCTTCAACAAGACTGTCCGCTCCCCCGCGCCCAGCATGCGGGCCGCACGAAGGAGCAGGAGATTCGTATCGCGGACGCCGTGAGCGGTGTTGACCACGATGGGATAGAAGGCGCCGAGCCCGATCAGAAAGAGCGCGCTCGCATCGTAGATGCCGAAGACCGCGATGGCGAAGGGCAGCCAGGCCGTGATTGGAACGGGACGCAGCAGCTGGATGGAGGGGTCGACGAGTCGCGCCACGAGGCGATTCCAGCCCACGAACATTCCGAGCGGAATGGCCACGACAGCGGCGAGCACGAATCCTTCCAGCACACGCCGTCCCGAGTAGAGGACGTTGGCGACCCAGGTGCCGGAGTAGGGCGAGAGCGACTTGCCCGGTGCGCCGAAGATCCAGCGGCGCCACGACCCGAGCACCTGGGACGGCGCGGGAATGATCCCCTCCGCGACCCAGTGCTGAGTCACGGCAAGGTGCCACAGGGCGAGGAGGAGGAGAGGGAGGATCAGGAACCAGGGAATGCGCCGGTCGCCCACGCCCTGCCTCGCCGCTTACTTGTTCTGCCCGAGATCGACGGCGCTGCGCCCGGTGGCGCGGCTCAAAAGCTCGTACGTGTAGTACTGTCCGACCTCGCCGGACACGTCACGCGCGATGACGCCATTGTCGGAAAGGAACTTGGAGATGCGCCGGATCGACTCGAGCGGCAACGACACGTCGAAGCGCGTGTAGCGGATGGCCTCGGCGGTCACGGTCTCGGGCAGCCCCGCCTTCTCGGCGTAGATCTTGGCAAAGCGCTGGGGGTCGGCCTGGGCGATCTTCACCACGTCCACGTAGGCCGAGACGAACCGTTGCGCCGCCTCGCGTTGCTTCTCCATGAAGCCCCGGTTCACGGCGAGCACGGCGATGAGGCCGCCCACGGTCTTGGAGCTGTTGTGGGTGATCGTCGGATACTGCGCCCAGCCCTCCACGATGCCCTGGGCGCAGAAGGGGTGCCAGACCACGGCCAGATCGATTTCCTTGCCCTGCAGCGCCTTCAGATAGTTACCGCCGCCCCCCATGATGTTAACGATGCGGAGCTTGCCGTAGTCGAGCCCGTTCTCCTGGACCGTCGCCGCGAACTTGAGCCACGAGATGGATCCCGCCCCCACGCCGATCGACTTGGCGCCGATGCCCGCCCACTCCTTGATGTCATCCCCTTTTCGCACGAGCAGGCAGTCGTTGCCGGAGCCGATGCCGGCCACGCCGATCATCGACTTGGCGCCTTGACCGAGGCCAAGTGTGATGTCCTGCGGTCCGAAGGCGGCGATGTCGAGATCACCCGTGGCGAGGGCCGTGCGCTCGTCGGCGAAGCGCTGGAACAACACCTGCTCCACCTGCACGTTGTATTTCGCGGCCTCGGCGGGCAGGAGCCAGAGCGGGGAGAGCGCCGGCACATTGGCCATGCCCTGCTTCACCTTGACCGGGGCGGGCAGCGGCGTGCGTGTGGGATCGGACTGCGCGGCGGCCGGCGTCCAGGACTCAAAGAACGCCAGGAGCATGAGCAGCCAGAGCGTCGAGCCAGTGAGCCGAACGTTCATGCCGTGCCTCCCCGAGCTGAGTCGATCACCGATGGGTCCGTCGACCCGCGTGACGCATCGCCCTCTTCGTCCGCGCCGATGCTGCCAGAGGGCGTGGCCCAGGTCAATTGGAGGCGCCCCGTCTACGGGGTCTCCGCCGCCGCGCGTGAAGAGGTGGCGGCCATGCAGTAGGTCTGCGGGGGGCCGCGCCACACGTCGACGGGCATGGCGACGGCGGCAAGAAGGGGAGTGGGGGCGCTAGAGTTGCCCGTGCACCTCTTGAATGGCCTAGAAACAGGGCGAGCTGCGCTTCTCGCCCACACACCGGTTGAATTCAGCTCTCTTGGCCTCGTCGTTCCTCCTCTGCGCGAGGCTCTTCTCTGCCGCCTCTCTCATGTTCCGGGCGTTCTCCGCGTCTTCCAAATCTATTCTCGATGGACCG
>Ga0306920_100012147_pt1 | contig 11671 bp, 10 predicted proteins | sample flu12Cox44000170_FD_204666 | JGI IMG/M metagenome (GOLD analysis project Ga0306920, IMG submission 204666) | Lab enrichment of tropical soil microbial communities from Luquillo Experimental Forest, Puerto Rico - flux4day.12C.oxic.44.000.170 (v2)... | ecosystem: Environmental > Terrestrial >...
TACCGGCTCGCCAAGAAACGCCAGGCCCGCCGGGTCGCGCCGGTAGACGCCGCGCTCCGTCACGACCCAGTCCATCGGGATGTCCCAGCGTTGCGGCTGGATGGTGTCGATCTTCGCCAGCTCGTAGCCGACGCCGATGACGACGGGCTTCGGGGCCAGGCTTGCCAGGGTCCGGTCGAAGTACCCGCCGCCGTAGCCGAGGCGATGGCCGGCCTGATCCCATCCGATCATCGGCAACAGCGCGACGGTGGGTGTGACCAGTTCGGAGCCCACGGGATACGGAATGCCGAGCGGGCCGGAGGCCAGAGTCACGCCCGGGTGCCATTCGCGGAAGACCAGCGGCTGCCTGGGCGCGACGATCACCGGCAGGGCGGTCACCGCGCCGCGCTCGCGCAGCTTCTCCCCGAGGCGGCGCGCGTCGTATTCACCACGGATCGGCCAGCAGAAGGCGAGCTTCGCGGCGCCGAGGCCCGGAAACGAGCGCCAGAGATGGCCGTCGATGCGCTGGCGGAAGCGCTCGCGCGTCGCGCCGTCGAGGCGCTCACGCGCCGCCATGAGCCGAACGCGCTCGGCCTTCCTCCAGGATTTGATGTCGTCGATCGTCATGCCGCCCTGAGAGACCTCATCTCCCAGGCTACCCGATCGTTCCAGACTTTCTCAGGCTCGCGATCTCGGCCGGGCTCAGCCCCGCCTGGCTCAGGACGGTGTCGGTGTGCTCGCCGAGCCCGGGCGCCGGGGTCCGGATTTCGCCCGGCGTCCGGTCGAAGCGAATCGGCGTGTCGAGCGTGCGGAAACGTCCGGCGCGCGGATGCTCTTGCTCGACGAGCAGCCGGCTCGCGGCGATCTGCGGATCGAGCGGGAGGTCGGCGTAGCGGTTGACCGGCGCACAGAGGACGTCGTGAGCCTCGAGGCGCGCCATCCAGTCGGCGACGGTGCGGGTGCGAAAGACGGGGGCCAGCCGTGCGGTCAGCTCGGCGCGGCGCTCTCGCCGGTCGGCGCGCGTGGCGAAGCGCGGATCCCGGGCGAGCGCGGGATTCTCGACGGCTTCGCAGAACGGCGCCCACAGCCGGTCGATCCAGACCGCGACGTACACCCAGCCGTCCGACGCCTCGAACGCCTGGAACGGAACGATATATGGATGGCCGCTGCCCCACCGGCCGGGCTCCTCGCCGGTCGCGAGGAAGATCGACAGCCGCGCCGCGTGCGCCAGGAGCGTCCCCGCGAGCAGCGAGACGTCGACGCGCTGCCCCTGGCCGGTGCGCTCGCGATGCAGCAGCGCGGTGAGGATGCCTTGCCCGGCCATCAGCGCGCCGATCGTGTCCAGCACCGGGGCGCCGCACAGCATCGGCGGGCCCTCGGGCTCGCCGATGACCGCCATGAGTCCGCCCATCGCCTGCACGAGCATGTCCACGCCCGGCTTGTCGCGCCAGGGCCCGTCCGGTCCGAACGCGGAGAGGGAGCAGTACACCAGCCGGAGATTGAGCCGAGCCAGGCGCGGCCAGTCGATGCCGAGACGCTCGGCGACGCCGCCCCGGTAGGCCTCGAGGACGACGTCGGTGCGGGCCACCAGGCGATCGAACGCCGCGCGCCCCTCGGGCCGCGCGAGATCGAGCGCGACGCTGCGCTTGTTCCGGTTGACGGTGACGAAGACCGCACTTTCCCCGCCGAGCTGGACTCCGTAGGCGGTGCGCGAGGCGTCACCGCCCGTGGGGTGCTCGATCTTCACGACGTCGGCGCCCATGTCGGCCAGGTACATGCCGCACACGGGCCCGGCGATGAGATGGGCGAGCTCGAGCACACGGTAGCCGGCCAGGGGAAGCGTCATCGCGCCACGGTCGACCACTGTAGTCCATCACCGCGCTCAGTGCCGGGGATTCAGCGCGAACGACGCGCGGCCGTGGCCTCGAGACGACAGGGCGTGGCAAACGTGCTAGCGTTTCGGGAAGACTCGCGACGGCCGAGGCGGGATGAGGAGCTCACCATGACGACCCGCAACACGCCGGTGATGGACGCGCTCGTCGACTTCGTGCTCGGGCTCGAGCTGGCGGCGGCGCCTCCGGCGGTGGTCGAAGCCGCGAATCGATCGATGACCGACTGGCTCGGCACGGCGATCCGCGGATCGATCGAGCCGCTCGCCGACGCCATCGCGGCGGTGATCACGGCGACCGGCGGAGAGCCGCAGGCCACGATCGTCGGCCGCGGCCAGCGCACGAGTGCCTTGCTCGCGTCGCTCGCCAACGGCGCGCAGGGCCACGCGCTCGACTTCGACGACACCCATCTGCCGGCCGTGCTCCACGGCTCCGCCGCGGTCGCCCCGGTGGTGCTGGCACTCGGCGAGTGGCGCCATGCCTCGGGCGCCGACGCGCTCGCCGCGTTCATCGCCGGCTTCGAGCTCGCGACGCGCATCGGCCGCGTGATCGGCAAGCGCCTGACCGAGCGCGGCTGGCACGTGACGGCCACGGTGGGCACGTTCGGCGCCGCGGCGGCCGCCGGGCGGTTGCTCGGCCTCGACGCGCGCCGGCTCGCGCACGCCCTCGGCATCGCGGGAACCCAGGCGGCTGGCCTCACGCAGTCCTTCGGCACGATGGCCAAGCCGCTCCATCCCGGCAAGGCCGCGATGAATGGGCTGCTGGCGGCGCTGCTCGCGCGCGAGGGCTTCACCGGCGCCACCGCGATGCTCGACGCGCCCGAGGGGCTGGCTGGGACCTTCCTCGGTGTGACCGATGTCACGCGCGCCGCCGAGGACTTCGGCAAGCGATGGGAGCTCTCGCAAAACAGCACGAAGTACTACGCGGCGTGCCACCTGACGCACGCGACGATCGACGCCGGCCGTGCGATCCGCGGGCGGGCGCCCTTCGACCCCGGCGCCATCGAGAGCGTGCGCTGCCGGGTGACGCCGCTCACGCTCAAGGCCGCCGACCAGCGCGAGCCCCGGACGCCGCTCGAGGCGAAGTTCAGCGTGCGCTTCTGCGCGGCGATGGGGCTACTGCGGGGCGACGCCGGCGAGGCGGAGTTCACGCCGGCGAGCCTCGCTGATCCGGCGGTGGCCCGCGTGATGGCGCGGGTGACCCCCGAGGGCGACGACTCGCTCACGATTCCGGCCGCGCACATGACGGTGCGGCTCGCGGACGGCCGGGTGATCGAGGAGCGGATCAGCGCGGCGCGCGGGACGCCGGACAACCCGGGCACGCGTGATGACCTCGAGGCGAAGTTTCGGCGGCTCGCGGAAACCGTGCTGCCGGCGCCGCGCGTCGACGAGCTGACGGCAGCGCTGCGCGGCCTCGCGACGGCGAAGGACGTCGCAGGCATCCTGGCGCTGGCCAGTGGCCGCGCCTGAGGGGCCGCGCTCGACGACGGACCACGCGCGGAGCGGGCGCTGGTTTGACAGGCGCCGGGTCGGTGGTCTACCGTTCCACCAACCAAACGATTGGTCAACCCCGCGCCGGAGAGGAACCGTTCACCATGGCGAAGCCGATCATCTCCGCCGACTCGCACATCACCGAGCCGCCGCACACGTACGTCGACCGGATCGACCCGAAGTTCCGCGATCGGGCGCCGCACGTCGTCCGTGATCCCAAGCGCGGAGACCTCTTCGTCATCGAGGGGCTCGACAAGCCGATCCCGATGGGGCTCGTGGCCGCGGCCGGCAAGCGTGCCGAGGAGCTGACCGTCTTCGGCGCCCGGTTCGAGGAGCTCCATCGCGGCGGCTGGGATCCCCAGGCGCGCCTGGCCGACCAGGATCGCGACGGCGTGGCCGCCGAGATCCCTGTACCCGACCGTCGGCATGATGCTGTGCAACCACCCGGACTTCGACTTCAAGCACGCGTGCTTCGCGGCGTACAACCAGTGGATCGGCGAATATGCCTCGGCGCATCCGGCCCGTCTCCTGGGCGTCGGGCAGACGGCGATGCGCTCGTTCGAGGACGGCATCCGCGATCTCGAGCGCATCAAGGCGCTCGGGCTGCGCGGTGTGATGATGCCGGGCAATCCTGCGCTCGAGGACTACGACCATCCGATGTACGACCCGTTCTGGGAAGCCGCCGTCGACCTGAAGCTGCCGCTGTCCTTCCACATCCTCACCAGCAGCAGCGACACCTTCAAGACGCGCGGGCCCAAGCTCAACGCGTTCATGTCGATCATCCGCGGCTGCCAGGACATCATCGGCCTCTTCATCTTTGGCGGCGTGTTCGAGCGGCATCCGAAGCTCAAGCTCGTCTGCGTCGAGGCCGACGCGGGCTGGGTGCCCCACTTCATGTACCGCATGGACCACGCCTACGAGCGGCACCGCTACTGGCTCACCGGCAGCACGATCACGCGTATGCCGAGCGAGTACTTCCGCGAGCACGTCTACACGACGTTCCAGGACGACCACGTGGCCTTCCAGGTGAAGGACCTCTGCAATGTCCGCCGGCTCATGTGGGCGAACGATTTCCCGCACAGCGACTCCACGTGGCCGAACTCGCAGGCGGTGCTGGCCAGACAGGCCGCGCACCTGACCGCGGAGGAGCGTGACCTCGTGCTCCACGACAACGTCGCCGAGCTCTACGGGCTCGAGGCGGCGTAGACTTGGGAGTGCGCGCTGCAGGCCGTCGCGGGGCTGGGGCCCCGCCGGCCGAGGTGCGCTTCTAGATTGGACGCGTCGGCGGGCCGCTGCCAGGCAAGAGGAGGCGCAGCATGAAAGTCGGCATCGCCCTCAACATGCTCCAGAAGCCGGGGCTCTCGGACGCGGCCGTGTTCGCCGAGCACATGGCGCTCGGCGACCTGGCCGAGCCGCTGGGCTTCGACTCGCTCTTCGCCCTCGAGCACCACTTCACCGGCTACGCCATGTCGCCGTCCCCGACCCAGCTCTTGAGTTACTACGCCGGGCGCACCAAGCGCATCACGCTGGGCACCGCCGTCATCGTGCTGCCCTGGCACGATCCCGTCCGCGTGGCCGAGGAGATCGCGCTGCTCGACGTCATCTCGGGCGGCCGCTGTCTCTTCGGCTTCGGCCGCGGAGCTGCCAGCGTCGAGTACGCGGGATTCCGCGTGCCCATGGAGGAGGCGCGCCCGCGCTTCGTGGAGGCGGCGCAGGTCGTCGTCAAGGCGCTGACCCACGACGTCTTCGACTGGGACGGCGAGTTCTACAAGATCCCGCCCACGTCGATCCGCCCGCGTCCGATCTCGCACCCCGAGCGGCGGTTCTACGCGTCGTCCGTCAGCCCGGAGTCGGCCGAGATCATGGCCAAGCTCGGCTTCGGCGTGCTGATGGTGATGCAGAACGAGTGGCCGGTGGCGGCGGCCGACATCCAGCGCTATCGCGACATCGCGCAGAGCGTCGGCCACGCGCCGCGGCCGCCGATCATCCTCACCAACATCTCGGTGGCGGAGAGCCGCGAGGAGGCGCGCGAGCGCGCGGTGACGTACCTCAGCCGCAAGTTCGACTCGATCGACGCGCACTACCACTTCTCGGACGGGCACCTGGCGTCGGTGAAGGGCTACGAGTTCTACGGCAAGATGGCCAAGACCTACTCGAAGATGAAGGACGCGAGCTACCGCGAGAAGGCGGCCGAGTTCTACGTCAAGATCCAGATCGTCGGCACGCCCGACGAGTGCCTGCAGCAGATCGCGGAGCTGCGCCGGCTGACGGGGGTCGATCACCTGGCGACCGAGTTCGGCTACGGCGCCATGCCCCACGAGCAGGCCGAGCTCAACATGCGGCTCTTCGCCGAGCGCGTGATGCCCGTGCTCCAGCGCGATCCGGCCTTCATCCGCGTGGAGGCGCCGGCCGGCGAGGGCGCGGTGTCGTCGGCGCCGGGTGTCTTCGTGCCCGCGTAGGCGCTCGACGTCCGACTCGCGTGGGGGTGACATGAGCTACGATCTCGTGATCCGCGGCGGCACGGTGGTGGACGGTTCCGGGCTTCCGCGCTACCGCGCCGACGTCGGCATCGTCGGCGATCGCATCGCGCGCATCGGCACCATCCACGCGCGCGGCCGCGAGGAGGTCGACGCGCGCCATCAGATCGTCGCCCCCGGCTTCATCGACGGCCACACCCACATGGACGCGCAGGTCGCGTGGGATCCGCTCGGCACGTGCTCGTGCTTCGATCACGTGCTGGAGATGATGAAGCACCCGCGCTCCGTGGTGACGTTCTCCGACTCCGGCGCGCACGTCTCCCAGATCATGGACTCGTCGCTGCAGACGCAGGTGCTCGCCTACTGGGTGCGCCGCCGGCAGGCGCTCACGCTCGAGGAGGGCGTGCGCATGCTCTCCTTCGAGCCGGCGTCGCGTCGGCGTGGGGCCTGCATGCCCGTGGGCTCTTGCGCGAGGGGCTGGCCGCCGACGTGATCGTGTTCGACCCCGACCGCGTGGCGCCCGAGATGCCCGAGGTCGTGAACGATCTGCCCGCCGGCGCCCGACGCCTGCGCCAGAAGGCCACCGGCTTTCACGCCTCGATCGTGAACGGCCGGGTGGTGCTGCGCGACGGGGAGCACACCGGGGCCTATCCTGGTCGTGTTCTGCGCGGGCCCCTTGCCGCAGAGAGGTAGGACTTTCGGCTAGTTGCCTTGACTGGCGAGGGCAGTCGGAGGTAGCTCTAGGCTGGGTGTCCAGCCAGCAACAGTCCGAAGCGCTCCTCGCGGCCGCCCGTGATGGCGTGATCGTCGTCGACGACGCGCGGACGTTCGTTGACGCCAATCCCGCCGCCTGCCGCCTGTTCGGCGTATCCGCGCCCGATCTGCTCGGCCGTCGCTTCGACGACTTCCTGGAGCCCGGCGTGGAGCTCGAGGCGGCGTGGCGGATCTTTCTCCGCTCCGGCGAGCAGGCGGGCGAGCTGCGCGTCATTCGCCCCGACGGCGAGGTGCGACACGTCGAGTACAGCGCCACGGCGCGATTCGTGGCCGGGCGCCACCTGGCCATCCTGCGCGACATCGCTGGCCGCAAGCTGGCCGAGGCGGAGCGCGTCGAGCTGCAGCGGCGCGAGCAGCTGCGCCTGCGTGAGACGGAGACCCTGCTGGCCGTCAGCCGCGCGCTGAGCTCGACGCGCGACCCGACCGAGACGATGCGGCGCGTGGCGCGCGAGATCGCGCGGGCTCTCGGCGCGGACATGGTCGGCGCCTACCTCGCCGACCCGTCCGCCGAGAGCCTGTGGCCGAACGCCGGCTATCGCGTGCCCCGCCACATGCTCGACGCGTTCCGGCGGATTCCGATCCCGATCAAGGGTCACAGGGCGATCGAGGAGGCGTGGGTGCACCGGCGCGCGGTCTGGACCGACGACATGCCGGGCGACCCGCGCGTCGATCGCGAGATTCTCCGGCACTTCCCGCACCAGTCCGACCTGTTCGTCCCGATCCGCATCCAGGACGAGCCGGTCGGCGGCTTCTTCGTGATCTGGTGGACGGCGCGCCGCTCGATCACGGAGTGGGAGATCAGTCTGGTCCAGGGGATCAGCGACCTCGCCGGGATCTTCCTCGAGAACGCGCAGCTCTATCGCGAGACGGCCGAGGCCAATCGCGCCAAGGACGAATTTCTGGCCACGCTCTCGCACGAGCTGCGCAACCCGCTCGGCGCGATCGTCAACGCCGCGTCCGCGCTCGACCGCGAAGGCATCGGCGAGGACAGAGCGGCGCGGCTGCGACAGATCATCCATCGCCAGACCCACCACCTCACGCGCCTGGTCGACGACCTGCTCGACGTGGCGCGGGCGACCGCCGGAAAGATCGCGCTCAACCGCCAGCCCATCGACCTGGCGGACGTCGCCGGCGGCTGCGTCCGCTCGCTGCGGGAAAGCGGGCGAGCCCACCACCGCCGCGTGACGATTCGCGTCGAGTCAGTGATCGTGAATGCCGACCCGACGCGGCTGGCGCAGGTCGTCACGAACCTGCTCGACAACGCGGTGAAGTTCACGCCTGCGGGCGGCCTGGTCGACGTCGACGTCCTGCGCGAAGGGCAGGAGGGCGTGATCCGCGTGACCGATCGCGGGATCGGTATCGCTCCCGAGATGCTGCCCCGGGTCTTCGATCTGTTCGCCCAGGCCGAGCAGCCTCTGGAGCGGTCCGTCGGGGGGCTCGGCATCGGGCTCGCCCTCAGCCGGCGCCTGGTCGAGATGCACCGCGGCACGATCACCGCCGCCAGCGAGGGCCACGGGCGCGGCGCGCAATTCACCGTGCGGCTTCCGGTCGAGGCGATGCCCACACCGTCGCCGGCCCCGGCGGTGCCCGTTCCAAAGCGTGCGCGGACCATTCTGGTCATCGAGGACAACGACGACGCTCGTGAGTCGTTACGGCTGCTGCTCGAGTCGCTCGGGCATCGCGTGCTCGCCGCGGTGGACGGTCATCAAGGCGTCGCGCAGGCCCTGGAGCATCACCCCGAGGTGCTGCTGATCGATCTGGGACTGCCGGGGCTGGACGGTTACGAGGTCGCGCGCACGGTCCGCGCGAGCCCGGGCGGCAAGTCGGCCGTGCTCATCGCGGTGACCGGCTACGGTCAAGCCCAGGATCGGCGCCGGTCGACGGAGGCCGGGTTCGATGCGCACCTCGTGAAGCCGGTGTCGCAGAGTCTCCTCTCGACGCTCATCACCGGGATCTGAGAGCGCTCGCGCCGCGCTCTGGCGCCCCGCCGGCGCCGCCGACGACCGACACCTGGAGTGCCAGGCCCAGCGGCCACAATGACGAGGCCAGCGCGCGCAATCCGCGTCTCACGTTCGTGCTCGCGGAATATCGTGCGGCCGGCGGTGCCGCTGGTCTTGGACACGACGGAACACCGCCTTGGACAGGAGGGAACTCGGGCGGCCTCGGCCCGCGTCGTGGCACGGCGAGAGGCGCGCGAGGCGCGCGTGCGGGCCGGAGGCGGGGCGTCAGTGCCGGCGCTTGCGGGCGGGCCGCGCTTTCGGAGGCGCCGAGGCCGCGAGGCCGGCCAGCGCCAGGGCCGAGAGTTGCCCGGCGACCTCGCGCACGCCGAGGCGGCCGCGCGGGTCGTACCACTTGTAGAGCCAGTTCAGCATCCCGAGCAGGCCGTAGGACACGACAGGCACGTCGAGGTCCGGCCGGAACTCACCGGACTTCACGCCCTCACGCAGGATCTGCTGCCAGCACCGCTCGTACTGCTTGGGCGAGAGCTTGAACTGCGCGCGGAACCGGCGCTTCATCTCCTCCCGCTCGTGGAGGTAGACGAACAGGTGCGGGTAGTGCCGGTCGAAGGCCTCGAGGTGCGCGAGGATCGCGCGTCGAAGCTTCTCGGCGGCCGGCAGATCGCTCGCCGCGATCTCGGCCATCCGCACGTACATCTGCGCGATCGGTTCCTTGACGATCAGGTACAGCAAGTCTTCCTTGCTGTTGACGTGATGGTAGAGGCTGCCCTTCAGGATCCCGACCGCGTCGGCGATGTCCTGAACGGTCGCGGCGTGATAGCCCTTCGTCTGAAACACCTTCGCCGCCGCCGCGATGATCTCCTCGAGGTTGGCCATCGGACACCCATTCTAGCAGCGCGCCCACACGGGAGTTGGTACGCTCGTACCGTGCCCGCATCGTGGGCGGGCCCACAGAGCCCCGATGGGGCGGACGGAGGAGGCTCTCATGCGCTATTGGCTGCTCGGCGGTTTCCTCTGTGCCTTGACCGTTCTCGGCGCCACCGCGTGCACGCTCGCGCCCGAGCCGGACTCGGCCGCGACGATATCCTCTCAGGTATTACCCGCTGACGCCCGGGCGCTCGTCTATGGGCGAACGGTCGGCGAGGTCATCCAGAGTCCCGAGCTCCGCGAAAAGATTCCGGCGCTCTTCGGAGCGGACTGGATGCCCGGACGGGGGCAGATCGCTTCCGGCGCATCGGCATTCTTCGAAAAGGGCGGGCCGCTCCGGATGGTCAGGATCGCGAGCAACGACTACGTCGCGGTAACCGGGTGCGTCGCCAGCGCCTGCGCGACGCGGCGGGTGCTGATGCTGATCGCCGAAGGCGGCTCGTCACTGCTCGCGCGGCTGGACGACGGCGCGGTCCCGCACTACTACGCCTACGGCAGCGGAGGCGTGGCGCCGCCGGGCAACGCCCAGGGCATCGTGGACGCGGGCCTCCGCGCTCTTCAGCGCGTCGACAGCGCATACCCCTAGCGAGGACGAGCGGACCGTCTGCGGAGCGTTCGATCATGGTACGATCGGCACGCGTAGCGAACCGCCGATGGCGGTGAGCCGATACCGCCAACAGGAGAGCCGAGACCATGGCACAGAAGACTGCGCTCGAGGATGTGAAGGTTCTTGATCTGACCCAGTTCGAGGCTGGAACCTCGTGCACCGAGGCGCTCGCGTGGCTGGGCGCCGACGTCATCAAGGTCGAGAATCCGAAGGGCGGCGACCAGGGGCGAGGCGCGTCCACCGACAAGGCCGGCGTGGACTCGCACTACTTCATGCTGCTCAACGCCAACAAGCGCAGCGTCACCCTGAACCTCGGCACCCCGCGCGGCCGCGAGATCTTCACGGAGATGCTCAAGAAGGCCGACGTCATGATCGAGAACTTCGCCCCCGGCGCCATCGAGCGGCTGGGCTTCGGCTACGACGTCGTGCAGAAGATCAATCCGCGGATCATCTACGCGCAGGTCAAGGGGTTCGGCGAAGGGCCCTACGAGAACTACGTGAGCTTCGACATGATCGCGCAGTCCGTCGGCGGCGCGCTGAGCCTGACCGGCACGACCGAGACCGAGCCGCTCAAGCCTGGACCGACGATCGGCGACACCGGCACCGGCCTGCACTGCGCCATCGGCATCCTGGCCGCGCTGCACCAGCGCGAGCGTACGGGGCGCGGCCAGCACATCAAGGTGGCCATGCAGGACGCGGTCATCAACTTCAGCCGCATCGCCTTCGCGCGTCAGGCCGCCAGCGGCAAGGCGGCGATGCGCTCGGGTAACCGCAGCGCGCTCGGCACGACCGCGCCCAGCGGCCTCTACAAGTGCAAGGGCGGCGGGCTCAACGACTACTGCTTCATCTACACCACGCGCGCGGGCAACCGGCACTGGGACCGGCTGCTGAAGGCCATCGGGCGGGCCGATCTCATCGGCGACGAGCGCTTCAACACCCCGGAGAACCGCTGGAAGCACCACGACGAGGTCGATCGCACCCTGAACGAGTTCACCCAGAGTCGCACGAAGGCCGAGGTCATGCAGGTCCTGGGCGACGCCGGCGTGCCGGCCGGGGCCGTCTACGACACGATGGAGATCACGCAGGATCCCGCGCTCCAGAAGCGCGAGATGATCGTGACCGTCGACCATCCCAAGCGCGGCAAGTTCACCCTGCCCGGATGGCCGGTCAAGATGTCCGACTCGCACGTGGCCGTGGACCGCGCCCCGCTGCTCGGCGAGCACAACGCGGCGATCTATGCCGAATGGCTGGGCATGAACCCGCGCGACCTCGACGACCTCAAGGCCAAGGAAGTCATCTAAGTAGCCTGCCGCCTGGGGGTCGCGGCCTTGCGCCGCTACCCCCGGCTGCCACCCGCCCCGAATCCTCGACACACCCTCGCGCATCAAGGAAGTACTGGGGGTGTGCGTCCAATGATCGAAGCTCGACTCCTGGGCGCCGGCATCGACGAGTCGCCAGAGGCCGCCCGGCCGGCCGCGGTCGACCTCGCGAGCGGGTTCGACGATCGCGAGCTGCTCGATTCGTATTCGCGGGCCGTCGTCACCGTCGTGGAGCGCGTCGGCCCTGCGGT
>Ga0306920_100012148_pt1 | contig 11670 bp, 9 predicted proteins | sample flu12Cox44000170_FD_204666 | JGI IMG/M metagenome (GOLD analysis project Ga0306920, IMG submission 204666) | Lab enrichment of tropical soil microbial communities from Luquillo Experimental Forest, Puerto Rico - flux4day.12C.oxic.44.000.170 (v2)... | ecosystem: Environmental > Terrestrial >...
TTAAAGCCCGCCGTCCGAGATGGCAGGACTTCGATGTAAGTGCCTCAGTTGCGGGATGGACCCGGTTTCCGGCTGCCGAGCAGTGGCTAAAAAAGGCCGAACTAACCCCCGAGCCCGACAAACTAGCCTTGCAAGAGCACGTCCCTCCCGATCCCATAGAGCGCGACACGCTGTTCCGGGAGTTCGCCGATTATCTAAGAGCCCCCAGGCCCCAGCAAGCAGCAGTCCATCTCGAACCGCTACAGCGCGAAGCGCTGTTCCAGCAGTTCGCCGATTATCTGCGAACCCCCAGGCCTCAGAACGCAGCAGTGTACCCAGAACCGGAACAACGCGAAGCGCTGTTCCAGCAGTTCGCCGAATATCAGAAACGCCAATACCTGATGATTGCCTCTCGGTACCCCGCCGCCGATCATTGATCGGGTAGTCCGGCTCGACGTAATCCGAGGTTCAGCGTTTTTTCCTGCAACGCCCAATATTGCGGATTGCCGAGCCAAGGGTTTTCGACCCGCATCCGCGCCAGCGATTTTATGGCGGGTTTTAGCTCTATCGACTCCCCAAGGGCGGATTTCGCCTTGTCGAGATCGCCCTGCAGGCCGTAGGCTCCTGCTAGATAAAAATGCGGCACCCACGATCGGGCATCGGCGGACAGTGCTGTTTGCAGCGAATCAACTGCTTGATCCACCTGACCCGACAAGAGCTGACAGATTCCCAACATCCAATAGGCTACTCCGGCATTGCCGCCATCCGGAGCAAGCCGGATCGCCTGCTCAATTGGTGCGATGCCCGCCTCCGGCTGACCGAGATACAATAAGGTCTCACCGAGATGCAGATAGGTCCTAGTGTTGTTGGGGTCGAGGGAAATCGCCGTCTCGAACTCGGTCCGGGCCTCTGGCAACCGGGTCTGCATCTGGCGAAGCACCCCAAGAGTAAAGTGAACAGCGGCTTGGTTCGCAACACCTCCCTTTTCAAGGGTTTCCACTAATAACTGCTCGGCGCGCGGCATGTCCTCCTGCAACACGGGGGACCACCCGTCCGCCAATTTGGTGGACAAGATCGAGGCAAGGCCAATCCGAGCCTCGTTGGATCGGGAGTCGAGCTCCAAGGCCTGCTCGAAATCACGGCGAGCTTCCTGCCATCTCACAGCGGTATAGGGCAGATAATACAAGGCCCACCCCCGCGTGATCAGCTCGCGCGCGGCGGGATCAACCCATTCCTTGTCCTCAATCACCGGCGGGGTCTCATTGACACCGACGACTGGCGGAGCAACGGCCGGCTGGCTGGGCGGCGATTGCGGTTCGGGCGCCGGACGTGATTCGGGCGACTTCGGCGGGTTGTCAATGGCCAATACCGGAGGGGAGGCCGGTTGGTTGCCTCTGACCACGGCCGTTGCGCTGTCGGGTAACGTTGGGCGCGGCGTCGGTGCCTGCGGCGCCTTCTCTGCCGCTAGGCTGTCCGCAACGGGCGGCGGTGCGACAGACGCCTGGTCTCTGCTGGTTGCCGCCGTATCGCTCATCGGGGCCGACTGCGGCGCGGCGGGCGTCGGGCCGCCTCTATCGGCCGGCGCGCCGCCGACGGACGCCATTTGCGAACCGAAAGTCTTGAGCGCCGACAGCGCAGCTGTCAGCGAGTCGGCATCGAGCCACGCCCAAAACGCCACCGCCCAGATGCCGACCGTGACAAACGCGCCGGCTGCGACGACAGCGCTCCGCAATCTCATGCGTCCGGTCGTGGAAACCTGTCGCATTTGCGAATAAACGTGCGATCTCCCCGTAGTCGCGTCCCCGGTCAATATATAGCAGCGCACCGGAGCGCCGTCACGGCCAAGGTTCTGGCTTCCGATGTCTTCAAACACGTAGGGCAGCTGGTCGCCAACAGCCTCCCGGACCGGATCGGAGATGCAGACCCCTGCCGGCTCGGCCAGCGCCGCAACGCGCACGGCTGTGTTGCCGACGTCACCATAGAATTCGCTCTCCGGTCTGACCAGGGTCGCCAGCCTGTCGGTTGACAACGCAGTGACGGCGCGGCTTATCAGATCGCCGTCATCGGTCTTGACTTCGCCAGTGTTGACGCCGACGCGGAACGCAATACGCCGGTCCGGTGCCGTGTTGACATTGCGGTCGATCATAGCCCGCTGCACTTCGATGGCGCAGCGCACCGCGTCGGTCGCGCTGCCGAACTCGGCGAGCAGACTGTCGCCGGTGGCCCTCACGATACGCCCGCTATGCTCGCCGATCTTGGGGTCGATCAGCTCCCGGCGATGCGCCCTTAATCGCGCGAGCGTTCCCTGCTCGTCGAGCCCCATCAGGCGTGAATAGCCCGCTACACCAGCGGCGAGAACGGCGATCAACCGCCGTTCGACGCGTTCCCTGACCAAAGCGCCCCCCCGACGCGTGACCGATCAGATTATCGGCATCGGAGTGATATTACCGGCGACCGCGAGCGGGAACATCCCTTTTCGATGAAGCGGTGTGCGCCGCCGGGCCTCGCATCAGAAGATCTTCCCTGATCAACCGCGAGCCAGGGAACTCGCCACGGCAGAAGACGCGTTTTCGTGTAGGCTGGGGCGGAGCCGAATCCATAACAACCGATCCCTGCGGGGCGATGACCTTCGCGCTGACGGCCGAACAGCAGGAAATCAGCACCGCGGTGTCGCACCTATGCACCGGCTTTGGCGATGAGTACTGGCTCGCGAGGGACGGCGACAGCAGCTTCCCGCACGAGTTCCACCGGGCGATAGCCGAGGCGGGTTGGCTCGGCATCGCCATGTCCGAAGCCTATCGCGGAAGCGGTCTCGGCAGGCCTTTAGCCGCTTCGCGCCAAGTGGCGGCGCAGCCGGTCACGGTCGACACCCGCTTTACTCACGATGCGTTCGCGTCCTCCTCGATCCCATATAGGAACAACGATGCAATGCTTACGGACAGGCGACTCGGGTCCGTGAGAAGAGTGCGGCTTTCGCCTATTGCCTCGGTGGAGGCCCGCGGTTCGCACGAAGCAGCACTTCGTCGAGCTCGCTCCATTGCGGGTTCCATTTCTGCCAAGGCCATTTGCGGGCCTCGTATGCGGCCAAGTCGAGTGCTACACGGGCGTCTTTCAAGTCCCGCTTGGACATCACCGCCAATTCCTGCCGGTGTCGATGACGCGCGCCAGAGGCGCAGTAGCTGAAGGATGCCCAGGCGAGCGCCGGTCCGGGTTTCCCGCGCGCTCTTGCTCCTCGCAGTCGGCAGCTCGTAGCCGGCGACCCGCCAGTTTTCGGGTATAGCCATTCGGTTTCCTCCGATTTCGTCGTCACAGAACACGACGTAACCGTGTCGCCATCGCCGCCTTTCGGCGGCCGCTATGTCCAGAGCTCTGGGACGGCCGGCTAGTCGCGAACTGCTCGGCGCGTCGACGCTCGCATCAGACAATAATTTGATTATCTCGCCTCCCACCCAGCCGGTCTGTGAACCGGTTCACACTGACGAAAAAGTTTCGATCGGAAATTCTCACACCCCCCGTCGTGGTTGATGATCAGCCCGCAATCGTGCGCCTCCGCGGCATCGCCGTCGTCAAGGCGGCGGCCGAGTTGCGCCGCTTAGCTTTCGAAGCCTGCGGCAGCTAATTTTAAAACTGACATGCCGCAATGTGCGGGGATTAAGGGTTCGCGGCCGAGTGCCCATATCCGCTTATCGCAAGCCTGCCGGTGAGAGAGATCATGCCGCAGTCTCGACGTCCGGTCCTCGAAGCCCGACGCGATCAGAGGTTCCCTGTGCTGGAGCCGGCGGAGGTCGGGCGGCTGTGGCGGCTAGGTGAGCTCAAATCCTATGCGGCGGGCGATCGCATCATCACGACCGGCGAAATCGCGCCTGGCGCTTTTGTCATCTTGGCAGGCCGGGTTGATGTCACTCAGCGCGCAATGCCGGGCCATTCCGAGCTCATCGTAACGCACGGTCCGGGCTCGTTCATGGGAGAGCTCGCACAGCTATCGAGCCGGCCATCCCTGGTCGATACTTATGCCAAGGAGGCGGTCCAGGCCCTCCTCATTCCGCCGCGCAGGCTGCGCGATCTCCTGATGGAAGAGGCCGAGCTCGGCGAACGCATCATGCGCGCCTTGATCCTCCGCCGCGTCGCCCTTCTCGGGTTCGGAGCCGGTGGACCCGTGATCGTCGGCAGTGCAGATCATGCCGATGTTCTGCGCCTCGAAAATTCCCTCACCCGCAACGGGCATCCGCACCAGCGATTGGACCCAAAGACCGACCCGTGTGGCCAAACGCTGATCGAGCGCTTCCATATCTTCGCTCGCGAATTGCCGATCGTTCTCTGTCCCAATGGACAGTTGCTGCACAACCCCAGCGATAGCGAGCTCGCCCGCTGCATCGGGCTCGTCCGCCCGGTCGACCCGGACAAGATTTATGACGTGGTCATCGTCGGCGCTGGACCGGCGGGTCTTGCGGCTTCGGTGTATGCGGGATCCGAGGGGCTCTCGGTGCTCGTGCTGGATAGCCGCGCCTTCGGCGGTCAGGCCGGTGCGTCGGCGCGCATCGAGAACTATTTGGGCTTTCCGACCGGCATCAGCGGTTTGGCCCTGATGGCGCGAGCCTATAACCAAGCCCAAAAATTCGGCGTCGAAATGGCTATCCCGGACGAAGTTAAAAGCTTGCAGGACCAGACCGTTTCGGACGAGGGACGGTTTTTGCTCACTCTCGCCAACGAGGAGCGGGTTCGCGCCCGCGCCGTCGTCATCGCCAGTGGCGCCAGGTATCGCCGTCTCGATGTCGATAATCTCGCCTCCTTAGAGGGCTCATGCGTCCATTATTGGGCGTCGCCGCTGGAGGGACGGCTGTGCACGGGACAGGAAGTGGCGTTGGTGGGCGGAGGTAATTCCGCCGGCCAGGCTGCAGTCTATCTATCCAGTCAGGTTGCCAAAGTCTGGCTGATCGTTCGGGGACCCGGTCTCGAAGCGAACATGTCGCGCTACCTGGTCGAGCGCATTATCGCAAGGCCGAACGTCGAAATCCTGACCGAGACGACGGTCACCGCTCTCGAAGGGCAGGACGGGCTTCTCGAAGCGATCCGCTGCCGCGCCCACCGATCCGATGAAGAGAAAAAGTTTGCGATCCGCCACCTTTTTCTATTCATCGGCGCGGATCCGAATACCGAGTGGCTGTCTCGGTCGGGCGTGATGCTCGATGAGAAGGGTTTTGTGCGCGCTGGCGCAAACATCCACAGGCCGCTCGAAACCAACCTGCCCGGCGTATTCGCGATCGGTGATGTGCGGTCGGGTTCGGTCAAGCGCGTAGCCGCGGCCGTCGGTGAGGGGGCACAGGTAGTTGCCGAGCTGCACGCCTTTCTCGCGGAACACGGCGATCGAGCCGCGCTCCCGGCCAACACCAAGAGGCACTGATGTTCGACGAATGCAACCATACCGACACGATTCGCGAGGTGACGCCAAGCGCGCTCGGTTGCGAGGAGTGCTTGAAGATAGGTTCGCCATGGGTCCATCTGCGTTTATGCCGGACCTGCGGCCATGTCGGCTGTTGCGACGATTCGCCGAACCGGCACGCGACCAAGCATTTTCACCAGACGCGCCATCCGATCATCGAAGGCTATGACCCGCCCGAAGGCTGGGGGTGGTGCTACATCGACGAGCTCATGCTCGACCTCAGCGATCGCGCCACTCCGCACAACGGCCCGATCCTGCGCTTTTACTGAATTGGCGGCGCAGTGATCCCGCTGGTCGATCTCCGCGTCGCAGGCGTCGTTGCGCCCATAGGAACCGGGGCCCAGCACCGTGACCCATGTATCTCGTCCACTCATCCACGCAGCCGGAGCGGTCGAGACCGATCCTGCAACTACATCACGCGCACTGCATCGGGAGGCAACCGAGCCAAATATTCAGCGCCCTGCTGATATGCGGCGTCGTGCACCATCGCTCCACTGGGTATGACCCTGCGGCGAGCCCAATTAGCCCTGAATTCCCATTGTGTCGGCCCCCAGCCGTAGCGGAGCTTTGGGACAACTTCTGCGATCCACCAGCGCGCGGTAAGAGAGCGATGCATTCCCGCATGTGGGTCTGGCGCGACGTACTCGGCGCCGCCGCCGAGCACTCGCTGGGCCCGATCAGGTTCTAGGAGCAGTCCGTCCGCGGCTGCTTCCGTTAGCATCCAGCGCAGAGCGACCTTCGATAGCCCGCTCTCCCTCTCGGGATATCCGCCACCGACATCGCAATGAACGCCCGGAAACCACACCTGCTTAATGTTTCCTCCGGGCGATCTCCACAGGTTCTCACGAAAGAACGCTCGGCGCTCGTCTATCGAGACGGCATGCCGGCCGCTCCGTATGTGTGGTTTCGTGGTGAATGGTATCGTGAGCGGGTTGCTGACCCATCCAACCGAGCTCACTGTATCCCACACCCCTACGAAATGCGGCATGCATTGCCGGGTTCCGTACGCCTTACGAAATTGTCCTGCGAGCCGAAAGTATGCTCCAACATCATTCCTGCTTGACTGTGGCGACATACAGGCGACCCTGCAGTAACTTCGCCGCCGCTTCTTCCGGTCTAGCTTACCAATCGACATTAGCATCCGGACGACATACGGGACGAGTGCATCATTACCTTTGGGAATTAGCCCATACAGCTTGAGCATGGCAGAAAGGACGCGGACGGTGTACGCGCCGCGGCTGAACCCGAACAAGAAGAGACGATCACCTACTTCGAAATGGTTCATAATGAAAACGTAGGCATCTCGTATATCGGCGGACAGGCCGTAGCCGAATGTGAGTCCGAGCATTTTCGTTACCGTCCGCCCAATACCCGTCAAGGCGCCCGGCGGTTCCATTGTGCCAAGCCCGGGATGGTAGTATGCGATCTGGCGCCCTGGGTCGTGCAACAGCGCATAGAAGAGCTTGACCACATTCGTTCGATCTTGTGCGAACTCATTGGCGGTTCCGTCACAGCACACAACGACATTCTTCACTACAGCCCCGTCAATCCGCGAATGCGATTTACCGTGGCAGAGGGAGGTGCGGCAGGTTGCTATGGAATGGTGTATCGAAAAATCTGGTCCGCCGCTTCTCAACAACCTCCAACGGCCGGATTCTTGACCTAACTCTATCATCCCCAAAAAATCGCCGTAACATCTCAAGTTCCCTTTTGGGTATTTTGGACTCAAGACTAACGAGCGCTTGGTAATATGACTGGGCGGCAAAGCTAAAAGGAGTTACGTCGCCATCGGCGTCGGCAACTCGATCAGGTTCGAAGCCCATGGAGATATCTGATGTCACCCGTTGCTCCAGCATTGAAAGGTCTACGCTAATCTGGACTTCCCGCCTTTCATCTCGCCAAATCCTGGAGCAGGTCAAGAATACCCACAGAGGCAGCGATTCGGTGGGGCGTATATAATATATTTGCCTCGCCGCGGTGTTCAGTGCCCCTTGAACTGCTGTTTTCAAATGGTCCCGGGGGAGCCATGCAGCTATTACCAACGGTCCAAATTTATCACGAGCTTCGGGGGTTCGACTAAACGCACGAGCGCACATGAGTAGCGCACTGGCTTGCATCTCACGCGTCCCGGACATGACTCGCCGCATCATATTACAAAGACGCAGCGCCGCCTTTTCGTTTTCGAGACGGAACTTCGCTCCCCCATTTTCGATGAAATAGCTAAGCCAAAGGTACCACGGGACGCGCCTTGTATCGCTCTCGTGCAGGCCGACTATACGTGCGATTTGAACAAACAAATCAAATGCTGCCAATGGTGCATCCGTTTTGAGCCAGCCATCAAGGTATTTTAACCATTTTGCAGCGGCCTGCCGCCCGTTTGGAGCCGTCAGCACACGTTCTATTAGGAAATCGATTATTTCGGCATTTATCAATTTCAAAACTTTTTCTAAGTCACCGCGCCCAAGCTGTGGCTTAAACAGCAGATCCGTCTCTGCCAATCTTTCCGCTACCAGAAATTCCTGTATCGATCTGTGCCCGAAATAGACCGTACCACCACCCTTCTCTACGAGGCATCCCGCGACCAACTCTCGCCTCAACCCTATGTCATCAAAGTCATGTTGGATTTCTTTCGTCGCATCGTAGCAAATATCAGTTGGTACGGCTGATAAACTTACTGTTGAAACCGACCCTTGTTCCCACAGCCACCATGCTAGATTTGCATTGAATTTGCGCCGAACTTCTGCACTGAACCGGCCCGTCAACGTGTCGCCATTGCGGTCGGGGTTGGGCGACGGGCGCCCCTCTCACTTGGCGCGCTCCGCCGCTGCTTTGACGACGGCGATGTCGCGCGGCGCCTTCAGATAGTGCAGGCGGAAGGCTACCGGGTCCGTACCCCGTCGCGGCGGCGGTCTCGTCGATAAAGGATTCACCGGCGAACACTCAAAGCAAGTCGGCCAGTTCCTCAAGGGTAATGCCGGCTTGGCGCAGGATCGATCGCAGCGTGCCGCGCTTGAGATCCCTATTATGGTACGGAACAGTGACTAGAAGCCCCGGCTTTTGCGGATGCCGTAGGTAGTAATGGCTCCCTCGGACGTGGTGCACAACAAAGCCGGCGCGCTCCAGGGCTCGGATGAGCCGGCGTGGTCGAACAACCGGAAGACCATTCATTCCTGTTCAATGGCAACCGCGACTGTCTCCTTGATAATGTTGCCTAGAGGGGCCGGATCTTCCGGCGGGATCGGTAGTCCGTCTTGGGCGAGGCTTTCGATGTATCCCCGGATTGCGTCAGCCGCCATGTCCCGCGCTTCTTCCAACGTGTCTCCTTCGGTCACTAACCCTGGCAATGACGGGCAGGTGACGATGTACCCGCCTTCCTCGGCTGGCTCAAACAAAACAGTGTATCGATATTGGAGGACCGTCATCGCTCCGCGCTCCCCGCTATGACGACCGTGTCGGAGATCGTTGACGCCATATTAAGTACTGCGTCTTTGCTTTTCATCGAGCCCGGCCTCGCACGGGATGAAGGCGGCGGAGAACTGGCTGGGTGCGTCATGCAAGCGGGGAACCGATTACGCCAGCGCGGGCTTGAGGCGCTCCGGGGTTAAAGGCGCGCGGCGCAGGCGGACACCGGTCGCGTCAAAGACGGCATTGGCGATGGCCGCGGCAACCGGGCGGATCGAGCTTTCGCCCGCACCCGCCGGCGGCAGCTCAGGATGGTTGATCAATACAATATCGACTGCCTCGGGAGCCTCGGTGATGTCGAGGATCGGGTAGGTTGTCCAATCGACGCTGGTGACCTTGGCGCGGTCGAAGGCGACTTCTTCCGACAATGTGCGGCTCGTGCCCTGCACGACATTGCCTTCGATGCAACGCCGGAGCCCGTCGGGGTTGATGATCAGCCCGCAATCATGCGCCACGGTGAATTTGCGCGCCCACACCTTGCCGGTGTGGCGGTCGATCTCGACCTGGGCGACGATCGCCACCACGGCACCCGAGCGCTGGGCGTACGCGATGCCGCGCCCGGTCAAAGTGTCGCCATTGCGGTTCGGGTTCGGAGAGGACCGCGGCTCCCACCCGGCGCGCTCGGCCGCCGCCTTGACCACGGCGATGTCGCGCGGCGCCTTTAGATAGCGCAGGCGGAAGGCGACCGTGTCGGTACCGGTCGCGGCAGCGATCTCGTCGATAAAGGATTCACTGGCGAATTGGATCTGCGGGCCGACCGGGTCGCGCAGATGCGCGGTGCGCAACGGCGAGGCACGGTCGAGTAACGGAGGGATCGTCTCCCAGGCCAGAAGCTTGTTCGCGAAACCATAGGATTCGGCCGGCACGCCAAAGCCCTGCAACGACTTCAGCGGCAGGCCCATAAGCTGGCCGGCGAGGCTGTAGACGGGGTCGCTTTCGTTGGTGTCGATGTCGACGCGCGAGAAACCCTTGCTCTCGAACACATAACCGACCACGGCGCCATCCTTGTCGAGTGCCGCACGCGTCCGGTGGACCGAGGCCGGGCCCTTCGGGTCCCAGCCATGCCCCTCATACCGCATGCCCTGGACCCGCACCGGCCGGCCAACCGCTTTCGACAACAATGCCGCATCGATCCCGGCGTCCCCGGCGTCATTGCGACCATAAGAGCCGGGGCCCGAGACCCAGACCCCGTGCACCTCCTCCTGCGGCAGCCCGAGCACGCGGGCGACCCCGTCGCGCGCGAGATGCGGCTTCTGCGAGCCGGTCCATAGGGTCGCCCGATCAGCCCGCGCGTCGACGACGGCGCAAGCCGGACCCATGCTGGCATGCGACTGGAACGGCCATTCGTATTCCGCGTCGACGACCCGCGCCGCCCCCGCGAAAGCCGGGTCGATGTCGCCGACCGCGACCGGCACCTCGCGCTTGACGACGGGTGCTTGACGGATGTGCTGGTAGAGTGCGGAATTTTCGGGAAACGGCGGTGAAACCTCGGACCAGGTCACCTTGAGCCGCTCGGCCGCCTGCACCGCGTCCCATTCGTGCTCGGCGACGATGCCCAGCAACCCCTTGTCGCGCACGACCCGGGCCCCGGGAATGTCGCGCACCGAGGCCTCGTCGACGGCGAGCGGCACCGCCCCCGCGACCGGCGGGCGGATCATCCGGCCGTGCAGCATCCCCGGCACCTTGACGTCGGTCACATAGTCGAGCTTGCCAAAGACTTTGGCCGGGACATCGAAGCGCGGCGGCGATGTGCCGACGATCTTGTAGGCGGAGGGCGGCTTCGGCTTTGCCTGCCCCTCGGAGACGAGGTCATTGCCGAGCTTGCCGTTCCACTTCATCGGCAGATCGAAATAGCGGCCGCCGATCAGCTCGCCATAGCCGACCCTGCGCGTCGGATCACCCGAGACGGCGACGACCCCGTCCGTAACTTCGAGTCGGTCGGCCGGGACACCAAGCCGCGCCGACGCCATCTCGACCAGCACGCGGCGTGCCTCGGCCGCGGCGTTGCGCAGCGCTATGCCGCCCTTCTGAACCCCGGTGCTGCCGCTGGCGCCGCCCTGGTTGACGGTCAGCGCGGTGTCGCCCATCACGACACTGACCCGCGCCAACGGCACGTCGAGCTCCTCGGCGACGATCTGGGCGATCGCGACGTCGACCCCTTGGCCCATATCCATCTTGCCGAAATAGGCGACCACACTGCCGTCCGCCTTGATCGCGACCCAGCTGTCGAGCTGGTCGGGGGCGAGCGGCGGCTTGACCGCGCTGGCGATTTCGGCTTCGGCAAAACCGCCGGGGATGGCGAAGGAAACAACCAGCGCGCCGGCGCCTTTGAAGAGGCTGCGACGGTCGGTCCAAAGATGCGTCATTGCCCCCTCCCATACGCCGTTCACCGTTAAGCCCCTTGGGCCGCGCGGCGGACGGCGCGCAGGATCGCCATGTGGGTGCCGCAGCGGCATTTGAGGCCGGAGAGCCCGTCGCGGATCTCCTGCTCCGAGGGGTGCGGCGTGTCGCGCAACAAAGCCGCCGCGGTCATGATCCAGCCGTTGAGGCAATAGCCGCATTGCGGCACCTGCTCGGCGATGAAGGCCGCCTGCAGCGGATGCGGCTTGTCGGGGCTACCGAGCCCGGCGAGGGTCGTGACCTTGGTACCGCCTGCCGCCGAAACCGGCAACGAGCAGGACCGCATCGGCGCGCCGTCGACATGGACCGTGCAGGCGCCGCATTGCGCGAGCCCGCAGCCAAAATGCGGGTTGTTGAGCCCGAGCTCGTTGCGCAACACGTATAAGAGC
>Ga0306920_100012149_pt1 | contig 11669 bp, 7 predicted proteins | sample flu12Cox44000170_FD_204666 | JGI IMG/M metagenome (GOLD analysis project Ga0306920, IMG submission 204666) | Lab enrichment of tropical soil microbial communities from Luquillo Experimental Forest, Puerto Rico - flux4day.12C.oxic.44.000.170 (v2)... | ecosystem: Environmental > Terrestrial >...
GGAGGCCGCCACGCCTGGCCTGGTGAACTCGACCGCCTTCCGGCAGCTGGTCTCGGACAACGGCGCCGCGATGAAGCAGGGCCACAACGTCCTGATCTGGGGCGCCAGCGGCGGCCTGGGCGCCTATGCCACCCAGTACGCGCTGGCCGGCGGGGCGATTCCGATCTGCGTGGTCTCCAGCGAGCACAAGGCCGAACTGTGCCGGTCGATGGGCGCCGAGCTGATCATCAACCGCGCCGCCGAGGGCTACCAGTTCTGGAAGGACGAGAAGACCCAGGACCCCAAGGAGTGGAAGCGGTTCGGCGCCAGGATCCGCGAGCTGACCGGCGGCGAGGACGTGGACATCGTGTTCGAGCACCCCGGCCGGGAGACGTTCGGCGCCTCGGTCTACGTGACCCGCCGCGGCGGCACGATCGTGACCTGCGCGTCAACCTCGGGGTTCATGCACGAGTACGACAACCGCTACCTGTGGATGAGCCTCAAGCGGATCATCGGCTCGCACTTCGCCAACTACCGGGAGGCGTGGCAGGCCAACCGGCTGATCGCCAAGGGCATGATCCACCCGACCATGTCCGCGGTCTACCCGCTGGACAAGACCGGCCAGGCCGCCCTGGACGTCCACCGGAACCTGCACCACGGCAAGGTCGCGGTGCTGTGCCTGGCCCCGGCCGAAGGGCTCGGGGTGCGCGACCACCTGCTCCGGGAGAAGCACCTGACCGAGATCAACCGGTTCAGGAACGAATAAGAACATGATCGACCCGAACGGACCCGGGCTCGACGCACCGGCGTCGCGGGACCAGCCCTGGCTGATGCGGACCTACGCCGGGCACACGTCCGCGCGGGAATCCAACGCGCTGTTCCGCCGGAACCTGGCCAAGGGCCAGACCGGCCTGTCGGTAGCCTTCGACCTGCCCACCCAGACCGGATACGACGCCGACCACGTCCTGGCCCGCGGCGAGGTCGGCCGGGTCGGCGTACCGGTCGGGCACCTGGGCGACGTACGGGCCCTGTTCGATGGCATCCCGCTCGAGCGGACGAACACCTCGATGACCATCAACGCCACCGCCATGTGGCTGCTGGCGCTCTACCAGGTCGTGGCCGAGGAGCAGGGCGCGGACATCGCCAGGCTGACCGGCACGACGCAGAACGACATCATCAAGGAGTACCTCTCCCGCGGCACGTACATCTTCCCGCCCGGCCCCTCGATGCGTCTGACCACCGACCTGATCGCCTACACCGTGGCCCGCATGCCCAGGTGGAACCCCATCAACGTGTGCAGCTACCACCTGCAGGAGGCCGGGGCCACCCCGGTTCAGGAGATCGCCTACGCGCTGTGCACCGCGACGGCCGTCCTGGACGCGGTCCGGGAGCGGGTCCCGGCGGAGCAGATGGGCGAGGTCGTCGGGCGGATCTCCTTCTTCGTCAACGCGGGCGTCCGCTTCGTCGAGGAGACGTGCAAGATGCGGGCCTTCGCGCGGCTCTGGGACACGATCACAAGGGAGCGGTACGGGGTCGCCGATCCCGCGCGGCGCCGGTTCCGCTACGGCGTGCAGGTCAACTCGCTGGGCCTGACCGAGGCGCAGCCGGAGAACAACATCCAGCGGATCGTCCTGGAGATGCTGGCCGTCACCCTGTCCAGGAACGCCCGGGCCCGCGCCGTGCAGCTGCCGGCCTGGAACGAGGCGCTGGGCCTGCCGCGTCCCTGGGACCAGCAGTGGAGCCTGCGCATCCAGCAGGTGCTCGCGTACGAGTCGGACCTGCTGGAGTACGGCGACCTGTTCGACGGCTCCCCGGTGGTGGAGGCCAAGACGGCCGAGCTGGTGGCCGGCGCCGAGGCGGAGATGGCCGCGGTCGCCGATCTGGGCGGCATGGTGCCCGCGGTGGAGTCGGGGTACCTCAAGGCCCGGCTGGTCGCCGCGCACGCGGCCCGGCGGGCACGCATCGAGTCCGGCCAGGACCAGGTGGTCGGGGTCAATTGCTTCCAGGCCACCGAGCCCAGCCCGCTCACCGCGGACGCCGGCACCGTGGTGCACACCGTGGACCCGGCCCACGAGGCGACGGTGCGGGCGGATCTGGCCGAGTGGTGCCAGCAGCGCGACAAGGCAGAGGTGCTGGCCGCCCTCGGCCGGCTCCGGGCCGACGCGAAGCGCCCGGACGTCAACCTGATGGACGCGACGCTGGCCTGCGCCCGGGCGGGCGTGACCACCGGCGAGTGGTCCTTCGCGCTGCGCGAGGTGTTCGGCGAGTACCGGGCCCCCACAGGCGTGGGCGCGGTACCCGCCGGCGTAGGCGGCACAGCCGGCTCCAACCTGGCCGCGGTGCGCGAGGCGGTGCGCGCCACCGCGGCCGAGATCGGGGCGGGCCGGCTGCGCCTGCTGCTCGGCAAGCCGGGCCTGGACGGGCACTCCAACGGCGTCGAGCAGATCGCCGTCCGGGCCCGCGACGCCGGGTTCGAGGTGATCTACGCCGGCATCCGGCTCACCCCCGGGCAGATCGCGGCGGCCGCGGTCGCCGAGGACGTGCACTGCGTGGGGCTGTCGATCCTGTCCGGCGGGCACGCCGAGCTGGTGCCCGAGGTACTGCGCCGGCTGCGCCGGCTCAAGGCGGCGGACATCCCCGTGGTGGCCGGCGGGATCATCCCGGCCGACGACGCCCGGGACCTGTGCGCGCAAGGGGTGGCCGCCGTCTTCACGCCCGCCGACTTCGGCATCACCGCCATCGTGGGCCGCATCGTCGACGTGATCCGGCGCGCCCACGGCCTGGAGCCGGTACTGACAATGGAAGGGTGACGGAAACCGAGATGACCACCGAGACCACCGCGCCCGCCGCGATCGCGACGCGGCTGCGGCCCCGCCGATCGTGCCTGGCCGTCCCGGGCAGCAACCCGCGCTTCCTGGAGAAGGCGCAGGGCCTGCCCGCGGACCAGGTGTTCCTCGACCTGGAGGACGCCTGCGCGCCGCTGGTCAAGGAGAGCGCACGGCACCTGATCGTGGACGCGCTGAACACCGGAGACTGGGGCGGAAAGACCCGGGTCGTTCGGGTCAATGACTGGACCACCCACTGGACGTACCGGGACGTGGTCACCGTGGTCGAGGGCGCCGGCCAGAACCTGGACTGCATCATGCTGCCCAAGGTCCAGGACGCCGGGCAGGTCACGGCGCTGGACCTGCTGCTCACCCAGATCGAGAAGACGATGGGCTTGCAGGTCGGCCGGATCGGCATCGAGGCCCAGATCGAAAACGCTCGCGGGCTGATGAACGTCGACGAGATCGCGGCCGCCTCGCCGCGGCTGGAGACCATCGTCTTCGGCCCCGCGGACTTCATGGCCTCGATCAACATGAAGTCGCTGGTGGTCGGCGAGCAGCCCCCCGGATACCCGGCGGACGCCTACCACTACATCATGATGCGCATCCTGATCGCCGCCCGGGCCCACGACCGGCAGGCCATCGACGGCCCCTACCTGCAGATCCGCAACATCCGGGGTTTCGGTGAGGTGGCCCGGCGGGCCGCCGCCCTCGGCTTCGACGGCAAGTGGGTGCTGCACCCGGACCAGATCGCCGCGGCCAACGAGATCTTTTCCCCGTCGCAGGAGGACTACGACCACGCCGAGCTGATCCTGGACGCCTACTACTGGTGCACCTCCGAGGCGGGCGGGGCCAAGGGTTCGGCCATGCTCGGCGACGAGATGATCGACGAGGCCTCCCGCAAGATGGCCCTGGTCATCGCGGGCAAGGGACGGGCCGCCGGCCTGCAGCGGACGTCTGAGTTCGAGCCCCCTGGAGAGTGAACGATGCGGTTCGGACGGACGTACGAGGAGTTCGAGGTCGGGGCGGTCTACAAGCACTGGCCGGGCAAGACGGTCACCGAGTACGACGACCACCTGTTCTGCCTGCTCACAATGAACCACCATCCGCTCCACCTGGACGCGCACTACGCGGCGGAGACCACCGACTTCGGCAGGAACGTGGTGGTGGGCAACTACATCTACTCGCTGCTGCTCGGCATGTCCGTGCCGGACGTCTCCGGCCAGGCCATCGCCAACCTGGAGGTGGAGTCGCTGAAGCACGTGGCGCCGACGTTCCACGGCGACACCATCTACGGCGAGACCACGGTGCTGGGCAAGCGGCTCACCTCCCGGGGCGACCGGGGCGTGGTGGAGGTCGAGACCCGCGGCTACAAGCAGGACGGGACCCTGGTGTGCGTGTTCCGCCGCAAGGTCATGGTGCCCACCGAGACCTACGTCAAGGAGCGCGGCGGGGAGCAGCCCGGCCGCCCCGAGCCGGCCAGCTGATCCCAAGGAGCCCGTCATGGAACGCCTCGCCCAGACCGAAGGCCTGACCGATATCCAGCGCGACATCCTGTCCACGGTGCGGGACTTCGTGGACAAGGAGATCATCCCGGTCGCCACCGACCTCGAGCACAAGGACGAGTACCCCGCGCAGATCGTCGAGGGCATGAAGGAACTCGGCCTGTTCGGGCTGACCATCCCCGAGGAGTACGGCGGCCTGGGCGAGTCGCTGCTCACCTACGCGCTGGTGGTGGAGCAGATCGCCCGCGGCTGGATGTCGGTGTCGGGTATTGTCAATACCCACTTCATCGTGGCCTACATGATCAGCCAGCACGGCACGGCCGAGCAGAAGGAATACTTCCTGCCTAAGATGGCCGCGGGTGACGTGCGCGGCGCCTTCTCCATGTCCGAGCCTGGCCTGGGCTCCGACGTCTCGGCCATCACCACCAAGGCGGTGCCGGACGGGGCGGATTACGTCATCAACGGCCAGAAGATGTGGCTGACCAACGGCGGCACCGCCAACCTAGTGGCGGTGCTGTGCAAGACCGACGAGGGGCAGGACGCGCCGCACAAGAACATGACCACGTTCCTGATCGAGAAGGAACCGGGCTTCGGGCCCAACCGGACCGTGCCGGGCCTGACCGTGCCGGGGAAAATCGAGAAGATGGGGTATAAGGGCGTTGACACCACCGAGCTGATCCTGCACGACGTCCGCGTCCCGGCCAGCCGGGTCCTCGGCGGGGTCACCGGCCGGGGCTTCTATCAGATGATGGACGGCGTGGAGGTCGGCCGGGTCAACGTCGCCGCCCGCGGCTGCGGGGTCGCGCTGCGCGCCTTCGAACTCGGCATCGCCTACGCGCAGGTACGGCGCACCTTCGGAAAGCCGATCGTCCAGCACCAGGCCATCCAGTTCAAGCTGGCCGAGATGGGCATCAAGGTCGAGGCCGCGCACCAGATGATGACGATGGCGGCCCGCCTGAAGGATTCCGGTCGGCGCAACGACCTGGAGGCCGGCATGGCCAAGTACCTCGCGTCCGAGTACGCCAAGGAGGTTGTGGAGGACTCGTTCCGCATCCACGGCGGCTACGGCTTCTCCAAGGAGTACGAGATCGAGCGCCTCTACCGGGAGGTGCCGATGCTGCTGATCGGCGAGGGTACCGCGGAGATCCAGAAGATGATCATCGGACGCCGCCTGCTCGAGGAATACCGGACCACCGGTTAGGGCTCTGCTTCCCCGCTCGCCTCCGGGCGCCCTTTGAGGCCCTGTCTTCCCTCGTCGCTCCTCCGTCGCTCCTCAGTCCAGACAGGGCCGACGCCCTTTGGCTCGCGGGTTAGGGCTCTACTACCTGTCCCTTGCCGACCACGGTGACGCCGCCCTCGGACACCGTGAACCCGCGTTCCCGGTCGCGCTCCTTGTCCACCCCGACCTTGGCGTCCTCCAGCACCATGACGTTCTTGTCCAGGATGGCGTTGCGCACCACGGCGTGCCGGCCGATCCGGGTGTTGTGCAGGATCACCGACCGTTCCACCCGGGCCCAGCTGTCCACCCGGGCCCCGGGCGAGAGCACCGACTCGCGCACCAGCCCGCCGGAGACGATCACCCCGTTGCTGATCACGCTGTTGAACGCCCGCCCAGCCCGGTCCCCGTCCTCGTGCACGAACTTGGCCGGCGGCTCGGCGGGCACGTGGGTCAGGATCGGCCACTGGTGGTTGTACAGGCTGAACACCGGGTGGACCGCGCACAGGTCCATGTGCGCCTCGAAGTAGGAGTCGATCGTGCCGACCTCGCGCCAGTAGCCCTGGTCGCGCGCGTCGGCGCCGGGCACCTTGTTCTGCAGGAAGTCGTAGACGTGCGCCGCTCCGTCCCCTACCAGCCTCGGGATGATGTCACCGCCGATGCTGTGCCCGCTGTCCTCGTCGGCCGCGTCCTTGCGCAACGCCTCGACCAGCACGGCGGTGTCGAAGACGTAGGTGCCCATGGACACGAACGCCTCGTCCGGCGAGCCGTGCAGGCAAGGCGGGTCGGCGGGCTTTTCGTGGAACGTATCGATGCGGTGGCCGTCGGCCGCCGCCCGGATCACGCCGAAGTCCGTGGCGGCGGTGCGGGGCACCGGGAGCGCGGCCACGGTGACCCCGGCATCCCAGTCCAGGTGGGCCTGGATCACCTGGTTCGGGTCCATCCGGTACACGTGATCGGCCCCGACGACGAACACCAGGCCGGGCCGGTCACGCTCGATGAGGGTCAGCGACTGGTAGATGGCGTCCGCCGAGCCGGCCTGCCAGTGCGGGCCGAGCCACTGCTGGGCCGGAACCGGCGTCACGTAGTTGTCCAGCAGGCTGCTCAGCCGCCAGGTGGTGGTGATGTGCCGGTTCAGGCTGTGGCTCTTGTACTGGGTCAGCACGCAGATGCGCCGTACCCCGCCGTTGACCAGGTTGGACAGGGCGAAGTCCACCAGCCGGTAGAGGCCGCCGAACGGGACGGCCGACTTGGCCCGGTCCGCGGTCAGCGGCCCCAGCCGGCGGCCGGCCCCGCCCGCGAGAACGACGCCAAGGATCCGTTGCCGAGCCATTGGGCCTCACCTCCGGTGCCCCAGCTGTCCGGTGGATGACGCGGCTTCCAGGCGGGCGACCAGTTCCCGGTGCAACTCCCACAGCCGTTCCGGCAGATGCCGGTGGAAGGTGCGGAAGAACTCCGGGATATGTTCCGCCTCGAGCTTCCAGGCCTGCGCGTCCACGGTCAGCAGAAGCGCCAGGTCCGCCCAGGATACTTCCAGCCCGTCCAGGTCGAGTGAGCCGGGGGCGGGTAGCAGCCCGATCGGGGTCGGCACCGCCTCAGCCTGGCCGGACAGGCGCTGGATGATCCACTTCAGCACCCGGATGTTCTCGCCGAAGCCGGGCCACACGAACCGGCCCGCGGCGTCTTTGCGGAACCAGTTCACGTAGAACAGCCGGGGCAGCTTCTCCGGGTCCGGGGCGGTCTGGCCGACCCGCAGCCAGTGCCCGAAGTAGTCGCCCATGTTGTACCCGCAGAACGGCAGCATCGCGAACGGGTCATGTCGCAGCTCGCCGACCGTGCCCTCCGCCGCGGCGGTCTTCTCCGAGGCGATGTTGGCCCCGAGGAACACCCCGTGATCCCAGTCGAAGGACTCGATCACCAGCGGGACGGTACTGGCCCGCCGGCCGCCGAACAAGATCGCCGAGATCGGCACCCCGGCCGGATCGTCCCACTCCGCCGCGATGATCGGGCACTGAGCGGCGGGGGTGGTGAACCGGGAGTTCGGGTGCGCGGCCGGCTCCGGGGAACCGGGCGTCCAGTCCCGGCCCCGCCAGTCGGTCAGGTGCGGTGGCGGCTCTTCGGTCAGCCCCTCCCACCACACGTCCCCGTCATCGGTCAGCGCCACGTTGGTGAAGATGCTGTTGGCCGTGAAGGTCGCGACCGCGTTGGCGTTGGTCTTGGCCCCGGTGCCCGGCGCGACGCCGAAGAACCCCGCCTCGGGGTTGATGGCGTACAGCCTGCCGTCCGGGCCGAACCGCATCCAGGCGATATCGTCCCCGATGGTCTCGACCTTCCAGCCGGGGATGGCGGGGGCCAGCATGGCCAGGTTGGTCTTGCCGCAGGCGGACGGGAACGCCGCAGCGATGTACCTGGTCTCCCCGGACGGCGGGGTGATCTTGAGGATGAGCATGTGCTCGGCGAGCCAGCCCTCGTCCCGCGCCATCACCGAGGCGATCCGCAGCGCGTAGCACTTCTTGCCCAGCAGGGCGTTCCCGCCGTAGCCCGACCCGTACGACCAGATCTCCCGGGTCTCGGGGAAGTGCGAGATGTACTTGACCGGGTGGCACGGCCACGGCACGTCGGTCTGGCCGGGCTCCAGGGGCGCGCCCACCGAGTGGACCGCGCGGACGAACGACCCGCTGTCCTCGATGGCGCGCAGCGCCTCGGTGCCCATCCGGGTCATGATCCGCATCGAGACCGCCACGTACGGTGAGTCGGTGATCTCGACCCCGAGCTGGGAGATCTCGCTGCCCAGCGGGCCCATGCAGAACGGCACCACGTACATGGTCCTGCCGCGCATGCACCCGTCGAAGATCTCCCCGAACGTCTCGCGCATCTCATCCGGCGCGATCCAGTTGTTGGTCGGCCCCGCGTCCTGCTCCCGCTCGGAGCAGATGAACGTGCGGTCCTCCACCCGGGCCACGTCGCCGGGGTCCGACCGGCACCAGAAGCTGTTCGGCCGCAGCTCCGGGTTCAGCCGGGTGAACGTCCCGTTCTCCACCAGCAGACCGGTCAGCCGGTCCCATTCACCGTCCGAGCCATCACACCAGACCACCTCGTCGGGCCGGGTCAGGTCCGCGATCTCGCGGACCCACTTGGCCAGCTCCGGAAGGCTCGTCCCGGCTTCGATTGAGTCTGCGCTGAACATCGCCATCACCCCCGCGCAGGATTAGCGTGCGCGGCCCCACCGCGGTCAAGATCGGGCGGGACAGCGCCGCGGCTGATCATTCGTCTTGTCAACCCTGGCCCGGTCGCCGCCACCCCCTCTAGGGCCGAAAGTCCCCCGACCCGGGACTCTTGGCCGTTATCCCAGCTCCCGTGGGGCGGCGCAGGCTTGGATGACAGCGCGCCCAGGCCTGGGAACGGAGGTGGCAGTTCGTGGAGGTATCAGCAGTTATGGCCGGCCTGGAGGACCGGGTGATCGACGACGCGGTCGCCGCTCTGGCGTACGGCGATCAGGCCCGCCGGTCACCCCTCCCGGACCAGCGCCGCCGCGACGTGCGGCAGCTGTTCCGCCTGGTCCTGCGCTGCGTCCGCGCGGGCCGCGCCAAGCCGATCGTCAGGCCGTCCGAGCAGATCGCGGCGCACTCTTACGCCGCGGGCATCGACCTGGCCGAGGTCCAGGGAGCATTCACCGTCCTGGCCGAGGTGCTCTGGCGCCAGCTGGCCGGCGCTCTGGCGGGCGAGCAACTGGTCCAGGCGCTCGGCCTGCTGACCGCCATCACCGGGGCGGGCAAGGATGCGATGGCCCGGACCTACGTGGCCCTGGCCACCGGTGACCGCGACGGCGAACAGCCGTCGGATGAACCAGCCGCCGCAGGCGCCGGGCCCGGGGAGAGCGCGGAAAGCGTCGTCCTGACCGACGTCGTCGGCCAGGTCGGCATCATCATCCTGGCGGACCGTGACAAGCGCAACGCCATCGGCGCCGAGATGGCCAGCCGGGTCATCGCCGCGCTGGAGAGCCTGCGCGCGCGGCAGGTCCGCGCGATCGTGCTGCGCGCCGCACCGGGCATGGACGTATGGTCCGCCGGTCATGACATCGGCGAGCTTCCCCCGGGAAAACGGGATCCGCTGGGTTACGACGACCCGCTGGAAGAGCTGATCCGCGCCGTCCGCACCTTCCCCGCGCCCGTGGTGGCCATGGTGCACGGCACGGTCTGGGGCGGGGCGCTGGACCTGGTGCTCAGCTGTGACCTGGCCGTCGCCGACGAGACCGCCTCGTTCGCCATCACTCCGGCGAACCTGGGACTGCCCTACAACATCACCGGGCTGCTGCACTTCCAGGGGCGGCTGCCCATCAACGTCATCAAGGAGATGTTCTTCACCGCGGCGCCCATCGACGCCCGCAAAGCCAGGCAATGGCTGCTCATCAACCACCTGGTCCCGTGGGACCGGCTCGAGTCGTTCACCTTGGAGCTGGCCGCGACGATGGCAACGAAGTCACCGCTGGCGATAGCGGTCATCAAGGAACAGCTCCGCGTCCTGTCGGACTACCAGCCCATCGCGGCACAGGTGTACGAACGGGTGCAGGGCCTGCGCCGCCAGGCCTACGACAGCAGCGACTACCTCGAGGGCCTGGAAGCCTTCGCCCAGAAGCGCCAGCCGATCTTCCGCGGCACCTAGCCCCTCGGGCTAGGGTCAGGACGGATCCTGGCGGTACAGGGCGAAGGCGACGGTAATGCCAGCCCCGGCGGCGAGCATGAGGGTGGTCCGGGCCTCGCCAAGCCGGCCAGATCTGATGGCTGCTTGCAGGGCGGCGATGGGCCCGGTGGTGTAGGCGCCCTCGAGGTCCTCCGTCAGGTAAGCGACTCGATCGCCTGGGACGCCGAGCCTTGTCATCAGGGCGTCGAGGAAGTCCGGGGTGGAGGGTGCGGGCACGACAAGGTCGATTTCGCCCCAGCCCATGCCCAGGCGGCGCAGGAAGCGGCGGCTCGCTTCTTCGGCGCAGTCGGCCAGGCGAGCCGCGTAACCGGGCTTGCATTCAATGACCATCTCGTGCTGGCCGGCTTCCTGCCGCGGGACGCGGTACCCGTGTCGTTCCCGCCATACCAGCCCGCTAGCGAACAGGCCGTCATATTCGGGAAACGTCTCCGTGTAGAAATCGGTGAACCCAGCGAGCTTTTCGTCCCGTCCGAGAAGCACCGCGCCGGCGGTCGGCTGGAGGAGGACGGCTCCGGGATCGTGATGATCCGGATCGACATCGCTGGTCACGATCGCGCCGAGCCGGATTACGCCGGAATTGAGCAGGCCCGACTCGATCTGGATGGCGGTGATCACACCACAGATGCCGTTGAGGAGGTCGAACGAGAAGGTGCCGTGCCCGCCGATGGGCGGCTGGCCCAGGTTGGCCCCGATGTCCTCCTGGATGAGGGCGGCGAGCGCGGGCTCGCCCATGTTGTCTTCCCGGTAGATGCCGGCGTTGATCAGCATGTCGACATCGCCCGGCTCCCGGCCGGCATGCTCGAGGCAGGTCCGGGCGGCGGCGTCGGCGAGACGCCGCGCGGTTGGCTTTCGCAATCCGTGGCTCGTCAGCGCGCTGGCGGCTTCAATGCGTGTGCCCATAGCGCTCCACCTGGCTGTCGACGGTGAATATGGCGATGCCGATCTCGATGCCGGAGGCGAGCGCCAGCAGCATGACACGGTCTCCCTTATGGATCCGCTGCTCCTCGAGGTATTTGTGGAGGGCCACGAACAACGTGGTGGATGACGTGTTGCCGTATTCCTCCAGGTTGACGACCACGTGCTTCGGCCTGGCGCCGAGGCGCCGGACGAATTCCCTGGTGCCCGCGCGGATGGCCCGGGCCGAGGTCTGATGCGGGATCATGTAATCGATGTCGGCCAGGTCGATTCCGGCTTCGCCGATCGCCTCGGCCACCAGCGGCGCCATGTCATCGATCGCCACTTTCTGTAGCGTCCTGGACTTGGTGTACATCTGAGCGCCCGGACCCACGGTGCTGGGGAAGGCGAGGCACAGCCGGCTGTGCTCGGCGAGGGTGGTGAACCCGATGACGTCGATGCCAGCACCGCTGGACGCGCGTTCCACGATCACGGCGGCACCCGCGTCACCGAGCGTCAGTGACGCGAGTTGCCTGCTGAACAGGGAAC
>Ga0306920_100012150_pt1 | contig 11669 bp, 7 predicted proteins | sample flu12Cox44000170_FD_204666 | JGI IMG/M metagenome (GOLD analysis project Ga0306920, IMG submission 204666) | Lab enrichment of tropical soil microbial communities from Luquillo Experimental Forest, Puerto Rico - flux4day.12C.oxic.44.000.170 (v2)... | ecosystem: Environmental > Terrestrial >...
ACCTCGATCACGGCGCTGTCGCCGAACTCGGTCAAAAGGAGAACGTTCGCCTGCTGGGCGAAGAAAATTCGCCGGCGCTTGATCGCGTAAAGTGCTATGCCACGCGCGGCGCACGCAAGTCGCAAGCAGTGTACGAAGTCTATTACGTGGCGTGGCGTTGTAAGGCTGTTGAGAACGCCCCAACGAACTGCGTAACTGCGAAGCAGCGAACCGTTACAACGATTTGTCTGCCGACAAGTGATTTAAGATCAGATGATTCCCTCTTAACCACGGTTCGCAGCTTTATAAAACCCCGCGGTTACCAAATACGCTACCGATTCAAAGCTGTCGGCGGACCTTTCCAAAACTTTCCTTAGTACGCACTGGTGTAATCAAAATCCTCAAAGCGCGGTTCGCAAACGTCGCACCGCTTTCGTCTCGTTAAGGGGTTTTCGAGGTACCGGCGACAGTCCAATACAGGCTTGATTTTTGTATGACTTTTTGGCTTTGATTGTAGCGTCCTTACCAAGGATAAAGGGGCTTCGTTGAGCACGATTAGTCACGCCAGTGCCGGACAAAATGGCGCCGTCGCATTTGCCACCACGCACTGGAGCCTCGTGCTGACTGCGCAAAGTGAATCGCCAACCGCGCGCCAAGCGCTCGAAAAACTTTGCCGGATTTACTGGCGGCCGCTTTACACATTCGTGCGGCAACAGGGATACAAGCACGAGGAGGCCGAAGATCTAACCCAAGGTTTCTTTGCAGTGTTACTAGAACGGAAAGGTTTTGACACCCTCCGTAAAGAGAAGGGACGCTTGCGCTCTTTCCTGCTCGTGTCGCTCAAACATTTTCTAGCCGATGAGCGTCGTCGCGCGTTCAGAATCAAAAGAGGAAGTGGGCAAGGACTCATTCCGTTGGAGGAATTTCGCAATGCCGAGGTCGATATTAAAGCGTCGGATCTATCGACCGCCGACCGGATTTACGAGCGTCGCTGGGCCTCGACTCTTTTGGACCATGTGTTTGCGCAATTGAAAGATGACTACTGTAAGGCAGGCAACGCTGCGTTGTTTGATTGTTTGAAGCAATTACTAGCGGAAGGGCCGGAGGCACCATCGCAGGCAGATATCGCAGCCAAGATGGGCGTGAACCAGAATGCGATCAAGCAGGCGTTTTATCGATTTCGTTGCCGTTATCAAACCTTATTGCGCGAAGAGGTTGCCCATACAGTAGCGATGCCAAAGGATGTCGAAGATGAACTACGACATCTGATCTCGGTATTTCGAACGTAGCCTTTGAAAAAATTCGGCGTAGTACAAAACAAGCAAAACTAAGCTCTCCGGAAATGGCGCGCGTATTGAAAATTTGCGAAAAGTGCAGCGCGGAAATCTTTCCCGACGAGCAGGAAGGACTTTGCGTGGCCTGTCTGTTAGAGACGAGTCTTGGAACGTTCCACGACGACGCTGATCGAGGCGCTGCTGCCGAGATGCCCGAGGGATTGGGCGACTACCAATTGATTGAAGAAATTGGTCGCGGCGGCCAAGGCTTGGTCTATCGCGCGCGTCAGAAAAGCCTTAACCGCATAGTGGCGCTAAAGGTCATCGGCCTCGGACGGTGGGCTACTAAGGCGCACATCAAACGCTTCCGCCTCGAGGCGGAAGCCGCAGCGAGTTTAGACCACCCGTGCATCGTCCCGATTCATGAGATCGGGGAAAGCGATGGTTCCTGTTACTTCAGTATGACACTCGTGGAAGGCCGACGGCTTGACGAAGTAATCAAGCGTGAGCCAATGCCGAATCGAAGTGCGGCGGAACTCGTCATTAAACTCGCACGCACTGTTCATTATGCCCATAAGCGAGGAATCCTGCATCGAGATATTAAGCCGGGGAACATCCTGATAGATGCAGACGGTGAACCGCATCTTACCGATTTTGGTCTGGCGAGGCTTGTAGAGAGAGAAAGTACCATCACGGGTACCATGGTAGAAGCGCTCGGAACACCGAGTTACATGGCACCGGAACAGGCTGCTGGCGACGCTTCACAGCTCACAAGTGCCACCGATGTCTACGGGCTGGGCGCAGTCTTCTACCACTTGCTCACTGGTCACCCTCCTTTTGTTGGCGGAACAATCTACGAAACTGCCCGTCTGGTTTTAGAGACCGAGCCTCGACAGCCGCGGATTTTGAATCCGAAAGTAGATCGCGATCTTTCCACGATCTGTTTGAAGTGCCTTGAGAAAGATCCAAAGCACCGCTATTCCTCCGCGCTTGCTCTTGCCGAAGACCTTGAACGGTGGTTAAAGGATGAGCCAATTCAAGCCCAAAGGACGGGACCCTTGGCCCGAGGGAAGAAATGGGTGCGGCGAGAACCAGCTATTGCAGCCGTGATCGCGTTATCGATCGCCTTGGCGGCAGCGGTAGGCGTAATTGTTTGGAAGAGCGAACTAGTACACCCTCTGCCAACAACCGGCCTGGCGGTCCTGCCATTTGAAAATCTGAGCAACGACAGAGAGGACGCATTTTTCGCCGACGGTCTTCAGGACGATATTTTGACCAGGCTGGCGAAAATTGCCGACCTCAAGGTGATCAGTCGCACCAGCGTGATCGATTATCGCGGCAAACATAACACACGCGAGATCGGTAAGGCGCTTCATGTGTCTCACGTGTTGGAGGGCAGCGTGCGCAAGGCCGGAAATCGGCTTCATATGAATGTGCAGTTGGTCGATACGCGTACCGACGCGCACATTTGGGCTGAGCAATATGAACGCGATTTGGGCGACGTGTTCGCAGTTCAGGGTGAAATCGCGCAAAAGGTCGCTGAGCAACTCCGCGCCAAAGTCTCAGCAGCTGAGAGGCTGGCTATTACGCTACCGCCAACCGCTGATCTGACCGCCTTCGACCTTTACAGTCGCGCCAAAAATCTGCTACTGATGACAAGTTCGGACGTTAGCGGAAGAGCGAATTTGCTACGGGCTGCCGATCTCTTGGATCAGGCTGTCACGCACGACCCGTCGTTCTTTGAAGCATATTGCCAACTCGCTCACACTCATGACCGCCTTTACCATCTTGGCTACGATCATACGCCTGCGCGGCTGGCCTCGGCCGAAGCGGCCGTCGGCGCGGCCTTCCGACTTCGTCCTGATGCAGGCGAGGCACACCTTGCACGTGCAGAAAATCTTTACCGCGGATACCTCGACTACAAGGGCGCTCTCGCTGAACTAGCGGCCGCCGGTCAAACCCTTGCGAATAATCCTCAGGTAACTGAGTTGAAAGGTTACATCCAACGTCGCCAAGGCACACACGAAGAGGCGTTGCATAGCCTTGAGCGCGCGGCTGACCTCGATCCGCGCAATGTGGTAATCCTACAGCAAATTGCAGTTAGTTACGACCTCCTCCGCCGGTATGCTGAAGGAAAATCGGCATGGAACAGGGCACTGGCTATTGTGCCGGATGATATCAATACGAAAGTAGAACTCGCTGGCGTGGAATTCAGCTGGAGGGCCGACGTCCAACCCTTGCGTCACTTGATCGATTCGATTCGGACCACTGATCCTGTCGCGCTGCGAAGCATCGCCGACGCTTGGCTTATTTGTGCCCTGGCCGAGCGCGATGCCCCTGCTGCGAAAAACGCCCTTCTGGCGTTAGGCGAAACCCCGCTTAACGACGAGGTTGTTCAATTCAACCGCCCATTCTTACAAGGCGTTATCGCTCGTATGATGAATGATAACGAACAAGCACGGGCAGCGTTCAACGTTGCGCGCGCCGAGCAGGAGAAAACCGTGCAGGCTCAACCAAATTACGGTCCGGCACTCTGTGTGCTTGGCTTAATCGACGCCGCTCTCGGACACAAAGAGCAGGCGCTGCGCGAAGGTCGCCGTGCGATGGAGCTTCTTCCGCTAGAAAGAGATGCAACCAATGGTGCGCTGATGTCTACGTATTTCGCCATGATCGCTGGATGGGCTGGCGAGAGAGACATCGCTTTCGACCAGCTTGCCATCGCCGCTCGCCTTCCGGGCGGCGTCAGCTATGGCCGATTGAAGCTGCTCCCTTTTTGGGACCCAATGCGCGGCGATCCGCGCTTCGAGAAAATCGTCGCTTCTCTCGCACCAAGAGGGTAACGAATTCGTCTCGTCCGCCACATCGCGGAATCGCCGTGGCGAAGGGTCTGGTTTGGGCCGATCGCGGAAACGAATCTTCTGGAAGATTCAAAGATTTAACCATTTTACCGCCGCGAAGTTTATTCCCGCGTAACCAGTCAGCCAATTAGGCGTAGTACGTCAATGAACGCCCCATTTCTCTTCTTACTTTTCGCTACCTTGTATTCAGGACATCTCAATCTCTATGAAAAAGAAATCCTATTCTCAATCCGCCTTCTTTAATCTGCGCGTTTTAATTCTTATTGCACTTTTCACAGGGAGCGCCGTGGCGGCGTTGTTTGCCATGGTTGTGGACGGACAGACTCGCCGTGGCGCGACAAATCCGTTTGAACTCGGTTTTGATTCGGCCACAGCGAAATCCGCGGGAATAAAGCAGTTATCAGGAGCGCCGGCGGGCACTGCCCAATGGGTATGGCAAAAACCGCTTCCACAGGGAAATCCGCTTAACTCAGTTTCTTTTACCGACGCAAACAACGGAACCGCGGTTGGTGAGGGCGGCACAATTCTTAGAACGACAGATGGAGGTGCTCACTGGACCATTCAGACAAGTGGATACGAGGGAACGGGGATTAGTTTGCTGGGAGTTTCTTTTACAGATGCAAACACTGGAACGGCGGCTGGTGCGAATATATCTACCGCTAATGCAGTAGTTGTAAGGACTACAGATGGGGGGAACACCTGGGTCACCAAGTATAGCAACCCTGCGGCCTGGATTACAGGGGTGTCCTTTTCAGATGCGAATACCGGGACAGTTATAGGCGCCGATTTTAATCTTGGCGTGGTGCTGATCTTGAGAACCACAGACGGCGGAGACACGTGGGTTAATCAGACAGGGCCAACCGATCTCTATTATGGGATTTCTTTCACAGATGCCGATAACGGCACCATTGTCGGAGGTGGCGGCTTAATTCTAAGAACCACTGACGGTGGAAATAATTGGGTCCAGCAAACAAGCGGAACAACGGGGGATCTTTTCGGCGTTTCCTTTACCGATGCAAATAACGGAACAACAGTAGGAGAAGATTTCAGTAACAATACTGGTGTAATTTTGAGAACGACCGATGGTGGCACCACCTGGGTTAATCAATCCATCCCAGGCACAATAGGGTTTAATGCTGTCTCCTTTACCGACGCAAACACCGGTACGGTTGTCGGTGTGGATGGGACGATTGCAAGAACGACCGACGGGGGAAACACTTGGGTCACGCAAACAAGTGGCACGCCCAACTTGCTCCAGGGAGTTTCCTTCACCGATGCAAACAATGGAACTGTCGTTGGCATAGCCGGTGAAATCATTAGAACCACCGATGGCGGCAAGAACTGGGTGTTCCAATCAAGTGGCACGACTGAAAACCGGATGGATGCTGTTTCATTTACCGATCTGTCTAACGGGACAGTAGTTGGCACAGGCGCCACGATTCTTAGAACAACCGATGCAGGTAACACCTGGATTAGCCAGACGAGCGCAACGAACGTTGAGCTTTTATCCGTCTCCTTTACGGATGTGAATCATGGCCACATAGGGGCTTATGGCTGTATCCAAGGAACTACAGATGGGGGAAATAGTTGGATGAATCAGTATTGCGAGAATTTCACCGGGTTTTTTGGGATTTCTTTTACTGATGAAAATAACGGAACGGCCGTTGGACACGGCGGTGAAGAATTGGGCAACTCTAAAATTGAAAGAACAACCGATGGAGGAAATACCTGGGTAGTTCAGAACGCTGGCTTAACGCAAGATACTATCCTTTTTGGAGTTTCCTTTACTGATGCAAGCAACGGGACGGCTGTTGGTCAAAACGGTACAATCATTAGGACAACTAATGGCGGCACGAATTGGGTAACGCAAATCAGCGGTACTACTTCCGACCTTAATGGGGTTTCCTTCGCCGATGCAAACCATGGTGTCGCAGTCGGTGGATCGCTTCAAAGCGGTGACGGCATAATCCTCCAAACAACGGACGGAGGAAACAGCTGGATTAATCAGACACCGGGAACAATTCTAATACTTAACGCGGTTTCCTTTGCCGATGTTAATAATGGAACAGCTGTTGGTTATGGAGACACACTGTTCAGGACAACAGACGGCGGAAATACGTGGAACAGAGAAGTGGGCCGAGTGGCAGAAGGACTTTGGGGAGTCTCTTTTCCGGATCCGGACAACGGGACCGTGGTTGGCACGGTAGGCGCAATCAAGAGAAGAGTGACGGCAACACCTACACCAACCCCAACGCCGACCGCGACGCCAACCGCAACGACTACGCCAAGCGCAACTCCAACCCCGACAGCTACACCAACGCCTACGGCTACGCCGCGGGCTACTCCGACACCGAGGCCTCGTCCCACGCCGCGGCCGCGCCCAATTCCGTCGAGATCTCAGGATAATGATCTGCGACCCGGTTGAACGCTCGAGCGAGGTCGTCTATCAGGTCGTCAACGTCCTCGATTCCAACGGATAACCGCACCAGATCGGGTGGTGGCGCGATCCGTTCTCTGAGTGCGTCTGGAATACTGGCGTGCGACATTTTCGCTGGCAGGCTGATTGTCGAAGCCACCGAGCCAAAGCTTACAGCGATGTCGAACAGTTTCGTTGCTGAGGCGAACCGCTCCGACAACAATGCGTCGCCAGTGCTAAAACTAATGACGGCGCCATCCCCGGTAGCTTGACTGCGATGTAGTTGATGTCCTAGATGACTCGTTAATCCAGGGTAATAGAGCTTTTGTACAGCTGGATGCTCAGAGAGAAAAAGTGCAATCTTGCGAGCGGAAGCACTCTGCCGAGCAACGCGCAAGGCAAGGGTTTTCATTCCACGCAGTAACAGCCAGGATTCGAATGGGCTGAGTCCAGCACCTTCCGCGTTTTGCTGAAAAGCTAACTGCCTGTGTAACTGTAGATCGTTTGTGATTAAGGCTCCTGCAGTGACATCGCTGTGGCCGCACAGGAATTTCGTCGCGGAGTGAATGACAACGTCCGCTCCGAGCGCCAGCGGTTGCTGAAAACAAGGTGATAGCATGGTGTTATCCACTGCCAGTGTCGCTCGCATCGAATACGCAAGTTGAGCGAGGGCCTTGATATCACAGATCTGAAGCAGTGGATTGGTTGGTGTTTCAATCAGAACCAGCTTGGTACGCTCAGTGAAATTCGCTCTCGCCTCTTCGAGATCAGTGGCGTCGATGTAGGTGATAGAGATGCCGACGCGAGAGAGAACCTGACTAAGCAACCGGACAGTGCCTCCGTAGAGATCGTTTCCGGCAATGACATGGTCGCCCGCTTTTAACAGGCGCGTCAATGCCGTGATTGCGGCCATGCCACTGGCGAATGCACACGCGTAGTGTCCACCTTCGAGCGCGGCGAGTTGTCGCTCGACCAGCGCGCGCGTGGGATTCGCTGTGCGCGTGTAATCGTAATCGCCGAACTCTGATGGGTTAGGCTGGCGAAAGGTCGCGGTTTGGTAAATCGGGGGAGAAATGGCGCCGAAGTGGTTGTCGCTAGATTCATAATGGACACACTGGGTAGCTGTTTTCATGCGACGCATTCCTCCTCGGTCTGTGTGATCCGCTTCCGTTCCGCGAAGCGCTCGCGGCGTATATCGATCAAGTCCGCGATGACCGCTTCGGTAGTGGGCCAACGTCCCGCTCCGGAGCCCGAAGAGACGAATGTTTCGCCACTTATGAGCTCTACCACCAGGCGGTTCTGCGGGCCCGCGACCGATGCCAGCGGATGGCTTTGTGGAAGCTCCGCCGGGGCGACGCGCGCTTCAAATCCGTGCGCTGTGCGCCGGCATGTTGCGACAAGACGTATCCTCACTCCGCGGTTACGCACAGCGCGCAGATCGGTTGTCGCAATGCGTTCGATGCCTTCGCGCGCAACCGACCGAAGCGGGAGTGAAACACCAAACGCCAACCGGGCGAGAAGAATCAATTTTTGCGCCGCATCTGTTCCGTTGAGATCGAAGGAAGGATCGGCCTCCGCATAACCGTTACGTTGTGTACTTAAAACGGCCTCCTGAAATTCTGACCCCGCAACGATCCTATCGAGCACGAAGTTTGAAGTTGCGTTCAAAACACCTGAGATCGTGCGAATCGGCCCGGTCGCCTTCGCGCGTTCAATGGTTTCCAATGCTGGCATGGCGCCACCCACCGCAGCGCTCGAAAGAAGGAGCGCGTGGTTGTCCGCTGCAATGCTCTGTAACTCGTCTCCGTGAATCGCCAGTAACGCTTTGTTTGCGCTCACCACGTGATGGCCAGCGCGCAACGACCGGCTCACGAGTTCGTAGGCGCGCGTTGTGCAGCCAATTAATTCTATAACTACGTCGCTAGGACGGGAGACCAGATCATCCAAGTCTTCTGTGAGCAATTCATCCGGGACCGATGGAAAGCGTTTCCGCGTTCGATCACGTACACCAACCCCTGTGATGGCGAATGCCTCAGGTGAAGCTAGGAGTCGCTCATAAACTCCGCCACCAACTGCGCCACAGCCAAGCAGGGCGACTTTGAGTGCTCGCTTTGTGGGAAGCGGTCGAGCGATTCGATCGAATTCGGCGCCAATTTTGGTGCCTCCATCTCCGTCGATGCAAGAGACGTTCAATGGCAGTCGATGAGTTTCAGCGAAGTGGATTGCTTTCGTTTGAAGCAAGCGACTGCCGATCAGAGAAGCGGTCTCGTAAGTCACCTCTCTGAAGCGCGCCGGATGTTTGAAGCTCTTCGCCGGATCAGTTACGAAAAGTCCATCGACATCTTTGAAGAGTACGCAACGGCCACCCAGCTGATGCGCGACAAACGCTGCGGTAAGATCGGAACCGCCGCGCCCAAGCAGGGTCGTGCGGTTCTGCTCGTCGCGGCCGACAAAACCGGGAACCACAATCACTGAACGCTGTAGCTCTGATCGCAGGCGTTCCGCATCAAGCGCAATCAACTTCGCGTCAGCGACAGCCCCCGCGCTGCGCAGGCCTGCTTGAACGGAATCGAAGACTTTGACTGGAATGCCTGATTTCTGAAGCGCAAGTCCAAGCAACGCCGATGCAGTCGCCTCACCGGTGGCCAGAAGCGTCGCGAGTATGATCTCATCCGGCTCGGCACAGATGTCAGCCGCGCGACCTAGCAATTGTTCGGTTGTGTTGCCGAATGCGGAAACGACCGCCACGACTTGTTCGCCTGCGCGCCATGTCCGATAAATTTCGTGCACGACTTGGGGCAAATCGCTTTCGCTCCGCAGAACAGAACTGCCGAATTTGAGGATAGTGATTTTCGCCGCGCTCATCCGAGTTCTCCTTTTGCCGAGGCCGCCAGCGCCTGATCCAAGTCGGCGATAATGTCATTGGGATTTTCGAGCCCGACTGATAGCCTAACGAGTCCGTCGGTAATACCCGCCGCCTTCCTTTGCTCCGGTGGAACGCTGCCGTGAGTCATGGAGACCGGATGCGTGATAATTGTTTCCGCTGCGCCCAAGTTCTCCGCCAGCGCGCACAGGCGCAGTGAATTCATTAAGCGCACGCCAGCGTTAACGCCGCCCTCCACTTCAAAAGCAATTAATGCCCCGCCAGCACGCTGTTGGCGTTGTGCAAGTTCAAGTTGGGGAAATGATTTAACGCCGGGATAAGTCACCTTGGCCACGCGCTGGTGTGCTTCTAAAAATTGCGCCACGCGACGTGCATTTTCACAATGGCGCGCCATGCGCAGCGGGAGGGTCTTGACCCCCTGCAATGTTAGCCACGCCGCAAACGGCGACTGAATTGCGCCAATGGTGTTGCGCGTGAACAGGAACTGTTCGTGCAGATTTGCGTCGCGCGTTATTAGCGCGCCGCCGACAGTCGCGTTGTGGCCTTCGATGAACTTAGTCGTCGAATGCAATACGATGTCTGCGCCCAACTCGAGCGGCCTCTGCAAGGACGGGGTAAGTAGCGTGTTGTCCACCACGAGCGATGCGCCTGCCTTTTTCGCGAGACGGGAAGCAAGCTCGATATCGGTTAATTTCAGGGTTGGATTCGCCGGCGTCTCGATGAAAACGAGGCGAGTTGGTTTTTCAAGAGCTCTGGCGAAGGTGGCTGCGTCACCTGTATTGACAAACTCTGCTTCTACGCCGAATGGCGCGAAGGTTTGACGGAGCAAACGCACGGTGCCGCCATAAACCGCTTGTGAACTTACAACCCGGTCCCCGGACTTAAGCAGGCTAAGGAACAACGCACTGGTTGCCGCTAGTCCAGTCGAATAACATGTAGCAAACTCCGCGCCTTCGAGCGCCGCGAGCCGCCGTTCCAAGGCGGATACGGTTGGATTTTCAGAACGGCTGTACTTGAAGCCTTTGTTTTTGCCGACAGCCTCCTGACGGTAAGTCGTCGTCTGATAGATTGGTGTAAGCATCGCTCCGGTGACGGGGTCCGCGGTTGTGCCGGCATGCAGCGCCAGCGTTTCAAAACAGTAATCCGTTTCAGCTTTCTCGATGCGTTCGAGCGTAGTGATCATCGCAGTTTCTCCTTCTGGTTTGGGTGGCAATTGAAGGAACTGCGGTGTGCGCAAGAAACTGAAAAGCGCAGAGGGATTCGCCAGAATCCACACAGCTCTTTAGCAGTTTTTTACGTGGAGCAAGTCGCCTTAAATCGCCACGTTTTATTTTTACCTTGTGCCTCGTAAACAAATTGCAATGCTTTGTCAAATGCTTTTAAACAATCTTTTGCGACCGGCTGCGGTCGCGATTAGTCAATAATGTTCGCGTTTATTCAATTGGCGGTCGGATTCTGGACGAATTCATTCAAGTCGAATTCCCAGAGACGGGTCGGCTTGTATCACAAGTGATTTAAGATCAGCTGGGCTACAGTGAATTGCTCTCGTTACGAACCGGTCAAATTGTTACGAGAAGCCGATTTACGAGGAGAAAACGCGATTTTGCACGATTAGCATCGTGTTTACGAGCGGCTAATAAACATGTCGTCGGTCTGGCACAAATTCTAGTACACTGACATGCCAGAACTTCGCCTTAGGCGAGTCCCGATTCCGAAATCATCGATTTGAAAACGTTTCTCGCTTGATGGTGCGATTGCTGCGCAGTGAGAGCGGCAGCGGGCCTGAATTTGTTTCGCACCAGCCGTCGTTCTGCCGAAATAGAACTGAGCGGCGATCATGCGACAGCGAGTTGCTGACTTCTTATCACAGCGCTCGGAATGTTTCGCGGCCGCGATCTCCTTTGTTCCCGTAATCGGGAAATCTCTCGCGGAACGCCGTCAACGGATGGCGGAACGAAACGCGCGTGGCAATCGTTTCGACGAGAGGGCGGACTCTGCAGGCAAAACTTCCGCGTTGTGCATCGAAGCGGCACGAGTACTTTCCGATTCCTTTGAGGGTCTGATGCTCAGAATGAATGCTTTTTATGTTGCGGAATTAGCCGGAGATTTGGCAACAGGAAAGTAACTGCTTTGCGGCATTCGCCTCGAAGAAAGCTACTTGCACCGTTAGCTCAATTGGCAGAGCAAGTGACTCTTAATCACTGGGTTGCAGGTTCGATTCCTGCACGGTGCACTCTCTAGAAATCAGAGGTTCACGG